>OLPA01000480.1_pt1 | contig 37888 bp, 32 predicted proteins | sample 1672811 | NCBI WGS metagenome assembly OLPA01 (sample SAMEA3136726, study PRJEB25190) | human gut metagenome | biome: human gut; feature: human-associated habitat; material: faeces | place: Austria | collected 2013
GTGAAGAGTGAAGAGAGAAAAGTGAAAAGCTGCGGTATGCCGCCGCAGGCGGCATGATTGGAATGGGTTGGGGTATTTCGCGCTTCCGAGCGCGAGGCAATCTTTACCGGACGATCAGGCTCTCCCGCTCGGCGCCCACGGAGACATAGCCGATGTGACATCCGATGGCCTTTTCCACATACTCCACATAGTCACGGGCGGCCTGAGGCAGCTCCTCCCAGGTGCGTACACCGGAGATATCGCACTGCCAGCCGGGACAGTACTCCATCACGGGCTTTGCCTGCTCCAGTACTGCGGGGAACGGGAATTCATGGGTGACCTGACCATCCAGCTCATAGGCGGCGCAGACGGGGATCTCGGCCATATAGCTGAGAATGTCCAGCTTGGTCAGGGCGATGTTCGTCGCGCCCTGCACCTCCACACCGTAGCGGGTGGCCACCAGATCGATGGGGCCAACGCGGCGGGGACGGCCGGTCTTGGCGCCGTACTCGGCACCGGCCTCGCGGAGCTTCTCGGCATCCTCGCCGAACCACTCGCAGGTGAAGGGGCCTTCGCCCACGCAGGAGGAATAGGCCTTCACCACGCCCACTACCTCGTCAATTCTGGCGGTAGGCAGACCGGCGCCCACAGGGGCGTAGGCGGCGATGGTGTTGGAGGAGGTGGTATAGGGATAGATACCGTAGTCCAAATCCCGCAGCGCGCCCAGTTGGCCCTCGAACAGGATGGACTTGCCCTCGGCCTGCGCCTTACGCAGATAGCGGCCCGTGTCGGCCACATAGGGACGGACCTGACCGCCGAAGCGATCCAGCCACTCCAGCATCTGCTCCATGGTGTAGCCCTCCGCGCCGTAGACCTCACGCAGGATCAGGTTCTTCCACTCCAGCAGATCCTGCAGATGGGCCTTCAGATGCTCAGGGTGCAGCAGCTCACCGGCCTGAATGGTTTTCTTCTGATACTTATCGGAATAGAACGGCGCGATGCCCTGCTTGGTGGAGCCGTACTTCTTATCCTTGAGACGGGCCTCCTCCAGCGCGTCCAGCTCGCGGTGCCACGGCAGCAGCAGGGACGCCCGGTCGCTGACCATCAGGTTTTCCGGGGAAATGGCCACACCGCCGGCGCGGAGCGTCTCGATCTCGTCGATCAGATTTTCGCAGTCCATGGCAACGCCGTTGCCCAGCACGTTCATCACGCCCTTGCGGAAGATGCCGGAGGGCAGCAGGTGCAGCGCAAACTTGCCCATGTCATTGATGACGGTATGACCGGCGTTGCCGCCGCCCTGATACCGCACCACCACGTCATACTGCTCTGTCAGGTAATCCACCATGCGGCCCTTACCCTCGTCGCCCCAGTTGATACCCACGATCGCACAATTCGCCATAACTGCCTCCTGTTATATTCTATCATATTTGATTACTTATTTCTACCATTAGCGTCCTTTTTCAGGACACCCAGTTGTTGATTATACCTCCGATTAAGTCATAAGTAAATATCTAATTTTATATGTTACACATTAGCATTTCTTCTTGCTCTGGCGTATTCTGCAGCGATATATGTGCTTCCCCTCTTGCAACCACTGTCAGGGTATGATACAATATCTGCGCAAAACTGCGCGGCACAGTACCGTGTAAGAGGAGGAAAATCACCATGTCTTTCATGATCGAAACATCTGCCCGTCACATCCATCTGACGCAGGAATCCGTAGAGAAGCTGTTTGGCGAGGGCTATCAGCTGACCATCCGCAAGCCCCTGTCCTACCCCGGCCAGTACGCCAGCAATGAGCGTCTGACCATCGTTGGCCCCAAGAAGGAAATGGCCAACGTGTCCATCCTCGGCCCCACCCGCAAGGCCGATCAGGTGGAGATCTCCGCCACTGACGCCCGCACGCTGGGCATCGACGCACCCATCCGCGAGAGCGGCGACGTGAAGGGCTCCGGCGCATGTAAGCTGATCGGGCCCAAGGGCGAGCTGGATCTGACCGAGGGCGTCATCATCGCCAAGCGTCACCTGCACGTTACCGAAGAGGACGCCGCCGAAATGGGCATCAAGAACGGCGAGATCATCAAGGTGGCCTGCGGCGGCGAAGGCCGTAAGCTGATCTTCGACGACGTGGTCGTTCGCGTCAACGTGGGCGGTGCTACCACCATGCACATCGACACCGACGAGTCTCAGGCTGCCAACAACCCCACCGTGGGCGAGATCTTCCGCTAACCTACATAAGCAATAAAAAGAGACGGCTTGCGCCGTCTCTTTTTATTGCTATGCACTTACATTCTCAGCAGCAGTTCCTTTTCCACCACTTTGCCGTTTTGCAGATAGACGCGGGGCACACGCTTGCTGACGGCGCAGGTCAGCTCATAGGGGATGGTGCCCGCCAGCGCCGCCAGATCATCCACGCGGGCGCGGCGGCCAAACACCTCCACCTCGTCCCCCACCTGCACGCCGGGCAGCTCCGTCAGGTCGATCATGGACATATCCATGCAGATGCGGCCCCGCTGGGGTGCAGGTCCATCCGCCGTCATCATGGCGCAGCGGCCGGACAGCACCCGGAAGAAGCCGTCGGCATAGCCGTAGGGCACCACGCCCATGCGGGTGGTGCAGGGCGTGGTAAAGAGCCGTCCATAGCTGATGTCCACACCCGGCTCATAGGTTTTGATGGTGCTGATGGTGGTCTTGAGGGTCATGACCGGCACAAGGCCCAGTCCCTTGGCCGCCCCGGTGCAGCCGTACAGCAGGATGCCGGGACGTACCATGTCCAGATACGTCTCCGGCCATGCGGCCACCGCGCCGGAGTTGGCACAGTGGCGGATGGCAAAGGGCTTGCCCAGCCGCTGCTCCACGGCGGCGATGACACGGCGGAACAGATCAAACTGCGCCTGCGTATAGGCACGGCTGTCTGCGTCCGGCTCGTCGGCCACGGCAAAGTGGGTGAAGATGCCCTCCGCCTCCAGTCCCGGCGCGGTGCAGGCCTGACAAATGCCCTCCACGCCGGTATCGAACATATCGCCGCCGCACAGGTAGCCCAGACGGGACATGCCGGTATCCACCTTGATATGCACCTTCAGCGTGCCGCCGCATTTGACGGCTTCGGCGCTGTACTCCTCCGCCTTGGCGGCGCAGGTCACCGCCTGCGTGATGTGCAGATCGATAAGGTTCTTCACCTGCTCACGGGGCGTGTGGCCAAGGATCAGGATGGGCATGGCGATGCCGTTATGGCGCAGCTCCATGGCCTCGTCGATGCTGGACACCGCCAGATAGTCCGCGCCCAGCCTTTCCAGCGTGCGGGACACCTGCACGGCGCCGTGGCCGTAGCCGTCCGCCTTCACCACCCCCAGAAATTTTACGTTGGGGCCGATGTGGGCACGCAGGGTCTTATAGTTATGAGCCAGCGCGTCAAGGTCGATCTCGGCCCATGTTCTCCTCAGTGTAGATTCCATCTGTATTTCCTCCTTGTACCATCAATTGATGAGGTCAGTTTTCCGGTTCGTTCAATGTACAGGAAAAGGACAGCAGTTTCACCGACACCAGCACCGTGCCGTCGGCGGAAAACTCCGCGTAGCGGGGCAGCAGCGTCTCCGCGTCCACCCACGCGGTGCAGGTGACCGCCGTGCCCGCGGCGGTGGTGTCCAGCGTCAGGCGATAGCAGTCCGTATCCTCCAGCGTTTCGCGGCCCTCCTCCAGCAGGTAGGCGCCGCCGATGGTATGCAGCAGGAAGGGCAGGCTGTTGACCGGCCCCACGTCCTCCGTCTTACCCGCCGACAGCACCGCGCCGTCGTAGATCACGGCGACACCGTCCTCCCCGATGGTGGCGGTGACTCCCTTGACGGTTTCCGGCGCTGTCACTGTGACAGTGGACTTCTGGGGTGTGAAGTCGCATTGCAGGGTAAAGGCGCGGTCCTCCTGCGGCATGTGAAAGATGACCTCCGCCTCCATTTTGGCGGCGGCGATGCGGCTGTACTGCTCCTGAATATCAGCCGCGGCACTGCTTTTTTTGCCGCAGCCGCCGCACAGCGGCAGCAGCAGACACAGCAGCATGGCAACGATGCGTTTCATGGTATCTCCCTCCGAATATAAGCTCGGAAGGCTTCCCAATCATCCCTGTTCTATTTCTTGGAAGGCATGGGGCAGCTCCGCCAGCAGGTCAGCGGGCGACATGCCCCGCTCCCCCAGCCGCGCGGCGGCCCGGTCACCGGCAAGGCCATGGCAGAACACGGCGGCGCAGCAGGCGTCAAACGGCTCCACACCCTGTCCCAGCAGGCTCACCACCATGCCGGAGAGGATATCGCCGCTACCGCCCTTTGCCATGCCGCTATTGCCGGTGGTGTTCACCGCCAGACGGCCATCCGGCGCGGCCACCACGGTGCGGTGGCCCTTCAGGATCAGGTACACCCCCCACCGGGCGGCGTAAGCCCGCGCGCCGCTCTCACGGCCCCGGCTCAGGTCGCCGCCGGCGCGGAAGAACTCCCCCTCATGGGGCGTCATCACAGTGACCAGCCCCTGACGGCGCTTCATTTCATATATACGCTCCTCGAAGGCATTTATGCCGTCGGCGTCCAGCACCAGCGGCTTTTCCACATCCAGCAGCTTCCGGGTCAGGGCGTCGCTCTCGTCGCTGCGGCCCAGACCGCAGCCGATCAGCACCGCGTCACATCCGGCAATGCGCTCCCGGATGGTCTCCTCCGCCGACAATGCCAGCTTTCCCTGTTGGGACGGCAGCGGAAAAGGCATGGCGCTCTGGCATTTCACCGCCGTGACGGGCCAGATATCCTCCGGCACCCCCAGATACACAAGGCCGCTGCCGCTGCGGACGGCAGCGGAGGCCGCCAGCACCGGCGCGCCGGTATAGCCCACCGCGCCGCACAGGCAGTACACCTTGCCGAAGGTGCCCTTGTGGCCCTCCGGGTCCCGGTGGGGCAGGATGCTTTTCACATAGGCGCGGGTGATCTCCATGGCGGTACTCCTTTTTGGGAAGATTTGTCTCATTATACCACTATTGTCAAGAGAAACGTTGTACTGTCAGGAAAAATTTTTGCAATTTTCCTATTGCCTTTCCCAAATGTTTGTGATATAAGTAGTAGGTAATCTGACAGAAATGCCATGAAGGAGAAGTTCCACAACGGGAACACGGCTCCAAGAGAGGGATGGTCACCGGCTGAAAGCCGTCCCGGGTCGTGATGTGGTGTTCGCTCCGGAGCTGCCGCGAGGAAATGCGCGGACGGGTCGTCCTCCGTTAACGGGAAAACGAGTGCGCGGGCTGTGTCCGCGAAGCTGGGTGGTACCACGGAAGTTTTGCCTTTCGTCCCTGTTCTGACTGGGATGAGGGGCGTTTTTTTATACCTTCATTCCCCCAAAAACAAACTCTCAAAAGGAGGAAGCGCTGAATATGAAAGAAAAACTGGAACAATTGCTGGCTGAGGGCAAGGCCAAGATTGAGGCCGTCCGCACTGAGCCGGAGCTGCAGGAGGTCAAGGCGCTGCTGCTGGGCAAGCAGGGCAAGCTGACCGAGCTGCTGAAGGAGCTGCCCAAGCTGGACGTTTCCCTGCGTCCCGAAATGGGCAAGGCCGTGAATCAGACCAAGGCCCAGCTGACCGAGCTGCTGGACGAGCGCCGCAATGAGCTGAAGATGAAGGCATCGGAGGTAGACCCCGACTTCGACATCTCCGTGCCGGGCATTCTGCCCTCCGGCGGCGGCCTGCACCCCATCACCCAGATGTGCTATGACCTGAACGACGCGTTCCGCTCCATGGGCTTTGAAATTTTCGAGGAGGACGACATCACCAGCGAGCTGTACGGCTTCGACAACCTGAACTTCCCTCCCAACCATCCCGCCCGCGAGAGCATGGATACCTATTGGCTGGAGGGCCACGACAAGGGCGAGTGCTGGGACAAGCTGTGCCTGCGTCCCCATCTGACCGGCGGCTCCGTCCGCTATCTCCAGACCCACAAGGCCCCCTATCGCTTCGTGTACCCCGGCAAGGTGTACCGCAACGAGACCACCGACGCCCGCCACGAGCGCGCCTTCTTCCAGTATGAGGCCCTGATTGTGGACAAGGACTTCACCTTCTCCTCCGGCAAGGTGATGATCAAGAGCATCCTCAGCAAGGTGTTCGGTCGGGATGTTCCGGTGCGTATGCGCGCCGGCTTCTTCCCGTTTGTCGAGCCCGGCTTTGAGATCGACATGGGCTGTCTGGTGTGCGGCGGCAAGGGCTGCAGCGTGTGCAAGCACGTGGGCTGGATCGAGGTCATGCCCGGCGGCACCCCCCACCCCAACGTATTGAAGGCTGCCGGTCTCGATCCCGACGAATATACCGGCTTCTATGTCAACATCGGCTTGGACCGTCTGGTCATGATGCGCTACGGCGTGGACGATGTGCGTCTGTTCCACAGCGCTGACCTGCGGTTCCTGAATCAGTTCCGCTAAGGGAGGGCAAGACACATGAAAGTATCACTGAACTGGATCAAGGATTACGTCGACCTGCCGGCGGATATGGATCTGAAGCGTCTGTCCTATGACCTGACCATGTCCACCGTGGAGGTGGAGGACACCATCGAGCTTGGCAAGCAGTTCGACAACATGGTGGTGGGCCAGATCAAGACCATCGAGCAGCACCCCAACGCCGACAAACTGAAGGTCTGCAAGACCGACATCGGCGGCGAGATCAAGGACATCGTTTGCGGCGGCAGCAATCTGGCCGAGGGCATGAAGGTGGCCGTGGCCCTGCCCGGCGCCATGTGCAAGTGGCACGGCGAGGGCGAGCTGGTGGAGATCAAGAAGAGCAAGCTGCGGGGCGTGGAGAGCTACGGCATGATCTGCGGCGCGGTGGAGATTGGCCTTGCCGATCTGTTCCCCACCCAGGAGGAGGCCCACATTCTCGACCTGAGCGAGTTTGACGCACCCGCCGGTACGCCGCTGGCCGACGCGCTGGATCTGAACGATATCATTCTGGAGATCGACAACAAGTCCATGACCAACCGCCCCGACCTGTGGGGCCATTATGGCATCGCCCGCGAGCTGGCGGCGCTGTATCACCTGCCCATGAAGGAGTTCCCCCACTTCGATCGTAATGTGGAGAACACTTCTGGTTTCCATGTCACCGTAGAGGATGCGGAGCGCTGCCCCCGCATGACCGGCACCCAGATTGAGAACGTATTTGTCAAGCCCGCCCCCTACTGGATGCAGGCTCGCATCTGGAAGACGGGTATGCGCCCCATCAACGCGCTGGTAGATATTACCAACTACGTCATGCTGGCCACTGGTCAGCCCTCCCACGCCTATGACTCCGACCACATTGCCGGTCACATCATCGTCCGACGCGCCAAGCCGGGCGAAACACTGACGTTACTGAACGGTAAGGAACTGCCCTTGAGCACCGACGATCTGACCATCGCCGATGACGCGGGCATCGTGGGACTGGCGGGCGTCATGGGCGGCGCCAAGGACTCCATCCTGCCCACCACCAACAAGGTCATTCTGGAGATTGCCAACTTCCAAGCCGCCGGCATCCGCCGTACTGCTCTGCGGTACGACAACCGCACCGAGGCCTCCGCCCGCTATGAAAAGGCCATCGACCCCGAGCGCTGCGATCAGGCGCTGGATCTATCGATGCAACTCTTCGGCGACCTTTATCCCGAGATGCAGGTCACTGGCTTTGTGGATGCATATCCCGTCCCCCTGAAGCAGGCGGAGATCGACGTGACCCTCAGCTGGCTGGAGCGCCGTCTGGGCAAGTCCCTGACCCCCGACGACGTGAAGAAGAAGATGGAGCTGCTGGGCTATCAGGTGTTCTTCGACGGCGACAACATGCATGTGGTGGTGCCCACATGGCGCTCCACCGGCGACGTCAGCATCAAGGCCGACATCATGGAGGAAGTGGCCCGCATGTACGGCTACGAGAACTTCGAGGCCGCACCCATCACCACCTCCTTCGACGGCGCTATCAACCAGCTGGACAAGGATCTGGAACGGAAGATCAAGGAGTATCTGTCCTTCCGCTGCGGCATGCAGGAGATCTTCACCTATCCGTGGATGGACGAGCTGTACGTCAACGCCGTGCTGCAGAGCACCGACGGCATCCTGTCCCTGTCCACGCCTCCCTCCCCCGCCGAGCGGTTCGTCCGTTCCTCTCTGCTGCCCAACCTGTGCAAGGCTGTGGTGAAGAATGAGCGCTATTTCGACGAGTTCAACATCTATGAGACCGCTCAGGTGTTCCGGGATGAGAACTACACCACCCCCTATGATCCCCGCGAGAAGCTGCCCTCCCAGCGCAAGCATGTGGCCGGTGCCTTCGTCTGCGGCGGCAAGGACGTGACCACGTTGTTCCGCAAGGCCAAGGGCGTGCTGGAAATGATGCCCCGCTACACCCACATGGAGGGCTTCACCTTCAAGCAGGTGGAAAAGCCCGTGTGGGCCGACAATGTGGTTTGGCTGAACGTCTATCTGGGCGAGGAGCGCATCGGCGATCTGGCTCTGCTCAGCAAGAAGGTATCCATGGAATGCGGCATCAAGAACCTGAACGTCATGCTCTTCGAGCTGGATCAGGACTGCATGAAGCCCTTCCGCTCCCGCACCAACAGCTTCACCCATCTGCCGGAGTACCCCATGACCGAGTACGACATCTCCGTGCTGCTGCCCGGCGAGGTGAAATGGGAGAATGTGGCCCAGACCATCCGCGGCGTCAAGAGCGAGCTGTTCCACGGCGCGCAGTTCGTGGACGAGTACCGCGGCAAGCAGGTGCCCGACGGCAAGAAGTCCGTCACTGTCCGCCTTGCCATCGGCTCCAAGGAAAAGACCCTGACCTCCGCCGAGATCGAGGAGGTCGCCAATGGCGTCATCAATAAGCTGGTGAAGCGCTTCGGCGCGGAGCTGCGCTCCAAGTAAGGCATATCATGAAAGGACGGTACGCATCGCGTGCCGTCCTTTTTTGCCGTTCTTCATCGTCAAGGGCGGCACTTGCCAACCGCACCGGTGTGTGCTACAATAAAATGCAAAGTTTTCGATCAGGCAAGGAGGCGTGTGCCATGACGGAGATCGTAAAGCCCCAGTTGGCGCCCCGTGAGCGCTGTACCGGCTGCGGCGCATGCAGCAGCGGCTGTCCCAAGGGCGCCATCCATATGGTACGGGATAAGGAGGGCTTCCTCTATCCGCAGATCACCGAAGGCTGCGTCAGCTGCGGTCACTGCGCCCATGTGTGTCCGGTGCTGAAGCAGCGGGAGGTGCGGGGCCAGCCCGCCGTGTTCGCCGTCTGGAACGAGGACGCGGATATCTGCGCCCACTCCACGGCGGGCGGTGTATTCACCGCGCTGGCGGAGTTCGCGCTGGAAAGCGGCGGCGTGGTATTCGGCGCGGCGATGGACGAAAAGCTTCAGGTGCGGCACATCGCCGTGAAGAATAAAGAGGACCTGCGGCTGCTGCGTGGCGCAAAGCCCATCCAGAGCGAGCTGGGCGAGACGTATCAGCAGGCCCAGATGTATCTGGATCAGGGCCGGTTCGTGCTATTCTCCGGCACACCCTGTCAGGTGGACGGCCTGTACCGCTTTCTGGGTGAGCATCCGGAAAACCTGCTGACCTGCGATTTCGCCTGCAGCGGTGTCGGCTCTCCCGGTGTGTGGGAACGTTTCGTGGAGTCCATGACCTATGTGAAGCGCCGCCGCGCGGTGGACGTGCGGTTCTGCGACAAGCTGAAGGGCGAAAAGGATCGCCGGTTCCGGGTATGGTTTGAGGGCGGCGGCACCTTCGACGCGCCGCTGGGCAAGTGTCAGCCGGGGCGGGGCATCCTACGGCGGCTGTTCCTGCGGCCTGCCTGCTATCACTGCCCCTACGCCAATGTAAACCGCCCCGCCGACCTGACCATGACGCTGTTCCGCAACGCCCCCAAGGACTTTCATCCCCAGCAGCAGAAGACAGGGCTTTCCCTGCTGCTGATCAATACGGTCAAGGGCGCCCACATCTTCGACCAGCTGCCCTTGAAGCGGGAGCTTCGGACGCTGGAGGAGGCCGTGGCAGGCAATGCGTCCCTGCGGGGCGCCGCCGCGCCGCCGCCGGACCGGCAGCGGTTTTTCGAGGAGCTGGAGCGCCTGCCCTTCCGCAAGGTGTGCGACCGGTTTCTCTCCACCCGTCCCTATCAGGCAAAGACGGACGGCAGGCTGGCGGCGCTGAAGGAGAAGCTATGGAAAAAACACTGATGCACACCTGCTGCGCGCCCTGCTCGGTGGCCTGCATCCACCAGCTGCGCAGCGAGGGGATCGAGCCGGTGTCCTACTGGTTCAACCCCAATATCCACCCCTATCAGGAGTACAAGGCCCGGCGGGACACGCTGATGGCCTATGCGCCCACCATCAGCATGGAGCTGATCGTGCAGGAGGACTACGGCCTGCGGGACTTCTGCCGGGCGGTGGCAGAGGATATCGATCACCGCTGCGGCCACTGCTACACGGTGCGGCTGGAGCAGACGGCCCGGTTCGCCGCCGAAAACGGCTTTGACAGCTTTACCTCCACGCTGTTCGTCAGCCCCTATCAGCAGCATGAGCGGATGGCGGAGATTGCCTGGGAAATGGGCGAGCGCTACGGCGTGAGGTTCCTGTACCGTGATTTCCGCCCCGGCTTCCGCGCCGGGCAGCAGGAGGCCCGTGAGCTGGGCTTCTACATGCAGAAATACTGCGGCTGCGTATTCAGCGAGGAGGAGCGCTATCTCAAGCAGATCCAGCGGGACATGAAGGAACCGCTGAAGCATATCGGTTGAATCGTTGCTCGTGCGCCGTAGGGCGGGGTGACTACACCCCGCCTCCGATATGCGGAAACGCCATCGGTGTTCGTTTCGTAGGGTTTGAATCGTAAGCTTTTTCGCCAGCGTTAAAACGGTATCGTCGCCATGGCCGCCGCGTCATGGGGATCAAGGAAGATGCCCCCGGACAGGGGCAGCGCCGTCAGCAGCAGATAAGCCACGCCCAGCAGGATCGCCAGCAGATACCACAGCAGCGCACCGCCCCACAGATGGCGGCGCAGCAAAAAGTGGTACAGCGCCATGCCGCCCGCCACGGCGGCGCAAAACAGCAGCCAAAGGGGAATGACGCCCCACAGAAGCTGGCATAATATCACCATCAAAAATGTGACAGCCAGCAGAGCGGCACAGTGTCCGCCGCGAGACGCACTGTTCTCCGGCTCCAGCCGCCACAGCAGCAGCGCGCCGCACAGATACGGCCAGAATACCAGCTTTCCCAGCTCCCACGGGCTTTCGTTCATGGGCGAGAGCACCTCTGTGGCGGGAGAGGGCATCGTGATGGCCAGACCGCGCAGCAAAACGGCGGCAAACACCGTCAGCAAAAACGCCCAAAGATAGCGAAAACGACGGAGCATGGCAGTCACCTCCTGCAAGATTCGGCTTTCCCCGAAAAGCCGTCTGATCCACCATATGCGGGGCAGGGCCGTTTCAGTCGGAAATTATTTGCGGCGGCCCTCTTTTGCCAAAAAGATATCCTGCAGGTAAAAGCCGACGGCTGCATCCCATTGACAAACATTCCGCCCTTGCGTATAATTGTTTTAATTCAATAGAACCTGTCGAGTGCTCAGCCGCCTGTCCACGGCGGCTGAGAGAATAGTGAATCGGGTGCAGATTCCCGAACGGTGCCGCCGCTGTGAGCGTGGAGGCATCACACAGGCGAAAGCCGGCCATCGGATGACCGAGAAGGCGTGTGATGCTGTGGATGCGCAAGTCAGAAGACCTGCTCGACTTGTACGCCGCAGTCCGGTACGCAGCATACCGGGCGGCTTATGACACGAAAAAACGGCCGTGGCAATGAGACTTCATTGTCGCGGCTTCTCTTTGCCCATCTCACCACGAAAGGAGGGTCAGCGCCATGTCCGATACCTTTTCCCGCTATCATCCGGCGGTGAATTTCCTGTTCTTCGCGCTGGTGCTGGTCTACTCTATGGTGCTGATGCACCCGGTGTGCCTGCTGATCTCCCTGCTGGGCGCGGTGCTGTACGTCATCCAGCTCAACGGGCGCAAGGGTCTGCGGTTCAGCCTGAGGTTCGCCCTGCCGGTAATGCTGCTGGCGGCCATCGTGAACCCCGCCTTCAATCATGCGGGCGTGACCATCCTGACCTATCTCCCCGGCGGCAATCCCCTGACGCTGGAGAGCATCCTGTACGGCCTTGCGGCGGGATGCATGCTGTGCGCCGTGCTGCTGTGGTTCGTGTGCTACAATCGTGTTCTCACCTCCGATAAGTTCGTGTACCTTTTCGGCCGGGTGATCCCCGCCCTGTCGCTGGTGCTCAGCATGACGCTGCGGTTCGTCCCCCGTTTCAAGCAGCAGATGGACACCGTGCGGCAGGCCCAGTTCTGCATCGGGCGGGACGCCAACAGCGGCAGCGTGTGGCAGCGGGCGCGGAAGGCCATCACCATCTTCTCCATCATGGTCACATGGGCGCTGGAAAACGCCATCGAGACCGCTGACAGCATGAAAAGCCGGGGCTACGGCCTGAAGGGCCGCACCGCCTTTTCCCTGTTCCGCATGGAGGAGCGGGACCGCTATGCCCTGCTGTGGCTGGGCTTCTGCGGCGTGTATCTCACCTGCGGCGCCATAGCCGGCGGGCTGAAATGGTGGTACTTCCCGGCGCTGACGGGCGTGCTGGCCCAGCCCATGACCATCAGCTTTTATCTGGTGTATCTGGCCTTGTGCCTGACGCCGGTGATCTTGGACAGAAGGGAGGCGCGGGCATGGCGCTGTTCACCATCGAAAATCTGACATTCTCCTACCCGGAGCAGACCGTCCGTGCCATCGACGATCTGACGCTGACCGTGCCGGAGGGCGCGTTCGTGGTGCTGTGCGGCCCTTCTGGCTGTGGCAAGTCCACGCTGCTGCGGCAGCTGAAGCCCGCGCTGGCCCCTCATGGCGTCCGGTCGGGCCGCATCCTGTTCCGGGATACGCCGCTGGAGCAGGTGGACGCGCGGACACAGGCCGCACGCATCAGCTTTGTGCAGCAGTCTCCGGAGAACCAGATCGTCACCGACAAGGTGTGGCACGAGCTGGCCTTCGGGCTGGAAAGTCTGGGAGAGGACACCCCCACCATCCGCCGCCGTGTGGCGGAGATGGCGTCGTTTTTCGGCATCGAGGGATGGTTCTATAAGGACGTGACGGAGCTGTCCGGCGGCCAGAAGCAGCTGCTGAATCTGGCCTCCGTCATGGCCATGCAGCCGGATGTGCTGATTCTGGATGAGCCAACCAGCCAGCTTGACCCCATCGCCGCGTCGGACTTTCTGGCGGTGCTGGGCAAGATCAACCGTGAGCTGGGCACCACCATTCTGCTGACGGAGCACCGGCTGGAGGAGGCCTTTCCTCTCGCCACCGCCGTGGCGGTGATGGACGGCGGGCGGCTGCTGTGTACCGGAACGCCCGCGGAGGTGGGCCAGCGGCTCAAGGCCATGGGTCACCGGATGTTCCTTGCCATGCCTGCCGCCATGCGCATCTGGGCGGCGGTGGAGTCCGACGCGCCCTGCCCCGTCACCGTGCGGGAGGGCCGGGATTTCCTGCAGGAATTTGCCGCCCGCAAGCCCCTGTTGCCGCTTCCGGCGGAACCCAAGCAGCCCAAGCGTGAGCCGGTCATCACCGTGGCGGGCGCATGGTTCCGCTATGAGGAGAACAGCCCCGACGTGGTGAAGGGCCTTGACCTCCAGCTGGGCCGGGGCGAGTTTCTGGCGCTGCTGGGCGGCAACGGCGCGGGCAAGAGCACCACATTGAAGCTGCTGAGCGGGCTGAAAAAAAACTATCGGGGCGACATCGTGGTGTCCGGCACGCTGGGCATGCTGCCCCAGAATCCCCAGACACTGTTTGTGAAGAAAACCGTCCGCGAGGACTTGTTTGAAATTTTCTCCGGCAGCAAGCTGCCGAAACCTCAACAGGAGGAGCGGGTGGCCCGGATGGTGCAGCTGTGCCGATTGGACACGCTACTGGATCGCCATCCCTACGATCTTTCCGGCGGCGAGCAGCAGCGGGCCGCGCTGGCCAAGGTGCTGCTTTTGCAGCCGGAGATCCTGCTGCTGGACGAGCCCACCAAGGGCCTTGACGCGGAGTTCAAGCAGCTTTTTGCAGAAATTCTCCGGGCGCTGCTGGCGCAGGGCGTCTCGCTGCTGATGGTGAGCCATGACGTGGAGTTCTGCGCCCGGTACGCCCACCGCTGCGCGTTGTTCTTCGATGGCGGCATCGTGACGGAAGCGTCTCCCCGTGCCTTTTTCAGCGGCAACAGCTTCTATACCACCGCCGCCAACCGCATCGCCCGGCCCTTGGAGCCTCAGGCAGTGACGGCGGAGGATGTGATGACTATCTGCGGCGGCGACGTGCCGCCCATACCGGAGCTTCCTCTGGAGGCCCCGCCCCTGCCGGAACCGGCGGAGGAAACACCGGACTGGAAGCCGAAAAAGCTGCCCCTCTGGCGCAAGGTGCTGGCGGCGGTCAGCGGCGCGGGCGCACTGGCGATCTTCCTGTACGCCACCAAGATCACCGAGCTTTCCAGCGCCGTCACCACCAATGGTCTGACGGAGCTGGGTGAAAAGCAGCTGGGGCTGTACCTCCTGTTCTGCGGCCTTGTGCTGGTATTCGCGCTGGCCATCGGGCGGCGCTCCAAGCCGCCGGTGATGGCACAGATGCCGGTGGAAAAGCGGAAGCTGCCCAAGCGCACCGTGGCCATGGCGGTGTCCGCCCTGCTGCTGATCCCGGTAACGCTGTTTATCGGCGTGTTCTATCTCCAGCGGCAGCAATACGCCATCGTGTCGCTGCTGGTACTGTTGGAGTGCATGCTGCCCTTCTTTCTGGTGTTTGAGGGCCGCAAGCCACAGGCCCGCGAGCTGGTGGTCATTGCCGTGTTGTGTGCCATCTCCGTGGCGGGCCGGGCCGCCTTCTTCATGCTGCCCCAGTTCAAGCCGGTGATGGCCATGACCATCATCGCCGGCGTGGCGCTGGGCGGCGAGAGCGGCTTCTTAGTGGGCGCGCTGTCCATGCTGGTATCCAACATGTTCTTCTCCCAAGGGCCGTGGACGCCGTGGCAGATGTTCTGCATGGGCATCATCGGTTTTCTGGCGGGCGTGCTGTTCCGCAAGGGACTGCTACGCCGCACACGGGGCAGTCTGGGCGCCTTCGGCGTGTTCAGCGCCATCGTCATCTATGGTGGCATCATGAACCCCGCGTCGGTGCTGATGTGGGCCAATGCCGACACCCTGACGTGGAAGGTGCTGCTGACCTACTACGTCACCGGCTTCCCCATGGACTGCGTACACGCTTTCGCCACGCTGTTCTTCCTGCTGATTGCGGCGGAGCCCATGCTGGAAAAGCTGGATCGCATCAAGCTGAAATACGGACTTATGGAATAAAAAAATGCTGTGCCGGAAGGCACAGCATTTTTTATTCCCTGTTACTTGGCCAGGACTTCCGCCCACTGGCCGTACTTTTCGATGTTGGCGTCACGCTCCGCCGCGTCCTTGCCGATGGTCAGGATATAGACCTTGATCTTCGGCTCGGTGCCGGAGGGACGCACCAGAATGGTGGTGCCGTCGGCCAGCTCATAGCGCAGCACGTTGCTGCCCTTCAGCTCCATCTCGGACACCGCGCCGGTGGCGCAGTCCACCACGCTGCCGTCGGTATAATCCTTGCGGCGGGCCACAGCCACGCCGGAGATCTCCGCGGGTGGGTTCTGGCGCAGGGCCTTCATCAAATTCGCCATCTTCTCCAGACCGTCCAGACCGGGCATCACCAGATTGTAGGTCTTTTCGCCGTACCAGCCGTACTTTTTGTACAGCACGTCCAGCGCGTCGTACAGGGTCATGCCCTGCGTAGCGTACCACGCGGCCATCTCCGTCAGCAGCAGAGACGCGGTAACGGCATCCTTATCCCGAACGTAGTCACCCAGCATGTAGCCGTAGCTCTCCTCATAGGAGAACACCACCTTGCCCTCGCCTGCGGATTCCAACTGATTCTTCTTCTCGGCCATGAACTTGAAGCCGGTGAAGGTATCATAGCAGGTCACGCCGTGGGCCTCGGCCACCTTGCGGGCCATCTCGGTGGTGACGATGGTTTTCAGCATCACGGGGTTTTCCGGCAGCTTGCCGCTGCGCTTCATGGCGCCGTAGAGGTAATCGCTCAGCAGCACGCCGGTCTGATTGCCGCTGACAGGCTGGAACTTGCCCTCCTTGTTGCGGACCATAATGCCCACGCGGTCGCTGTCCGGGTCGGTGCCTACGATGAAGTCGGCCTTCACCTTGTCGGCCAGCGCAATGGCCAGATAGAAGCCCTCGGGATTCTCCGGGTTGGGAGACACCACCGTGGGGAAGTCGCCGTCGATGACCATCTGCTCCGGCACACAGTGCAGATGCTTGATGCCCAGACGGGTCAGGGCCTCCGGCACCAGCTTGTGGCCGCAGCCGTGGAACGGCGTATACACCACTTGGAAGGTGTCCGCCACCTTGGCGACGGAATCGTAATCGTTGACCATATCCATGACATTTGCCATAAACTTGCGGTCGGTCTCGTCGCCCATGGTCTCGATGAGACCGGCCTTGGCGGCCTCGTCAAAGCCCATCCGCTTCACGCCGGTGAAAATGTCGATCTTCTCCAGCTCCGCGGCGATGGCGGCGGCGTGGTGGGGCGGCAGCTGCGCGCCGTCCTCCCAATAGACCTTATAGCCGTTGTACTCCTTGGGATTATGGCTGGCGGTGACATTGATGCCCGCCTGACAACCGTACTCCCGCACGGCGAAGCTCAGCTCCGGCGTGGGACGCAGCGCCTCGAAAATACGCACATGGATGCCGTTGGCGGCGCATACCTCGGCGGCGGCCCGGGCAAACTCCATGGAGTGATGGCGGCAGTCCATGCAGATGGCCACGCCCCGCTTTCTGGCTTCCTCACCCTCGGCGCAGATCACGTTAGCAAAGCCCTGCGTGGCCCAGCGGATGACGTACACGTTCATCTGGTGCAGGCCCACCTTCATGGTGCCCCGCAGTCCGGCGGTGCCGAACTCCAGCGGGCCGTAGAACCGACTCTCGATCTCCTTCTCGTCTCCGGCGATGGACTGAAGCTCCTTCACCTCGTCCGCCGTCAGCGCGCCGCTGTGCAGCCACTTTTCATACTCATGCATGTAATCCAGCATCGTTTTCGTCCTCCTCTACCACTTTTGCATCCAGAATATTTTTGGCCTCCTCCAGCATGGTCTGAGGCACATACAGCGACGCGCCATAGCCGGAAAAGCCGTTGATGACCTTTCCCGCGCCGCCGTCCTTGTCATAGTACTTGAAGCAGGGAATACCGTAGGCCGCCAGCATGGAGATCACCATGTCGGACTCCGCCGGAGAGTCGAAGGTCTCCTTCAGCAGCACGGCCTTCACCTTTTCGCCGTTCTCCTCCAGCGGCCAGTCCAGCTCTTTCTTGTGAAAGCACCAGCCGGAAGCCATATCCTCCCAAAAACTCATTCACAAAACCTCCCTCGTCATTTATGATAGCGCGTGCCTTCCGCGATCTGGCACGCCCGGTAGATCTGTTCCAGCAGCATCACCCGCGCCAGATGGTGGGGAAACGTCATAGGCGACATGCTCAAGCGCCAGTCGGCCTGCTTTTTCAGTGTCTCGTCCAGTCCGAAGCTGCCGCCGATCAAAAACGTCACCCGGCTTTTTCCCTCCAGCGCGAAGGCCGCCAGCTTTTTCGACAGCGCCTCGCTGGAGCAGGTCTGCCCCTCGATACACATGGCCACTACCGCGCCGCCCTCCAGCTTCTGCCGGATGGCGGTAGCCTCGGCCGCCAGCGCCTTTTTGATCTCCGCAGGAGAGGGATCCTCCGGAAGGCGCGTCTCCGGCAGCTCCATCACCTCGATCTTGCAGTACCGGCTCAGCCGCTTGCAGTACTCCGCCGCCGCGTCGGCATAAAATTTTTCCTTCAGCTTGCCCACGCACAGTACGGTGATCCGCTGCATATGTCCACCTCGTAAAAGTAACTCAGCGCCCGCCGGTATCGCCGGGCAGACGCTGAATATGATCGTTCAATTACCCGATGCGGGCCTCTTCCTTTTCCGCCTCCGGCTCATCCACCATGCAGATATCTCCGCCGACGGCACGCAGCTTGCCCACGATATCCTCGTAGCCCCGCTCGATATACTGCACATGGCTGATCTCGGTGGTGCCATGGGCGGCCAGCGCCGCGATGACCAGCGCCGCGCCGGCACGCAGGTCAGGCGCCTGCACCGGTGCGCCGATGAAATGATCCACGCCCTCCAGCACGGCCATCTTGCCGTCCACCTGAATACGGGCGCCAAGGCGCTTCAATTCATCCACATACTTGAAGCGGTTGTTCCACACGCTCTCGGTAATAAGGCTGGTGCCGTCGGCCAGCGCCAGCACCGAAGCGATCTGAGGCTGCATATCCGTGGGGAAGCCGGGATAGGGCATAGTCTTGATATTGGTGCGCTGCAAACGGCCGGTGCGCCGCACCAGCATCTCGTCGCCGTTCTCCTCGATCTCCACGCCCATCTCCATCAGCTTGGCGCTGATGCAGTCCATGTGCTTGGGGATCACGTTGCGGATCAGCAGCTCACCGCCGGTGGCGGCCACCGCCGCCATGTAGGTGCCCGCCTCGATCTGGTCGGGGATGATGGCATAGCTGCCGCCGTTCAGGCGCTTGACGCCGCGGATCTTGATGGAATCCGTACCTGCGCCCTTTACGTCCGCGCCCATGGAGTTCAGGAAGTTGGCCAGATCCACGATGTGGGGCTCACGGGCGGCGTTTTCGATCACGGTCGTGCCCTCGGCCAGCGCCGCCGCCATCATGATGTTCATGGTCGCGCCCACGGACACCACATCCAGATAGACGTTGGCGCCATGGAGGTGACCGTTTTTGGCACGGGCGTTGATATATCCGCCCTCCACGGACACCTGCGCGCCCATGGCGGTAAAGCCCTTGATATGCTGGTCGATAGGCCGCACGCCGAAATCGCAGCCGCCGGGCATGGCCACCGTGGCCTCGCCGAAGCGGCCCAGCAACGCGCCCAGCAGGTAATAGCTGGCCCGGATACGCCGTGCCAGCTCATAGCTGGGGTGGGTCGAGCGGATGGTGCGGCAGTCCAGCTCCACCGCGTGGGGATTCAGCACCCGCACCTTTGCGCCCAGCTCATCCAGAATGGAGAAGAACAGCGTCACGTCACTGATCTGGGGAATGTTTTCGATCCGGCACACGCCATCTACCATCAGGGCCGCGGGAATGATAGCCACCGCCGCATTTTTCGCGCCGCTGACCGTGACCTCGCCATACAGGGGATGACCGCCGTTGACAATATACTTATTCAAAATTTGCACCCTCTCTTCCAACTTTTACAAAGCCGCGGGCAGCGATGGAAGGTCGTCGCCGGAAACTCTGTCCGACGCTTATCTTACCCACAGCGGAAAACTTCATACACCATATAGTGTAGAAAGATAAACGCACAATTACATAGTAAGTATACCATAAATTTTTTTAAAAGCAAGCCGGACGTTTCATTTTCTCCCCGATTTTCAAAAGTTTTATGTCTACCGCCTGTCCTCCGGCGTGTAAAGAGGGTGTTAGGCTTGACAGTTTCCTCTCTCCGGGGCTATAATAATGGTAATTGTCTGCCTTTTTGCAATAAACGAGGTAATGATTTCATGAATATTCGATTGATCACCCGCACAGTGGGCTATATCCTGTGGGTAGAAGCGGGCTTCATGCTGCTGCCGCTGCTGGTAAGTCTGGGGTATGGCGACGGCTGCTGGGAGGCGTTCCTCTCCTCGACGCTGCTGTGCGGTATCCTTGGCTCGCTGGGCTATCTGGTGCCGGTGAACCGCATGCGGATGCAGGGCCGCGACGCCTATGCCGCCGTGGCGCTGGCGTGGGTAGCACTGACGCTGCTGGGCGCGTTCCCCTATCTGCTGTCGGACACCATTCCCTCCTTCGTGGACGCACTGTTCGAGACGGCCTCCGGCCTGACCACCACCGGCGCCACCATTCTGGACTCGGTGGAGACTATGCCGCCCAGCATCCTCTTCTGGCGCAGCGAGACCCAGTGGATGGGCGGCATGGGCGTGCTGGTGCTGTTCCTTGCGCTGACGCCCCATCTGGGCGACGGCGCCTACTACCTGATGAAGGCGGAAAGCCCCGGCCCCATCAAGTCCAAGCTGGTGCCCCGTGTGGGCGGCACCGCCAAGATCCTCTACACCATCTATATCGTGCTGACGGCGGCGGAGGCCGTGGCGCTGCGGATCGCGGGCATGTCATGGTTCGACGCGGTGAACCACGCCTTTACCACCATGGCCACCGGCGGCTTCTCTGTCCGCAACACCTCCATCGCCTCCTATCAATCAGACGCCATCACATGGGTCATCGTAGTCTTTACGTTTCTGGCGGGCATCAATTTCTCGCTGCTGTACGCCGTTGTCCGGGGACGGATCAAGGACGCCCTGCGCAGCGAGGAGCTGCGGTGGTATCTGCTGATTTTGGCCATCACCATCACTCTCATCTGCGTTGACCTGCATGTGGAGCTGGGGCAGGGCTGGTACGAGTCGGCCAAGGACGCCGCCTTTCAGGCCACCACCATCATGAGCACCACCGGCTACGCCACCAAGGACTTCACCCTGTGGCCCACCTTCAGCCGCTGTATTCTGGTGCTGCTGATGTATGTGGGCGGCTGCGCCGGTTCCACCGCGGGCGGCATGAAGGTCAGCCGGTTGATGCTGCAGGTCAAGAGTCTGCGGCGGGAGCTGGATCACATCATCCACCCCAACCGGGTATCCGTCATCACCATGGACGGCCAGAGCGTGGATGAACGGGCCGTTACCTCCGCCCACATGTTTCAGGTGGCGTATCTGCTGATCCTGATGGCCGGCACGCTGGTGGTCTCGCTGGACGTGCTGGGCTTTACGGAGTCCTTCGTGGCGGCGCTGACCTGCATCAGCAATGTAGGCCCGTCGCTGGGCGCTCTCGGCCCCATGGCCAACTTCGCCCCCCTCTCATGGTTCAGCAAGCTGGTGCTGACCCTCATCATGCTGATGGGCCGTCTGGAGCTGATGCCCCTGCTGGTGCTGCTGAGCCCCTCCACATGGCGCAACAAGTAAACAATAGCGCTCAGACGCTCTGTCTGGGCGCTTATCTTCCCTATTTCTGAAAGGAGCGTGAGATCCATGGCATCCGCCGGAACCAAGGATATGACCCACGGTGTTCCCTGGCGTCTTATCAGCGTGTTTGCCGTACCTATTTTCCTCAGTCAGCTGTTTCAGCAGCTCTACAACACCGCCGACGCACTGATCGTCAGCAACTTTCTGGGCGACAACGCGCTGGCGGCCGTCAGTGCCTCCGGCCCGCTGATCTTTCTGATGGTCAGCTTCTTTGCCGGGACGGCCAGCGGCGTGGGCGTGGCCATCTCCCGTTATTTCGGCGCGGGCGACTATGACAAGGTGTCCCGCACCATCCATACCGCCGTGCTGCTGGCGGTAATAAGCGGCCTGATCCTGACCGTGATCGGTGTCGCGTTCACCCCCACGCTGCTGCGGTGGATGGCCACGGACGCAGAGGTGCTGCCTGACGCCATCGCTTATTTCCGGTGCTACTTTACCGGCGTGAGCGCGGGCGTGATGTACAACACCTTCACCGGCATCATGAACGCGCTGGGCGACAGCCGCCGCCCGCTGTACTACCTGATCGTCTCCTCCCTGACCAATGTGGCGCTGGATCTGCTGTTCGTAGGTACGCTGGGCTGGGGCGTCTGGTCGGCGGCACTGGCCACCATCATTTCGCAGGCGGTCAGCGTGGCGCTGTGCCTGCTGCACCTGACGAAGAAGGGCACCATCTTCCAGATCCGGTGGAGCGCCCTGCGGATCGACGGTGCGCTGCTGCGGGAGATCCTGCGCTACGGCCTGCCCGCCGGCGTGCAGAATTCCGTTATTGCGCTGGCCAATGTGGTGGTGCAGACCAACATCAACTCCTTCGGCAAGGACGCCATGGCGGCCTACGGCGCGTATTCCAAAATCGAGGGCTTCGCCTTCCTGCCAGTCACCAGCTTCTCCATGGCCATCACCACCTACGTCAGCCAGAACCTCGGCGCGGGGCAGAAGGAGCGTGCCCGCCGGGGCGCACGGTTCGGTATTCTGGCGGCCCCCACCATCGCGGAGATCATCGGTGTGCTGACCTATCTGGGCGCGCCGTGGCTGATCGGCCTGTTCTCCGAAACGCCGGGCGTACTGGAGCTGGGCGTGCTGGAGACCCGTACCATCTGTCTGTTCTATTTCCTGCTGGCCTTCTCCCACGCGGTTGCCAGCGTCTGCCGCGGCGCAGGCAAGGCGTTCGTCCCCATGGCCATCATGCTGTCTATCTGGTGCGTCATCCGCATCCTGTATATCACGCTGATGATGCATCTGTTCCACGAGATCGTCTATGTCTATTGGGCCTATCCCCTCACATGGGCGCTCAGCTCTGTGGTGTATTTCCTGTACTTCCGCTTCTCCCACTGGCAGGACGGCTTCGACGCCAAGGTGAAAAAGGCATAAAAAGAGACCGGTCGGTTGACCGGTCTCTTTTTTGCTTACATACCGCTGTACATCTGTAAAACCAACCAGCTGAAGCTATCATTCACAATGGCGGAGCGATCTTCGACCTCCACCGTCATGCCGGGCCACAGCTCCAGCTGCTGGGCGCCGCCGTGGGAATAGTAAACGAAATCTCCATGCTCCACACCGTCGGTATCCCGGAAGGTCGGCGCCTCCAGCACTGTCAGCACCGCGCCGGGATAGACCACGAAAACGTCGTTTTCAAAGACCTGAGACTCATCCTCCCGCACGGTGCCCTTTTTGGTCAGGCACACATTGCTCACCTCCACCTTCAGCCCCTGAATGGAAAACGTTTCGGTGGTCAGCGTGGGGGCGGAGGCGGCCTGCTCCATGGCGGCCAGCATATCGTTGGCCCAGTCCCAGTCCTCGTCAAAGGGCGGCACATAGCTGTTGTCATTTCCCATGAATACCAGCCCCAGCAGGGTATCGCCCCGGTACCGGGCCACCACATTGCCGCAGTCGGAAAAGCCCTGCATCCGCATCTGACTGTCCAGATACGCACCGCCCGCCCAACCGATCTCCAACGGCTTTTCGGGCATAAGAGCGTAGTCGAACCGGTACACGTCCGCCCGGTTGCCGTCTCCGGTGGCGTACTGCCACACCTTGGTAAAGCGGGTCAGCTGATTGGCGGTAAATTTGCCGGGATTGGTGGCGTAATTATCCAGCGTCTGTTGCATCACCGCGTCGATCTGGGGCTTGAACTCCTCATAGGATGCCTGATCGATGAACTCGTCATAGTCCCGGCTGTGGCGCACAAGGTCATAGAGGGTCTTATCCCGGAAATACCCCTTGTCATCCCCGTCGAACTCCACACAGACGATGTTCTCCTGCAAATTGCAACCCATCTTAAGCGCGCCGAGGTAGGTCTCCAGCCGCCACATGGCCAAGTCGCCCACAGGATATCCGGCAGCTGCGGCTTCCCCCTCCGTAATCTGCTTGGCGGCCGCGCCGTGCAGCGCGTCGATCACCTGCTGCGCCGTCACCAGCGGGTATGTGTACGGGCTGATCTCTTCCAGATCCTCCGGCTGGATTGATTCCATCCGCCCCTTAGTCGTAACGTAGCTCTTCTGGCTTTTTCTCACCAGCTCATAAAGTGTATGATCCCGGAAATAAGCGGTACGCTGCGCTTCCGGATCATAAGCCGACGACAGAGCTGCTGACATATCTGTCACATGCACGATATCCGCCGTATCTCCGCAGGACAGTGACAGGTCATGGCCTTTTTCCACGTTGACAAGCATCAGATAGCGCGTTTCCGCGGAGCTGTCCCGCTCCGCCTTCTGCGCTTCTTCCGCCGTGATCTCATGGGCGGCGGCACCGTTCATGGCCGTCACCAGCCGCCCCAGCGTAATATCGGGATACTCCGTCACATCCCAGTCGGCGACATCATCCACCGTCAGTTCCGCCATCATCGTGGCAATGGAGCCCATATCGCCCGCCGCTCCGTCCTTCTTCGCTCCCGTGAAGGTGCAGGCGATGCACAGCGCCGCGGCCAGCACCACCACAATGGCGGCGGCCACCGCCGTGCGGGGCTTCTTCGCCAGCAGGACGATCCGCTCATGGAGACTGGTCTTGCCGCCGTCCATGGTGGTGGCCGTCAGCAGTACATGAGAGCCGGGGCCGCAGGCCATGCGGATCAGCGTGCGGCCATAGGCGGCCCGCTCGCTCTCGCCCAGCGTGCGGATGGTGGCCTCGTCACAGGCCAGTTCCCCATCCTGACGGGACAGCTTCGCCGCCCACCACACCAGCGGGTTCCACCAGTGCAGCGCCAGACACACCGTCCACAGCAGGGCCCACACATGGTCGCCCTGCCGGAAATGGGTGGTCTCGTGGGCCACCGTGTGTCGCAGCAGCTCCGGATCGTCCGCCGCGGCCTGCGTCACATAGATGGCGGGCCGGAACAGACCGAACAGGCATGGCACCGCCCGCTCCTCCGCCACATAGACGGCCAGCGCCGCGCCCTCCACCGCCAAGGGGCGGCGGCTCTTCCGTAGCCTTCCGGCAAAGCGGAGATTGGCGCTCAGGAACACCAGCAGCGTCACCGCCGCGCCGCACCACCATATGGGCAGCAGGAGCTTGCGCAGGGTCAGGGCGCTCTCCATACGGCTGAACTGGTCGTTTGTGACGCTGGGCGCCACCGTCACCGGCGTGTCCGGCATCAGCGGCCCGGCGGGATAGCCCTCCACCGAACCGTCATGCGCCTGCCAGATGGTATCCACCTCCCGGACGCTTTCCACCGCCTGTACCGCTGGGGCCTTTTCCACCACCGACATGACGCTGATGTCCGTGCTGCCGAAGCTGACGGGGATCAGCAGCCGCGCCAGCACCAGCAGCCACAGGGCGTATTGCAGCCGCAGGCTGATCCTGCCCCGCAGCAGATACCGCAGGGCGATCACCGCAAGGATGAGGATACATGAGGATACCACCCATTCAATCATGATTTTCCTCCACTTCCCGCAAAATGGCGTACAGCTTGTCGATCTCCTCCTGAGACAGCGTCTGCTTCTTCACCAGCGAGCTGACCATCAGACTGACGCTGCCTTGATACACCCGCTCCAGCAGGTGTTCCGTCTCCTGCACCGCCGCATCCTCACGGGCCACCTGCGGCCGGTAGTGCTTCACGCCGCCCTCGCTCTCCGCGCTGACGGCGCCCTTGTCCTCCAGCCGCCGCAGCAGCGTCAGAGTGGTGCTGCGGCTCCAGCCGGTGGTCTTGTGCAAAGCGTCGATGATGGCCCGCCCCGTCCGGGGCGCGGCGGTCCACAGGCACTCCATCACCTGCCACTCCGCCTCGGTCAATCCCATATGCGCCATTGTCTCCACCTCCCGTTGTCTACATCTGTAATCACAATGTAGCATATCAGTCTACGTTTGTCAACAGGCAATTGCAAAAAGGACTCCGATTCACATGAACCGGAGTTCTTTTGTAATTACAAATCCACAATGACCGCTTCATGTCCCGTGGCGGGCAGGAACTTCTCCAGCACGTCGCGGGTCTTCAGCCGCAGGGAGGATGTATTCTTGCAGGGATGGCAGCCGAACCACTCATCCTCGGCCACAGCGCGGTCGATGGCCAGCGTGACCCGGTGCTCCGTGTCGTTCATCAGGCCCAGAACAGACGCGGAACCGGCGTGACAGCCCAGCAGCGCCACCAGATCCTCCTCTGTGGCGAAGCTCAGGCGGGAGGAGCCGATCAGCTTGGAGAAATTCTTTGTGGAAAAGGGCTTCTCCGCCGGAAGGCACAGCAGATAGAAGGCGCTGCGGTTCCGGGGCGTCAGCAGCAGGTTCTTGCAGATGTGAACCTCCAGCGCCGCACTGATGGCGGCGCAGTCCTCCATGGTGAAGGCCGCCTCATGATCCACGCGGGTAAAGGGGATCTCCAGCCGGGCAAGGCTCTCATATACCCGGTTTTCCACATCGCTGCGGCTTTCCGCCGGAGCGCCGTTGTATACCTCCATGGCTTACTCCTTCCCTACCAGCATGTCGCCCACGCGGTAGATGTCGCCCGCGCCTACGGTCAGGATCATGTCGCCGGGTTGGGCCAGCTTGCGCAGCGTCTCCGCCGTCTCCTTCAGGGTAGCGCAGTAGACGCTGCCGGGGATCTGAGCGCACAGGTCGCGGGAGGACACCCCCACGTCGTTGGTCTCGCGGGCAGCGTAAATTTCCGCCAGCACCGCCACATCCACGGTGCGCAGTTCCCGGACGAAATCGTCGAACAGCGCCTTGGTGCGGGTGTAGGTATGGGGCTGGAAGGCGCAGATCAGCCGCTTGTGGGGCAAACTGCGGGCCATGTCCAGCAGGGCGTGCAGCTCGTCGGGATGGTGGGCGTAATCGTCGTACACTCTGGCCCCGTTGAATGCACCCTTGTACTGGAAGCGCCGCTCGGCCCCGCCGAAGGAGGCCAGTCCCTCCTCCACCGCCCTGCCGTCGATGCCCAGCACATAGGCGGCGGCAGCCGCGGCCAATGCGTTGGAGATGTTGTGCTTGCCGGGAACGTGCAGTTCCACATGGGCATAGGGCTTGCCGTCGGCCACCACGTCGAAGCAGGGGAAGCCGTCGAAGAACGCCACGTTATCGGCGTATACACTGGCGCTGTGATCCTTCACGCTGAACCACCGCACCGGACGGTCAACACCCGCCAGCGCCGCCCTCGCACCCCCGTCGTCGCCGTTGGCGATGATGAAGCCGGTCTCCGGCGTCAGGCAGGCGAACTGCCGGAAGGAATGCTCGATATCGTTCAGATCCTTGAAAAAGTCCAGATGATCCGCCGCCACGTTCAAAATCACCGCCACGGTGGGGAAGAAATTCAGGAAGGAGTTGCAGTATTCGCAGCTCTCCAGAATGATGGTGTCGCCCTTGCCCACCCGGTAGCCCTTGCCCAGCAGGGGCAGGGTACCGCCGATCATGACGGTGGGATCCTTCCGGGCCGCCATGAAGATATGGGTAGCCATGGAGGTGGTGGTGGTCTTGCCGTGGGTGCCGGAGATGCACAGGGCGTTGCGGTACGCCTGCATGATGGCGCCCCAGCCCTGCGCCCGCTCGTAGACGGGGATGCCCCGGGCGACGGCCCCGGCGATCTCGGGATTGCTGTCGTGGATGGCGGCGGTGCGGATCACCAGATCGCAGTTTTGCAGATTCTCGGCACTGTGGCCGATGGCAACGGGGATGCCCACGCTGCGCAGGTGCTTCACTGTGTCGCTGTCGGTCATGTCGGAGCCCTGTACGCTCAGGCCCATGCCCTTAAGCACCTCGGCCAGCGCGCACATGGACACGCCGCCGATGCCCGCCATATGGACGCGGACGCCGCTGTGCAGGAAATGCCGGATATCCTCAGTGGGATGCATCATATCGATTCCTCCAAAAGGGCGGTTTCGCAGCCGCCGCTTGTATTTTTCTTAAAGAAATATTATAATACACCCGTAAGCAAAGTGCAACCGTCATTGTTGCTCAAATTCTGTGGAAAACAGACGAAAAGAGGTGGAAACCATGATCCCACAGGAGGTTTGCGCGGTGCTGCAAACATTGGAGCGGGCCGGATACGAGGCGTATATCGTGGGTGGCTGCGTCCGGGACATGCGGATGGGCAAAGCGCCCCACGACTGGGACGTGACCACCTCGGCGCTGCCGCAGGAGACCATGGCCCTTTTCGACCATTTCGCCATCCCCACCGGCCTGCAGCACGGCACCGTGACCGTTCGCAGCGGAGGACTGTCCTGCGAGGTCACCACCTTCCGCACCGAAGGGGACTATCCCGACCACCGGCATCCTGCCGCCGTCACCTTTACCCGCAGCCTGCGGGAGGATCTTCAGCGCCGCGACCTGACGGTGAACGCCATGGCCATGGATATGCAGGGCACGCTCCACGATCCCTTCGGCGGTCAGGCGGACATCCGCCGCCGTATCCTGCGGTGCGTGGGTGAGCCGGAGCGCCGCTTTCAGGAGGACGCTCTGCGCATCCTGCGGACGCTGCGGTTCTCCGCCACACTGGGCTTTGTCATTGAGGAGGACACCCATCGAGCTCTACGGGCGCAATGCGGCGACCTGCGGTATGTGGCGGCGGAGCGTGTGCGGGAGGAGCTGACGAAGCTGCTGTGCGGCACGGACGTGCTGCGCGTCCTGCTGGATGACCCACAGGTGCTGGGCGTAGTGCTGCCGGAAATATTGCCCTGCGTGGGGTTTGACCAGCACAACCGTCATCACTGCTACGACGTGTGGGGCCACACGGCCCACGCGGTGGCCGCCGCGCCGCCCGATCCGGTGCTGCGGTGGGCCATGCTGCTGCACGATCTGGGCAAGCCCCGGTGCTTCACGATGGACGAACAAGGGGTGGGCCACTTTCACGGCCACCACCGCCCCAGCGCGGAGATGGCGGAGACCGTCTGCCGTCGTCTGCGGTTCGACAAGGCCACCGCCCGGCAAATCTGCATGCTGGTGCGGTATCATGACCGGCCCATCCCCCTGACGGAGAAGGCCATCCGCCGGGCCATGAACCAGCTGGGCGCGGAGGGCCTGCGGCAGCTGTGCGCCGTGAAGCGGGCGGACAATCTGGCCCAGCATCCGGACTACCGCAGCCGCCAGCGGGAGATCGACGAGGGCAAGGCCATCATGGACGCCCTGCTGGAGAAGAACGCCTGCTTCAGTCTGAAGCAGCTGGCGGTCAACGGCCGGGACATGGCAGCGCTGGGGCTGGAAGGTCCGGCCATCGGTCAGGCGCTGCAAACGCTACTGGAGGCCGTCATGGACGGCGAGACGGATAATGACCGCGCCGCCCTGCTGGCGCTGGTAAAGGAGAAATACAGCCGATAGCATGAAAATGAGCGTACTGCTTCGGCAGTACGCTCATATTTTTTGCGTTTTCTGTTTATAGTATATCCGACGGAGTCTCAGCCCGCCATGATCTCAAACCGCAGCACGCCCTCCGCCGCGGCCAGATGGGAGAACATCTCGTCCATGGTCTCGGTCATGTCGCTGGTCTCGGCGCTGACAGTGACGCCGGCGCAGCCGTTGGTGGGAATGGTCTGGTTGATGGTGAGGATATTGGCGCCGGAGGCGGCGAAAATGGACAGATAGTTGGACAGCACGCCGGGATTGTCCCGCAGCAGGGCGTACAGGGTGATGATGTGGCCCGCCTTCATGTTCTGGAAGGGCTGCACCGCGTCCTTGTACTTATAAAAGGCGCTGCGGCTGATGCCCACCATGGCCGCCGCCTGTCCCACGGTCGCCGCCTCGCCCACCTGCAGCATGCGCTTGGCCTCGGCCACCTTTACGAACACCTCAGGCAGCGCGTCAGCGGATACGATAAAATATTTTTTCTTCTCCATAGCTTGTTCCTCCCATCGCGGTATCCCTCTGGGTATACATCTGTGTTTCTATGGTAGCATACTCGTCCCCGTTTTACAAGGAAAAGTTGAGAGTCAGGTGATCATTTGCAGCGGGAAAAAGCATTTCTCATTAAGGCGGCCTACTGGGCGGCGATACTGGCGGTAAGCTGGCTGGTGCTGCGCTATGCGCTGGTATGGCTGCTGCCGTTTCTGCTGGCGCTGGGCTTCGCGGCGCTGATGGAGCCGGTGATCGCGCTGGCACGGCGGAAGCTGCGGCTGAAGCGGGGCTTTCTGGCGGCAGTGTTCACGCTGGCGCTGCTGGCACTGGTGGTGACGCTGGGCATGGTGCTGGTAGGGCAGCTGATCCGGCAGGCCACCGACCTGATGGAACGGCTGCCGGAGCTGCTGGCGGGACTTCCCGTGCTGGCGGACCGCATCACCGCCCGTCTCCGCAGCTTCTGCGCCGACTGTCCCGACGGCGTGCAGCAATGGCTGACCCAGCTTCTGGACAGGCTGGAGCAAACGGCGTCCGAGGCGCTTGGCACTCTCTCCTCCGCCCTGCTGCGGCTGCTGACCGGCCTTGTGAGCGCGCTGCCGCAGGTAATGCTGTTCTGCGCCACCACGGCGCTGGCCCTGTTCTTCACCTCCGCCGCCTATCCCCAGCTGATGGCCTTCCTGCGGCGGCAGCTGCCGCCCGCGTGGCGGGAGACCGCACGGGGCATCAAGGCCAGTCTCATCACCACCATCGGCAAATGGGTCAAGGCCCAGTGCGTGCTGATCGTCATTACCTTCTGTCAGCTGCTGGCGGGCCTGCTGCTGATCCGGCAGCCCTATGCCCTGCTGCTCTCGGCGGTCATCGCGTTCATCGACGCGCTGCCGGTGTTCGGCACCGGCACGGTGCTGCTGCCGTGGGCGGTGTTGTGCTGTCTGGCAGGCAGCTTCCCCAAGGGCATCGCCCTGACGGCGCTGTATCTGGTGATCTGGCTGGTGCGCAGTATCATGGAACCGAAGCTGATGGCGCAAAGCGCCGGTCTGCCGCCGCTGCCCGCGCTGGCCGCCATGTATATCGGCTTCTGCGCCATGGGGGTGGCGGGCATGATCCTCGGCCCGATCCTACTGCTGCTGATAAAGCAGCTTCACGACGGCGGCTATCTCCGCTTGTGGAAATGATTGCTTTTGGGCGAAAATTGTGATATACTCCCTTCTCAGAGACTATGAGGGGAGGCGTTTCTATGTCGAAGCAGCGCAAGGCCGATCTGGCGCTGGTGCTGGTCACCCTGTTCTGGGGCGTATCCTACTATCTGGTAGATCTGTGTCTGGATGAATTGCAGCCCATGAACCTGAACGCCTTCCGCTTTCTGCTAGCCTTTCTGGTGCTGGCGCCCATCTTCTGGAAAAAGCTGCGGCATATCAACCGCGCCACGCTGAAATACAGCGCCATCATCGGCACGCTGCTGGTGGGCGTGTACGCCGGAGCCACCTTCGGCGTGGCCAACACCTCCATCTCCAACGCGGGCTTCATCTGCGCCCTGCCGGTGGTGTTCACGCCGCTGCTGGACCTTCTGTTCAACCACAACAGGCCCGATAAAAGGCTGGGCATTGCCCTAATCCTCTGCACGGTGGGCCTTGCCCTGCTGACGCTGAACGAGCAGTTCCGCCCCGCCAGGGGTGACCTGATCTGCCTTGTCTGCGCCGTGTGCTACGCCGCCGACATGCTGGTGACGGAAAAGGCCGTCAAGCAGCCGGAGGTGGACGCCCTGACGCTGGGCGTGTGCCAGCTGGGCGTGGCGGGCGTGCTGATGCTGCTGGTATCCGCCGTCACGGAGCAGCCCCGGCTGCCCCAGTCCTCCACGATCTGGGGCGCGGCCATCTTTCTGGGGCTGTTCTGCTCCGGCCTCGCCTTCGTGATCCAGGCGGTGGCCCAGCAGTACACCACCGCCAGCCATGTGGGCGTGATCTTCACGCTGGAGCCGGTATTCTCCGCCATCGTGGCCTATTTCTTCGCCAACGAGAAGCTGCTGCCCCGCGGCTACATCGGCGCGGCGCTGATGCTGCTGAGCCTGCTGGTGATGGAGATGGACTGGCGCGGGATCTTCAAAAAACGAACCGATTGAGCAAATATAAGGAGAGACCTTCCGCCGCGGCGGAAGGTCTCTTTTTCGTTATTTCACACCAGCCCGCACAGCAGGAAGCCGATAATGGTCAGCACCGATACGCCGATGGCGTAGGGCAGCGTGGACTTGATAACGGTGATGTTGGACACGCCGGTTCCGGCAGTGGTCATGAACACCGGAATGGCGATGGTCATGACCACCCAGCAGCCGCCCACGGCGAACACCGTCAGACCGACCAGAAGGAAGGCCAGCGGCGGCACCAGAAACGCGGGTACAGTGCTGCCGATGCCGTTGATGAGAATGTCGAACAGGCCCAGCTCACGGTTGGCCTCGCTGAGCATAAAGCCGAAGCACACCACGATGGCCAGCGAGGTCATGCCCTTGGCGCCATTGAAGAAATGCTCGAAAAACTGTCCCACCGTCATGATCCGCTGGATGGTATACAGCAGGAACTGCGCGATGATGGCCAGCACCATGACATGGATCAGGTCGTTGTCAAAGAGGATGGTGCCGCCCACCAGTACCGCCAGCGGAACGATGGCGTTCCATGCGGAGGACACCTTGCTCTCGTCCACATCGTCGATGTCCACCAGCTTCTCGGCTTTTTCGTCCTTCTCGAAGGCCGGGCCGCCGCTGCGCACCCGCTGATACGCCTGCTTCAGCACACCGAGCTTCGGAAATACGCCCAGCGCCAGCAGCAGACACAGCAGCATCATGGCCAGCGGATAGAACATGTACGGGATGGCCCGCAGATAGTCCTGAAAGCCCAGACCGTACTCCGACACCAGCCTACGCTGAAGGCCGTCCAGCTGGAGAACGGGATGGTCATGCACAGGCAGCAGGCCATGATATTGGCCTGCAATGCCAGATGCTCCCGCGGGATGCGGTTCTTATCGGTGATCTCCCGCATGGAGAAGGTCACCGTCAGCGCGTTGAGGTACTCGTCCACGAACATGATGACGGACATGAGCCACGCCAGCACCAGCGTGCGCTTGGGGCCTGCGGCGATCTTCAGCAGCAGGTCGCGGAAGCCCATCAGAGCACCGGACTCCTGAAACAGCGTAATCATGCCGCCGAAGCCGATGATGATGCACAGCACGAACTGATACGAGGAATTGGACAGCGCACCGTAGATGGCGTCGATGGTGCCGGTAAGAAAATGCTGCCGGTGCAGCAGCACCATGGCCAGCAGCGTGGCCAGGATCATGGACTCGGCCATCTTCCGGGTCTTGAGGGCATAGACGATCAGAAACACAAGGGCGCAAAGGCCATGATAATTTCCGCCATAGTAGTTTCTCCTTACTTGGAAAGCTATCCGAAGTATAACAGACTGTTTCCAAAATGACAAGATGGTGTACGCCATCTTCCGCACATAAAGAGAAGCGGCTTTCTGTGCCGCTTCTCCGCTTTTTTATTCCCCCTTGCAGCCGTGGGCCTTGGGTGCCTGATGCATCTCGTGCTCCTTGCCGGTGATGACCTCCGGCACGATCTTGATGACCTTGGCGGGACAATGGGCCATGGCCTCGTCAAACCGGCCCATTGCCTTGGGGTCAAAGGCAGTGCACAGCAATAGCATGGCCTTGATCTTCTCACCCTCGTCGGTCACCACCTCGGCGCGGCCCTTGAACATGGCGCTGCGGTAGGCGGTGGTGAAGCCGTTGGGGATCAGCGTGGCGTTGGACACCACCGTGACGCACACCAGCGCGCCGTCCTTCAGGATCTCCCAGCGCTCACCGGCACCGGCACAGTGGAAGTACAGCGTCTTATACACCTCGTCTCCCACAATGTTCACCGGCGTGGCGTAGGGCGTACCATCCGGATGCACCATGGACACGGTGGAATAGACGGAGTTCTTCAGCACCTCCCAAGCGAAAGCTTCGTCCCGTTCACATTCTTTTCTGCGCATGGCAAGTTCCTCCTGCATAATATTTGTGCTTCTATTGTGGCGTAAATCATGCCCATTGTCAAGAAAAAGAGCCGCCTGTCGGCGGCTCTTTTGGATATCGTTTGCTTACTTCTTCCTGCAGTCGGCCTTGACCTTGTCGAAGGTGGCCACGGTATCGGCGTCGGGGGCCTTGGTCAGCAGGGAGACCACCACGATGAACACCAGCGCCACGATGAAGGCGGGCAGCAACTCGTAGATGCCCCATGCGCCGCCCAGCGGCTTCACCAGATACTTCCAGATGAACACCATGGCGCCGCCGGAGATCATACCGGCCAGCACGCCCCACTTGGTGGTGCGCTTCCAGAACAGCGCCGTCAGCATAGCGGGAGCGAAGGTGGCGCCGAAGCCCGCCCACGCAAAGGACACGATGGTAAACACGGAGCTGTTGGGGTCACGGGCCAGAAATACGGCGATGACGGAGATGGCGATGACGGTGACGCGGGCCACCCACATGGTGGTCTTGGCGGACATCTTCACGCCCAGCACCTGCTTCACCAGATCCTCGGACACGCTGGAGGACGCGGCCAGCAACTGACTGTCCGCCGTGGACATGGTGGAGGCCAGAATACCGGCAATGATCAGACCGGCGGCCAGCGCGGCCAGCACGCCGTGAGTACTCAGCAGATCGGCGATCTTGACGATGACGGCCTCGGCGGCGCTGGAGGAGCCGAAGGTCTCGATCTCGCCCGCGCGGGACATGGACAGGCCCACTACGCCGATGGTAACGGCCACGGTCATGGAGATGACCACCCAGATGCTGCCGATGCGGCGGGAAATTTTGATCTTATTGGCGTCGCTGATGCCCATGAAGCGCAGCAGGATGTGGGGCATGCCGAAGTAGCCCAGCCCCCACGCCAGCATGGACAGGGACTTGATGAAGCCGTAGTCCTGTACCTCGCCGGTGGAGATATCGGTCATCTGCACCAGACTCAGATAGCCGGGAATGGAGCGGGCGTTGTCGCTGACGGCGCTCCAGCCGCCTGCCACCTCGATGCCGAAGCCCAGCACCACCACCAGTGCGATGGTCATGACCACACTCTGGATCAGGTCAGTGGTGGACACGGCAAGGAAGCCGCCCATGATGGTATACAGAATGACCACCGCCGCGCCGATCAGCATGGAGGCCATGTAGTCGAAGCCGAACAGGCTGTTGAACAGCTTGCCGATGGCGGCAAAGCCGGAGGCGGTATAGGGGATGAAGAAAATCAGGATGATGAGGGCGGAGATGCCCAGCAGCGCCTTCTTGTCATCCTTGAAGCGCTTGGAGAAGAACTCCGGCACAGTGATGGCGTTGATCTCGGCAGAATAGATGCGCAGGCGCTTGGCCACCAGCAGGAAGTTCAGGTAAGTACCCAGCGCAAGGCCGATGGCGGTCCACGCCGCGTCAGCGATACCGGTGAAGTAGGCCACGCCGGGCAGACCCATCAGCAGCCAGGAGCTCATGTCGCTGGCCTCGGCGCTCATGGCCGTGACAACGGGGCCCAGCTGGCGGCCGCCCAGATAGAAGCTGTCCGCGCCGCCCTTGCTGGCACGGGAGTAGGCCACACCTACGAACACCATGGCGATGAGATACACCGCAATGGCGATGATGATACAGATTTGCGCAGTCGTCATAATTCGAGAACCTCTCTTTCGTCTAACGAGTGGTACTATAACACAATTTTAACTAGACGTAAATACAGAACACAGTATAGAACTAGTTCTATACTGTGTTCTGTAAAAACCTCGTTAAGCTATTGATATTACTATATTTTTATATAGACGATTTGTGATTCTATTCTAAGACGAAAAAATAAATTTTATTTTTCACCCCGATAATTGGCCAGAAACATGGGCATGAGCCGGTCAGCGTTGCGGGCCAAGGCGTAGCCGCCGTCCGCCAGACACCAGTCGTACATCAGCGCCCGCTCAAACATGGCGTAGTCGTTGATGATCTCATTGGCGGTCATATCCGTCCGCAGCTCGCCCCGCTCCATGCCCTGCCGCACCACCTGATGCAGCAGCTTGAAGTACATGCGGTCACGGTTCAGCAGGTGCTTTTCGCCCTTGGTGGTCAGCTGGGTGGAGAACAGGCGGGCCAGCAGCTCCACCGACACGGTATTGTCGATCATGGTGAACAGCTCATGATTCATATACAGCAGCTTGTCCACGGCGTGCATGTCCGGGTCCATCTCCTGCCGCAGCTCCTCGTATTTCTCGTCGAAAATCATGGACAGGGAGCCAAGCAGGGCGTCCTTGCCCTCAAAATAATGATAAAAGCTGCCCTTTGAGGTCTCGGACTCAAAGATGATGTCCTCCACTGTGGTGTTGTCGTAGCCCTGCTCATAGAACAGCTTCCAAGCCGCGGAGACGATGCGGCCCTTGGTATTGCGTCCCGATTTACGCGGCACGATGTCCGCCCCCTCTCCTTCTTCTTGTCAGCCGCCGCAGCGGGCCGGTCACCAGCTCACGCTCGTAGCGGTTCATGCCGAACAGCCAAACCGACAGGGCGTATACCGCCACAAAGGCGCAGCCCGGCGGGATCAGCCCCCAATAGGTGGTGGGGTGGGTAAAGACCGCCAGAAGCACCGCCGTAATGGCCGGCAGCACCATGGAGGGCATCAGGTGGAAGATATGCCGCCAGAAGGTGGGGATATTCAGGCCGATGCGGTGGTAGTAGTACCAGTTCATCAAAATCACGTTGCCCACCACTGTGGCGATGGCGGTACCGATGGCGGCGCCCAGTCCCTCCCACTTGATACACAAGGGAATGGAGATCAGTGTGTTTCCCAGCGCCACGCCCAGATAGGTCAAAGAGCGGAACTTGTGCATATTCTTGGCCCGCTGGATCTCGATGCCCACAGTCTGAACATTCGTCCACAGACAGGCGAAAAACAGCAGCATTGCTGTCCAGTAGTCGATACGGAACTGCTCGCCGCCGCCCCACAGCACCACAAAGGGCTGGCCGATGGCCACGAAGCCCAGAAAAATGCCTGCCAGCAGAATGAACTGCAGGCGGCCCACTCTGGCAAACAGTACATCCAGCTGCCGCATAGGGGCGTTGGCCGCCACCAAACGGTGGACGCGGGGCGTCATCACATTGGAGATGGCGTTGCCGAAGGACAGATAGAACGTATTCAACTGAGCCGCGATGCTATACACGGTAACAGCGGTGGAGCCGTGGAACCACGTCAGCAGCTGCCGGTCAATGCCCCAGTTGAAGTTGTCCACCACGATACCCAGAAATACATAGAGGGTAAAGCCGAACATCTCCCGCAGCAGCTTGAAATCGTAGCCGCGGAAAGCAAAGGGCATCCGCAGCTTCCGCAGACAGTAGCTGATGTTGAGGATACCGCTGAGGATGGTGAAGATCAGGGAGACAACGGTCAGGGTAACGCTGCGGTAGCCGATGATCAGCAGTGGGATCATAATGAGAGGGTTCAGCACCTGCTTGCCCATGGTGACGATCTTCTGGAAGAGATACCGCTCGTTGATGGTCACATGGGATTCAAACACACTGATAGGGAAGGTCAGCGCCGCGTTGACGGTCATGATCCGCAGCAGCCTCTCCGCCAGAGCCACCTCGTCAGGCGTCAGCTTTTTGCCGAAGATCACGTCGCAGTAGGACAGGCCGAAGCCAATAGCCAGCACCAGCGCACCCAGAAAGAGATAGGTGGTCAGGAACATGCCGTTGAGCTTGGCGCAGCCCCTCTTGTCTCCGGCAGCCCGGAAGCGGGAGTAGTACCGCACATAGGCGCTGCCAAGGCCGAAGCTGAGAAGATTCAGATAAGAGATGATGGGCAGCACCGCCTGATAGACGCCGAATTCACTGTTGCCCAGACGCTCCAGCATTATGGGTGTATAGACAAGCGAGATGATGGTGCTCAGCCCCATGGAGACATAGGACAGCACAGCACCCGCTTTGATCTGATTGACCTTCATGTAGCGGCTCCTTTTTACACAATGTAACACTTTATTATACCCTGTTTTTGCCAAGGTGTAAAGCGTGAAATTTCGCCGCTGCGCTGCCCGGCGCGCAGCAAAAAAGAGCGATACGCAAAGCGTATCGCTCTTTCAGAAGCCGGAGTCTGATCAGTCGATCATGCTCTTGAGATCCTCGGCCACGATGATGGGGCAGGCGGTAGCAGCCTTCACGTCATCCACGGTGAACTCGGGGTTGATCTCGGTCATCACCAGACCCTTGTCGGTGACTTCCATGACGCACATCTCGGTGATGATCTTGTTGACGCAGTGGGAAGCGGTCAGAGGCAGACGGCACTTCTCAAAGATCTTGGGGTTGCCCTTGGCGGTGTGCTCCATGCACACAATGCAGTGCTTGGCGCCCACGCACAGGTCCATGGCGCCGCCCATGCCGGGCATCTTCTTGCCGGGGATGATCCAGTTGGACAGGGAACCCTCCTCGTCCACCTCCAGGCCGCCCAGCACGGTAGC
>OLPA01000489.1_pt1 | contig 37537 bp, 38 predicted proteins | sample 1672811 | NCBI WGS metagenome assembly OLPA01 (sample SAMEA3136726, study PRJEB25190) | human gut metagenome | biome: human gut; feature: human-associated habitat; material: faeces | place: Austria | collected 2013
GCCTGGCGGGGCTGACGCCCCGCCAGGTTTTTCAGCTTTTGGCAAAGCAGCTTTTATTCGTCTACGCCCTGAACCTTAACGAACTCCCAAACGCCGGTTTCGGTGTTTGCAGTCTTAATGTAGGCCTGGTCGCGCTTTGCGTCACCAATGTCATCAAACTCTATAAGGCCGGAAACGCCTTCATAGCTGACGCCGGGCAGCGCCTTGAGGACGGCGGCAGGGTCAACTGAACCCGCAGCCTTGATTGCCTCAAGAGCCACAAAATATGCGTCATAGCCCATGGCGGTAACCGCGGAAACCATGTCGTTGCCGCCGTTATTGGTGAGTGCGTCGGGATTGGCGTTCATCCATTCCTTAATGCCCGCGTCAAAGTCGGCGTTGCCGCCTTCCTGGTAGAAGGTGGTAATCTTCAGGCTCACATTCTTGCCCTTGGCGCTCTCAACGACCATATTGTTGTCCCAGGTGTCGGAGCCAAGCAGCTCGCCCTCATAGCCCTGAGCAGCGGCGGCCTCGATGATAAGCTGAGCATAGTTTGTGGAAACGGGAGCAAAAATAACGCCAGCCCCTGCGGCCTTGGCATTATTCACATAGGAGACGAAATTCGCGGTGGACTCAGGAAAATCCTCAGAGATGACCTCGCCGCCGAGCGCCTTAAACGCTTCGGCAAAGTAATATACCAGCCCCTGGTCATAGTCGCTTCCCAGCATGGCCAGCGTGTAAGCCTTGGTCACGCCCAGCTCCTTGTAGGCATAGTTGGCCAGCACGGTTCCCTGGAAGGGGTCAAGGAAGCAAACACGGAAGTAAACCTCGCAGTCAGAAGTGACCTGGGGGTTCGTGCAGGTGACGCCGATAGCAGGGACTCCCGCCTCGGCAAAGACAGCGCCGCCGGCCATGGATACGCCGGAGCCGTAGGAGCCGAGAACAATGGAGACTTCGCGGTTCATAAGCTCAGCCGCGGCGGAGGGGCCGTTCTCAGCGGTCGTGCGGTTGTCGACGATCTCAAGCTGGACGTCATAGGTAGTGCCGGCAATGTCGACGGTGGGCTGCACATAGTTGGCGTACTGCATGCCCAAGATCTCCTGCTTGCCTCCAGGCCCGTTGTCGCCGGTCTGGGGTTCGAATACACCTATTTTTACCACGGGATTCTCGCCGGCAGGGGCCTCGGCGGCTCCGTCGGCGGGCGCAGCGCTCTCAGCGGGGGCGGGGGTCCCGCCGCAGGCGCAGAGTGCGAATACCATAACGAACGCAAGTGCAAGCGCTAAAAACTTTTTCATTTTATGTCCTCCCTTATTGTTTGCCCGGGAATTGTCCGTCCACGAAAGACGCTTGTTTTCCCGGAGCGATATATAAATTATGCACGATGATTCGCTAAATTGCAACGCCGCATTATGCTCAAATTAAAATAATAAAATTATACAATTTTACTAATTATTCACAATTACGGGACCTGTTCTCCAGTCCTCGCCCCCCCGCCGCTCACCGGGGGCTCTGTACCCAAGCACAAACATATCATGAGCGGAGGCGCCCATAGCAAACAGGCGGCCGCTCTCAGCGGACATATTCTTAACAGCAGCGGGCTTTGTAAGGATTTCCAGGCCTTCCGCGCCGCCTTGGGCGCGGATAATGGCCCGGCCCTTCTCGTTTGCAGCCAGAACTCTGGCATAGGGCGGGGTCCCCGTGTTCATTCCGGCCTTCACGCCCAGGCAGGCGCACAGGCACATGCGACGGATACGGGAAAGGGCGTAGCGCCGGGTCTTGGCGGCAGCCAGCACCGCATCAAGGCTCGCCTCCTCCCGGGCGGCCCTGCAAAGCCGCGCTCCGGCACCGTCTCCGGCGTCGGGCAGGGCAAGAAAGTCTTCCTGGGACAGCATCCTGAGCCTTGAGAGCATAGCGGTTTCAAAAAGCGCCCTGTCCGCAAGCTCTCTCCCCCGCTCCCGCTCACGGGCGTACACAGAGGCGGCAGCAGAGGGAATATGCTCCCCGGTATCCTTCCCTGATGAAATCAGCCGCCGCAGTTCCGAGGCGGAGCGGGGTCCACGGCCATCCCCGGACACATCATGCCCCGCTCCGAAGCGGCGCACGGTCATTGGTTTCATCTCCAGGCGCAGATCGTAAATGGCCTTGATATATTCCACAGCCAGAATGTTGTTGGGCAGTTCAAGCTGGCCCGCCAGCTCACCCAGCCGTTCTTCTGCCGCAATCTGCCGGGCGGCGGCATAGGACAAGCTGGCGTTTTCATTTAATATTTCTCGTACCCTGGCGTTCACGGCCGGATCCAGCAGTGTCTGGGCAATCTCCTCCAGAGGCTCCGTCTCCCCGCACTCGCTGCCAAAGCTGATGTAACCGGCTCCAAGCCCCCCCAGCAGGCCCACGGCCCCTCTGGCAAAGCCCTCCGCCGAGGACAGGCACCAGGGCAGCGGCAGTTCAAGTACCAGATCCACCCCGCAGCGGCAGGCAGCCTCAGCCCGGGCGTACTTGGAATACATGGCGGCCTCGCCCCGCTGCACAAAATCCCCGGACATGACGCAGACTATGGAAGCATCCTCACCCAGCTTTTTTTTGCTCATGGCAATATGGTATTCATGCCCATTATGAAAAGGATTATATTCGCAGACTATGCCGATTATGCTCATTTGTACCACTCCAAACGAAAAAGTACTTGCGTTTTCTGTTATTTGTATTAAAATAGAGATGTATGTATTCTACTTAATTTTCGCAGCATTTACAATAGAAAGGAACCGTACAATGAAAATTCTTGTCATCAACGCAGGCAGCTCCTCCCTCAAGTACCAGCTTATCGACATGGAAACCGAGAAGGTCATGGCCAAGGGCCTTTGCGAGCGCATCGGAATCGACGGCCACCTGAAGCACAGCCCTCTTGTGGGCAATAAGCCCGTTTTCAATGAGGACCTCCCCCTGCCCACTCATTCCGAGGCCATTGCCGCGGTTATTGACAAGCTTACCAGCGCCGAATACGGCGTTGTCTCCTCCATGAAGGAGATCGACGCTGTGGGCCACCGCGTTGTTCACGGCGGTGAAAAGTTTGCAAGCTCCGTGAAAATTGATGCAGCCGTTATGGCTGCCCTTGAGGAGTGCACCCCCTTTGCTCCTCTGCACAACCCCGCCAACATCACCGGCATCAACGCCTGCAAAGCGGTTATGGGCGATGTGCCCATGGTCGCCGTGTTTGACACCGCTTTCCATCAGACCATGCCCGGCAAAGCCTACATGTACGCCGTTCCTTATGAGTATTATAAGAACGACGGGATCCGCCGCTACGGCTTCCATGGCACTTCCCACCGCTATGTCTCTTCCCGCTGCGCCGAGCTTATGGGCAGGCCCATTGAAGAGCTGAAGATCGTCTCCTGCCATATGGGCAACGGCTCTTCCATCTGCGCCATCGACGGCGGCAAGTGCGTTGACACCTCCATGGGATTCACCCCTCTGGTGGGTCTGCCCATGGGCACCCGCTGCGGCGATCTGGACGCCGGCGTTATCCAGTTCATTATGAACAAGTACGGCTATAATATAGACGAGATGCTGAATATTCTCAACAAGAAGTCCGGCGTGCTTGGCGTTTCCGGCGTGTCCTCCGACTTCCGCGACCTTGACAATGCTGCCGAAGAGGGCAACGAGCGTGCCGCTCTTGCGCTGGATATGTTCCACTACTGGGTGGCCAAGGTGGCCGGCTCCTATGTCGCCGCCATGAACGGCGTGGATGCCATTATTTTCACTGCCGGCGTAGGCGAAAACAGCAAGTCCTCCCGGGCTGCCATCGCCGAATATTTCGGCTATCTGGGCGTGAAGATCGATGACGAGGCCAACGCCAAGCGTGGCGAGGATATCATGATCTCCACTCCCGACTCCAAGGTCAAGGTCTTTGTCATCCCCACCAACGAGGAGCTGGTCATCGCCAGGGATACCCGCGACATCGTGGGCTGAAGCAGCCTTTAATTCCCAATACGGGAAGCCATTCCGTTTTAGGCGAAACCGGGCCGCGTCAATGACATATCGCTCTGCTGTTCCTAGATGCATCCACCAATAATGGCCCAGCCTTTGCTTAACGCGCATAAAACTGCCGCCCGCGGAATAATCCGCGGGCGGCAGTATATTTATTCTATTCCTGTGGAGCCAAAACCGCCCCGGCTTTCCGCCTTCAGGCGTTCCACCTCCTGAAAGGTAAAGGCCGGTTGTTTTTCGACGATGCGGAACTGACATATTCTATCATTTTTACGAATGACCGTATCCCTCAGCGCATAGGCGGGCATACGCCATTCGTCCTGATCGCCGCAGTACGAGTTGTCGATAACACCAATGCCGTTGGTCTGGATAATGCCGAAGTTTTTAAAGGTGCTGCTGCGGGGGGCTACCTGGGCCTCATAGCCTTCCGGCAGGACCATACCGACGCCCAGGCGAATAAGCCGGAATTCCCCCGCTTTCAGCTCTGTATCCTCCGCCGCACGAAGGTCAATCCAATCCCCCTTGGCTATTTTTTCAATCTTAACAAGATCGGGTACAAAATACTTGATATAAACGTTCATCCTGTGCAATCTCCATTGTTTTGTCCATTGACTAAGCGACGCCGCCAGTGTAAAATTCTTTTATAAAGAGACTATAACACAAAAAGGAGGATATTACCATGCCCATTTTTCAGGATTTCTACTTCAGTTCCAGCACGGGAATGAACCGGGTGCACGCCCGCAAATGCCTGCCGGACGGAGCTCCCAGGGCAGTGATTCAGATTGCCCATGGCATTGCGGAATATATTGAGCGCTATGACGATTTTATGTCCTTTCTTGCGGAAAACGGCTTTGTTGTTGCCGGGAATGACCATCTGGGCCACGGCAAGACCGCCGAAAGCCTCTCTGACCTGGGCTTTTTCGCCCCGGAACACGGCTGGGACAGCGTTGTGAAGGATATGGACCGGCTTCGGGAGATCATGCGCGCACAATACCCCGACCTGCCATATATCTTCTTTGGCCACAGCATGGGCAGCTTCCTGACCCGCACTTATATCATAAAAAATCCCGGAAAGTATGATGCCGTCATTCTCAGCGGAACCGGGCATCAGTCGAAGGCTCTGGTGCTCGCCGGCCTTGCCGCAGCAAAAGCCGCCGTTAAACTGGGCGGTCCCAGAGCTGATGGCAAGCTCCTCAACGATATGGCCTTTGGGACCTACAACCGAAAGGTTCCGTTCCCCATGACGGATTTTGACTGGCTCAGCCGGGACTATGAAAACGTAAAAAAATATATTGCCGACCCCCTCTGCGGCTTTGTCGCAAAGGCCAGCCTTTACAGGGATATGATGGGCGGTATCAAATTCGTCACAGACCAGAAAAATATCGACCTTATGAATAAGGAAGCGCCGGTTTACTTCATGTCCGGTGACAAAGACCCCGTAGGAGATTACGGTGCCGGCGTTGAACGGGCCTATCGCGCGTTTTGCAGTGCCGGTCTGCGGGATGTGTTTATCCGCCTTTACCCCGGCGGCCGGCATGAAATGCTGAATGAGACAAACCGGGAGCAGGTTTTTGCCGACGTTTTGGACTGGCTGAACGAAAAGCTTCCCAAAATAAGCTGAATAATCTAAAAATCAGGCGTCCCGCCGTGCGGGATGCCTGATTTTTGTCTGTATTTGGCTTGAATCACAGTGAACCACCGCGCATGCGCGGATTATACATCCGGGACAAAGCCGCTTGCTCAGAACGCGCCATATGCACTGAATTTAAAGATCCTTTTGCATAAAAATCGCGCTTTCGGCGGGGTTTTCATTGTATCTCTCAATTGTATAGAATCCAAGGCTTTCATAGAGCTTTATCGCTGCAGTCATGGAAGGGAATGTGTCCAGGCGCATATAGCGGTAGCCTATTTTCCCAGCCTCTTCAATGATTTTTTCTGCCAAAGCCCTGCTGATGTGCCTGCCTCTGAACTCCGGCCTTACATACAGCCGTTTTATCTCACAGAAGTCATTATCGTTTGGAAAAAGAACGGCGCAGCCTGCGGCCCTGCCGTCAACCAAGGCAAGGTAAATCCTGCCGTAGGGCAGGGCGTATTTCCGATTCATATCCGCAAGTTCATCATCCAAATGCTGCACAGACAGGCAGCGCCGCACATCGTCCCCCTGGGACATTATGGCTTCCGTGTATTCTTTAACAAGAGCCCTGACCTCGTCAGGTCTGTCATACGCAAGGATTATTTCCATTCTGCTTCTCCATTTAGGTCTGCATCTAACGGCAGTTTCCGAAAATTCAAAAAACTCTCCCGAAAATCGGGAGAGCTTTATGTTTAATGAGAATCAGTCTTCCTCGGGAGCAAAGCCGGTGGCCTCGCCGGTGGCGGAAACTTCGTAAACCAGCGCGTCCTCGCGGTTGTTCCGGGCGGGCTCCTCATACTCCTCTTCCTCAACGGCGGCAGCGGGGGCAGGCTCGGACAGGGCGCGGATAGACAGAGAGATCTTATGCTTATCCTCGTCAATGGCGGTGATCTTGGCTTCCACAACATCGCCTACGGTGAGCACGTCCTCAGGCTTTCCGATGCGGCGGTTGGCGATCTGACTGATATGGATCAGGCCGTCAACGCCGGGAAGGACCTCGGCAAAGGCGCCGAAAGGCATGAGCTTAACAACGGTGACCTGGGCCACGCTGCCAACGCTGTATCTGGAAGTAAACTGCGCCCAGGGGTTACCGTCGGGATCCTTGTAGCCCAGGGAAATCTTACGTTTCTCTCTGTCGAAGTTGATGACATAGACCTCGATCTCGTCGCCAACGGAGACGACCTCGGAAGGCTGGTGAATACGGCCCCAGCTCAGCTCGGATACATGAACCATGCCGTCGATGCCGCCGATGTCCACAAAGGCGCCGTAGCTGGTCAGGGACTTGACAACGCCCTGATACTTTTTGCCGATCTCAATCTCGTTCCAGATCGCCTCGGTACGCTCGCGGCGCTCGGCCTGGGCAACGCGGCGGATGGAGCCAACAACGCGTTTGCGGGCCTTGTTGACCTCGGTGATCTTGAGACGAACGGTCTTTTTAAGCAGCTGGGACAGCTCTGCCTCTCTGGGCAGGTCGGTCTGAGAGGCGGGAACAAACACGCGCACGCCCTTTATGCTGACAACAACACCGCCCTTGTTTTCCTCTGTGACAACACCCTCCATAACGGTGCCGTCCTCAACGGCGGCCTCAACATCGTTCCAGATCTTTGCGGCATCCAGACGCTTCTTGGAGAGCATCACAGTACCCTCAATGTCGTTGACTCTGACAACTACGGCTTCAATGGTGTCGCCAACCTTGACGGCGTCTTCGACTTTGATGCCGTCATCGGTAAACTCGGTGGTGGGAATGAAGCCGGAATACTTGGCGCCAAGATCAACGCTGATCTCAGTACCGGTAATTGCAACAACGGTTCCGGTTACCTTATCTCCATTATATATCGTTTTGAGAGTCTCCTCCAGCATTTCATCGAAGGACATCTCCTTCTCTACTGCGGATTCTTCAATTTTGATTTCGTCGCTCATTTTGTTTCTTACCTCCTTAATTATCCATGCGGGCGTGGATGCCCCGGCTGTGAGCCCGACGATGTCAGCGGTTTTTAGCCTGTCCAGCTCCAAGTCCTCTGTTCGCTCTATGAACTGAACATTGGAGCACTGCTCCCGGCAAATCTGAGCCAAATGCAGGCTGTTGGCGCTGTGCTTTCCGCCAATGACCACCATCGCGTCACACCCGGCTGCAAGGCTTGCCGCCTCCTCCTGCCGCGTGAACGTAGCAAGGCATATTGTATCAGATATTTCGGCGTTTGTACATCTTTTTTTTATTAAAGCACAACATTCGGTAAAATTACTGCGTGTCTGCGTGGTTTGAACGACCACTGTTATTGGTTTTTTCCAAAATTGCTCATTTTCCTGAAGCCAGGCGCCCAGTTCTGCCGCGTTTTCAAACACCGCGTGTTCACCGCACCAGCCGCAGATGGCCTCAACCTCCGGGTGCCTGCGCATGCCTATTATAATGACAAAACGCCCCTCTCCCCCTGCCCGGCTGACAATTTTGTGGATTGCCTTCACCTTCGGGCAGGTGGCATCTGTAACCTGCGCGCCGGCCTCTTCCAGCCGGGCATATACTGCTCTCGAGACGCCGTGGGCACGGATAAGCACAGGTTCCCCAGCCTTTGCCTGCTCGGGGGAATCAATAACATGCAGGCCTTTTTTTTCAAGAGCCGCCACAACATCCTCATTATGTATGAGCTGCCCGAGACTTGCGGAGGGTCCGGATCTTTCCATCAGCTCCTCCGCCAGCTCCACAGAGCGGCGCACGCCAAAACAGAATCCCGCGCTCCGGGCTACTCTAAGTTCCTTCATTTGTCTGCCCCCTCCGGGCCGATGCCCAGCTTCTCCTTTATAATGCCTGAGAGCAGCCGAAAGCTCTCCTCAAAGTCAATTTCGCTTGTATCTACAAGGACCGCGTCCCCCGCCGCCTTAAGCGGCGCGGCGGCCCGCTCCGAGTCCTGCCGGTCCCGGTATTCTATATCCCGCAGGACTTCGCCATAGTCCGCGGAGATGCCTTTTTTCTCCAGCTCCAGAAGGCGGCGCCTGGCCCTGGCTCCAGCACTGGCGGTGAGGTAAATTTTCAGTTCCGCCTCCGGCAGGACCACAGTGCCGATATCCCGTCCGTCCATGATCACATCGTGCTCCCTGGCCATCTGCCGCTGCATATCCAGCAGGAAGGACCGGACAGAGGGCAGCGCGGAAACATCCGAAGCGCAGATAGAGACCTCCGGCAGACGGATCTGTTCCGAAACATCCTCCCCATCCAGATACATACGCTGTTCGCCACGGCAGTCATAGCCCATGCTTATCTTAAGCAGCGGCAAAATTTTTGAAACCGCGCCCTCATCCCGCCGGTCGATTCCCCGGCGCAGGGCGGCGAGGCCAACCGTGCGGTATATTGCCCCGGTGTCCACATAGATAAAGCCGAATGCCGCGGCGCAGCGCCGGGCAAGGCTGCTCTTTCCCGCGCCGGAGGGGCCGTCAATGGCGATTGAAAGATGTCCGTTCATGGTATTTCATCCTTTAAAACCGATTTTCCTGCAACAAAGCCGGTGGACCAGGCGATCTGCAGATTGAAGCCGCCCGTATAGCCGTCAAGATCCAGAACCTCGCCGGCGAAGTAAAGCCCGCTCACAAGTTTCGACTCCATTGTGCGGGGGTTGATCTCCTTCGTGCTCACGCCGCCGGAGGTGACGATTGCCTCGTCCATCGGTCTTGTGCCGCTTACGGAGACGGGAAAAGCCTTGAAAAGATGTACCAGGGCCTGCCGCTGCTGGCGGGTCACGGCGTTAACCTTGGTGTCTTCCGGTATTCCGGAAAGACGCACCAGCACAGGAATCATGGCCCTGCCCGCAAGGCCGCCGAGGGCATTTTTAAATTCTTTGTTTGAATATTGCTCAAAGTCCCGCAGAATCCGCGCATCCAGCTTTTTCTCATCCAGCGCGGGCTTAAGGTCGATCTCGAGCCTGTATTCAGCCTCGCCGATCTTTCTCATATGGGAGCTGGCAGAGAGCACAAGAGGGCCGGAAACGCCGAAGTGAGTAAAAAGCATCTCGCCCAGTTCTTTATAAATTAGCTTGTTGTCTTCATATACCGACAGGCACACATTTTTCGGCGCAAAGCCCTGCATCTCGGCGCAGTAGTCATCATAACTCTCCAGGGGCACGAGGGAGGGCCGCGTTTTTGTGACGCTGTGCCCCATAGAGAGGGCAAATTGATAGCCCGCGCCCCTGGAACCGGTCAGCGGGTAGGAAAGCCCTCCGGTGCAAACGGCGGCTGCCCGACAGCATATAAGACCCTCATTCGTTTTTACCCCGGCGACAGCGGAGCCGGCGCAGATGATCTCTCTGGCCGCGCTATGTATCACCTGCACCCCCCGGCGCTCACAAAGCCTCGCCATGAGCCCAGCCACGTCGTTTGCGTTATCGGACGCGGGGAAAACCCTGTTTCCCCGTTCTGTCTTGAGCGGAAGGCCGTTTTCTTCAAAAAAAGCAATGGTATCTCTGGGAGAGAGGCGATTCAAAGCGCTGAAAAGGAACCGGCCGTCACCGGGGATATTGGCCATAAACTGCTTAATGTCGCAGTTATTGGTCAGGTTGCAGCGGCCTTTTCCGGTTATTCTCAGCTTGCGGCCCAGCTGCCTGTTTGGCTCCAGCAGGATCACCTTTACGCTCCGTTCAGCCGCTGTGGCGGCGCACATCATTCCGGCGGCCCCACCGCCGATTACTACAAGCTCAGTTTCCATGGCGCTCATCTTTCCCGTTCTCCGCTTTTGGTTTTATCATCTCGACCTCCTCCGGGCTGAGCTTTCGCCACAGACCGGTTTTCAGGCCGCCCAGCTCCAGGGGGCCTTCGCTCACGCGAAGGAGCCGTGTCACCCTGAGCCCCGCTTTGGCGCACATCCTGCGGACCTGTCGGTTTCGCCCCTCGCTTATGCTTATGGCAAGCCGCGCCCCGTCCGGAAGCAGCTCCAGAAGCTCTGCCTCAGCCGGTTTTATCCAGTACCCGTCTATCTCCATGGGACTGCGCAGAAGCGCAAGGCTTTTTCGAATGTCGGCGCCTTTCACCCAGGTATGGTAGGTTTTTTTGAAATTATGGGAGGGGTGCATGAGGATGTTTGCAAAATCCCCGTCATTTGTCATTATCAAAAGACCTTCGGAGTACATATCAAGCCTCCCAACGGGATAGACCCGGGCCGACAGGCCCTCAAGAAGCGCCGTCACATTTTTGCGGCCCTGCTCGTCCTTCATTGTGGTGACATAGCCCCGGGGCTTGTTTAACATTATGTATATCTTCTCCCCCGTCGACGGCAGCGCTTTGCCGTCGACGAGTATCCGGTCAATTTCAGCGTCCGCCCGGTCACCAAGCCTGGCGGGAACCCCGTTCAGTGTGACCCGGCCGGCGGCGATGAAGCCTTCCGCCGCTCTCCGGGACATAATCCCGGCGGACGATATTATTTTTTGCAGTCTTTCAGTCATTATGAATGCTCCATCGCGTTTTTATCGGAATTATTTGTCTTTGTGGCGGCCGCTATATTCTCCTGATAAGAAAGCGGCACTTCAGCCAGCATGTCGTCTCCGCAATACACGCTGAGCTTTCCTGCCGGCTCCCCCGCCTCCACAGGCGCGAAAGCAAACCACGGCATTTCCGCCTCCAGCCTGAGCTCGGCAGATTTTGGCAGAAAAAGGAAAAGGGGTTCCGGCGCGATCAAGGCCACGTCTTTCGTCCCGGATACAAGGGGAATCTCAAAGCTGACTCCGGCAGAAACATCCCGCTGGGAATAGGCTGAAAAAGCCCAGTCATAGAGACGGACATGATCGTTCCAGTCGTCCGGGGCATTCAATGTAACGCAGATATAGCGGGTCCCGTCCCTCTGACAGCAGCTCACAAGGCAGCGCCCCGCCGCCTGGGTATAACCGGTCTTCCCGCCGATACAGCCGGGGCACAGGCCCAGCAGCCGGTTGTGGTTCACAAGGGTCTGATCCCCGACGCTGCAGCTCGGCAGGGAAATAATGGAGGCGAAATCCGCATTTTCCATACAATAGGCCATCAGCCGGGCCATATCCCGTGCCGTAGAATAATGTCCATCGGCGTTAAGGCCGTGGGGATTCATAAAGCGGCTCCCGCTCATGCCGAGTTCCTTTGCTTTCCGGTTCATCAGCCGCGTAAAGCTCTCCACGCTCCCCGCAGTGTGTATGGCCAAAGCCAGCGCAGCATCGTTTCCGGAGACAAGTAGAAGCCCGCAGAGAAGCTCCCGGACGGTATAGCTCTGCCCGGGCTCCAGATACATGGAGGAGCCCTCCACGCCGCAGGCCTCCGGCATGATTTTCACCTGTTCCTCAAGCTCCAAATTTTCCAGGGACACGATGGCGGTCATGATTTTGGTAGTGCTGGCAATAAGCGCGCGCCGATCCGCATTCTTTTCATAAATTACCTGGCCCCCGGCGTGCATCACCAAAGCGGACTCCGCGCTGACACCCGGGGCATTCTCCCCCCGCGCCTCGGCACAGAGGCTCAGAACAAGGCCCAGAGAGAGTATGGCGGAAACAAGTTTTCTAACAATAAGCACCACCCTTCTTAATTTGGGCAGTGCTTATTATTGACAAAAACTTTGTTTTTATTTGCGGAAGCTTTACTTCTGTTCCTTCTGCTTGGCAATAAAGCTGTCCACCCGGTCAATCACCTGAGGAACCAAGTCAATGATCCGGTCAACGGTCGTGCTGGCAGGAGGCGTGATATTAATCATTCTCACGTTTCCATCCTTGATAACCAAAAAGCCGATGGGGTCGATCTTAACACCCGTGGCATTGCCGCCGCCGTAGGGTCTTTCCTCGCCGGCCTTCTTGGCGTTGAACTCGACGCCGCCGCCGCCGAAACCGACGCTGATTTTAGAGATCGGCACAAGCGTAATTCCGTCGGGGGTAAAAATAGGGTCGCCCACCACGGTGTCAACCTTCAGAATGTTTTTCACATTCTCCATGGTGGTCTGCATCAGTTCGCCGATAGGGTTCTTATCCATTTGAGTCCATCCTTTCCTCTGCCTGTGTATTTTCCTGTTTTATATCTTCAATAGTGATAAGCTTTTCCTTGCCGGCCTTCTTTGCCTGCCGTTTCTCTTTGGCCAGGCGCAGCTTGTTTTTAATAAGTATACCCAAAGCGCCAAAGATAATCGTGAATATGACGCCGAAAATCTGGCCGACGCGAATTGTTACCGCGAGCCCGAAATCAACAGCGGTTTTCTCCGCCGTAAAGTCAACATCGGTGCGTACCCGACAGTCTTTTACATCAAAGCGCTTTCGGCAGATGGGAGCCAGCCCCGACAGGGCGGCGTTCACATAGGCAAATTCCATGGCGGTATCATAGGGGTCGCTTCCGGCGGCGGTGTAGCGGAGAAGGAAGCGGTCCACATTCAGCTTCCTGCCGAATCTGCCGAATCCCTTCAAAACGGCACGGAGAAGTCCCAAAAGCTCATCCCGGTTAAAGCTGAGCTTCTTTTTCGGAGCGGCCTCCCCCTCCGGTTTTTTTGCCTTTGGTTTTTTCTCTTTTTTTGGCTTCTTCTTTTTCGGCGGCTTGCTCTCGTCTGCCGGGGGCTTTGGCAGAAGCTGCAGCAGCATGCCGCAGACCTTCGCCGACAGGCGCAGTTCCCCGCTTTCATAGCCCACATCGGCTCCCACAGGGACCAGCATAATCAGCGTGATAACAAGGGCGATTGCGCCAAGGATAATAAGGGCAACCAATTACATCACTCCTCCGCCGCGCAGCCGGTGATCTCGCTTATGCTGATTTGACCCTGGTTCGCGGCATTCTGCAGTTCGTCTATTGCGCTCTGGAGCTTTTCTGCGCCCTCCCCGCCGCTCATATCCGGCAGGGGCGGAAGCTGGGATAGCTCGCTTATCCCCATCGTGCGGAGAAAAGCATCCGTTGTTCTGAAAATGGAGGGCCTGCCCGGCACATCCAGCCGGCCGCAGACCTCTATAAGACCCCGTTCAGCCAGGACGCTCACAGTATAGGCGCTGTCAACGCCGCGGACCTGATCGATATAAGCCCGGGTGACAGGCTGGAAATAGGCCACAATCGCCAAAGTCTCCAGCGCGGGCTGAGACAGCATGGGCGGCTTGCGCTGCTCAAGCGTTTTCGCAATAAAGGGAGCGTACTCCGGAGCGGAACACATCTGCAGCTTATCCCCAAGGCGGAGAATACGCATGCCCCGTTGCTCCCGGCTGTATTTTTCCGAAAGTTCCTCCGCAACGCGGAGGATTTCCTTCTCGTCCGTGTCCAGTACAAGAGAAAGCCTCGCAGCAGGCACGCTCTCTCCCGCTGCAAAAAGTATAGCCTCAATGGCCGAGGAAATATCTATCATGGGGACTCCTAATCAGTAATTTTTTCCAGGATCTCGTCTACATCGCCGCCGGTGAAGCTGAGGTAGTACCCGCTCTCACGCCGGTCGATATGCACGCTGCCCATGCTGCAAAGCTCCAGCACAGACACAAAGGTGGCAACAAGCTCCGAGCGGGAGCTGCATTCCCTGTACAGTTCGGCAAGCGCTGCACCGCCCTTATCCAGGCGGGCGATTATCTGGCGGCTCTTGTCCCGGACGCTGTAAACGATTCTGTGGGGCAGCGCGGCAGAAAAGCCGTCCTGAGACTCAGGGGCCTTTATCCCCCGGGAATAGACGCCGTAAAGGGCCTTGAGAAGATCCACCGGCTCATGCCGGTATTCATATTCGCGGGCGCTTTTCGGCAAGGGTTCCGGGCGCTTTGCACAGTACAGCAGGCCAAGCTCCGAGGCTTTTTTCAGCGCCGGCGTCACCTTCTGCACCGCCGCAAAAACATCCCTGCAGCGAAGCTGCTCCAGAGAGGCCATGAGAAGCGCCAGCTCGGAAACCTCCTCTTCTGCGGCAAGCAGGGTGCGTGTCTTGATATAAAGCAGATGGGATGCCATCTGCACGAACTCACTGGCCACTTCCAGATCCATGCGCTGCATCTTGTCAAGATATTCCAGATATTGATCCAGAATATCAGAAACGCTGATGTCTCGGATCTCTATTTTGTTTTTTGAAAGAAGCATCAGAATCAGGCTCAGCGGGCCCTCAAAGTCCTGAAGCTCGTTCTTCTCCCGGACTACTCCCTCAAGGTAAAAACTTGGATTTTCCATTTTCACTCAACTGTAAAATAATTTGAACACCATGTCACAAGCCCATTGTGCAAGAGGAATGAGTCTAACATACAAAAAATCGATCGCCGCAGAAAGGGGGCGGCCCAGCATTCCGGTGGATACAAGCAGAAGCAGGATGATGGAGCCGTAGCGTTCATAGCGCATGAGCTTATTGTAATTTTCATCGCTCATCAGCGCGAAAATCACCTTGGACCCGTCCAGCGGAGGCACAGGAAGGAGATTAAAGAGAGCAAGGCCAAGGCTTATATAAGCTGTAAGCTGAAGCATCTCCCGGAAATACAGCCCCGCCCGGGACATGCCCAGAGGGATATATGCCGCTCCGTACAGGAGCAGAAATACAAGGGAGATCAAAATATTGCTCAGCGGCCCGGCCAGCGCCGTCAGCGCCATTCCGCGCTTGGGATTTTTAAAATGATGCATATTCACCGGCACAGGCTTTGCCCAGCCTACATGAAACACCAGCATCATCAAAAGGCCCATGGGGTCAAGATGCTTAAGGGGATTGAGCGTGAGCCGCCCTCTGTTCTTCGCAGTATTGTCCCCAAGGCGGTAAGCCGCATAGCCGTGGCTCAGTTCATGGAGAGTGATGCACAGAAGCGAAGGAATAAGGCCCAGCAGGATGCTGAGGATATATGAAAAATCAAAGCCCTCCCATATGGACTGCACCGCGCTTATGGCACCCACCTCCTTATATATGGATATTTTAACAAATCAAAGCACAAAAAACAAGAGCGAGACGATATTATTATCGTCCCGCCCCGGAAAAATCATATGAGCTTTATAATTTCCGCCATGAGGGCCTCCCTGCCCTGGCCTTTTTCCGCGGAAAAAGGAATCAGCGGCACGGAGTCCGGCAGTTCAAGCGTTTCTCTGATCAGGCGGAGATTTGGCTCGATCTCGCTTTTTTTCAGCTTGTCCAGTTTATTGGCAACAATGACGAGCCGGCAGCCCGAGTCCTTGAACCACTGGGCCATAGTAAGATCGTCCGCTGTGGGCTTGTGCCGGGCGTCCACTATCATCACGCCGAGAGTGATCCGGTCTCTCTCCGCGAAAAACTGCTCCATGAGCTTCCCCCAGCGCTCCCGCTCGCTCTGGGAGACCTTGGCGTAGCCATAGCCGGGAAGGTCCACAAAGTAGAGCCTGCCGTCAATATGAAAATAATTCACATGGACGGTTTTTCCCGGAGAGGCACCCACCCGGGCAAAGTTCTTCCGGTTGAGCATACGGTTAATGACCGAGGACTTGCCCACGTTTGACTTGCCGGCAAAAACCACCGATGGCATGGACGAGCGGATAAACTGAGCCGGAGATGCGGCAGACTTAATAAATTCCGCCTTGTTTACATTTAAAGACGCCATATTTTCACCTACTGTCTCACACGGCTGGGTTCGGCGCCGCGGGCTGCCTGGGGCGGGCAAATGACATTCTCCGCGCTCTCTCTGGCCAGCGCCACGTCCATCACCTTGTCCACATGGTCCGTGGGCACAAAGCGAAGCCTGCTCCGCACGGTCTGGTCGATTTCCTCCAGATCCGCCTCGTTGTCGGCAGGAATGATAACCGTATGTACACCCGCTCTCAGCGCGGCCATGGTCTTTTCCCGAAGCCCGCCTATGGGCAAAACACGGCCCCGGAGGGTGATCTCCCCTGTCATGGCAACATCGCTTCTCACAGGAGTCCCCGTAAGGGCGGAGATAAGGGCAATGCAGACAGTAATCCCCGCTGAAGGCCCATCCTTGGGCACGGCGCCCTCGGGAAAATGGATATGTATGTCTTTATTTTTATAGAAGTCAGGGTCGATGCCCAGCCTGAGGGAGCGGCTTCGGATATATGTCAATGCCGCTTTGGCGGACTCCTTCATCACCTCGCCCAAATTTCCGGTCAGCTCCAGCTTTCCGCTGCCTTCCACAACGGCCGCCTCCACGTCCAGCGCCTCGCCGCCGGCGGCGGTATAGGCAAGGCCCCGCACAAGGCCCACCTGATTCACAAGCCGCCTGTGCTCGGGCTTGAACCTGGCCGGGCCCAGAAGCGCTTCCAGTTTCTCTGCCCTGACGTTCAGGCTCTTGTACTCCCCTTCCGCGATCCCGGAGGCCGCCCTGCGGCAGAGAGAGGCCAGCTCCCGCTCCAGCAGGCGCACGCCTGACTCTTTGGTGTAGGAGGCAATAATCTCACGGATGGCGTTGTCGTCCGCTTTAAGCTGGCTCGCTTTCAGGCCGTGCTTCTTTCTCTGCTTGGGCAGAAGGTGGCGCTTTGCGATCTGGAGTTTTTCCTCGTCCGTATAGCTGGAAAGCTCTATGACCTCCATACGGTCCAGCAGGGGCCTGGGAATCGTTTCTGTGGTATTGGCCGTGGTTATAAAGAAAACCTGGGACAAATCAAAGGGAATTTCCAGAAAATTGTCCCGGAAACTTTCGTTCTGCTCTCCGTCCAGCGCTTCAAGAAGCGCCGCGGAAGGGTCGCCCCGGTAGTCGGAGCCCAACTTATCGATCTCGTCGAGCACCATGAGGGGGTTACAGCTCTTGGCCTGGATCACACCGCTTATGATGCGGCCAGGCATGGAGCCGATATAAGTCTTTCTGTGGCCGCGTATCTCTGCCTCATCGTGTACGCCGCCCAAAGACACCCGAACAAGCTTCCTGTTCACCGCCTTTGCAATGCTCATCGCAATGCTTGTCTTGCCGGTTCCCGGGGGACCCACCAGGCAGATCAGCCCGCCCTTTATCTCCGGAGAAAGCTGCCTTACGGCCAGATATTCAAGAATGCGTTTCTTGACTTTTTCCAAGCCGAAATGCTCCTCGTCCAGAAGCTTCCTGGCCTTGGCAATGTCCACGGTTTCCTGGGTGCTTTTTCCCCAGGGGATCTCGAGGCAGACATCCAGATAATTTCGGATAACCGCCGCCTCTGATGAACCAAAGGGCTGCTTTGCAAGCCGGCTCAGTTCCTTGAGAAGCTTATCCTTGATCTCCTGCTTCACAGGCAGGGCATTTACTTTCCGGCGGTAATCGTCGATATCATCGGTCTGGCCGTCCTCCCCAAGCTCCTGCTGAATAAGCTTCATCTCCTCACGCAGGTAGTACTCCCGCTGAATCCGGCTCATCTGCTCTTGGGTGGCCTCGTTTATCTCTTTTTCAAGGCCCAGCACGTTCAGCTCCCGGCTCAGCAGCTTCACTACCAGGGCAAGCCGTCTGCTGGGATAAACCGCTTCCAGAATCTGCTGCCTGTCGCCCACGCTGAAGCGGACGTTCTGGGCAATGTAGCTTGCTACATAGGCAGGCTCGGGCTTTGCCAGGATATTAAGAATCTGCTCTGTCACCATGTCGGGGTTCAGGCGCAGATATTGCTCAAAAAGGCTCAGGCAGCTTCTGAGCAGCGCCTCCATGCGCTCGGAAGATACCCGCTCCGCCTTATCGGGCAACGGGCGCACAAGGGCGGCGTAGCCCTTGGCCTCGGTGCGCATTTCCAGCGCCTCAGCCCGATACAGCCCCTCCACCATCACCCGGCACACGCCGTTGCTGGCCTGGCGAAGCTGCTGCCTTATACGGCAGACGCTGCCCACATGGTATATATCCTTTTCCTCCGGCATATCCGCCGTCAGATCCTTTTGGGCGGCAAGAAAAATAATCTGGTCGGCCTTTACGGCCATATCCAACGCGGCAACCGAGGCCGGCCGCTCCACATCAAAAGTCAGCAGCATGCCCGGAAAAACGCTGAGCCCCCGCAGGGCCAGCATGGGCATCATAGTTGTTTCATTCTTTATTTCAGGCATTTTTTCTCCTTTCCGGAGTTCTTGTTCAGTCCGTCCTGCGGATAATCTGCGGGTCGGTTCCGTTTTTAACGCAGTCTCCGGTGACGAGCACCTTGCTTACACCGCTGTCCGAAGGAACCGTATACATGATGTTGGTCATAACGCCCTCCATCACGCTTCGGAGACCTCTGGCGCCGATTTTCATTTCTATGGCCTTATCCGCCACGGCCTCGAGAGCCTCCGGCTCGTATTCCAGCTCCACCCCGTCATAGGAGAGCAGGGCCTTGTACTGTTTGGCCATGGAGTTTTTTGGCTCGGTGAGGATGCGGACAAGGTCTTCTTTCCGCAGGCTGTCCAGCGAGGCCACAACAGGCAGGCGGCCGATAAGCTCGGGAATAATGCCGAACTTCAGAAGGTCATGCTGCTGAACATGGGCGAGAATCTCTCCCACATCCCGCTGGGAGCTGCTGGTAATGTCCGCGCCGAAGCCCATGGCTTTTCTGTTTGTGCGTCTCTCTATTATCTTGTCCAGCCCGTCGAAGGCCCCGCCGCAGATAAAGAGGATATTGGTCGTGTCCACATGCGTGAATTCCTGGTGCGGATGCTTGCGCCCGCCCTGAGGAGGAACGTTGGCGATGGTCCCCTCAAGAAGCTTCAGCAGGGCCTGCTGAACGCCCTCGCCGGAGACGTCCCGGGTAATGGAAGTGTTCTCGCTCTTGCGGGCGATTTTATCGATCTCATCGATATAAATAATCCCACGCTGCGCGCGCTCCACGTCAAAGTCCGCCGCCTGAAGCAGCTTCAGGATAACGTTCTCCACATCCTCGCCCACATATCCCGCCTCGGTAAGGGTGGTGGCGTCGGCGATGGCGAAGGGCACATCCAGCATTTTCGCCATGGTCTGGGCAAAAAGGGTCTTGCCGCTGCCGGTAGGGCCGATAAGCAGAATATTGCTCTTCTGGAGCTCAACATCATCCTTGTCGCCATGGAGGATGCGCTTGTAGTGGTTATACACCGCCACGGACAGGACGATCTTCGCCCTGTCCTGGCCGATTATATATTCGTCGAGCCTGGCTTTTATCTGCATAGGCTTGGGCAGCTTTTCAAAAACCAGGGGGAGCCCGTCATAGCCCTCCACGGAATTTGCCGCGCCGTCATCAACAATGCTCATGCACATTCGCACGCATTCGTCGCATATATAGCTGCCGTTACCGGCTATCAGTCTGTTGACAAGGGACTGCGGCTTGCCGCAAAACGAGCATCTGATGCTCCTTCTCTCTTCATTTTTTGCCATAATAATCTCCCATTCGGCCGCATTAAAACTATCGGGGAACTCCCGTTCCCCGATGCAAATCCATTTTTCAGCGCTTGCTGATGACCTTGTCTACGAGCCCAAAGGCCATGGCCTCCTCGGCGGACATGAAATTGTCCCTCTCACAGGCGGCAGCGACTTCGTCAAAGGGTCTGCCGGTATTCTCAGACAGGATCTTATTCATGCGCTCCTTGATTATTTCAAGGCGCTTGAGGTGGATGGCCATATCCGTTATCTGGCCCTGGGTCCCGGCAGAGGGCTGATGGATCATGATCTCCGCGTTGGGCAGCGCAAGGCGCTTGCCCTTGGCGCCGGAGGACAGCAGGAAAGCTCCCATGGAGGCGGCCATGCCGATGCAGATCGTGGATACATCGCACTTGATGTACTGCATGGTGTCATAGATGGCCATGCCGGCCGTGACGCTGCCTCCGGGGCTGTTGATATAAAACTGTATGTCCTTGTCCGGGTCCTGAGCCTCAAGGTAAAGAAGCTGGGCCACGACAAGGCTGGCTGTGGTGTCGTTCACTTCCTCGGACAGCATGATAATGCGGTCGTTCAGCAGCCGGGAAAAAATATCGTATGAACGTTCGCCGCGGCTGGTCTGCTCCACAACATAGGGTACCAAACTCATTTTAGAACTCTCCTTTCAGACGCTTCCCCGGAAAGCGCCGGGGCAATTAACATTTATATCCAAGAGAGCATATCCCTCAGGAGGGATAATTATTCAGCCTTTGCCTCGGCGGCCACGGCGCTGTCCAGAATCAGGCTGGTGGCCTTCTCCTTGCTGCGCTCGCCGCGGATGAACTCGGAGCCGAAGTATTCTCTCACGTCGTCAGCCTTGGCCTTGATGCTCTCGGCCACCTTGTTCAGGTACTCCTCGGCCTCTTCCTCGCTGACCTGAATATCCTCCGCCTTAACGACGGCCTCAAGCAGCAGCTCGGTCTTTACCTGGGACTCGGCGCCGGGACGGATGCTGGCATTGACAATGTCCTGATTGAGACCCATCATTTCCATGAGCTTGTCGAGGCCCAGGCTGCGATCGGTCATGCCGAAGTTGGCCGCGTAGTTGCGGATGGCCTCTTCCACTTTCTCATCGATCATGACTTCGGGAATCTGAACGGTCATGTTCTCGCATGCCTGCCTCATGATCTCAGAGCGGAACTTGGCCTCAACCTGCTCGTCCTTGCGGATCTGAAGGTTTTTTCTCACATCCGCCCGGTACTCGTCCAGCGTATCAAACTCGGAAACGTCCTTGGCAAACTCGTCATCCAGTGCGGGGAGCTCCGCCATGGTCAGACTGTTGAGCTTGACCTTGAAAACCACTTCCTTGCCAGCCAGATCCTCGTGGTAATTCTCCGGGAAAGTAATGGGAAGATCTTTTTCCTCGCCCACCTTCATGCCCACGATCTGCTCTTCAAAGCCGGGAACAAAGGACTTGGAGCCCAACTCCAGGGAGTAGCCCTCGGCCTTGCCGCCGTCAAAGCGCTCCCCATTCAGATAGCCGTCAAAGTCGATGTTGGCGGTGTCGCCCATCTGAGCTTCCCTATCGTCAACGCTGATCATGCGGGCGTTGCTCTTGCGGGCGGTCTCCACCTCGGCATCGACCTCTTCCTCGCTGACCTCGGCGCTCTCCTTCACAGCCTCGAGGCCCTTGTACTGGCCAAGAGTAACTTCAGGGTAGAGAGAGACGGAGAAAGTGTAAGCCACGGTGCTCTCCTCTGTAACGTTTACATCCACAATGGAGGGTGCGCCGACGATCCTCAGTTCCGCTTCCTTGACGCCGAATTCAAAAGCCTTGGGGGCCAACTCATCCATGGCATCCTGATAGAATACCTCTTTGCCATACATTCCCTCAACGACAGCGCGGGGGGCCTTGCCTTTGCGGAAGCCCGGAATATATATACTGCTCTTGTTTTTCAGATATGCGCCGTTGACAGCGGACGCAAACTCCGCCGCATCTGACTCCACCTGAAATACGGCGGCGTTATTTTCTTTTTTCTCTACGTTCTTGACAATCATTCTTGATTTCCTCCTCAATATGTGTGTAACACGCACTCGAACATGATATCAGATTATTTCTGCAAAATCAATGACTAAATAATAAATATGCGGCTAAAAAGGCAGTCTTACAGGGGTAAAACCAAGTTGATCTGCAGAGACAAGCCGATATTCCGTCCCGTCCCGCCAGCCGTTGAAGGCAAGACGGCGGCCCTTTCCGTGAATATGTCCGTAGCAGCAGAGGCGGACCTGATGTTTTTTCAGAAGTTCAAGTATCTCGCCGCAGCAATATCTCTGAAAAATGGGCGGATAATGGAGGAATACCAGCTTTTTTCTGTCCCCCGCCGCGTTCAGGGATGCCTCAAGGCGCATTACCTCCCGGCGCATTATTTTTTCATCGTGCTCGCCGCCCTTTTCTTCTTCAAAGAACCAACCCCGGGTACCGCAGACGGCATATTCTCCGCCCGCGCCGTATTCATAAAAATTATTGTTCAGGATATCTATGCTGTCTATCCCGTTTTCCAGAAAAAAGCGGCCCATTTTGGCGGCTGTGTTCCACCAGTAATCATGATTTCCTTTTAAAATTATTTTTCTGCCGGGCAGAGAATTTATAAAAAGGAAGTCCTCGCGTGCGTCTTCAAGGCCCATGGCCCAACTCAAATCGCCGCATAGGACGCAGATGTCCTCCTCCGTCAGCGTGGAGAAGCCCTTTTTCAGTTTTTCCGTGTGCTCCCGCCAATTGTCGCCGAAAATATCCATGGGTTTTTCAGCGCCGAGGGACAGATGCAGATCGCCGATTGCATACAAGGCCATAAACCAAACTCCGAATGAATAAAAAAATAAGACGAAACAGATAATAAGCGCGACCACAATTAAAATGGAGGCGTCAATATGAGCGAAAAGAAAACCAGAGACACCAATCCCGGCGTTGGCTGCGAAGTGACCGGCTGCAAGTACAACACGATCGACTGCCGCTGCAGCGCCGCCAGAATCAGCGTGCAGAACGAAAAGGCCGCCACAAAAGGCGAGACCTACTGTTCCACCTTCTGTCCCAGAGGCACCTGCTGATTTCATCCGGGCCTTTGCGCCCGGACTACATATCGCAGCCAAAAGCGTCCTGTATGTGCTGGATTTCCGCCCTGCCCCCGGGGCCAAACGGAGCGTAGACCTCTATTACATCAAAACGCGGCTGTAAAGAAGTCTCGTTTTCCGAGAGCCAGCGCATAGCCGCCGCCATAATGCGCTCCTGCTTTGCCCGGGTAACAAACTCCCGGGCCTGGGCAAAAGCCGCGTCTTTTCTTGTTTTCACCTCGGCAAAAACCACAAAGCGCCCACGGCGGGCGATGATATCAATTTCCCCAAAGCGGCAGGAATAATTCATTTCCAGAATAAAATAGCCCCGGCGGCGCAGATAGCGGGCGGCCTGTTCCTCTCCCCAGCGGCCTGTGATTTGCTTATCCATCAGTGCATCTTCCTCAAAAAACTCCGGCGGTGTATGGGCGAGGGGCCAAAGCGGCGGATCGCCTCATAATGCGCTTTTGTGCCGTAGCCCTTGTGCCGCTCAAAGCCGTATTCCGGGTAAAGCGCCGCCATGTCCAGCATATACCGGTCCCGGGTGACCTTTGCCATGACGGAGGCGGCGGCAATATCCGCGCATCGGGAATCTCCCTTCACAAGGCAGCGGCTGTTGATTTCAATGCCGCTGTTTCTGTTTCCGTCTATGAGGGCCAGCTCCGGCCGGAGCCCCAGCGACGCTATGGCCCGGTTCATGGCAAGATAGGTGGCGTTCAGAATATTCAGGCTCTCGATCTCCTCCACGCCGGCAAAAGCAGCAGCCCAGGCCAGGGCCTTTTCACATATCACGGCATAAAGAGATTCTCTCTTTTTCTCAGTGAGCCTTTTCGAATCGTTAAGCCCTTCTATCTTAAGGCCCCGGGGCAGGATGACCGCCCCGGCGCAGACCGGACCCGCCAGCGGCCCTCGACCGGCCTCGTCAACACCGCAGATGAGCTTGAAGCCGCTGTCATAAAGCTCATTTTCCAAGTGCCACAGTTCACCCATCGGGCTGCTCCAGCGAGAGTCTGCCCAACTTGCCATCATGGTACTCACCCAGAAGCGTGTTGGCCATACGCTCTATATCATACTCGCCCCGGGACAGCAGAAAGCCCCGCTTTTTCGCCGCCTGTTCGAGAAGCGCAAAGCCGCTGGCCGCCGGGTCGGGCGTAAATTTATACCGGGTTTCAATGGCCTGGGGATACATGCGGCTCAGGCGAAGCATAAAATTCGCCCCGAGCGTTTCCTTGTCCAGTACGTCCGCCTTGATGGCGTTGGTAATAGCCAGCATCTCCCCCACCTCCTGGCTGTCAAACTTGGGCCAAAGGATGCCGGGCGTATCCAGCAGGTCAAGCCCTGCGTCAATGCTTATCCACTGCTTGCCCCGGGTCACGCCGGGCTTGTCCCCGGCCACAGCGGCCTTTCGCCCGGCTACCTTATTTATAAATGTAGATTTGCCCACATTGGGTATGCCCAGGATCATGATCCGCAGGGGCCTGCCAGCTTGACCCTTGGCCTCATAGTCCCGGAGCTTTTCCGCCAGCAACCGCCGCACGGCGGGGCCAAAGCCGGAGACGCCCCTGCCGGTCCTGGCATCCGTCTCCAGAATGGCATAACCCTTTTTTTCAAAGTGCCTTTTCCAGCGGGCTGTTATCTGGGGGTCGGCTAGATCGGTTCGGTTCAGGATAATGAGCCGGGGCTTACCTGCCGCCAGGCGGTCTATATCCGGGTTTCGGCTGGAACGGGGAATTCTGGCATCCAGAATTTCGCACACCGCGTCCACCTGTTTGATGTTTTCCTCGATCATCCGCTGGGCCTTGGTCATGTGACCGGGAAACCACTGGATGTTCATCTTCTCAAATCCCCTGCCGTCCATTATTTCACCCAGCCCAGTTCCGACAGGGGGAACAGCACGCAGTAGACCCTGCCCAGGATCAGGCGGTTATCCACCATGCCGATCTCGGCCTTCCGGCTGTCCGTCGACATGTTGCGGTTGTCTCCCATAACAAAGACACAGCCCTCCGGCACGGTCTTGGGGCCGATAAAGTCCAGCTTTGTGGTGGTAAGCTCGCTGATATAGTCCTCCTCGATGGCGACGCCGTCCACATATACAATGCCCCTGTCAAAGTCGATATTGATCTCCTGCCCCTCTGTGGCGATGACCCGCTTAACCAGGGCCTTGTCTGGGTCATAGGTATCGGACTTAAAGACAACGATATCCCCAACCTTGGGTGTGTAAAACAGATCCGACACCAGCATCTTGTCCCCATTATTCAGGGTGGGATACATGGAAGTACCGCTGACGTCAATTATTCTGATAAAAAAAACGAAAAGAATCACGCAAATAATAAGGGCTGTGGCAAGGCACTGAATCCAGTCATATATCTCCCGCCGGGCACGCAGCTCGGGGGAGCCAATAATTTAAAATACAGAAAGAAAAATTCATCACGGAGGTAAACAAATGTTAAAAGAATTTAGGTGCCCTTTCTGTACAGGTGACATCGCCAAATAATTATTTTACGGCAGAAATCAGGCTATTATACACCATATTGCCCCCTTGAGGCAACTGTTTTCCGCTCTTGAAGGCCCCAAACGCCTGTGGTACAATGAAGCATCATTATTTGGGGGTGCGCCCATGCTTAACCTGAGCATAATCATACCGGTATACAATGTTGAAAAATATCTGCCCGCCTGCCTTGACTCTGTTATTTACCCGGAGCTTGACGGCTATGAGGTCATAATTGTAAACGACGGCTCCACAGACTCTTCCCCCGCTATTGCCGCGGCGTATACCGCCCGGAATCCGGCGCTTTTCCGCCTCATCACCACAGAAAACGGCGGGCTGGGACATGCCAGGAACACCGGCCTCGAAGCCGCCCGGGGCGAGTATGTCCAGTTTCTTGACAGCGACGACCGGCTTGCCGAAAACGCTGTACCCGAGATGCTTGAAGCGCTGAGAGAGGGTTTTGACATCGGGATATATGATTGCGTTACCGTCAACGAGGCGGGGCTTCGTTATGGTTACAACAGCGGCTGTTCCCGAGAGGGCTGTTTTACACTCCGCGAGTATCCCGAGCTTCTTTTCCAGCCGGCCAACGCCTGTATGAAGCTCTTTCGCCGGGATCTCTTTACGCAAACGGGCGTCCGCTTTCAGAACAGAATGTGGTTTGAAGATCTCTCTGCAATACCGCTGCTATATCCAGCCGCGAAAAAAATCTGCTCTCTGCGCCGTCCCTGGTACATCTATCTGATGCGTCCCGGCTCCATTACAAATTCAAGAAATATCGATAGAAATCTTGAAATGATTGATGCTGTGAACATTGTGCTGGACTACTACCGCCGGATTTGTCTTTTTGAAAAATACAGGGCACAGCTTGAATACATGAGCCTGTACCACCAGCTTATTACCTCCACAACAAGGGTAAACCTTCTTGACCGCAACAGTCCCGTGCAGGACAGGCTCCTTGCCGATTTCACTGCGAAATTCCCGAATTACAGAAGAAATCCCTATGTTCGCTCCATGAGCCCAAAACTCAGGCTGTTGCTTTTTCTGATAGAACATCGGCAGAGACTCGCGATCAATTTAATCATGCGCCTGAACAGCTTTGTCAAAGGCAAAAAATAGCTTGCCCGGATAGATTTAAAGACGGAGGAACCTTCCGGCTCCTCCGTCTTTTCTGTCACGCTTCGCGGGCGCACTTTTTTTTATTTTTTATTTTGAATAAAAAAGAGGAAAAATCATGGAGGCCGTAATAGTTCAGCAGAATGATCACCTTTCTTTTCACGTTCTGCTTTTTAAACGCCCGGGAAGAGCGCAGGGCCGGGATATTCTCTCTCGCATAGTCTCTGAGCTCTTTTATGACCTGCTCCCTGTCAGGCGCGCTCTGGGCGCTGACACGATTGATGGTGTCCAGCAGCAGATGCTCCACAAGAACCGTCTCAAATTCCTCCCGAAGCCCTTGGGGTATCAGGAAATCTTTAAGCCCATCCACTATACTTATGATGTTCAGGTTCTTACGGGCATTATTATTGTTCATTGTAGATACCTGCCCCACCCGGTAAAAATACAGCCCTCTGGAAAGCCGGGCCGGTTCACCGGAGCTAAACAGAGCTTTGATTACGAAAGCCAGATCCTCATACCACAAGCCCTCTGGGAAGCGAAGATGGCCAAGCGTGCTTTTTTTAAAAAGCTTATTCCAAACGGCCGTAGTCATTCTCGCCGGCTCCTCACAGGCTGACATAGGCAGATATGTCCTGCTCCCGTCCTCGTGGCACTCCACCGCATCACATACACAGATATCCGCGTCAGATTCAACAGCCGCCAGATACATGCTCTCAAACATATCCTCTGCCACCCAGTCATCGCTGTCCACAAAGCCCAAATACTCCCCCCGGGCAAGTTCCATGCCGATGTTCCTGGCCCGGCCCTGGCCGCCGTTTTCCACCGTGATTGCATTGATCCGTTCCGGAAATCGGGCTTTATATTCCTGAATGATTGCCTCCGAGGAATCCTTTGAACCGTCGTTTATCAGGATGATCTCATAATCGTCCAGCGTTTGATTTACAAGGGAGTCCAGGCATTGGCGCAGATATTTCTCGGCGTTATACACAGGAATGATTATGCTCACTTTCAACTCAGGCCGCCCCCTCTTCTGCCGGCTTCTCCCTGCTCAGTGGCAGAACAGCAGTTTTATAATATATGAGCGCAAGCACAAGCGAAAGGTAAACAGACACATTCGGGCGGCGCAGAATGGCCCCCGAGAACTGAGCAAGGCCAAGCTGAAGAATAAGACAGAGCAACAGCGCAAAGTTTTCAAAGCTGAAGCTGCCTTTCAGATCGCGGATAAGCCGCCTGATTATCCGGTAGATGAAGTAGAGGATAAACACCACATACATGGCAAAGCCCAGATAACCGTAATAGAAAAACAATGCCGGCCAATCATTTTCCATGTCATAGCTGCCATCCTTACAAACCTCTGTGCTTTCAAAGCCTACAAGTCTTGTAAGCATGTCGCACTCATCCCAGATAAGGGAAGCATAGTTTATTTTCATAACCCGCACATCAATAAGGGTGGCGGCTTCGGTGGTCATGCCATATTTGGCAAGAACCTTTTCCGCACCAAAGCGCTGAAACATATGGGGGTTGAGGTATCCGAACATCTCATAGTAAAATTCCTCAAACAGCCCCCTCAGAACCGGGTCGGACAATTTTTCTTCAAGGCTCATGCCGTTGAGATCATAGCCCATGGAAAGGAGTTTCCCGTCAAACTCGCTCTGGTTTTTAAGGGCTGAGGCAGCCTGAGCCTCGTCCACCTTTGCCCGCGGCGTAACAGGATAGACAGCCGCGGCGCCTATCATCAGCAGAACCAGGGTCAAGGCAAAAACTTTTTTAATTTTCTCCCCGCATATTAGCCGCCGCAGAGGCATAAAGACCGCAAATCCCCCGAATATGGCAAAAAGCCCCATATAACAGGCCTTTGTTCCGTTTGCAATCAGCACCGCCGAAACGAGGACCGGCAACAGAATATTCACAATCTTTTTTTCAGAAAGAGCAGAGAAAAGCACAGCAAACACAGACAGCGTCACCAGGATTATGCTGTTGGCGCAGCGGTTGTCATTTATGACCCAGCCGCTTATTCCCAGGCCGCCTTCATAGGTGGCGGTCCATGTCCCGGTAACAATGGAGACTATAAGGAAGGCAATCAGAAAAATGCCCGCAAGCATTATGCCGCGAAGGGCCTGCTTTCTCATCCCCTCATCCCTGATATAGAAAATAAAGCAAACTGCCAGAACCGGCATTTGCGCCACTTTTGCCATATACGCGATATCAAACACAGGGCTGATATACCCGGTTCTGAAACCGTTGAGCACATGCAGAGCACAGAACAGACCGATTGACAGCATGGATAAAACAAAGCCTTTTTTCTTTTTTAGGGTGAAAAGCAGATGCAGCGGGAGGGCAAGCATAATGGCAAGCCTGATATAGCCCGCGACTGTGGCCACAGAGTTCTGGTTCCAGTAAGCGATAACATCCAGCACAGGCTGGGCCGCAATAAGAAAGCACAGCCAGTTGTTTTTCAGAAAATTTATCCTTCTTTCTCTCATGCACGGTCATCTCCTTTCCGCAATATGGCGGATTTTTTGCATATGATTTGTGGCGCCTTCCCTTGAAGACGCCACAAATCATAATTTTCGATCTCAGATACGCTCTTTGACCTTGGCCTTCTTGCCAACGCGGTCGCGGAGATAGTAGAGCTTGGCTCTGCGAACCTTACCCTTGCGGATGGTGGTTACGGAGACAATAGAAGGAGAATGCACGGGGAAGACCTTCTCGCAGCCAACGCCGTAGGAGATACGGCGGACGGTGATGGTCTCATTGATACCGCCATGCTTCTTGGCGATGATGGTGCCTTCAAAAGCCTGGGTGCGCTCACGGTTGCCTTCCTTGACACGCACAAGGACGCGCACGCTGTCGCCCACATTCATCTCGGGGAGCTCGCTCTTCATGTACTTTTCACTGAGAATTTTGACCAGATCCATTGTCTAATCCTTCCTTCATATAGACGTTCATACCGGAGGGCTCATGGCCGCGGCAGCGGACCGCCTTTCTTCAAAGCCCGTGCCATCGCACAGGCCTTGATATATTATCACAGAGCGGCACACATTGCAAGCTTTTTCTTTACGCTCCCGCAAGTGCTGCAATCCCCTCTATAATCTTGCTGTTATAGCTTTCAAGGCTGTCCGGTTTCTTTTCCTGCTTTTGAGCTGATACAAGCGCGGCAGACAAATCGTCATATCCCCGAAGCCCTTCCGTATATCGCTCCAGATTTTTTGAGCAGTACAAAGGCAACCCAACGGCCATAGCCTCCATAATATTGAGCGGCTGACCCTCATAGCGTGAGGTAGAGATAAACGCGTCCATTTTTTTCATGTAGCAGTATGGATTGCTTTGATTCCCCAGGAAATATACTTTCTGCCGAATGCCAAGCTCCCCCGCCTGCTTTTCAAGGGCCTCCCGGTCCGGCCCACCGCCGATGATATAGAGGCGCAGCGCCGGACGCTCAAGACAAGCTTTTGCAAATGTATCCAGCATAATGTCGTAACCCTTTTGATGGCAAAGCCTGCCAAGAGCCACAAAGTTCATGCAGCTCTCATCAAGCGTAAGTCCTTCCGGTTCAAGCTCCAGTTTCTTATTGATTTCCTTAACATCAATATAATTCTGGATAACAACGCAGCTTTTATCCCCAATCCGGGCCATCTTTTGAAACGGCTCCACAAGAGCCTCCGAGACGCAGACAAACTCATCATAATATTTGAATTTGTCCTTAAAGAAATGCCAAAGTATACGGTATTTCCACTCGTCTCCCAGCTTGATTTCCACATTATTGTGCACCCACATTACCCTGCGCTTTGCCGGAACACTTGTTGCGCCAAAGGCGCAGGAAAACTGGTATGAGTTGAAGTCTACGGCCAGGTCGTAGTTACCGCAGCCGGAAAAATCCTGTCTGGCAAGTTTTCTGGCAAGGTCAAAGGGGATGAAAGATAATATTCTGGGCATAGGTTGGAGATATTTTACATTCAGTTGAGGCGGGAAATCTGTCTTAAAAAACTTGTCCCGCTGGGAAAGATACAGATCCACCTCAAAGCGGCTGTAATCCAGATTACACAGCAGATTCACAAGAGACTTCTGAATACCGCCCACGCCAAGGTCATTTTGGAAAAAAGCAATTCTTTTCATCTTGGGTCTCTCCTCCTGCCGCTGATGGAACTCAGCGATAAACATTCATTTGCCTGTCATAAGTCTCAAGCCTCGTGAATTTGGCAAAGTCCGGCGCCAGCTCCGGGGCCTTCTGGCGCAGGGCCTCGGCCAGAAGCTCCGGGTTCAGCGTAGGCTCCTGGGCGGATATCACCGCTTCCAGCAGCACCGCCCCCGGCCCCGCACGCAGTTCAATGCGCTTGATAGCCGGGCGGATATCCGCCTCGCCCATGCCGCGCTTTGTCTTTTTGCTTATAATCAGCCCGTCCTGTCCATAAAAACGGTCCAGCGCCTCCGCCATCTGCGCCGCATCCCGCCCGTCATACTCGAATACGCCGGAAACGCGCAGCCATTTAAGCTCCGCCGTCTTGCGCCGGGGCTCATAAGCCTCGATAATCTCTATTCCCTCGGGCAGAGCGGCTGTAAGCCTCCCCGGGATTTCTGCGGGGTCTTCCTCGGTTTTAAGGCGGAAATCCATAATTTCACACAAGCTCCCGGCACCAACAGACAAGGGCAGAGCGATGGAAATCTGGGGATGGGGGTTGAACCCCTCGGAATATCTGAGCTCATATCCGGCACGGGAAAAGGCCCGCTGCATGGTATGCATCAGATCCAGATGGGAGATATAAACGGCACGGCCGGTTTTCTTAAAGCGCAGTCTCAGCTTATCCATCGCAGCGCCCTCCTTTCAGCAAAGCCGCCGCGCCGCAGGCGGAGCATCCCTTGCGGCAGTCAGGCGAAAGTTTGGAATGGTAGCAGCGCTCCCGTTCCCGAAGCAGATGCTCCCGGCGGACCCCCACATCGATATGCTCCCAGGGCAGCACACTGTCCGTGGGATACCGGCGGTTCGCGTAAAAAGCGGGATCCAGGCCGCATTTTTCAAAGGCCTTTCTCCAGCGCTCATAGGAGAAGTAATCGCTCCAGGCATCAAGCCTGCCGCCCTGCCGCCAGACCTCCTCAATGACCGCGCCCACGCGCCTGTCCCCCCGGGAGAGGACAGCCTCGATAAGGCTTGTCTCTGCGTCGTGCCAGTTATAAGTGACGTTTCTGGCCACCATGTTGCTTCTCAGCAGGTTCACCCGGCGCAGGTATTCCTCCATGCTGATCTGCGCCTCCCACTGGAAGGGGCTGTGGGGCTTTGGGATGAAGCAGGAGGTAGATACCGTTATCTTCACTCCCCTGTTTTTGTTTTTTGCGTGCTGCCGCCAGCAGTGGAGCACCTGATTTGCCATTTCGGCGATGCCCAGGATATCCTCATCTGTCTCCGTGGGCAGACCCAGCATGTAATAGAGCTTCACGCTGTTCCAGCCACCTTCAAAGGCGATCCGGCAGGTGTTCAGCAGATCCTCCTCGGTAACGTTTTTGTTCACCGCGTCCCGCAGGCGCTGGCTCCCTCCCTCAACGGCAAAGGTCAGCCCGCTCTTTCTCACCTTCTGGAGCTTTTCCATAATCTCCATGGAAAAGTTGTCCGCCCGGAGGGAGGGCAGGGACAGGCCGATGCTTCTGTCCTGGCAGTATTCCAGAAGTCCGTCGCAAAGTTCGGACAAATGGCGGTAGTCGCTGGTACTGAGGGAGAGCAGAGTCACATCCTCATGGCCTGTATTTTTCAGCGTCTCTATACCCTGGCGCACGAGGGTCTCAGGCTTCTTCGCCCGGATGGGCCTGTACACATGGCCCGCCTGACAAAAGCGGCAGCCCCGGACGCAGCCCCGGAACAGCTCCAGGTTCACCCGGTCATGCACAACCTCGGTGGAGGGGACGATGGGCCTTGTAGGATAGGGTGCGGCGTCAAGGTCGGCCACAATGCGCTTTGTGACCCTTTCCGGCGCGCCCTCTCCAGCCCTTATGGAGGCCACGGTGCCATCGGGATTATAGTCCACATCATAGAGCGAAGGCACGTACACTCCCTGGATTTGGGCGGCTTTCACAAGGAAATCGTGCTTGCCCCAGCCCTCCAGCTTGGCCTGCCGGAAAAGGACAAGGAGCTCGTTGTTCATCTCCTCACCCTCGCCGATGACAAAAAGATCCATAAAATCTGCCATGGGCTCCGGGTTTACCGCGGCGGTACCGCCGGCAAAAACCAGCGGCAGAAGCCCCGTCCTCTCTTTCGCGTGCAGGGGGATCCCCGCCATATCAAGCATGTCCAACACGGTGGTATAGGCCATCTCATAGCCAATGGAAAAAGCCAGCGCGTCAAAGTCTCTGAGGCTGTCCCCGCTTTCAAGCGCGTAGAGAGGCAGAGCAGCCTTCTTCATCTCGTCGTACATGTCCCCCCATGGGGCAAAGGCCCGCTCACACCAGACAAAGTCCAGGCTGTTCATCGTGTGGTACAGTATGCTCATCCCAAGATTGGACATGCCTATCTCATAGGTATCCGGGAAGCAGAAAGCAAGGCGGACATCCACCTTCATCCTATCCTTAATAATCTGGTTATATTCTCCTCCGGTGTATCTTGCGGGTTTTTGCACGCGCGGCAGGATTCTTTCAAGTCTTTTGTCCATTTTTCGCTCCATATCTGTTTGTATCATGCCATTTTACAATAACTCCCGGCTTTTTACAATACCCTGTCCGCTTTCCTGATACATGAGCAGCCATATTGCCGCCACGGTCAGCGCCGCGCCCCGGCCCAGATACATGAGCCAGAATCCGGCCCCCAGCAGCGCCGCACCGGTCATAAGGCTTGTTAGCTCCGCAAACCTGCCGCCCCGTCTGTTACCCAAAAAGGCTATGGCAAGATTCGCGGTAATGCGCCCCCCGTCCAGCGGAAGGGCAGGGAGGCAGTTAAAAGCGGAGAGCAGAAGGCTGGCTCCCGCCGAGAGGCAGAGCCAGTTGCTGCCATATCTATTCCCGGCCCAGGAGGCGGCCCAGGCATATAGGAAGCCCGCTGCCGGGCCCATAAAAGCTGCCGCCGCATGTCCAAGAGCCCCGGCATAGCCGCGGTAGTCAATGCAGAAGCCCTTCAGCTCCGCCCGAAAGCCGCTAATTCTCAGGCCCAGCATGTATATGGCCGCTATGTGCCCTAACTCATGCACCGCAGCCGGGATAAGAAGCGCCGCCAGGCTCTCCGCATCCCCGATATAATATATCAGTGCCGCCAGCAGAACGGCTCCGGCGCTTATTTGCAGCTTTACCTTCCTCATATATAATACTCCGGATTTAGATAAACATCGTTCAGTAAAATCTCAAAATGCAGATGCGGCCCGGTGGCCTTTCCGGTGTGGCCCGCTTTTCCAATTTGCTGCCCCATCTGCACAGTATCTCCTTCCCCTACCGTGAACTCGCTCAGATGGGCGTAGACGGTTGCGAAGCCGCCCTCATGGGTCAGAATAATATAGTTGCCATAGCCCTCGTTTGCCCCGGCGGCATACACGCTGCCCCCCGCGAAAGCATGCACTGCCGCCCCTTCTTCCGCCGCAAAGTCCGTGCCGTAATGGAATTTAATCCCGCCGTCTATCGGGTGCTCCCGGAATCCGAAACCCGAGGAGCCCAGCCCCGACACCGGGCAGGCATATTCAAAGGGCAGCTCCGGCATATCCGTCCTGACATTTTCCGGTATCTCCCAGCCCACATATTTCCGCTGTTGCTCTAAAAAAGCGCTGACCGCCTCCGGTTGCTCCTCCGGCTCCGTCGTCTGGGCCGGCTTTTCGCTCTGCTGTGCCGAGAGTGCGTTCTGCTTCAGTTCCTCCGCTGCCCCGGCGCTCTCCAGCCCCGTCTCCCGTTCTCCTTCTTCAAGGCCAAGCGCCGCCTGCAGCGCTTCCCTCAGCTCCCCACTGCTTATTTTTCTCCCCATAGCCTCCGCCATTTCCAAATAATTCTCGTCCCTGCATACCAGCTCCCGCACCCGCTCGCGCAATCCCGCCGAATGGGCAGGAAAAAGGAGCTTTACAGCAGTAAGGGCAATAAAGAGCAGCGAGCAGATATACACCCTGTATTCCTTCAAAGGCTCACCCCCCGCACTGCATTATATTTCTCCGGGGACAGGCGTATGCTCCTAGATTTTCCTTGACAAGCGGCCTGACTGTAATTATAATGAAAGGGCTGCATCGGGGTGTAGCGCAGCTGGTAGCGCGCTTGGTTCGGGACCAAGAGGCCGGGAGTTCAAGTCTCCCCACTCCGACCATAAAAAAGACCGTGGACTTTCGTCGACGGTCTTTTTGCTATGTAAAACATAGCAAAAATCTGAATGTGCCGTTTCCTCGCCCCTTCGGGGCAACCGGAAATGATGCACGAAAACTTCACGCGCATGGCTTTGCCCGTTTTCGTGGTGTGCTGTCTGCGCATGAAGTTTTATGCTGTATCCATGAGAGTTTGCAGAGCAACAAGAACGAGAAAAACCTATAATTACACTCAAGAGTAAAATTGAGTGACAGATTTTATTATGCATATGACAAGGGACCATATCTGACGCCTTATTTGATTGCTTCCAAAAAAACGATCTGACTATCAAAAACAACAGAATGGATCACACGCTTAAGTTTACCCCTCTGCTGCTTTATTGATGCTATCTGAAAAGGAAAGGGAGGCCGACCGCAGCCTCAGCTCCATGACTCTGCCCGCTTTACCTATACCTACGACACGCTCAAGCGCCTGACTGCAAGACAGCTTAAATAGGGCGACAGCGAGGTCATAAACAAGAGTTCTGCCTAACTTCCCGGCGCAGGCGAAAACGGAACTGCTCTTATGGTATCCGGGCTAAAAAAGAAGATGGATTTAGATTTTGCCATGATTCGGATGGGCATTTGAGTTCATATGAAACTAGGTGAATAATAAATAGTACAAAATTATATGAAACAATGGGTTTAATACCAAAATCAAAGAGGCGTAGGGTGTAGTGAGAATATAGACTACTTAAAACACCAAGAATTGGCAGAAATCTCCCGCAGAAAAAGTTTTCTGCGGGAGATTTTGAAAGAACGAATATTCTTTCAATCCATGGCATCTGCCTTGGTGCGATGTATGGTGCCCTTGGGATGTTGAGGCGGTGCATAGATCGATGATAGCTTCAGAGGGCAATGCCCGGTATTGATAATATTGTGCCATGTTCCTCTGGGAACAAACACGCCATCCCCTGCTCGAATATGCTGGGATTCACATAAATTTTCCCTGCATTCTCCCATGCGAACCAGAGCCTGCCCGGATTCCACGCGAATGTGCTGGTCTGTATCCGGATGCATTTCAACACCAATATCTCCGCAAACAGGAATGTGCATCAGCGTCATTTGTAAATGCTGTCCTGTCCAATATGCTATACGAAAGTTTTGATTCTGTCTTGCCGCGGCTGCGATATTCCCGACAAACGGTTCCGGTCCATAATCGGTTCCACATGTACCCTTTAAATTGTGCCTGAACGCCATATTATCCGCTCCCTTCCCGCCTTATGCTATGCCTCCGCAGTTATTTGTGTGACAATTGCCGCGCCAGCATGATATTTCAAGGATTTTCGGATAAGATATGCACTGATGGGAGGGATCGCCTTGAATTTTTTGCGGCTTTGCTTGACTGCTGTATTGTCCTTCGTAACCTTATTTTTAACAGCGAAATACATGGGGCATAAACAGATTTCTCAACTTGATTTTTTTGATTATATCGCAGGGATAACCATTGGTTCCATTGCCGCTGAGATGGCAACCGAGCTGGAAGAGCCATGGAAGCCCTTTGTTGCCATGATCATCTACGGAGGGGCAACTCTCCTATTGAGTATTATTTCCATCAAATTTCCGCGAACACGCAAATATCTTAACGGAACTCCCACAATTTTGATGGATAACGGAAAACTGTACAGGGAAAACCTGAAAAAGCCAAGCTGGATCTGAGTGAGTTCATGGTCATGTGCAGGCAGCAGGGATATTTTGATCTCACAAACATTCAAACGGCAATATTTGAATACAACGGAAAGCTTACGATTCTTCCGCAAAGCGCCCAACGCCCATTAACCCCAAATGATATGAATCTGGCGCCGGCGCAGGATATGATATTCACGGAAATCATTATGGACGGGCGTATTCTGGATGATAACCTGAAACGGATGGGGCTAAATACAAAATGGCTTGAGAATCAGTTAAAGCAGAACCACATTTGCTCCGCAGACGATATTTTTCTGGCACTCTGCGATAAAAACCTGAAATTTGTTTACTTTATGAAAACGCAATAATCGATTGCCGTCCCAGTGATTTTACTGCCCTAAAAAGAAAAACCGGCGGTTTTGCATTTGGCAGGAGAAACAGGCGCCGCATTCAAACAGCCGCGTCTTGACGCGCTATGAGTGGTTCTGAAAGAGCTGGTGCCGAACTGGCAGGGTCACGGCAGATATGTATACACAGACAATGAAACCGGTGAGCTTCAAGACTTATCCTACGATGATTTTGTTGTTGGAGATAAAATTACCGTAGATATTAAGTCTGTTGAAAATACTTGCTGTATAACTTCGCGGGTGCAGCTGATCACCCAGAGAAAATAAACAGTTTGCATCAACAGTTTAAATCTTTTCACTTTTTCTCCTAAAAGCCGGGCATACTAAGGCCATAATCAAAAGAGGAGGAAAATGAAATGCAAAGTTCGGACACAATTCATCTGCTCAGAGAGTGCGACGCGGGGGTAAAGATGGGCACGGCGTCAATCGGAGAAGTGCTGCCCTATGTGAAAAGTCCAGGGCTCAGAGGCGCGCTTGAAAACTGCCGCTGCGGGCACGAGAAGTTAAAAGACGATATCCAGACACTTTTATGCCGCTTCAATGACGACGGCAAAGCCCCGAACCTGGTGGCAAAGGGCATGTCATGGGTGAAAACCAATGCGAAGCTTGCAGTGGACGAATCGGACGAGACGATTGCCGAGCTGATGACCGACGGCTGCAACATGGGCGTTAAATCCCTCAACCGGTATCTCAACCAGTACGCAGCGGCGGAGGAGCAGGCAAAAGCATTGGCCCAGCGCCTGATCGGCCTTGAGGAACAGTTGGTCGCCGAT
>OLPA01000499.1_pt1 | contig 37188 bp, 28 predicted proteins | sample 1672811 | NCBI WGS metagenome assembly OLPA01 (sample SAMEA3136726, study PRJEB25190) | human gut metagenome | biome: human gut; feature: human-associated habitat; material: faeces | place: Austria | collected 2013
TCCCTGCCGGAGAGCCGGCCCCTGTATCCGCTCTCATCCGGGCAGAACCACTGGGCGCTGTCCGGCGTCTCGATCCTGAACTGATACCAGAGCGCCGCAGGGACAAGAGGTGCGGCAAAGGTAAGGGTATACATGTTTCCCACGCGCTCCATGGGATACTCATGGCTGAAATCATCCCCCCGGACAAGAGCCCAGGCTCTTGTCACACGGCCGCCCAGGATGCGGAAAGACAGCGTCACCAGTTCCCCCGTGCGGACGGCGCAGGCGGGACTGCGGAATTCCGCAAAGCGCCCGTCATGTTCCAGCGCCAGGGTGCTGGAGCAGAGGCCGCGCAGCAGACTCACCACATGGGCAGTGCGGGGCTGAAGAAGCCAGACCCGCTCCACATCAAGCCCCGCTGAGCGGAGATTCCCGCAGCAACGGGCGGTGGTCTGATAAGCGTCGGCCATGGAGAAGCCGCAGTCGTCCATCAGAAGGCGCATGAGCTCCGGCGCCGTCAGGGCATTGGCCGGCGAGCGGAAGATCTCATAAAGCCGGCTAAGGGGCAGGCCCCGCCGGACACAGTCCCTCGCTGCGGCATACACCGAGGCGGCAGCCTGAAAATACTCATCAGTCAGGCGCGGGCAGTCCGGGGAATTGAGAAGCTCCACAAGCTCCCTGTCACCCCCGGCCGCCCTCCAGCGGTCCTCCGCAGGCTCCGCCTCCACACAGCGGCGGTTTTCATAGACAATGGAAAGCCTGTAATCCTCGCTCCAGCATTCCCGGTATCCCCCGCCAAAGAAAACCGGGTAAGACTGAGCGCCGGAAAAATGTGAGATCTCGGGGCTCAGAGCATCCATATGTAGAGCCTCGCGTATTCCTGTGCAGAGAGCGCAAAGCCGAAATCAGCCTGCATGGCGCGGTTTATGAGTCCCTGCATTATTTCTTTATTGCCGTAGCATCTCAAAGCGGTACGGACCACGGCAAGCATCTCCCAGGCGTCAAAATTGGCGAAGGAAAAGCCGTTGCCCTCCCCGGTAAACTGGTTATAGGGGATAACAGTGTCTCTCAGGCCGCCGGTCTCCCGGACGATGGGAATGGAGCCGTAGCGCATGGCTATCATCTGGCTCAGGCCGCAGGGTTCAAAGCGGGAGGGCATGAGGAAGAAATCGCTTCCGGCGTAGACCAGGTGAGACAGCTCCTCGCTGTAACCGATGTAAGCGCAGAGACGGCCCTTATAGCGGCCCTCAGCCTCGCGCATGAAGTTTTCAAAGCGGGCGTCCCCGGTGCCCAGGAGCATGAACTGCATGTCCTCATGGCTCATCATTTCATCAAGAACCGCCGTCACAAGGTCAAAGCCTTTCTGCTCAGTCATGCGCGTAACCATGGCCACAAGGGGCACCTCCGGCCGCTGCGCAAGGCCCATGCGCTCCTGCAGCGCCGCCTTGCAGACGGCCTTGCCCCTGAGATGGCCCCGGTCATAGTGGGCAGGGATGCTCTTGTCGGAATGGGGGTTGAAAACGGCCTTATCAATGCCGTTTATGATGCCGGAGAGCTGCGCTGCGCGGGCGTTGAGGATCCCGTCCAAGCCCTCGGCGTAATAGGGAGTCATAATTTCCCGGGCATAGCTGGGGCTGACGGTATTTATCCTGTCGGCAAAGACACAGCCCGCCTTCAGGAAGTTTGCGCAGCCGTGAAGTTCCATAAACTCCGGCGTATAGTATTTATCCTCCACGCTCAGCAGATCCTGTACCTGCGCAAAGCCGCACTTGCCCTGGTAGGCAATGTTGTGAATGGTCAGCAGGTAGCGCAGCCCCTCCTGCATACAGCCCCGGTACTGGGTGCGGGCTATCATGGGGACCATGGCGGTATGCCAGTCGTTGCAGTGAATCACCTCCGGCACAAAGTCCAGATTGGGGATGGCATCCAGCACAGCCCGGGTAAAAAAGGCATACTGCTCAAGCTCGGCCCGATCGCCGCGGTAAATCCTGTCGTTAAAGAAACGCTCGTTGTCCACCAGATAAATGGTGACGCCGTCCAGAATCAGCTTCTCAATCCCCACATATTCGCGCCGCCAGCCAAGCTCTGTATAAAAATAGAACATATGCTCGGTTTGGCCAAAGTATTTGTCCTTTATGACCCGGTGATAAGGGGTGATCACCCGGGCTTCCACGCCCAGTTTTTTCAAGGCCTTGGGCAGTGTGCCCACCACATCCGCAAGCCCCCCCGTCTTGGAAAGGGGCGCACACTCGGCGGAGACCAGCAGTACCTGGGGCAGTTCTTCCCTGCCGCGTTCCTTAAGCATATCCCTGAATTCCCGTTTCATATTCCTCTCCGTTCTGCCGCCTGAAGGATTTTCATGAAGTTCCCGGGACCGGCGGCCGCCCGGGAATTGATAGACTGGATCAATTAAATTATTTACCGGCAGAGCATTCAGTTCTTTTTCTTCTTTCCGCCCGTTCTCCCAGGCGCCGCCGCTTCCGTTTTGTTTTCGGGCTGCTTTCTGGGCTTGTAGCGGAAGAAGACGGCAGACATGGCCGGAAGTATGATTTCAGCGGAGTGCTCCATATCCAGGAATGGCTTTTTGCGGCTGCGGACGGCGGTGGCATTTCTGACGCCGCCGCCGCCGAAGCGGAGCTCGTCGCTGCTGAGTATTTCCTTGAGGGTACCGGCTCTGGGCAGGCCTACGCGGAAGCCGTCGTACTGGACCGGGGTAAAGTTGCATACGCAGACAATATAGCTGTCCTTTTCCTCCGCCGAGCGGAGGAAGGCCACGGAGCTGCGGTCGGAATCGTCCACATTCAGCCACTTGAAGCCGTCCCAGGAGCGGTCCACCAGATACATGGCGGGGTTGCCGCAGTAAAGCCGGTTCAGCTCTTTATAATACTGCCGAAGCTGCTCATGCCGGGGATAATCCAGCAGCATCCAGTCCAGCTCCTGCTTCCAGTTCCACTCAATGAACTGGCCGAACTCATTGCCCATAAAGTTCAGCTTCTTCCCCGGGTGGGCAAACTGGAAGCCGTACAGGGTGCGCAGGGAGGCGAACTTCTGGTCATAATCCCCGCTCATCTTGTCCAGCATGGACTTTTTTCCGTGGACCACCTCATCATGGGAATAGGCCAGCACATAGTTCTCCGCAAAGGCATACATCATGGAAAAGGTAATCCGGTTGTGGTTAAAGCTTCTGAAATAAGGGTCAAGCTGCATATAGTCCAGGGTATCGTGCATGAAGCCCATGTCCCATTTCAGGCTGAAGCCCACGCCGCCCGCCTCCGGGGGCGCGGTTATCAGCGGGAAGGCTGTGGATTCCTCGGCTACCGTCACCGCGCCGGGGTACTGAGTCAGAATGGCCTTATTCAGCTTCTGCAGAAACGCCACCGCATCCAGATTCGTGTTGCCGCCGAACTTGTTGGGTGTGTACTCTCCGTCCCGCCGGCCGTAATCCAGATAAAGCATGGAGCTGACCGCGTCCACCCGGATGCCGTCGATATGGAAGTCCTCAAAGAACTTGCAGGCGGAGGAGACAAGAAAGCTCTGGACCTGCTTGCTGGCATAGTCGAAAATAAGGGTGCCCCAGTCCGGATGCTCGGCCATGCGCCGCTCCCAGCACTCGAACATGGGAGAGCCGTCAAAACAGGCCAGGCCATGCTCGTCCTTGGGAAAGTGGGCGGGGACCCAGTCGATAATTACGCCGATCCCGGCCCGGTGCATCCTGTCCACAAAATACTTAAAGTCATCCGGGCTGCCGTAGCGGGAGGTAGGGGCGTAATAGCCCGTGACCTGATAGCCCCAGGAGCCGTCGTAGGGGTACTCGGTAATGGGCATCAGCTCCACATGGGTAAATCCCATATCCCGGCAGTAGTCCGCCAGGGAATCCGCCAGGTTCCGGTAGGTTACGCCGCCCTCAAAGCTGCGCCAGGAGCCGGGATGAACCTCATAAATGCTCATGGGGCTGCGCATAAAATCGGTTTTGGCCCGGCGGTCCAGATAGTTTTTATCCCGCCAGTGGAAAGAGCCTCCGTTCCAGATGATGGAGGCGGTCTGCTCGCCCCACTCGGAGAAGGCGGCAAAGGGGTCGGCCTTGAGAACCTGCCGCCCGTCGGCCCCGTCCACGCAGTATTTGTACTTCTGCCCCTCGCAAAGGCCCTTCATGAAGATGGCCCAAACGCCGCCCTCCAGCTTTTCCATAGGGGCGGCAGCCTTGTCCCAGCCGTTGAAATCGCCCACCAGGCTCACGCTCCGGGCGTTTGGAGCCCAGACAATAAAACGGTGGGCATCCAGTTCGGGGATATAGCGGCAGCCATAGCAGAGCCATGCCTTGCGGGCGTCGCCGGTGTTAAAAAGATATATATCTTCCTCGGGGATGTGCTTTAAATATTTTGCATCCATGGGGTATATCTCCTCTATTTCTATTTGTCAAACCATTATACAGCGTTTCTGTGTCAATTCCAAGCATAATTTAAGCCCTAAACGGGCCCCAAAGCGTTCAGTGGGAGCGGTTTCGGCAAATTCGGCACTTTTGCCAAGACGTCTCCGGCTGTCAGAAAGGCACTTATTTTAAAAAAGCGTCCCGCTCCCCGGAAAACAACTCTCCCGCACCGGGTGCCAGGATGCGTGCCGGCAAAGCGCGTGGAGGCATGGAGGAAACGCGCTTCTTCCCGCCGGCAGCGTTCTTTGGACATTGCCGGCGTTTGACAGGCGGAAACCCTCCCGGAATTATCCGGGAGGGTTTCTCAAAAATCAAGAATCAATTACTGCTTTCTCTTCCTGGGCAGCAGGGCCACAACGGCCGCGCCGGACAGGACAAGAACGCCAGCCCAGAGGGCAGCGCCGCTGCTGTCACCGGTCTTGGGGTTGGAGGCGGCGGAGCTTGCGGAGAGGATCTTGAAGGTGGCGGTGGGTGTGCCCGCTTCCACCTGGACAGTAATGACATAGGACGTGTCGGCCTTCAGCGTGTTGAGGAAATCGGCCTTCAGGGTGACGGTCTTTTTGTCGGAGCTGAGGGTGTAGTTCTTGGTGTCCAGCTCCTTGCTGCCGATCCAGACCTTGCTGACAGGGTCAGAGGCCACGAAAGCCAGATCCTTCTTGCCGCCCAGCGTGTGGGTGTTGCCGTTCTTGGCCACAAGAGAGGGATTGGTGCTGAACTTGGTGGAGACGGAGCCGTCACGGGTCTCGACGGAAAGGGTGTGCTCGCCGTACTTAAGGCTCTTCAGGAAAGCGGACTTCAGAGTGAGGATCCCCTTGTCGCCGGCGGTGTAGCTGTCGGAACCAAGCTTCGTGCCGTCAACGCTGACGCTCACAATATTGGGAGAAAGGGTATAAACCATGGTGCTGTCGCCGTAGTACCATTTGCCGTCCTTGTTGCTGTCGGCAGGGGAAATGGAAGGGGCGGGCAGAACGGAGAGGTCGTAAACCATCAGGGCCTCGTCATACCAGAAGCCGATCTTGGTCGCACCGCTGGAGATGGAATCCAGATAGGCGGACTTCACAGTCACCTTGCCGCCGTCTACGCTGTAATTGGCGGAATCAATGAGATTCTTGGCGTGATCCTCGCCTTTCCCGCTGTTGCAGATGGATATGCCCTTGGGCGCGTCGGATACCACGGCGGAAAGGCCGCTGCCGCTGCCTTGGATGTAGTAATTGTAATCCCTGTCATTGGCGGTGAAAACAATAGAGGGGTAGACATAGAGCTTTGCCTGAACCTCCGCGCCGTTTTCAAAGGAGAATACCAGCATATTGCGCCCGGCGGGCAGGGTCTTGAGGAAAGCGGCGCTCTTGGCTATGGTGATGGTGTTCTTTTCCGCGTCATAGTTGTAGTCGCTGCCGTTGGTCAGGGTCTTGCCGCCCACGGAGAGAGACTTGAGGGGCTGATCCAGCAGGAAGACAAGATCCTTGTTGCTGCCGCTCTCGGCCTCGCCCTTGAAGAATTCCACATAGGCGTTGGAATCCGCGCCGTATTCGGTCTTTCCGTCGGGGCTTGTGACCTTCGCTGTGGCAGGGGGCGCTTCCTTCTTGGACACAACGAACCTGCCGTCAACCAGCTTTGCCTCATAGCCCTCGGCCAGGTAAGCGGTGGCAAAATTCTCGCTCTCGCCCTTGGCAAAGCTGCCTCCGGTCACTTTGTTGGAACCCTCGGCAGGTACAAAATCCCCGCCCTTGAGTTCTCCAAAGCTGCCGTTGGAAATGGCGATCACAGCGTTTGCGCCCTTGGCGGTGATATTGCCGGCGGCCGCGTTCGCATCGGCGGCAGTCAGGCTTGCGCCGTCCTCAACGGCGATATCGCCCAGCTTTACGCTTTCAAGGGTCAGCGCGCCGGAATCGGACACGGCGCCAGCCAGCTCGCCGTTTTTGAGCGTAAGGCTCTTTCCTGCATTCAGAGCCAGAGCGCCGGTCAGCTTCCTGCCGCCCAGGTTGAGAACCAGGTTTTTGTCAACAGTGACATCCTCGGTCACATCGCCCAGCAGGGTGACGGTAGCCCCGTCGCCTGCGGCCGCAATTGCCGCGGCGATTGTCTCATAGTTCACACCGCCGACCTCTGCCACGCTTTCAATAACAGGCTCCTCGGGCTTGTTGGAAATCACATAGTTTCCGAAATCATCCTTTTCGGCAACATACTCAGGCCCCACAAAGCCCGCGGGATCCATATTATAGCTGCCGCCGTAGACGGTAACGCCGCCGTCGAGCATTTTGCCGCCCGCATTCTTGTAGTTCAGGTTCACGTTCAGGAGAACGGAAGCCCCTTCGGCGGCGGAAACGCCCTTGGCGAACTGATAAGTGACGGTCTTGCCGTCCGCCTTAGCCTCGGCGCTGTTAACGACGATGTCGCCGTTGGAAATTGTAACCTTGCCGGAGGTGACGCTGATCGCGGCGCCCTGATCCTGTTTGGGAGTAAAGCTCAGGGTGTGCCCGTTCAGGTCAAGCTTCATGGCGCCGTTTATCACCAGGGGAACGGTCTTTTCAAGATCCTTGACCAGCTTTACGGTACTGCCGGTCCCCGCGGCGGCGTCAACCGCTCCGTTGAGCGTATCATACTCCTGCTCGCCAATCACGGCGACAGTCGTTTCTTTATATTCAGAGTCGGTCACGGGAGCCTTGGGCGCGCCAAAGACGGTGGCTCTCTGCGGCTCATCGCTCTCCTCTCCCTCCACGATCACAACGCCGCCGTCATCAGCGGGCTTGGCGCTGGGAACGGGGGTGGGGGTGGGCTGGGGGCTCTCCTCCGGGCTGACAACAACCACGTTGCCGCTCTCAGCGCCGCCGGGGGTGACGACAACGCCGGTGGCAGAGGCCGAAGCCGCCATCAGGCTGAAGCACATGGCAACGATCAGCAGCACGGATAGAAATTTTACGCTTGCTTTCATGATGAATTCTCCTTTTCGCCTAAATTTCCCATATATATAGAATATGTAATAATATGCCGCGTGCCCCGGATCGCCCCGGATCGCCGCGGCCCGCCCATGATTTTGTACTGTTAATGTAACACGGATGGGGCAGATTTGCAATACGTCTTAAGACAATTTAATAATTAAATGCCATATTTTTTTACCGTTTTGTAATCGTATGGAAATACAGCAGCAATTTTTTGATGTGGCACAATATATGGCTCCCTCCTCCCCGGGAAGCAGAAAAGCAGGCTCTCCTGCCCCGGATTATCTCCCATCAATATAACGGATTTTTCCCTTGGAAAGTTTCGGCCCGTTTTGGCAGGTTTTGGAACGGTTGTTCATACCTTTGTATATTTTGTCGGGTTGTTTTGCACCATTAAAAATGCATTTTTGTCATAATTCTCCCCATTGCTTCGACAAAATTGTTAATTTGCATGAGTATGTCAAAATTATCGCATATGTCGCTTGCTTCAGCGCTTACATTTTTGTTGATTTTGACTATTAAAGTGATATCAGAACGCTTCATTTCGGCATTTTGTATGAACTTGGTCATTTTGCATCAAAGAACCGTTTTTACACCTTGTTAAAAGCTGAACCATAGTGTAAAATACACAAATGCAAGCAGAAAAAAACTTACTGACAGGAGAACTGATATGGAAAAGATACTGTGGCTTACCCCCGTGCTGGCGCTGGCCGCGCTGCTTTTCGCGGCGTACAAAGCGCGATATGTCTCAAAATCTGCCCCCGGCAGCAGCCGGATGCAGGAAATAGCGGGCTCCATCGCAGAAGGGGCCGACGCTTTCTTAAGGTCAGAATATAAAATTCTGGCTGTTTTCATTCTCGTGCTCTTTGCCCTTATCGCTGTGTTTATTGACATCGGCACCGCCGTCTGCTTTGTGCTGGGTGCGCTCTGCTCTATTCTGGCGGGCTTCTTCGGGATGAAGGTGGCCACAAGGGCAAATGTGCGCACGGCCAATGCGGCCATGGAAAGCGGCATGAACAAAGCCTTGTCCATTGCCTTCTCCGGCGGTTCCGTTATGGGCATGTGCGTTGTGGGCCTGGGGCTTTTGGGCTGCAGTCTTATCTATATTGTCACAGGAAACTATAATATTCTCTTCGGCTTCTCTCTGGGCGCTTCCTCCATAGCCCTTTTCGCCCGTGTAGGCGGCGGAATTTACACCAAGGCCGCCGATGTGGGCGCCGACCTTGTGGGTAAGGTCGAAGCCGGCATCCCCGAGGATGATCCCCGCAACCCCGCCGTCATCGCCGACAATGTGGGCGATAATGTGGGCGACGTGGCCGGCATGGGCGCGGACCTCTTTGAGTCTTACGTCGGCGCGCTGGTTTCCGCGCTGACGCTGGGCGTCTCCGTGGCCGGACTTTTCACGGGGGCCGGGCCGATATATCCGCTGATCATTGCGGCGGTGGGCATCCTCGCCTCCATCATCGCCACTTTCTTTGTCCGCGGCAAGGACGGTTCCAATCCCCATAAAGCCCTGAAAATGGGCTCTTACATCTCCGCGCTGATTGTAGCCGTCGCCTCCGTGCCCCTGAGCCGGATGTTCTTCGGCCGCCTCTTTTACTCCGCCCCCATTATCGCGGGCATCATCGTGGGTCTGGTCATAGGCTTCATGACCGAGGTCTACACTTCTGAGGACTACCGCTCCGTCAAACGCATTGCCAGTCAGTCTGAGACGGGCTCGGCCACCACCATTATAAGCGGCGTGGCCGTGGGAATGATGAGTACCTGGGTCCCCATCGTCCTCATCTGCATCGGCATCTATGTTTCCTACACCGTTACCGGCGGCCTTTACGGCATTGCCCTTGCGGCCGTGGGAATGCTCTCCACCACCGGCATTACCGTAGCCGTCGACGCTTACGGCCCCATTGCCGATAACTCCGGCGGCATCGCGGAGATGAGCGGCCTTGATCCCAAGGTCCGTCAGATAACCGATAAGCTGGACGCTGTCGGCAATACCACCGCCGCCATGGGCAAAGGCTTTGCCATAGGCTCCGCCGCTCTTACGGCGCTGGCGCTCTTTGTCTCCTACGCCCAGGAAGTTCAGCTGGCCAGCATCGACATGCTGGACCCCAATGTGGTCATCGGCCTGCTCGTGGGAGGAATGCTGCCCTTTGCCTTCTCCGCCCTGACCATGGATTCCGTCTCCAAGGCCGCCTATAAAATGATTGAGGAAGTCCGCCGCCAGTTCCGGGAAATCCCCGGCATTCTGGAGGGCAAGGCCAAGCCCGATTACGCTTCCTGCGTCTCCATCTCCACCAGGGCCGCCCTGCACGAGATGATCGTTCCCGGGGTGATGGCTGTGGCCGTGCCCCTGCTGGTGGGCATACTGCTGGGGCCCGCCGCGCTCGGCGGCCTGCTGGCCGGCTCTCTGGTAACCGGTGTGCTGCTGGCCATATACATGTCCAACTCCGGCGGCGCCTGGGATAATGCCAAGAAATACATAGAGGGTGGTCACAACGGCGGCAAGGGTTCCCTGGCCCACAAGGCGGCCGTTGTCGGAGACACCGTGGGCGACCCCTTTAAAGACACCTCCGGTCCCTCCCTGAATATTCTCATCAAGCTTATGACCGTTGTGGCGCTGGTCTTTGCGCCGCTGTTTATAAAAATCGGCGGCCTGCTGTAAATTCCATCCGGCAAAGCGCATATAATGACCCCGGACAGGTTTTTGTCCGGGGTCTCTTAATATCTTAATTCACCGGAAAAGATCGGATCCGGCTCTTGCTTTATTCTGAAAACTTAATTATAATGATATGGCTTTATTTTACACGAGGTTTAATGATAGATGAAAAAAATTATCAGTTCCGTTTTGCTTGTGTTCCTTTTGCTGGCCCTGGCGCTGCTGCTGCGGGCGAGAGCGGTGCAGCCGGAGCCCGCGGTGCCGGAGGAGAGTCCCTCGCCAACGGTTTCCGCCTCCCCAACGCCCACGCCCACACCGACCCCCACGCCGACGCCTACCCCTACCCCGGAACCGGAGTATTTTACCATTTCCGCCATTGGGGACTGCACGCTTACCTCCCACCAGTTTCTTGGAGCCGGCAGCCCCTATTCCTATGCCTCCCGCATGAACGGAGACTATGCCTATCCTTTCTCCAACACCATCCAGTATTTTGAAAACGACGATTTTACGATTGCCAACCTGGAGTGTACCTTTTCCGACTCCAAGCTCTATTCCTCCCAGCAATTCTACTTCCAGGCACCCTCCGAATACGCCAACATTTTAGCCCGGGGCGGCGTAAACTATGTCACCACCGCCAATAATCACGCCATGGACTTTGGCCAGCAGGGCCTGGACGATACTTTTGCCGCGCTGGACGCCATCGGGATGCCCTACGGCCGCGAGGGAGAGACCAGTCTCTTCACCACGGAAAGCGGCCTTGTTATCGGCATATACTGCGACCACAACAGCTATATGCCCAATACCGACAAGTGCGTCGCCGCCATCGAGCAGTTGAAAAACGACGGCGCGGAATACATAATCTGCGCTTTCCATTGGGGCCAGGAGCTGAAGTACCGGCCCAACCAGAATCAGGTAGACCTGGCCCGGGCCTGCATAGACGCGGGGGCGGACCTGATATACGGCAGCCACCCCCACTGTCTCCAGCCCATCGAGGAATACAACGGCGGCATCATTCTTTACAGCATGGGCAACTGGAGCTTCGGCGGCAACACCAGCCCCACGGACAGGGACACCGCCATCGTCCAGATAAGCGTCAAGCGGGACCTTGACGGAACCATTTCAAACGCCGGCTACGACATTATCCCCTGCGCCGTCAGCAGTCTGCCCGTCGGCTCTGACAATGGCGCGGACAATGACTACCGTCCTACCCCCTATGCCGAGGGCACCGAAGAATATGAGCGCGCCCTAAGCAAGATAACCGGGACCTATCAGGGCCCCGACGGCAACGCGGACTATTCCGCCTGGTATTCAAGCTGGGGCTGAGCCGCATTTATCTGCCTGAGAAATACACAAGAGGTTAGAAAATGAAAAAAACGCTTAAAAACATCCTGCTGGGCTTTGCGCTGGTAGCGGTGCTGGGCGCGCTGGCCCTTGTGCTGCGTGCCCGGATGGGCTGCTCGCCCGCGGGCGACGGGGCGGAGACCACGCCAAGGCCCGCCCCCACCGCCGAAAGCGCCCCCACGCCGGTGCCCACGCCTACTCCAGACCCGGAGTATTTTACCATCTCCGCCGTGGGTGACTGCACGCTCGCCTCATCCCAGAATTTTCTTGAAAGCCCCTATGGCTATAAGGCGCGCATGAACGGGGATTATGCTTATCCCTTCTCCAACACTGTCCAGTATTTTGCGGAGGATGATTTTACCCTGGCAAATCTGGAGTGCACCCTTTCCGACAAAAAGCTCAGCTCCATGGAGCAGTTCTACTTTCTCTCCCCCACCGAATGGGCGGAAATACTGGTTCAGGGCGGCGTGGACTTTGTGAACACCGCCAACAACCACATGATGGACTTTGGTCAGAAGGGCGCGGAGCATACATACGCCGCGCTGAAGGAACACGGCGTGGCCTATGGAGTTGAGGGCGAGACAAGTACCTTTATAACCGAAACCGGCCTGAAAATCGGCATCTACTGCGATTATAACAAGTATTATCCCGACGTGGGCAAAAGCGCCGCCGCAGTGGCAAGCCTCAAAAAGCAGGGGGCCGAGTATATCATCTGCGCCTTCCACTGGGGCGAAAAAGAGCTGAAATACCGGCCCAATGAAGAGCAGGTCGAGCTGGCCCGGGCCTGCATAGACGCAGGCGCGAACCTTGTTTACGGCAGCCATGCCCACTGCCTCCAGCCCATCGAGGAATACAAAGAGGGCATCATCCTCTACGGCATGGGCAACTGGAGCTTTGGCGGCCATACCGCCCCCACCGACCCGGACACCGCCATCGTACAAATAAGCGTGAAGCGGGATATCGACGGCAGCATTTCAAACGAGGGCTACACCATTATCCCCTGTTGTGTCAGCAGCGACCTTGAGTCCGCCGCCGTGCATCGGGACAATTACAACGACTACCGCCCCACGCCTTATGCAGAGGGCAGCGAGGAATACGAGCGCGCCCTGAGCAAAATAACCGGGACCTATCAGGGTCCCGACGGCAGTGCCGACTATTCCGACTGGTGGGCAAGCTGGAGCTGAAAAAAAGTAAAAAACCTTCCGATCTGCTGATCGGAAGGTTTTTTATGAAAAGAAAAGGCAGCGGCCGTTCTCGGCTGTGGCCTGGGCGATGCGCTCCGGGCTTTCCCCTTTTATCTCCGCAATTTTTTCGCAGATATACCGGAGATTTCCCGAGTCGTTCCGCTTTCCGCGCATGGGGACGGGACTCAGGTAAGGGCTGTCTGTCTCTATCAGAATTCTGTCAAGAGGGCACAGCGCCAGAACCTCCAGGGTTTTCCTGGCGTTTTTATAAGTCACGGGCCCGTCAAAGCCCAGATACCAGCCCCGCTTCAAAAGCTCCTTCGCCATTTCCGCGCTGCCCGAATAACAGTGGAACACGCCGCGAAGTTCCGGATAGCCGGAGATGATCTCCATGCAGTCTCCGTGAGCCTCCCGGTCGTGGATTATGACAGGTTTACATAATTCTAATGCCAGTGCGATCTGGCGGTGGAAAAGGGCTTTCTGCTCCTCTTTATGCGCCGCGTCCCAGTAGTAATCCAGGCCGATCTCGCCGATAGCAAGGCATTTTTCATGCCGCGCCAGGGTTTTTATCTCCTCGAATCCCTCTTCAGAATATTGATCCAGTTCCTCCGGGTGATAGCCCACGGCAGCGTAGACAAATTCATGCCGCCCCGCCAGGCCGATGGCGGCGCGGCTGCTTTCAGGCTCGCAGCCGGGGTCGATCACGAGAGACAGCCCCTCTTTGTGAAGCCGCGCAAGCAGCTCGTCCCGGTCGGGGTCAAAGGCCTTGTCATCATAATGGGCATGGGTGTCAAAATACATGGCGCTTCCCTCCAGTCCGGGCTATTATACAACGGCGGGGGAAAAATAACAAGCCGCGCCCTGATGGCGCGGCTTAATTTTGCTCAATTACTTGATTTCCAGCCTGCGGCTGGCAGGAACAGTCTCCACCTTCTTGGGCAGGTTCAGAGTCAGCACGCCGTCGTTATAGGCCGCGTCAATGCCCTCCACATTGATGCCGGACACATCAAAGCTGCGGCTGTAAGAGCCATAGAAGCGCTCCCGCTTTACAAAGTTGGGCTTCTTTTCCTCATTGTCCAGCTTTCGCTCGGCGCTGATGGTCAGGCAGTCATTCTCCACATCGATCTTGATGTCCTCTTTCTTGAAGCCGGGCAGCTCGGCCTCCAGCTTAAAGGCGTCCCCGGTGTCGGTCACATCGGTACGGAAAGCGGACATCACGGCGTCCCCGCCGAAGAAGCCTCGCTCGATCTCGTCAAGGGCACGGAAGGGATCATAATTTGCCATATGGCGCAGGTGACGGTCAAAAGGAATCAGTTCAAACATGATGTATACCTCCATTTTTTATTACAGTTCTGATTTCGATGATTTTTTCATTTCTTTTGTTTCATCTTGTATATAAAATACCGCACAAATATTAAGAAATATAGCATTAAATATGAACAAAATATGAATATTAGCACTCTTATTACAAGAGTGCTAATATTATTCCCACTTATTCTATTTTTATTCTCAAAGCGCTATGGGGATTGCCCCCGTCTCTATGGGGCAGACATAGCCGGAGGCGGATCTCTCCTCAAATTCCGCCCTGGCGGCAGAGAGCAGCGCAGGATTATCAATCAGGTCAACCGCGGCGCCCGCCAGAACCTTGCCGGCCGTCAGCATTCCCTTATGGGCAAGGCCGCTTTTCCCGCAGGATACCGCCTGCCAGGAATGGTTCGGAATGTCCGCGGGCCAGGTCACAACATCAATTTGGGAGGTGGGAGTCTGCCAGCTCACATCGCCCACATCCGTGCTGCCGGCCATGAAGCCGGTTCCGGAGTAGAGGGGCATGATAAAGTCGTTTATGTCCCGGCTCATGTTTTCCGTTAGTCTTTTCACCTGCTTTTCAATCTCCCCGTTAAACTTTGCGCCGATTCCCGGGGCCCGGTCGCTTTGGGGATAGGTGGCGCGGAGCGCGGCGGCCAGCTTCCAGTCGTCCTCTTCATAGCCGGGGACACCGATCTCAATAAAATTATCGTAGAGAATTTTTTCTATGCAATAATTGGGCAGCAGCTCCGCCGTGCCGTCGATAAAAACGCGCTCAAAGCTTGTACCCGTCATAAGCGCGGCGCCCTTTGCAATATCGTCCACCCTTGCCTGAAGCTTCACGGAGTCCGCCACCCGGTTGGCCCGCACCATGTACAGCACCGAGGCCCGGGCCTGAACCACATTGGGCGATACGCCGCCGGAATCGGTTATGGCGTAATGGATGCGGCAGTCCTCGGTCATATGCTCCCGAAGAAACTGCACGCCCATATTCATCAGCTCCACCGCGTCCAGGGCACTGCGTCCGTTATAGGGATCCCCCGCCGCATGGGCGGCTGTGCCGGAGAATTTATAAAGAACCTGAATGCAGGAATTATTTGTCCCCGTACGGACCTGGTTCACATCGCTGGGGTGCCAGCTCAGGGCAGCGTCAAGCGTGCGCCAAAGACCTTCCCGGGCCAAATAGGCCTTGCCGCTGCCGCCCTCTTCCCCGGGGCAGCCGTAAAAAATGACCGTGCCCGGCCTGCCGCTGCGCTCAAGATAGCTTTTTACCGCCGCGGCCGCAGCCAGGGAGCCGGCGCCAAGGAGGTTATGGCCGCAGCCATGCCCGCAACCGCCGGGCGCCAGCGCCTCTTCATGGGCCAGTCCCGCTTTCTGGCTCAGGCCCGAGAGCGCGTCATATTCGCCGAGGATGCCGATAAACGGCCTGCCGCTCCCAAAGGAGCCGCAGAAAGCCGTATCTATCCCGCCCAGCCTTTCTGTCACCGCAAACCCGAGCTCCCGCAGCGCAGCGCAGTAAAGCGCCGCCGCCTTATGCTCTTTCAGGGACAGCTCCGGATTTTCCCAGATTTTATCCGCCAGTTTTTCATAGAATTCCGCCATGGAGTCCACAGACTCTATGGCGGCCTTTTTCAGCTCGTTCATTGCGCCCTCCATTACAGCACTTTGGACAGGAAATCCTTTAGTCTGGGGTGCTGGGGGTATTTGAATATCTCTTCGGGGCTGCCCTCTTCAAGGAGCCTGCCGTCTGCCATGAAGAGCACCCGGTTGCCAACCTCCCGGGCAAAGCCCATCTCATGGGTCACGACCGCCATGGTCATGCCCTCCTGAGCAAGCTCTTTCATAACGTCCAGTACCTCGCCCACCATCTCCGGGTCAAGGGCAGAGGTAGGCTCGTCAAAAAGCATCACTTCCGGCTCCATTGCAAGGGCCCGGACGATCGCCACGCGCTGCTTCTGGCCGCCGGAGAGCTGAATGGGATAGGCGTCCGCCCGGTCGGCAAGGCCAACCCGGGCCAGAAGCTCCATTGCCTTGGCTTTGGCCTGCTCTTCCGGCAGCTTTTTCACCTGAACGGGAGCAATGGTCATGTTCTGCAGAATCGTCATATGCGGAAAGAGATTAAAATGCTGGAATACCATGCCCATCTTCTGGCGGTGCAGGTCAATGTCAATTTTTTTCCCGTTCTCGTCCTTCTTTTTGGTTATGTCCACTCCGTCAAAAAATATGCTGCCGGAAGTAGGCTGCTCCAGCAGATTCAGGGAGCGGAGGAACGTGGACTTGCCGGAGCCGGAGGGGCCGATGACCACCATCACATCTCCCCTGTTTATGTCCACGCTCACGCCGTCAAGAGCCTTGATGGCGCCCTTGTTGTAGTGCTTCCTAAGGTCTTTGACCTGTATCAGTTTACCGCTTGTCGCCACGACTCATCTTCCTTTCAAAATGGGCTATGATCTTGCTGGTTGGGAATGTCAGACAGAAGTAAAGGGCCGTCGCTATAATCAGAGCTTCGCCCATCTTGTATGTAGCGCCCTTTACCGCGTTCACTGCCGACATAATATCCTGCACGCCGATGGTAAAGCAGATCGCAGACTCCTTTATTATGGTAACAAACTCGTTTGCTATCGCCGGAAGAATGTTCTTGATGGCCTGAGGCAGGACAACAAAACGCATGGTTTTCCAGGAAGACAGGCCCAGAGAGCGGGCCGCCTCCGTCTGGCCTCCGTCAATAGACTGGATGCCGGAGCGGATGATCTCGGACAGATATGCACCGGAGTTGAGGGCCAGGGCCACCACTGCCGGGAAAAACCTGTCAAAGCGGATAAAGCCGAAAAGCTTGAAGCCCGGCAGAACCTTGACGCCGTCAAAAACAACATAGAAAATAATGAACACCTGAACCACCATAGGCGTGGCCCGGAAAAGCTCCACATAGGCCGTGGATATGGCCCGGAGGATCTTTGAGCGGCCCATGCGGCAGGAAGCGATGAGCAGCGCCAGAATAAAGCCGAAAATGACTGTCAGCGCCGAGAGGGACACCGTGCAGACAACGCCCTCCAGAAACAGCTTCCAGTATGCAAAAGCTTTTTCAAAGCCTTGTATTGTAAGCATAAGCAGCTCTCCTTTTAACACGCAAAGCGCCTCCGTTTTTCAAGCGGAGGCCTTTGCGGAAAATTATTGTTTTGTGCGCCGTTTCGCGTTCGGTTCAGTCCTCCACGATCTCACCGTCAACCAGGCTGGCAGTCTTGCCGTTGGCAAGCTCGTTGGCCTCGACCACGAACTGATCCATGGAGCCGTCCTCAATAGCGGCGGCGATGGCCATATTCACGCCGGCCAGCAGCGCCGCGTTGCCCTTCATGACGCCGACAGCGGAGCCGGCCACGTCATAGGGAACATCAAGAGCGATCACAAGCTCGGGATAGCTCTGGGCATAGCTCTCGGCCACCACAGTCTCAATAAAGGCACCATCCAGCTTGCCGCCGAGAAGTTCGGCAACAATATCGGTCACCTTTACCAGGGGGACGATATCGGCATCGGGCGTGTTTTCATTGGCCAGATCCATCTGGATGGAGCCATTCTGAGCGCCGATGGAGTACTCGGGCTTGTTTGCGTCCGCAAGGGTGGGGAACTTATCCTCGCTGCCCTTGACAGTCACAAAGGACTGGCCGCCCTGGTAGTAGATGTCGGAGAAGTCCATAGCATCCATACGGGTGGGATCGGGAGAGAGGCCGGCCATGCCCAGGTCCACGCTGCCGGCGGCCAGCTCGTTGAGCACGCCGTCAAAGTCGATGGGGATGATTTCCAACTCAAGCCCCAGGAAATCAGCGATGTACTGGGCCAGGGCAAGGTCAAAACCGGCAAGCTGGGGGTCGCCGTTGTCGTCAATGGCGTAGAACTCATAGGGGGCGAAGTCGGGGCTGGTGGCCACGGTGAGCTTGCCGTCGACAACGGTGCTTATCTCAGCCTTGAGCTCATCCAGGCTCATTGCGGAGTAATCAGCTTCGGCGGGGGCGGCGCTCTCCTCAGCGGGAGCGGCACTCTCGGCGGGGGCCTCGCTTGCCGAAGGGGCGGCGGTCTCGCCGCAGGCGCAGAGGGCAAGGATCATTGTAAGAGCAAGCAGCATGCAAAGTATCTTTTTCATCTTATTCTCCTCACATTTCGTCATTCTCAATAAACTGTCCCTTGGACGATTGTGATCATAGCACTGTCCGCTTCTCTTGTCAATAGTTTTTTGGAAATTTATTCGCTATTTTTTAAAAAATTTTGCATCTTATTCATTTTACCTTGAATTATTCACTTTTTTCATGTATATTCAGTGCATAACCGGCTTTTTATGTTCTTTTTCCCGCCAGAGACAGAATGGCAAACACCAAAAGATTGGCGACAACGATGCTGGCCCCTGTGGGAGTTTCCAGAAAATAGGAAGCCATTACTCCCGCCAGGAAACAGAGGACGGAGATAATCGCCGCGGAGAGAATCACCGCCTTAAAGCTCCGGCAAAGGCGCATGGCGGAGAGGGCGGGAAAAATAATAAGGCTGGATATCAGCAGAGCCCCCATCATCCTCATGCCCAGAACGACCGTCACCGCCGTGAGCACCGCGAGCAGGGTGTTGTATACGCCGGTCCTGGTCCCGGTGGCCCGGCTGAAATTCTCGTCGAAGGTAACGGCGAAAATGCGGGGGTAGAAAAGCACGAACAGCAGCAGCACTGCCGCCGAAAGAAGCACGCTCAAAACCGCGTCCGAGCGGCTGAGCGATAAAATGCTGCCGAACATATAGCTGGACACCTCGGTGTTCATCCCCGTTGTCAGCGACACGCTGATAACGCCAATGGCCAAAGCGCTGCTGGAGATGATTGCAATGGCCGCGTCCCCCTTCACCCGGCTGTTCCGGCTCAGCCGCAGCAGCAGCACTGCCGCCACGATCACCGTGGGCACGGCCACGGCCAGGGGCGCCAGGTTCAGGGCCGAAGCGATGGCCAGGGCGCCGAAGCCCACATGGGAGAGCCCGTCGCCAATCATGGAATATCTTTTCAGCACCAGGGACACGCCCAGGAGCGCCGCGCACAAGCTTACAAGCACGCCCACGATCAGCGCCCGCTGCATGAAATGATAGGAAAGCATATTTATAATTTCCGTCATATTCTGTTCCCTCCCAGAAAGCGGCGGGCAAGGTCGCTCTCCTTATACGCGGCCGCGGTGCCGAAAAAGAGCTGCTTATGGCCTAAGTGCAGAATGTGGGTGGCATAGCGGACGGCCTCGTGTATATCATGGGATACCATAATAACGGTGATATTGTCGCAGAGATTCACAAGCTTTATCAGATTGTACATCTCCCCAGTGGCTATGGGGTCAAGGCCGGTCACAGGCTCGTCCAGCAGGAGCAGCTTCTTCGTGGCGCAGAGAGCCCGGGCCAGAAGCACCCGCTGCTGCTGCCCGCCGGAGAGGGCCTGATAGCTCTCCTCCCCGATATCCTCGATGCCCATGCGCTCCATATTTTCCAGGGCCCGGAGCCGGTCTGCCTTACTATAATGCAGCCTGCGGCCCAGAGAGTTTAGGCAGCCGGAGAGGACCACTTCATTGACGCTGGCGGGAAAATCCCGCTGAAGCTGGGTCTGCTGGGGCAGATAGCCGATCTCCGTGCTCTTAAGCCCCTCTCCAAAGCTGATCTTTCCCCCGTCCGGGGCCTTCAGGCCCAGCAGGCCCTTTATAAGCGTGGATTTGCCGGAGCCATTCTCACCCACAACGCAGAGATAGCTTCCTGCCTCAAGGGAGAAGCTGACCGACTCCAGCACGCTTCTGCCCTCGTAGGCAAAGCTCAGATCTTCACATGTCAGTATTGCCATCAGCCCAGCGCCTCCTTAAGACTCTCCACGTTCCCCCGCATCAGTTCCAGATAGCTCACGCCGTTTTGAAGCTGCCGGGCGGTCACATTATGGCAGGAGTGGAACAGCAGTTTTTTGCAGCCCGTATCCTCGCATATGATATTCGCCATTTTTTCATTTGAAAACTCAATATAAAACACCGCCGGAACATTCTCCTCCCGCACCCGGTCAATAAGGAAAGCCACGGTTTTGGCGGAGGGTTCCGCATCGTCCGCGCAGCCGGGGAAGGCGGCAAAATAATCCAGCCCGTATTCCTCCACAAAATAGCGCACCGGGAAGCGGTCGGCAAAGATCAGGGTGCGGCGGGCAGAATGATCAAGCACCCGCCTGAACGCCCCGTCCAGATCCTCAAGCGCTTTCACATAGGCCGCGCAGTTGGCCTCATACACCGCCGCCCCCGCCGGGTCGATTTCGCATAGCCTGCGGCAGAGAGCCTGACAGATCAGCGCGGCGTTCACGGGAGAGGTCCATACATGCTCGTCATACTCCGGCTCATGCTCTTCATGCTCTTCATGCTCTTCATGCTCCTCATGCGCCTCGTGCTCATGCGCTTCCCCGGCGCTCTGCATGCCCTCCTTGAGTTCCTCTGCCAGCGCCTCGACGCAGTCAAGCATCCGGAGCGTGCTGATACCGCCCTCCAGCCCACTGAGAATTTCCTCCAGCCAGGCTTCGGACTCACCCCCATTGCAGAAAAGGAGATCGCAGTTTTGCACCCGGATAATGTCCTGGGGCGTGGGCTCAAAGCTATGGGCCTCGGAGCCGGGAGGCACAAGTAAAGTAACCTTTGCCCGCTCCCCCGCTATCTCCCGGGCAAAGTCATAGGCGGGAAAAACAGTGGTTACGATCTCAATCCCTTCCCCGCCGCTCTCAAATGGCCCCTTCCCGCAGCCGCAAAGGCCGGCGCACAGGGCCAGTATCACAATAAAAACAAGGGTTTTCTTCATTTGCACCCTCCAATCCAGATTATATGATACTCCAAAGCGCCGCCCCGGTCAAGAACGGCAAAAAAGAAATCCCCTCACCGGGAGGGGATTTCAGTTGTTGACAGTGTCTTTTGGACTTTATCCGCGAGAAGGATCGCGCTTCTCCCGGCAAGGGCCTGATTTATCAGGCCCTTGCCGGATGCGCTTTTGCCTGCGGGCGAAATGTTCTGCAACGCTTTGCCGTGTGTCTGAACGGGAGCCTGTCAGGCACGGAGCTTACTGACGCTGCGGTTTTTCCCGTACCAGAAGAGCAGGCCGCAGTATACCGCCGCCAGAACCGCGCCGATTATATAGGCGCCGGTCCAGGGGATGTTAAAGCCGATTTTGGCGTTGGCAATAAAGGTGATGGTAATGAAAGCATAGAAAGTTCCGGGGATCAGGGGCATCCATGCCCACTTGCCCTTGCCGTTTTCAAAGAGCCACACAGTAATGCAGGCGAAGGCAAAGAGGGAGAGGGTCTGGTTTGCCCAGGCAAAATAGCGCCAGAGGACGCTGAAGCCGGAGGGGACGAACTTGGCCCAGACCAGAATGCCGGCCACAAGGATGTAAATAACGGCGGAAAGGCCAAGGCGCTTGCCGTTTGTGCTCTGGTCGATGTGGAGCGTGTCGGCAATGGTAAGGCGCAGGCCGCGCAAAGCGGTATCACCGGAGGTGATGGGCAGGACTATGACGCCCAGCAGCGCGACGATGCCGCCCACATTGCCAAGCAGGTCCTTGCAGACAATGCCTACCGTGCCCGTGGCAAGGGAAGAATCCGCCTCCTGGAGCCCAAGATTGTAGACGCCCATGGCGCCCGCAGCCCAGACCATGGCGATGAAGCCTTCAAGGATCATCATGTAATAGAAAGTGCTGCGCCCTTCCCGCTCGCTCTTCATGGTGCGGGAGATGATCGCCGTTTGCGTGGAGTGGAAGCCGGAGAGGATACCGCAGGCCACGGTCACGAAAAACACCGGCAGGAAATGGCCCTCCGCGAAATATCCGCCGTAATCAAAGACGCCGTTGTAGCTCCAGACGGAGTCCCAGAGTTCTACAAGGGGATATCCCTTGGCAAAGATACCAATAAAAACGCCGATGGCGGAAAACAGCAGGATCGCGCCGAACACCGGGTAGATCCGGCCAATGATGGCATCTATGGGAAATACGGTGGCGGCAAGGTAGTAGAAGAATATGACGGCGTAGATCACCCAGGTGGATGCAGCTGTGGCCTCGCCGGAGAAGCCGAATACCTGCGTTGCCGCAATGTCGCCGGGGGTGTAGATGAATACGGCGCCCACAAGCAGCAGAAGCAGGCACACAAACACGTTGTATATCCAGTATACCCCCTTGTTTGTGTAACGCTTGACCATGTCCGGCATCTGGCTCCCGCCGTCTCTCAGGCAGATCATGCCGGAGAAATAGTCGTGGAAAGCGCCGCCGATGACATTGCCGATGGGGATGGTAATAAAAGCGATGGGTCCGAAAAGAATGCCCTGGATGGGTCCTAGGATGGGGCCTGTGCCCGCGATGTTCAGCAGGTTTATGAGGCTGTTTTTCCACTTTGGCATGGGCACATAGTCCACGCCGTCCTGCTTTGTAAAGGCAGGAGTTTTCCTGTCGTCCGGGCCGAATACTTTTTCACAGAGCTTGCTGTAAAGCATTGCGCCGATGACCAGAATTGCCAGTCCGATGAGAAATGTAAGCACTTTTTTCCTCCTTTTTTCTCCATGAGCGGGCCTCTCTTCCACCCGCCCTTTTGGCATAAATGATAGACCATAAAGCCGCTAAGATTCCATTTCGAAATAAGCCGCGGACCGTTAAAGCGCTGTCAAACCAAAACGGCTTTTTTGCATTGACAGTGTGGAAATATTAAAATATAATAGAAAAATGTATATTTTTGAAACGGAGAGAGCTATGAATATATGCGTTTACGGAGCGTCCGCCGATGGGCTGGACGGGGAATATTTCAGCGCGGCATACGAGCTTGGCAGGCTTCTGGCCCGGGAGGGGCACGGACTTGTGTTCGGCGGCGGCCGGGGCGGGCTTATGGGCGAGTGTGCCCGGGGCGCTCTGGAGGCCGGAGGGGCCGTGACCGGGATCGCGCCCCGCTTTTTTGACGAGCCGGGGATACTGCGCAAGGATTGCGCCGAGTTTATTTTCACCGAGACCATGAGTGAGCGCAAGCAGCTTATGGCCGGGCGGGCGGATGCCTTTATCGCCCTGCCGGGCGGCATAGGGACCTTTGAGGAGTTTTTTGAGACTCTGACCTTAAAGCAGTTGGGCCGGCACTGCAAGCCCATGGTGCTTCTGAACACCCGGGGCTACTATGAGCCCATGACGGCTCTCCTTGCGCGCTCAGCCGCCGAGGGCTTTATGAGCCACGGCTGTATGGCGCTCTTTTCCCTTTGCGATACCCCGACCCAGGCCCTGGAGCTTGTAAAAGCCCCCTCCGGTCCCCGGGGCAGTATCCGGCGGCTTTCGGATTACAGCAAATAACAAAACCCTGCCCGGCGCGGCTTGAATTGTGCGTCGAAATCTGCTATCATGGATTATTCTATAAAAAAGCTGGACGAGTATGAATTGCAAGGAGTGGAAAATTCCATACAGCCGGCCTGAGGCGCCGGAAGAGCTGAGGAGGGCGGGATACTCCCCTCTGCTCTCGGCCGTTCTCGCCCTGCGGGGGATCCGCACGGCGGAGCAGGCCCACGCGCTCTTTGAAGGCGGCCCCTCCGTTCTGCACGACCCCATGCTCATGAAGGGCATGGCCGAGGCAAGGGAGCGGGTTTTGCTGGCCATAGAGCGCAAGGAAACCGTGGCGGTCTACGGGGATTATGATGTGGACGGAATTACCTCCACCTGCCTTGTGACCGATTATCTCCGCTTCAAAGGGCTGGACTGCCGCCTCTACATCCCTGACCGGAGCGAAGAGGGCTATGGGCTCAACTGCGCCGCCCTCGACACACTGAAAGAGCAGGGCGTCAGCCTTGTTATCAGTGTAGACTGTGGCATTACCGCCGTGGAGGAAGTGGCGCACGCGAAAGCGCTTGGCATGGATATGGTCATAACCGACCATCATGAGTGCAAATCCGGCGCGCTGCCTCAGGCGGCAGCTGTAATAGACTGCCGCCAGGAGGGGGATAATTATCCCAACAAAGACCTTGCAGGAGTGGGTGTGGCGCTGAAGCTGGTCTGTGCCTGCGAAGGGGACAGCCGGGCCATGCTGGCCCGCTATGCAGACCTTGCGGCCGTGGGCACCGTGGCGGACGTGATGCCCCTGGTAGGGGAAAACCGCTTTCTGGTGCGCCTGGGCATTGAAAAGCTGGAGCGCGCCCCCAGGCCGGGCCTTGCCGCCATGATAAAAGAGTCCTCTGTGGACGGCCGAAAGCTCACCGCCGCCACCATAGGCTTCAGCCTGGCCCCCAGGCTCAACGCCGCGGGCAGATTGGGCCAGGCGGAACGTGCGGCCAGACTTCTCATGTGTACCAGCGAACAGGAGTCCTCCCGGCTTGCTTCCGAGCTCTGCGAGCTGAACCGCCGCCGCCAGAGCATAGAGACGGAAATCTGGCAGGAGGCCCGCGCCCTGATAGGCGGCAGTTCCCCCGATGCGCCCATCGTTCTGGCCAGCGACCGCTGGCACCAGGGCGTCATCGGCATCGCCGCCTCCCGCCTCGCCGAGCAGTATTCTCTGCCGGCTATTATGATATGTCTCAACGGAGAGCTGGGCAAAGGCTCCTGCCGCAGCTACGGCGGCTTTAACCTCTTTGAAGCCCTCTCCGCCTGCTCAGAGCATCTTCTGGGCTTTGGGGGCCACGCGCTTGCAGCGGGCCTGAACATACATAAGGACCAGCTTGAGGATTTTCGCCGGGCGCTGGCAGAATATTATAGAAAAAACCGCCCTGCGCCGCAGCCGGAGGTGAACTGCGACCTGCTTATAAGGGACCCCGGCTTGCTTTCCATCGAGAACGTCCGTTCCCTTGACCTGCTTGAGCCCTATGGCAACGCCAATCCCAAGCCCGTAATGTGTATGAGCGGCGTAACGCTGGAGTCTCTCTCCGCGGTCGGCGGCGGAAAGCACCTGCGCCTGCGGGTCCGCCTGGGCTGCGGGCATTTTGAGGGCATCTTTTTCTCCCATACCGCCCATGAGCTGGGCCTTCGCGAGGGGGAGGCCGTGGATTTGGCCTTTACGCCTCAGATAAATGAATTCCGGGGCCATGTATCCGTGCAGCTTCTGGTCAGCGCCGCCCGGCCGCACGACGGGTCCGGGCTCTGCAAAAGCATCCTGGAAAAGGATGCGCCCTCGCTCTGGGCCGCCGCGCCCTATTGCCCGGAGCGGGCGGACTTTGTGCGGGTCTGGCGTATGGTGGAGAGGGACTTCACCACAGCCGGGGACGCCGCGGGCGTGATCGCCCAATGTCCGGAGGACATGGAGCCGGAACGCTTCTGTCTCTGCCTTATGACCCTGCTTGAAGCCGGGCTTCTGCAAAGTGCCGGCGGGGAGATTTACGGCGCCTCCAGCTCATCCATTTCCGGCAAGGCCGATCTGGAGGCCACTGAGATCATAAAGACGCTCAGAGCTGTCTGAGCAATATTCATTCATCGGGTGAGAACAAAATGTCTGAAAGCGAAATAAGGAAAAACACACCTCTGGACCCGGACGCCATGTACCGGGAACTGGAGGAAAAAATAAGGACCAGTTGCCACGGCATGGACCTTGGCCGCATCGGCGCCGCCTATCAGATGGCGAAGATGGCCCACTCGGGTCAGCTCCGCAAGGACGGTTCCCCCTATGTGACCCACTGCGTGGCTGCGGCGGACATCACGGTGGATATGGGTCTGGACGAGGACTCCATCGTCTCTGCCCTGCTGCACGACGTGATTGAGGACACGAACCTGACCCATGCGGACATTGCCCGCCAGTTCGGCGAACCGGTGGCGGATATTGTGGAGGGCGTTACCAAGCTCACCCGGGTGCAGTACACCAGCAAGGAAGACGAGCAGATGGAAAATCTGCGCAAGATGCTCATGGCTATGGCCAAGGACATCCGGGTCATCCTTATCAAAATTGCCGACCGTCTCCATAATATGCGTACCATGGCCTACCAGACCGCCGAAAAGCAGCGCACCAAGTCGCTGGAGACCATGGAGATCTATGCGCCCATTGCACACCGTCTCGGTATGCAGAAGGCCAAATGGGAGCTGGAGGACCTGTCCCTCCAATATCTTGACCCGACGGGTTATCGGGAGATAACGGAATCTCTTGAAAAGAAAATGCCCGAGCTTGAGGCCTTCATGTCGAGCATGATGGAAAAAATCCAAAAGCGCATGGATGCCGAAGGCATCAAGGCCACCATTTTCTGCCGCATAAAGCATGTTTACAGCATTTATCGGAAGATGTACGCCCAGAAGCTGGATATAAACGGCATTTTTGATCTCTGCGCTTTCCGCGTGATTGTTGACACCATACCGGACTGCTATAATGTGCTGGGCGTCATACACGATATGTTCAAGCCCGTGCCCGGCCGCTTCAAGGACTACATCTCCACGCCCAAGCCCAATATGTATCAGAGCGTGCACACCACCGTGATCGGCTCCGAGGGCATTCCTTTCGAGGTACAGATCCGCACCTGGGACATGCACCACACCGCCGAGTACGGCATCGCAGCACACTGGAAATACAAAATGCACGACGGGGGCAACGCCGTGCGCAGTGGCGACGAGGACAAGTTTGCCTGGGTCCGCCGCCTGCTGGAAAGCCAGCAGGAGTCCGACGCCCAGGACTTCTTTCATAACCTGAAAATAGACATGTTTGCCGATGAGGTGTTCGTGTTCTCCCCCAAGGGGGACGTTATCAATCTCCCCGCCGGCGCAACCCCCATCGACTTTGCATACAGCATCCATTCGGACGTGGGCAACCACATGGTGGGCGCCAAGGTGAACGGGCGTATCGTTACTTTCGACTATGTTTTGCAAAACGGAGACATTGTAGAGATCCGTACCTCCAAATCGGCCCCCGGCCCCAGCAGGGACTGGCTCAGCGTCGCCAAAAGCGGCTCCGCCCGCACGAAGATCAAGCAGTGGTACAAGAAAGAACGCCGGGAGGAGAACGTTATCCGGGGCCGGGAGATGCTGGAGGACGAGCTCAAGCATAACGGCCTTACGCTGGACGACGTGCTGGCCGATGAGATCGTCTCCCCCATTCTCAAACGGCTGTCCTTTACCTGCGTGGAGGATCTTTACGCCGCCATAGGCTACGGCGGCGTTACCGTGGCCCGGGTGGCAAACCGGCTGCGGGATGAGGCCCGCAGCGCCAAGCCCGACAAAAAAACCGTCATTGACAAGGTATCCGAGGCTGCCGAGCGCCGGGAGCAGAACGCCAGGAAGGAGGGCAAGGCCGTCCACGGCATTCTGGTGGAGGGGCTCAACAACTGCCTTGTGAAGTTCTCCCGCTGCTGCACCCCCGTGCCCGGGGATGATATCGTGGGCTTTATAACAAGAGGCCAGGGCGTCTCCATTCACCGGAAAGACTGCCAGAACTATCAGCAGCGCATCTCCCAGCCGGAAAATGAGGGCCGCTGGGTCAGGGTCTCATGGGCGCGGGAGATCACCGACAGCTATGTGACTACCATCAGCATCTCCGCCAAGGACCGCTCCGGCCTTGTCATGGACATCGCTACCGTGCTCAATGCGCTCAATGCCAAGGTCCGCAACCTGTCCTCCCGGGATATCGGCGCAGGCATGGCCCTTACCATCGTGAGCCTTGAGGTTAAAAACGCGGGTGAGCTCAAATATATCATGAACCGGATGGCCTCCATCCCCGGAGTATCCAGCGTCATCAGAAACGGAAGTTAAGAAAGGACGGGAAAGACCAAAATGAGAGCTGTGCTTACGAGGGTAAAATCCGCCTCCGTTACCATCGGCGGTGCGCTTAAGGGCAGCATCGGAAAGGGCTTTCTGGTGCTCCTGGGCGTGCATCAGGAGGACACAGAGGCCGAAGCCATAAAAATTGCAGACAAGATCTGCGGCCTGCGCATCTTTGAGGACGAGGCCGGAAAAATGAACCTGAACCCCACCGACGCGGGGGCTGCGCTGCTCATTGTGAGCCAGTTCACCCTCTATGCCGACTGCAAGTCCCGCCGTCCCGGCTTTTCAAAGGTCGCCCGGCCGGAGACGGCTGTGCCGCTTTACGAGATGGTCTGCGCTCAGTGCCGCCAGCGGGGCTTTCATGTAGATACCGGGGAGTTCGGCGCGGAAATGCTGGTCGAGTCCGTCAACGATGGGCCTGTAACCATAATTCTCGATACAAAGGAGCTTTAATATGCTTATCAAAACACTGCCTGTGGGCCAGCTTGAGACAAACTGCTATATTGTCACCAATGAAAAAAGCCTGGAGTGCGTTGTTATTGATCCGGGTGATGAGAGCAACACCATTCTGGACTACCTCGAGTCAAACCATCTCAAATGCAAGGCCATCATGCTCACCCATGGTCACTATGACCACACCGGCGCGCTGGAGGCCGTCCGCCAGGAGACCGGGGCCACGGTTTACATGAACCGCAGAGACGATGTACGCTCCGGTGTTCCCGAGCACTTTGGGTACAGGCTGCCTGAGGGCGGCAAATACTATGACGACGGAAACGTGGTGGAAGAGGCCGGGCTCCGTTTCGACATCATCGCCACCCCCGGGCATACCGGCGGCGGCGTCACCATCCGCTGTGAAAACGCCCTTTTTACCGGGGATACCCTGTTCCGCGGAAGCTGCGGCAGAACAGACTTCGCCGGCGGCGACAGGGACGCCCTGATGGCCTCCCTGAAAAAGCTCTGTTCCCTCCCCGGTGACTATGAGGTCTATCCCGGCCACATGGATCCCAGCAGCCTTGAGCGCGAGCGCATGTTCAACTACTACTGCCGCATGGCCATGGAGATGTAATTTCAAAGGCCGCAAGCCTTTCACAAAGAAAAGCTTGCGGCCTTTGCATTCGCCTGTTCAAATTTGTCTCCGTCCGGGCTCTTTCCAATTATTTTACGAAATGCCTGCCCTTTTTTGCAAATTAGGTTATTGCGGCCCAACATCCTTTTTAGGGGGCTTATTTAAAAGCATGGCAACAATACCAATTATGTTAAAAATCATTATCAGGAAAAAGCTGGAATTATAGCTGCCGCTCTTATCATACAGATATCCCGCAAGTGTCGGAGAAACTGAGGAGCATATTGTTATTATTGGAAAGAGGGTGCCAAATAGTCTGCTGTATATTTTTACGCCAAAATAGCTCGAAAAAACGACCGGCATGCATACAAAAGAACTTCCGAATCCAATGCCTGTACATACAGCATAAAGGACCATAGATGCGATGCTGCCGGAATTCATCAGAAAAACAGAGCCAAGCAGAAGGATTCCAAGCGATCCTGCCCAGACGATCCTTGCCGGCATATGGTTGCATAGCTCTCCGCCCAGAAGCCTGCCCGCAATGCTTGTTGCCGTAATAAGGCTCATTGAAAATGCGGCAGTCGCGGCAGTAATGCCATGATCCCCAAGGCACGCGATCCCGTGGCTGATCAGCATCATATAGGGAATGTATATTCCCAATGCGCCCAGGAGCGTAAGCCAGCATTTCGGATTTCGCATTGCTTCCTTTATGGTCCAATCCTCCTCTGTGCTGTACGGAATATATTTTGCTTTTTTGCTTTTTGTGCCAATATCCGCATTCTCCGCTGTTTTTCCGTCAGGAACCTGGCCAATATCTGCCGGTTTGTCCTTCACAAGCAGCAGATCAATAAGAAGAGCAAGGCCCGCTGCACCGGCCACCAGCAGCCAGCAGTTGTTCCATTTTCCTGTGCTTGAGAGGACTTTCGTAAGGAGAGGCGCCGCGATAAATCCGCCGAAGCCGGAGGCGGTGAGGGTGATTGCCATTGCTCTGGCGCGCTTGCGGTCAAACCACTGGGAAACCGTTGTTTGTACGGGGACGACCGTACCAAAGCCGACGCCAACGCCCGCAATCACACCGAAAGTCAGCAGAAACAGCCACTGGCTTTTCACAACATATCCCATCATCAGCGCCGAAACGATCAAAAGCGCCGAGCCGATCGCAATGCTGAACCTCGCTCCTTTCTTTTGAACGGTATAGCCGATTATTGGGCCCGGTAATCCTTGAAACAGATTAAATAAAGAAAAAGCCAGGCCGAGGATCGTCCGCTTAAACCCCATTTCATCTGCCATAAAAGTATTTACAGTTTGCCCCCCATACATGGGAAACCCAACGTTAAGAAAATAGATTATCCACAGGGAAACCACGATTGTCCAGCCATAGAACCTTTTATTGCTGTTGGTACCGGGTGCGCTGTCCATATTATCCCCTCTCCTTTTTCTGAAATACTTCTACCAATATGTTGCCCGGGCCGTATATCGTTGCCTGTTTCACTTCGCCATAGGGCGCCATTGTAAGCTCGACAGGCTCTCTGGCTGTTTTAAATCCGTTTTTATCGGCCGTCCTCAGCAATTGCGTCAAATCATCGGTTTCATATGCAACAGCAAAAATTCCGACGTTCCCCGGTGATGCAACGTCGCACATGGAACGGCCTTTCAGGGAATATTCAAGGCACTCAGTTATGGGCGTATTTCCACCAGAGTACATTAGCATCCTGGTATGTGTTCCATGAGGCACGCCAACAATATCATCCACGAGGCCATCGGGCAGCATCTGATCAAATATTTTTTTCATGCCGAGCACTTCCGTATAAAACCGGTCGGACACATCTCCATTTTCTACCGTGATTGCACAGTCCGTAAAAATGGAAAATCTGCCGGGAAATTTGGGTATGGGTTCCTTAAGTCTCTCGATAAGCGCCATTGGCATCTGGTCCGGCCCCTTTAAAACCGCTTCCAATACATCCAGATTAATCCAATCCGCCACATATCTGGTGGGAGGACAATAGAACGCAAAGCCGGCAGCAGTAAAATGATCATATTCGGCTGAATTATCTTTTGCGCGGAAAGCGACGTCATAATAACCATAATCCCAACTGGGCCTCCCCTCGCGGATCGGCTTTGCAGGCGCGTTTGTAAAGGTCAGCAGCTGCAGCAGCGTAGGCTGTTCATTGTTTTTAAGCATCGCATATTTTGCCTCACTGTTTTCAAGACCGTACAGGGCTTTAACTTCCTTCTTCCCAAATGAGCCAGAGCACACATTTTTAAGCCCCATCTCGTTTGTAAAAAAGGAAAGGCTTTTGTCTAAATCAGAAGAGCAGACACAAATCCTTTTTATTCCATTATCAGTCATAGTGTTTCTCCAATCTTTGGCTTATATTGGTACAACTGTCTGCCGAAATTATGTTGGATTGCTACCCATGCTAAATATACCCCGGCCGTCCGTTTAAGGCGGCCGGGACAATTGTATTTAGTCGACGTATACGTTTTTATCCTCAAACACGAGGGAATCAAAGTCGGGAACAAGATACTCTTTCATTGCCCGCTCAAGTGCTCTTCCTTCGGTGCCGACATAGCCTTCGGGGTCACGCAGAAAACCCAGAATTGCCTCGGCATATTCGAAGGGATAATCCAAAAATCCCATAATTCCGGCCCCTTCAACAATCTTTATTTTGTTGATTTTTGAACCGAGCTCATCCGCCGCCTCCTTGATGGTCTTGAAAAGAGGTGGTTTTACGCAATCTCTGTCGCCCACAAGCTGCAAGGAAGGTTGTGTGACCTTAGGCAGAACTCTTTCCAGGTCGAAGGTCAGGAGGGCATTGATCATGTCCCGGCCGCCCTTGTCATAGTGGAGCAGGTTTGCGATGGCCGCGCGCTGGATGTACTCGAATTTGGAATCGGGATTTTCACGGTACTGCTCAGTCCAGTACTCTACCATGTGAGAGCCGTCTTCTTTTCTCTGGAGCAGCCCGGACTCGAGACCGATCAGATCTCCCGGCCGAAGGCTCTTCGTGTAGGGCATCTTGTTGCCGCCAATCATATCACGGCGCGCCGCCTTGTCCCTGCGAAGCTGATCTCCATAAATTGCAAGGCCTCCAAAAATCAACTTGTCTACTCTTTCGGGATAACGGGCGGCAATATCGGCCATTACGAGAGAACCAGAGTGCTGGCCGACAAAGGAAGCCTTTTTGATGCCGAGGTCGTCCATGAAATCGATGACGCTGTCGCTGAAGTCGGTGAACTCAAACCACTGGGGAGCCGCGGGGGAGAAACCGAAGCCCAGAGAGTCGGGAGAATAGACCGTATACTCTTTTGCGAGCATTGGGATGATCCCTTCAAACTCAAAGTTGTTCCACCAGCACTGGTGGACAAGGATAACAGGCTCGCCTTCTCCCATTACCTCATAGTACATTTGGGTCCCGGAACGCTTCAGATTTGCAAAGCCGCGTTTTACGCATTTCAAATTCGTCGCCATTTTTTTACCCCTTTTCTTAAATTTATTTTTTCAGTGCAATGGCACTGATTCTGCCGGTTATATATCGAGCGCTGCAAAGAAGCCGTCGTGAATGGCTGCCGTTATGGTGTCAGGAGCCTTTGCGTCGCCAATGACCATGACCTCTGCTCTGTCCTCAAAGAGCGCCGCAAGCCTGTTGACGGGCTTTGTGCCAAAAGCTGCAATGACAGCATCCGCTTTGACAAATTCTTTTTCGCCGCCGTCGACCGGTTCTGTTTCCACACCCTCGTCGGTAATTCTGCAGATCTTCTTATTGCACAATATCCGGGCATTTGCGGCCCCCAGCTTCTTCATCATGACGATCCGGGTCATAAGCTCTTCTTTTAAGATGACGTCGGGAAGCATATCAATGATGCTGACGGAGCAGCCGCGCTCTATGAGTTCAAGCGCAGTCTCAACGCCTACCTGCCCGCCGCCGCAAATCGCCACATGGCCTTTAACCTCTGCCCTGTGCAGAAGAACGTCATTTGCAACGACCGCCTTTTCAATGCCGGGGATGCCCGGGAGCAGCGGTTCCGCGCCGGTACAGATGAGCACGGTGTCAGCCTTGACGGCGGCGGCGTTTTCAGCTGTGATCGGGCTGTTCAGATGCACGGTAACATTGGGCATTCTGTCGAGCTGTACGGAAAAGAAGTCCGGAATATGCTGGAGAATGTCCTTGCACGGGGAGCTGCTTGCCGCAGCGAGCTGCCCGCCGCAGAGCCTTCCGCTCTTTTCATAGATGTCAACGTTGTGTCCACGCTGAGCAGCTATATATGCTGCCTCAAGTCCGGCAGGGCCAGCCCCAATGATCGCAACATTCTTTTTTACATCCGCCTTGCCCACATTTCCCTTGGGGAAGCGGCTTTCACGGCCGGCTATCGGATTAAAGGTACAGCGAAGAGGCATCTGGGCGAACACGCGCTTGCCAATGCAGTAGTTGCAGTTGATGCAGCGGCGCAGCCCTTCTTCATCCCCCTGTTCAATTTTCCTGACCCAGTTGGGCTCGGCAATCCACGCGCGAGAAAGCGAGACAAAGTCAGCCTGTCCGCTTGCAAGCACTTCCTCGGCGACCTCCGGGTCAAATATGCGGCCCTGGGCAAAAACAGGAATGCTGACAACATTTTTGATCTCCTTAGCGAGGTACGCAAGCGTTGCCTTTGGCTGATAGATGCTGGGAATCATCCATTCAACAGACTCAAAGACAGCCGCCTCACAATCAAGCGCTGCAACGCCGTCGCGTTCCATCCACTGCGCCATAATCTTGGAGTCTTCTACCTGCCTTCCGGCTTCACCCAGAAATTCGTCCACAGACCAGCGGACAATAATCGGGAAATCCCTGCCGCACTTGGCCTGGACATTCTCAATCAGCTCATGGAGCAGACGGTAGCGGTTTTCAAGGCTTCCGCCATACTCGTCAGTACGGTTGTTAAACCATGGAGTCAAAAACTCAGAAATGAGGTAGCCGCCAATGGCATGAATTGTAACGGCATCAAAGCCTGCTCTTTTTGCATTGAAGCAGCTCCAGCCAAAACAGTCTACCATTGTATGGATCTCATCCACCGTGAGCGGGCGAACAGGAGCGCCTACGAAGCGGGACGGAAGCGTGCCAGGAGCTACGCGCGTCTCGCTGTATACGCCCTGGCTCCCCTTGTCATATGGGAACCCCAGCGACTGAGCACCGCCGCCGGCGCTGATGTTGATTGTGCACTTTGCGCCGGCACGGTGTATTGCCTCTGTCAGCTCCGCCATCATCGGGACATACATGTTGTCGTCAACCCGGATAGAGCCCGGATAGGGGTCGATCTTGTCAATTTTAGTGGCTCCCTGCGCAGAGTGTACGGTAATCAGGCCGCAGCCTCCTCTTGCACGTTCAACATAGTAATCAATGATTTTGTCGGTTATTTCTCCGTCGCTTGTTGCATACAGGGTTTCAGTCGGGCCCATTACCACTCGGTTCTTCAGCTCCAAATTGCCAATTTTGCCGGGCGCAAGCAGGTGCGGGAACTTGGTGTTTCTGGAAATCATCGATAATTCCTCCTAAAATTTTTTTGTTTACATCGTATAACCATAAATTATTTTTATTATAAACTTATTTTATTAGTTAGTTAATCATATGTCAATTGGCAGCATGTACAAATAGTTGCGTCAATTTTTGATAGAAATGATAGATTATCAATTTTGTTTATTATCTTGCTTGTAACTCAGCCCCTGTCGTGGTAGAATTATAATAATAGATTGGCAGTCGATTAAAGCTGCCTCTTGTTTAAACGAAAGGAAGTACAATATGGCGCCGCTGGAATATAAATATCTGAAGCAAAACCCCAAAGGCAATACCGAAGAAGCTCTGTTTTATTTTATTTATTTAAGCTATGAAGTATTGGGCAAACAATTTGAAGATTTTTTTAAAAAAAACTTTCAACTGTCCCCCAATCAAACGCATTTACTGTGTTATCTGAAATTTTATAAAAAGATATCAATGTCAGTTTTGGCAGACATGATGAATTCCAGCCGGCAGCATATGACAAAACTTGTGGACTCACTTGCCGAACGGAAGTTGGTTGTCCGCTCTTACGATTTGAAAGACAGAAGAACCGTGTACGTTGAGCCTACTGAAACGGCTTTAATGGATATTGACACAGGCGAGCGGCGATTTATCAGTCATTTGCTGAGAAATATTGCCTGTCTTCCCGAAGAAAAACAAGCAGAGACAATTAACGCAATTAACCTTACCTCCGAGTTCCTTTCCAGAATAAAAATAGAAATCAATGATATCCCTGAATCTCCGCTATGAACGAAACCAATCTCGATTTTCCATACGGAAGAAAAGGCTGTAAAGCAAATATTTTATCCGGCTAACAGAATTTTTTCTTTGTGGAACTCATCCATCTGCTCCTGCCTTTAATCCGTTCTTTGCCTTATTGAAGCACCAGGTTCCCACAAGTCAAAGGTACCGGCTTTTTTTCCCTTTTGATGTGTGATTCTCTATGTACAAAAACGGCGGAGCTTGGTATAATGCTTCTGAAAATGAGAGATACCGAGGTGTTTTATTTTGCAGGAACCAACGCTTGTTATCCTTGCCGCCGGAATGGGCAGCCGCTTTGGGGGATTGAAGCAGATCACCGCCGTGGACAGCCATGGCCACGCGATTATCGACTTCTCCCTTTTTGACGCCTACCGGGCGGGCTTTCGCAAGGTCGCCTTCATCATCAAGCACGAGATCGAGGAAGATTTCAAGGCCGCCATAGGCCACCGGATGGAAAAATATTTTGACGTGAAATATGTCTATCAGCAGCTTGACATGCTGCCGGAGGGCTATTCCGTCCCGGAGGGGCGTACAAAGCCCTGGGGCACGGCTCATGCGGTGCTCTGTGCAAAGGAGGCGGTGCAGGGTCCTTTCGCCGTTATTAACGCGGATGATTTTTACGGCCGCAGCGCCTATTGCGCTCTTTTTGACTTTCTGCGCGCGGACAGGGACGGCAGCGAGCACGCCATGGTGGCCTATCTGCTGAAGAACACCGTCACCGAGTATGGCAGCGTGGCCCGTGGGATCTGCCGGGTGGACGGGGGTTATCTGAGCGATATTGTGGAGCGCCTGCATATAGAAAAGCGGGGCGAGGACGGGGCCTACACTGAGGACGGCGAGAACTGGGTCCCCCTCTCCGGTCATTCCCCCGTATCCATGAATTTCTGGGGTTTCGGCCCGGGAATGATGGAAGAGCTTGAACGCCGCTTTCCCGAATGGCTGGACAAGAATCTGCCGGAGAACCCGCTGAAATGCGAATATTTCCTGCCCTTTGTGGCAAACGCCCTCATAAAGGAAGGCGCGGGCAGCATCCGCGTGCTCAACTGCCATGAAACCTGGCACGGCATAACCTACCGCGAGGATATGGAGAGCGTCGTAAGCTATATCGCCGCCCTCCGCGCCCAGGGCGTCTACCCTGAGACTTTACTTGATTGAGAGGTAAAAAAATGAACGTTTTAGTCACCGGCGGCGCCGGGTATATCGGCAGCCATACCTGCGTTGAGCTTCTCAACCGGGGCATGGGTGTTGTGGTCATTGACAATCTGGTCAACGCCAGCCCCAAGGCCATTGAACGGGTGGAACAGATTACCGGAAAGCATGTGCATTTCTATGAAAATGACGTGCGGGACCGGGCGGCCCTGGACAGGATATTTGAAAAACACCATATTGACTGCGCCATTCATTTCGCGGGCCTCAAAGCCGTGGGCCAGTCCGTATCCATGCCGCTGGAATATTACGACAACAACCTTTTCTCCACCGTCACTCTCTGCGAGGCCATGCGGGACCACGGCGTGAAGGACATCGTTTTCTCCTCCTCCGCCACGGTTTATTCCGGCGATAACGACATGCCCCTGCGTGAGGGCTCCCGTACCGGCATGTGCACCAATCCCTACGGCTGGACAAAGTACATGTCCGAGCAGATCCTCCGTGACACCGCCTTTGCCGACTCCGGCTGGGCTGTTGTGCTCCTGCGCTACTTCAACCCCATCGGCGCCCACAGCAGCGGCCTCATCGGCGAGGACCCCAGGGGCATCCCCAACAACCTGATGCCTTTCATATCCCAGGTGGCCGTGGGCAGGCTTGACCACCTGAACGTATTCGGCGATGATTATGACACCCATGACGGCACCGGCGTGCGGGATTATATCCACGTGGTGGATCTGGCCCGGGGCCATGCGGCGGCCATCGAGTACATGCAGCGGCACCGGGGCGAGAGCGTTTTCAATCTGGGCACCGGCATGGGGTACAGCGTGCTGGACATGGTGAAAGCCTTTGAACGGGTCACCGGGAAGAAGATTCCCTATGAGATCGTCCCCCGCCGCCCGGGGGATCTGGCCACAGTGTATTCCAGCCCTGACAAAAGCGCGGAGGAACTGGGCTGGAAGGCGCAGTACGACCTGGACGACATGTGCCGGGACGCCTGGGCATGGCAGTCCAAAAACCCAATGGGCTACGGCGAATAAAAATTTCCATTAAACGCTTCCTTCTGAGACTGTCAAAAAACGTTTGCCGAAGCGAAAAGCAACGGAGCCGCGGGGAGCTTGAGGGGGCAAGGCCCGCCTCAAATGGGATAAGCCG
>OLPA01000512.1_pt1 | contig 36509 bp, 22 predicted proteins | sample 1672811 | NCBI WGS metagenome assembly OLPA01 (sample SAMEA3136726, study PRJEB25190) | human gut metagenome | biome: human gut; feature: human-associated habitat; material: faeces | place: Austria | collected 2013
TTGCTTAACATCTTCTACAATATCATTAGTTCCATATATAGTTGTAATAAGTTCTTTTTGCTTATCATAATCTCTTAAATTATGCTTATTTGCTTTTGATAAATCTTTTGCATTTTGAATTGCATTATTTGAAAAAGAGGTAGTGCCTGATACATTTTCTTTTGACACTTTCTTTGCTAACTTACTTTTGTTCTTATCACTGCCCAAATGAAAAGAATAGGCTAATTCTTGTTCCATATAAGCACCTCCTTGAAATTTCTTCGAAGCACAGGACTTTGCCCTTGTCATAAGTCCTAACCCCATTCAATCTTAGAATGTAATTCTTTACTTATTGCTATTTCTTTTTTTACTGTAGATATCATATCACAAAAACCTCCTTTTTTCAATACTTTGAGGCTAATTCTTACTTTATTTACCAGTTAAGATAATTTAAAGTAAAAAAATAAGCCGACTAAATCGACTTATATATTGTGAAATGATATTCACTTTTTGTTTTCGTTATAGTAATTATGGAGCACACTGTGCTCCGCTACACACTTGCATTACAAGTAGTTCGACGAAAACGCATTATGGAGCGGGTAGCGGGAATTGAACCCGCGCTATCAGGTCGGAAGCATGACATTCTACCACTAAATTATACCCGCATAACTATATATATTATAAGTCAAAAAATGAATAAATGCAAATATATTAAACAAATAAAATGTAAATATAGTAAAACAAAAACATTGTAAGAAAAGCATAGTTGTGATATACTTATGACAAATAATAAACAGGAGGAAAAAATGCGTAAAAATATTGCAGAAGACAAAGAAAAACTAAAAGAAAAGTTGTCATATATTGGACTAAACTTAGAAAGATTACCAAAATTTCTAACAGAATTTAATCCGTTTTCTTTTAGACCTTCAAAATCATATAATGATACAAGCTACAAAGTATACAGATATATAGATGTAAATGATATTGAAATTCTTTTAACTCCAACTGATAGATTAACTAGCTTAGATGAAAAATATAAGTTAAGTGTACCAATTAAAAATTGCCTAGATTCAAAAACAGAACAAAATGTAGAGTATTTTGCAGCATTTTTAAAAGTACTTAATGATACAAATATTGAAGAAATTGAGAAAATAGAAAAAGAACAAGAGAGATTAAAACAACAAATTCCAAACCAAGTAAAATATGAAGGAAATTATACATGGCAAATATATTATTCTGATGTGTCAGATCAATATTTTATGTTGGCACCTATAAATGAATATAACAATGCAGCATTGTTTTATTTATTAAAAAAGCAAATTGAAAGTAAGAAAAATAGAAAAAAAGAATTAATATTTGTTCCAGTTAGTTATCAAGAATATTCAGGAAATTATTTATTAAAAAGCCAAATTGCGGATTTAGAAAACTATTTGTGGTATTACACAAAAGAATGGGCAAATATTTTTGAAGTATATGACCAAAAAGAAAAAATGAGTATAAGAATAAATGGAACAACAAATGTTTACGAAAATTTAAGAAGTGATTATTTTATAACTTTAAATAGTAAAGAAGAAGCAATAAAAGAATATAAACTTATGAAAGCATTGTTTATACTATCAACAGCTTTTCCTTATGATTTTAATTTTAGAACCAATATTGATGATGAAGGATCATTAGAATTTAGCTTACAAACAAGCATAGGTGAAAAAATAGTTAATTATGACGAATTAACAAATTTTGTACAATTTGAAGCTAACCAAAAGAAAATGCTAATCAACTTAGAAGATAAAAAAATAAGTGAAGCACAAGATAAATTGCAAACAATAAAAGAAGAAGTTGAAAAACAAACAGAAGAATATTTAAGTAAACAACGCCAAATATCAACATTCTTAGAGTGTAAAAAGACATTTTTAGGAAAAGTAAAATACTATTTTTCAAATAGAAAAAAAGAATTAAAACCAATTAAAAGTGAAAAGAGTAAAATTACTAAGAATAAAGATAAAGTAGAAGAAAAAGCTGAACTTCCACAAAAAGAATTAAAACAATTTACAATAGAGGATTTAATTGAAATTTGTACAAAACTTGAAGCAAGGCAAAAAATGGTTAAATCTCTTAAAACAGATGAAAAGGCTTTAGAACTTAAGAAGATTAACTTAGAAAGAAAAATAAAAAATGCTAATATATATCTGAATGAAATAGAATTACATAAGAAAAGCATTTTTGAGTTCTGGAAATTTACAAATAAAGATGAGCTTCCAAGTTTAAATGAAGGAGAAGAGGAAGAAAACAGCAATAAAGAAAAAATTGCCAAAAGCTTTAACTATGAAGAAGATATTGAAAACTTTGGCAAAAAAGTTGATGAACTTCAAAGAAGAAAATTATCAAAGAATGAAACAGATAGTGTATTTGCTGTAAAAAATGCTCTAACTTCAATACAAATATTACAAAATACCAAAAGTAATGAATTAACAGAAAAACAAAGAAGTATATTAGAAAAAGAACTAAATAAAATTAAATCTGAGTATGAGAAAAATATAGAAACTATTGAATTAAAAGACTTTGATGTATTTGGAGGAATTTCAGAAGATAGTACAAAAATAAAAGTTATAAATAATACAAAACATAGAGAAATAGAAAAAGATAAATACAAAGTATTAAATATATCTATGCAAACTGAACTAGATGTTTATATAGACACATTAAGAAATTATTTAAATCTTATAAAAGAAGCATTTTGTAAAGTAACAACTCCTCAAAATATATCTGTTTATATGACATCAACACAAAAATTAGATAAGAAAAATTTAAATATATTACACTTAGATGTAAATAAAGCAATTGCTGAAAATATTGATAAAGAAGAAATATACTTATATAAAATAAATATAAAAGAAGCAATGCCAATATTGTATTATTCAAATATTATGTTTTTTGATAACATGAATCAAACCTTGCCAATAGGAATGAATCTATCTGATGAGGTATTAGTTGACTTAAATAAATATAAACTAGTAGAAAACAAAAAAGAAGAATTTAAAATTAACTATTTAAAAGATGAATATAACAATAAAATAATTAAGGTAAACAGTATTGAATATGATGTAAAATAAATTTTAATAAGAAGTTTTGTTAATGAAGATTATGCATGAATAAAAAAATATAGTTTGATAAGGCAAGATGCTAAAAAACTTATAAATTAGTAAAACTAACTTAAAATAAAAAAGGACAGTCTAAAACTAACTAAACTGTTCTTTTTTTATGTTATTTTTTGGTGCAGGTGGTGGGGGTCGAACCCACACGAATGTTACTTCGCAGGATTTTGAGTCCTGTGCGTCTGCCAATTCCGCCACACCTGCATGGAATATTACTTAAATATAATAGCAAAAAAATAAAAAAATAGCAAGTGTTTTTGGAATAATTATGTAGTTTATGGAAAAGATAAGACTAATGAAAATTAGGAGGAAAACTATATGATTAATTTTAGAACAGATTTAGCTTTAGAAAGAAGAGATTTATTTAAAAAGGCAAACAATATAGAAAATGAGGTTGATGGATTGAAAACACAAGAAGAGACCTTCGACAATAACATAAAAGTATCGAGAGTTAAAGTTTTAAATGAAAATGGAGAACAAGCAATTGGAAAAAGAAAAGGAACATATATTACAATTGATATTAAAAACTTGAAAATTGCAGGAGAAGAGCAAATACAAAAAGCATCAGAAGCGGTAACAAAAGAACTAAAAAACTTAATTGGAAATTTAGTTGGACCACAAGAGGACATACTGATTGTGGGATTGGGTAATCTGTATGTAACACCAGATGCTTTGGGTCCAAAAGTAGTAAATGAAATAGATATTACCAGACATTTGCTAAACTACATGCCAGATGTATTAGACAAAGACACAAGACCAGTAAGTGCAATTTCACCAGGAGTTCTAGGAACAACTGGTATAGAAACATTAGAAGTTATAAAAGGAATAGTAGAAAATATTCACCCTAAGTTAATAATTGTAATTGACGCATTAGCCTCAAGAAGTATAGAAAGAATCAGTAGTACAGTTCAGTTGGCAGACACTGGAATTGTTCCTGGAGCTGGAGTGGGAAATGAAAGAAAAGAACTAACAAAAGAATCTTTAGGAGTGCCAGTTATAGCAATAGGAATACCAACAGTGGTAGAAGCGGCAACAATAGCAGCAGATAGTTTAGATTTATTTATTCAAAAAGTTCAGCAAGATGCAAAATCTAATGAATTTTTAAATCAATTACAAGAAGAAGATAAATATGAAATGATAAAAGAAGTATTAACACCGGAAGATTATAACTTCATAGTAACACCAAAGGAAATAGATGATTTGATTGAAAATATGAAAGATATAGTTGCAAGAGGAATAAATTTTGCGACACAAAAATAAAAAAGAAATCCCGCTGTATACAAATTGTAACAGCGGGAAAAAGTAACAAAAAATATTGTTTTTTTAAAATCTGTATTATATAATGAAGCTACAAAAAATCTAGGAGGAATTGTATGGAAGAAAAGTTAAAAAAATTATTAGAAAATTCATATACTCCATATTATAAATACCCTGTAGCTTCAGTTATAGTTATGAAAGACGGAAAAGAATTTAGCGGAGTTAATGTAGAAACATCTAGCCCAGCAGCAGGAATATGTGCCGAAAGAAATGCCTTATATACTAGTATAACAGAAGGGTATAAGAAAGGTGATGTTAAAGAAATACATGTTATGAGTAAAACAGAACAAGAATGTTGGCCATGTTTTATATGCAGACATGCGATAAGTGATTTGTGTGACAAAGATACAAAAGTAATATCACATACCTACAGCGGAAAAATAGTAACAAAAACAGTAGAGGAGTTATGTCCATTACCATTTGGCGATGAGAATATGAAATAATAAAAGGAGAAAGTAAATGTCAACAATTATAAATGGAAAAGAATTGGCAACAAAAATAAGAGAAAACTTAAAGGCAGAGGTTGAGGAATTAAAGAAAAAAGGTATACTTCCAAAATTAGCAGTAATAATGGTTGGTAATGATAGTGCATCAGCAGTATATGTTCGAAATAAAAGTAAAGCATGTAATGAAATAGGAATTGAATTTGAAGAATTTCTATTACCAGAAAATACAACAAGAGAAGAACTATTAGGTTTAATTGAAAAAATAAATAACAGAAAAGATGTTAATGGAATTTTGCTTCAAAGTCCAATACCAAAACATTTAGACATTAGAGAAGCATTTAATGCTATAGATTATAAAAAAGATGTAGATGGATTTCATCCTATAAATGTAGGAAAATTAGCTATAGGAGAAGATTGCTTTATATCATGTACACCAGCTGGGGTTATGAAAATGCTAGAAGAATATAACATTGAAATAGAAGGAAAACATGCTGTAGTAATTGGTAGAAGTAATATAGTAGGTAAGCCTTTAGCACAATGTTTGCTTAACAAAAATGCAACAGTAACAACTTGTCATTCTAGAACAAGAAATTTAAAAGAAATGACTAAGCAAGCAGACATATTAGTAGCAGCAATTGGAAAGCCAAAATTCGTAACAGAAGATATGGTAAAAGATAATGCTGTTGTAATAGATGTTGGAATAAATAGAAATGAAGAAGGAAAACTTGTTGGAGATGTAGATTATCAAAATGTTGAGAAAAAGGCATCTTATATTACTCCAGTTCCAGGGGGAGTTGGACCAATGACAATTGCGATGTTAATGACAAATGTTGTTAAAGCAGCAAAAAAATAATTAATAATAAATTGGGGGCTTGATTATTTAAGGAGGAAATATTATGAAAATTATTTATCAAGCTCAAAATGAATATCCAGAAAAGTTAAATAACATATATTCATCACCTGCTAGATTATATTTAGTAGGTGATGAATCAATTTTAAATAAGCCATCAGTAGCTATAATAGGTTGTAGAGATGCAAGCGATTATGGTAAAAAAGTGGCTTTTAATTTTGCTTATGAACTTGCAAAAGAAGGGTTTGTAGTAATAAGCGGGCTTGCAAGAGGAATTGACACTTATGCACATTTAGGAGCTGTTAAAGCAAGCGGTAAAACAATAGCTGTACTAGGAAGCGGACTAAAGCATATATACCCATCTGAAAATAAAAAACTGTGCAACGAAATTGTTAAAAATGGTGGGGCAATAATAACAGAATATGAGCCACACACAAAGCCATTACCAATGAATTTTCCGTCAAGAAATAGAATAATTAGTGGACTTTCAAATGGAGTATTAGTAGTAGAAGCAAAACAGAAAAGTGGAACTTTAATTACTGTAGATTATGCTTTAGAGCAAGGCAAAGATGTATTTGTAATACCAGGAAATATTACAAGCATAAATTCGTATGGAACAAATGAATTAATAAAACAAGGTGCAAAATTAGTTACAAATACAAAAGAAATTATAGAAGAAATAATTAAATGAAAATTTATGGTTACCATTGGCAATTTGCTCATAATGTGGTAAAATATATAAGGAGTTTAAAAGGAGAAACAATGCCAAAATTTTTTGTAAAAACAAATCAAATAGAAGAAAATAAAATAAAAATAATAGACGAAGACGTAAAACATATAAATCAAGTATTGAGAGCAAAAGTTGGAGAAGAGTTGACAATTTGTAATTTAGATACAACGTTAAACTATATTACTACAATATCTCAAATTACACCTGAATATGTAATGTGTGATATACAAGACTGTATAAAAAGTTTTGTTGAAAGTAAAGTACATGTTACAATTTTTCAAGGTCTTCCAAAAGCTGATAAAATGGAATACATAATTCAAAAAAGTACAGAACTTGGAGCAGTAAAAATAGTACCAGTTGAGATGGTAAGATGTGTAGTAAAATTAGATAACAAAAAAGAAGATAAAAAAATAGAACGTTGGCAAAAAATTGCTGAATCTGCAGCAAAACAGAGTGGAAGAGATTTAATACCAAAAGTTGAAATGCCAATTAATATAAATGATTTATGCAAAATGATTAAAGACTTTGACGCCGTGATTTTAGCTTACGAGGAAGAAAAAGAAAATACTTTAAAAAACGAATTAAAAAAGCTAAATAAAAATGAAAGCATAAACATAGGAGTTATAATTGGTCCAGAAGGTGGAATAGACAAAAGTGAAATAGAAAAACTTGCAAATGCAGGCGCAAAAGTGGTAACATTAGGAAAAAGAATACTAAGAACAGAAACAGCATCACTTAATATTATAAGTAATATTATGTATGAATATGAGATGTAGGAGGATAAAATAAATGGCTACACAAAAAGAAAAAAATAACGAAGAAGAAGTAAAGAATAAAAAAAGCACAAAGAAAAAGAAGAAAGAAGTAAGTGAAAGTTCTAAATCAGCACCTAAAGCTGAAACTGCTAAAAAAACAAGTACTACTACAAAAAAGAAATCAACAACGAAAAGTAGTGCTAAAAAAGCTCCTCCTGAAAAAAATAAAAAATCAACAACCAAAAAAGAGAAACCTTCTACTCAAAAAAATAAAGAGAAAATAAAAGAAGAAATAGTTGAAGAACCAATTGAAGAAAATAAAAAAAGTATAGAAAAAATTGATATAAAAAAAATACAGGAAACACTTAAGAAGGAAATAACTGCTAAAAAAGTTATACCAAAAGAAGAGCAGGATAAAATGAATGTTGAAGTATTTAAAAACATAGCAATTGCAATTGTGATGGTAGTATTTTTAAACTTTATTATCCTTGGATTTATAAATATTGAAAATTCAGTATTTTTAGTAGATTTAAAAGTATTTGCTGTATCAATATTAGCTATTGCAATTGGAGTTTTTGAATATGCATATAAAAAAGACAGTGGAAAAATAGCTATTTATGGAATTGAAACATTAATACTAGCTTTTGCTATGTTAGCATTTATATATTTGGACATTATGTGTCATAGTAATTTTGTTATAATAACAGTCTTAATTACATATACAATTGCAATTTATTATACTGTAAAATCTATAATAATTTATCAAAAAATGAAAAAACAATATTATATTAATTCAATGAAAGAAATAATAAAAAAATAATATGTCATTATGAAAGGAAGACAAAACATGAAAAGTATGACCGGCTTTGGAAGAGCAAAATTAGAAAAGGAAGCAAGAGAATATTTAGTAGAAATTCGTTCTGTAAATCACAAGTATGCAGATATTACAGTTAAAGCACCACGAAACTTACTATGCTTAGAAGACAAAATTAGAAAGGCTGTATTAAACAGAGTATCAAGAGGAAAAATAGAAGTATTTGTAAATTATGCAAATTACGGACTTGAAGGAAAAAATGTTGTATTAAATAAAGAATTAGCTAAATTATATATTAAAGAATTATCTGAACTAGCAGAAGAAGCAGATATACCAAGTGGACTTAGAGCAACAGAAGTTTCGAAAATGCCAGATGTATTAAATATACAATTAGAAGAAGATAGCTTAGAAATAATATGGAATGAACTATCAGAGTGTTTAGAAAATGCAATTGACAATTTTATTGATATGAGAAGCATAGAGGGCAATAGAATGAAACAAGATTTAGAAGAAAGACTAAAAAATATTGAAGAAGATGTTAATAAAATTTCTGATCTTTCTACTGGACTTGTTGAAGAATATATTGTAAAATTAGAAGAAAGAATTAAAGAACTTTTAAAAGTAGATGTAGTTGACAAAGACAGATTAGCACAAGAAATAGTTATATATTCTGACAAATGTTCAACAGAAGAAGAGCTAACAAGATTAAGAAGTCATATAGCACAATTTAAAAATTTATTAGAGCAAGATCAGCCAAATGGTAAAAAACTAGACTTTTTAATGCAAGAAATGAATAGAGAAACAAATACTATTGGATCAAAATCTGGAAAACTAGAGATTACTAATTTAGTAATTGAAATGAAAACTATATTAGAAGACATAAGGGAACAAATTCAAAATATTGAATAATAAGGAGGACTTTTATGCAATTAATAAATATAGGTTTTGGAAACATTGTATCATCAGATAGAATTATAGCAATTGTAAGCCCAGAATCAGCACCAATTAAAAGATTGGTACAAGATTCAAAAGACCAAGGTAGAGCAATTGATGCAACGTGTGGTAGAAGAACAAGAGCTGTAATTGTAATGGATTCAAACCATATTGTTTTATCTGCTGTTCAACCAGAAACAGTAGCAGGAAGATTTGAAGACGATTCAAGTAAAATAGAAAATGAATAGAAAGAAGGGAAAAATATGTTAGTAAAACCAACTGTTTTAGAATTATTAGAAAAGGTAGACAATCGTTTTAGATTGGTAACAATCACTGCAAAAAGAGCTAGACAAATAGCAGGAGGAAGCACACCTTTAACTAAAAAAGAAGAACCATCAGCTGTATCACTTGCTGCTGACGAAATAGCAGAAGGTAAGGTGAAAGCATGCTAGTATTATTATCAGGAGTATCAGGAGCTGGAAAAGACACAATAAAAAAAGAATTAATAGCAAGAATGGAAAATGTAGAATCACTTCCATCATATACTGATAGACAACCAAGAGAAAATGACATACCTGGCCAAACTTATAACTTCGTAACAACTGAAGAATTTGAGGCAATGATTGCTAGAGGAGAACTATATGAATACTCTGCACATCATAACCATTATTATGGAACATCAAAGAAATTACTAAATGAAAAAATGCAAAATGGAAAAATAATAGTAAAAGATATTGAAGTAAATGGTGTTGAAAATTTAATTAAATTATTAAAAAATGACACTAAAATTGTAACAATATTTTTGAAAGTTCCAAAAGAAGAATTAAGAAGAAGACTAGAAAATAGAATTGATAAGCCTAGTACAAAAGATATTGAATTAAGATTAAACAGATTACAATATGAAGAATCAAAAATAGGAATGTATGATTATGTTATAAAAAATAACAACTTAGAAAAAACAGTAAATATTATAATGGAAATTATTAATAATGAATACAACCTAAAAGAAGCAGAGTTTTAGAACTTTGCTTCTTTTTATAATTGTTATTTAAAAGAGTTTGTGATATACTCATAAAAAACATAAATAATAAGAGGATATATGATTGCAGAAGTAATACTAAATAGTAATGCAAAACAATTAAATAGAGTGTTTGATTATGAAATACCAAGTGAGTTAGCACCTGAAATAAAATTAGGTGCTAGAGTTCTTGTACCATTTTCAAATAGAAAAGAACTTGAGGAAGGATTTGTAGTTAATATTAAAGAAAAGTCTGATTATAAAGTAAAGAGTATAGTAAATATAAATGCTAACTATTTAGATGAAAAAAGCATAAGTCTTGCAAGATGGATGGCTGAAAGATACTTTTGTAATGTTTCAGATTGTATAAAATTAATGCTACCACCAGGAACTACTACAAAAATACTAGAAAATCGTGTAAAAGAAAAAAATGCCAATTTTGTATATTTAAAAAAATCTGTAGAAGATATTGAACAAGATATACAAAATAAAAAAGTAAAATCTGAAAAACAAATTAGAGCTCTGGAATTTTTAATAAACAATGAAGGAGTAATAATATCAGATTTAGAAACATTTGCAGATGTTAGCAAAGCAGTATTAAATACTTTATTAAAAAATGGATATATAGAAATAGTAGAAAAACAAATTGAAAGAAATCCTTTTGTAAATAAAGATATAAAAAAAGATTCTTCATTTGTTTTAAATGAAGAGCAACAAAAAGCATATAATGCAGTGTCAGATGCAATTGAAGATAATTTTAATTCTGAATTTTTACTATTTGGAGTAACAGGTTCAGGAAAAACAGAAGTATATTTACAACTAATTGAAAAAGTTCTTAATGAAGGCAACATGCCTGGTGACTCTATTGATTATTTCGTCTTTATCCTGATAATCGTCAATGATCTGTTTGGCCAGTTGATAGTTTTTCTTCTTGTTATCCTTTATAGCTATAATATAATTTGCGTCACGCTCAATGATGGTCCGTGTTATATCTGTCTGGCAGCCCATCGCGTCAATTGTGACAATGCAATCATTGAGATCCAAAGAGTTTAGTAACAATGGAATAGCGGTAATTTCATTACTTTTATCATCCACCTTCACTTGTCCTAAAGAAATTCCATTGGCAGCGGACCATGCGGAAACCATCCATAATTTGAATCCTTCCTTTCCCGTCGTATGTTCTCCGTCACATTTACTTGGACCACGCATAAGTTTGCCATCTATAGCTATAACCCCTTTCACCTCCTGACAGACTTGTTTGACCCAATTACGGAAGATCAACTCAAAATATTCGGGCTTTATGATGCTAAAGAATCTATTAAAAGTATCATGGCTGGGGATGAACTCCAGATTAGGTATGCGACTTTTGAAAAAAGCAATTTTCGCATTGCCAAATTCCTCAATCTCATTCCAGGATTGGGCGCCACAGATTACAGCAGCAATGGATATATAGATAATAGTTTCCATTTTATGGACTTTTTTGCGGTTCATCCTAGGATCTTCTATTTGTTTACAAAGGTCAATTATACCAATTTTCATGTTAGTTTATGTTTTAATATATCTTATAAAGACAAGAAAAACAATCGACATAATCAAATAATAACGCATTAATAATCAACAATATAACAAATAAATAACAAGGAATAATATAGTAAAAAATATAATGCATCCGCCATAACCACGGATGTGATTAAGTCTAGTCACCTTTGTGGTTAACTTTAACCACTCTTGTGGTTAGACTTAACCACCTAGGTAGATAAGCAATTACAAACATATAAAAAGTAGGAAAAGAAAAGAAAGAAAAGAAATAAGAGACAGGGAAATATGCACACATAGACTACCACCAACTCGATTCACAAGCCATGCAGCTGCTTTATAAGAACGAACGTTAGGGGGTGAATGATGAAAAAGAGTAGGGTATTGTGGCAAAACAACACCGAATTTGAGCAAATTTTGCCTTTGGAGCAGTTTTTCAAATATCACTTTTCTTCTGCTACTTCAGAGAAGAAGGAAGAAGGGAGACCGCTCATGAAGATTTTCAATTACCCGAAAGGACATACGCATAAAAAGAACTATAAATCAACAATATAAATTATTCCAGACGCATTCCCTGCAAGCTGAGCATTCCCCCAAAAGCCAGCAATAAAAGTACTTTGTATCATGCGATAAAGTCTGAATAATTTATTTTTAAGCATCGGTGTTAGTGAGGGCAATGCCCTCACTAACACCGATGCTACCACCACTAATAAGCAGTTCATTATAAATAAGTTATGGCAAAAAATGAGGGCATGATGGCATTTTCGCGTCCAACTTTCTATTATTTTTTGCCATGTCCCAATAAATTTCTTCAGATGAACCCATTTTTGCCTGTTACTGATTATTTCTAATAAGGTATCTCATAAATTATACTTTATCCACATCAACCATCGACATAAATTAAGAAACAAAAGATCATAAAATCCTTTTAGGAGAGAACAAAAGATGAAAAGTTTCTGTATTCCCCTCTGTGACATACCTACTTAAAAACAAAACATTATTCCAAAAGAATTCGCTGAAAATACAGGAAATAAAAAGGAAATCAGTAACTTTGTATGTTATCATTTAAAAACAAAAAAGTATGGGCAATAAGATTTATCCTATCGGTATACAGAATTTTGAAAGTCTCCGCCTGGATGGCTATTTCTATATTGATAAAACAGCATTGATTTATCAATTGGTGAAATCCGGACGCTATTATTTCCTGAGCCGCCCACGCCGCTTCGGAAAAAGCCTGCTTATCTCCACTCTGGAAGCTTATTTCCAAGGGAAAAAGGAACTTTTTCAAGGACTGGCTATGGAAAAACTGGAAAAGGACTGGACAAAATATCCCATACTGCACATTGACCTGAATACACAGAAATATGATAGTCCGCAAAGTTTGGAAAGCAAACTGAACCGTACATTGGTAACCTGGGAAAAGCTATATGGAAGCGAGCCTGCCGAAGATTCCTTGTCCATGCGTTTTGAAGGCACCATTCAGCGCGCTTATGAACAAACAGGCCAACGTGTAGTGATTCTGGTAGACGAATATGACAAGCCCATGTTGCAAGCCATCGGCAATAAAGAATTGCAAAATAGTTTTCGCGAAACACTTAAAGCATTCTACGGAGCATTGAAAAGCAAGGATGGCTGCATCAAATTCGCCATGCTGACAGGAGTAACTAAGTTTGGAAAAGTAAGTGTATTCAGTGATCTGAATAACCTGGATGATATTTCGATGTGGAATGAATATATAGAATTATGTGGCATCAGCGAAAAAGAAATTCATAAGAATTTGGAAACCGAACTTCATGAATTTGCAGATGTACAAAAGATGACCTATGACAGCTTCTGCGAAAAACTAAGACAATATTATGATGGCTATCACTTCACCCACAACTCCATCGGCATGTATAATCCGTTCAGTCTGCTCAATGCTTTCAAGCGCAAGGAATTTGGCAGTTACTGGTTCGAGACGGGGACTCCTACTTACTTGGTGGAACTGCTAAAAAGACATCATTACAATCTGGAACGGATGGCACACGAAGAGACCAATGCCCAAGTGTTGAACAGCATTGATTCGGAGTCAACCAGTCCCATTCCTGTTATCTATCAAAGTGGATATCTTACTATAAAAGGATATGATGAAGAGTTCGGTATCTATCATTTGGGCTTTCCAAACAAAGAAGTGGAAGAAGGGTTCATACAGTTTCTTGTACCTTATTATACCAGCATGAACAACGTTGAATCTCCATTTGAGATATAAAAGTTTGTCCGTGAAATACGTTCCGGCGACTACAATTCTTTCTTCCAACGCCTGCAAAGCTTCTTTGCAGACACTACATACGAGATTATCCGTGAACAGGAACTGCATTACGAGAATGTACTTTTCATCATCTTTAAGCTGGTAGGTTTCTATGTCAAAGTGGAGTATCACACCAGCAGGGGCCGCATAGACCTCGTTTTGCAGACAGACAAGTTTATCTATATAATGGAGTTTAAACTGAACGGAACAGCGGAAGAAGCCTTACAGCAGATTAACGACAAGCATTACGCACTTCCTTTTGAAACAGACGGACGAAGACTGTTTAAAATAGGAGTGAACTTCAGTGCTGAAACACGGAATATTGAAAAATGGATTGTTGAATAATGATTCTGTCATTTCTATTATTTTGAATATCAGTGAAGAATCTGTAAACAATAAAAGAGTTGTTGTAAACAGATTCTTCACTCATGTTCAGGATGATAAGCTATATAATGATATCATCAAACAGATACGAAAATATCCTATCTCATATCATCCACGGGAATCACTTCCTGCATATAAATGGCATCCAGGCTCCAAAGGGCGGCATCATTGGTACTGATACTTGTACATTCATCCAAAGGAGCGGGAACTTCCGGCGGAAGAACAGTTTCTATACGGAAAGGTGGAGCCGGAGTATGTTCCAAGCGGGAAAACAAATCTGTCCAAGCCTCTTCCGCCATTTTTGCATTACGGGTATGATAGGCTGCATATCCCAACAAACGGGATATACGGAAACGATTCTTCCTTAACTCCCATGCCTTCTGCTTATAACGGGCGGCAAGATCAAGCCATGCCTCATTCCATTCGGGATAATCAACCATACGGATCATTTCATTCATGACTTCAAAACCTCCCATGATGGTCATCAAATGATTTGTACTTTCTAACTTGGGATCACATTCGCTGGTAATAATCCCTGTAGCCGGATCATAACCTAAAGCCAACGGACCTGTAAAGATACGGTTGGGCAGTGCCACAATACTTTTCATCCCGGCTATAATTTTGTCACGGTAAACCGTATTGCCGGTACGTTCCCATTCAGTCATCCAGTTTCCGGCGTATGCCAACCAGTCGGGACCGATGCGGAGACGTGCAGGTGCCGTACAAGGATACTGACTGCGAGGTTGCGCCAGACGCATGGGGTCCAGCGTGTACAATTTCTGATCGGCATCTTTTACTTCGGTCATTAAATCACCGCATCGGTCGTCCGTAGTAAGATAATAGTAGAAACGATTCCAGGCAGCCTGACTGATCCGTGCTTCTTTAGCTCCACACCCCCAATGACTGACGTTGTGCCGGCTACCCAATCCTGCATTCGGACCGATATGATATACATCCACTTCCGCCGTATGACGGGTCATGGCTTCTGCCATGCGCCAGATATCAGCACGTCCGGTACGCAGGAAATTATACCATAGCCACATATTAGAAGCCAGTTCCGTGTTATCCCATGCAAAACCTCCGATATCATAACGCCAGGTATGGCGGACAGGATCGTATGCATGCATCACATCCCCATAATTCCAGAAACCATACCATTTGTTTTGCTCTATCGCTTTTTGATAGAAGCTGATATAAGCATCCAGCCTGTCTTCCACCCGGGCACGGAAAGGAGTACTACGATCGGGAAGGCTCCAAACACCAAACGCCTGCTTGGCATGCAAATAGTCAGGTACAGGCATCAGCACTCCCGGTCCGGCAAGTTGTTTAGCTTGTTCTGCAAAAGCTTTCTTTCCGCTATAACCACCCTGAGGTATCAAGGTAAGAGTCGTTGTACGGGCAATCCCGTAAGGGGTGCTCATTCCTTCTTGCACATCTTCGTAACTGGCATTCAAGTCATGGGCCACATTATCATAATGGCGCAAGTCCATCGGTTCAGCATCCGGACTCCATATCCATGCGGTAAGAGCAGCCACCGGAGTTTTTGCATCCGAGATTTCAATAGAAGACGGATAAGACTGCCAGAAATCATGCAACCCAAGCCCTATGCCTCCGGTTATATCTCCGGCAAAGGCATAACCCTCACTACGTGTACCGGAAAAAGTACCTATCCAAGGATTATTGTCATTGGCACGTTTACGGATTGAAAATGCATCCGCTGTCAGTTGGGACAGACGATAGCTGTCCCAAGAAGCCCAATGATCAAGCAAAGCACGGTTCTTTTCGTCAAAAGCTTCATAAGGAGGAATGCGTTTTCCTTCCATCTGCTGTTGCTGTAACGAAGATTCTCCATTTCCGGTTTTACCCAATGTAAGTATGCGTCGTCCCACCAAAGGCTGAACGGGCTCGCTCCAGACTCCACCATCGGCACAAGAGAAAGCTACATGGCGATTGTATAAAGCCTCACGCATAGGAACGTCAAAACGAACTCCCAAGGCGCGAATGAAATCTTTGTTCTGATCTCCGTCATATACAAAGCTATGCACCATTTTCACTTGCTCACTGCCACCATAAAAATAAAGCCGTACCACAAAGGGCAACCACTCACGACCATTCGGACTTTTGTGTACCCCTTCCAATTTAACAAGCGCACGCACAGAACCGGCACGCTCTACAGTCACAGATTTCAGTTCTCCTATATAATTAGTGAAAGAAACTTGAGAAGTACTTTCAAGTACCGGTTCGCTTTGCGTATGGCAGATAAGCCTAGCCTTTTCTCCTACTTTCACACCTTTATATAACAGACTATCTATCAAAAATTCGCCTTGACGAGGTATATATGCTGAAATGACTCCGGTAGAAATATGAATACCCTGTGATGTTTCTGCCACAGAAACGGACTTCTTTTTATCTGTATCCGGCAGTTTGGATTTCGCTTTAGATTTCTTTACCGCCTTTTCCAGAGTCAGTTTTTCTGTTCCGGCAGGAATAACTCCAGCTATTCCTCCCCACTTTACAGAACCATCCGGCCAATAAGCCAAAGTCCAGGTATCAATAGGAATATCCTCACCACTTTCTGCAGATAGCCGTAACTTGTTTTCCGGAAAAACTTCCCCTTTATCAAAAGGCACTCCGAAACTTACGACCTTATCCTGCCGGGGAGTCTCACCAATCCATTGCAAGGGAACAGCAGTCGCCTCTTGCGATGAGCATTCATAACTGAAATTTGTAATACGAGTACGCGACAAAGTGGTACGAAAACCAAACCAGCCTTCCCGTAACGGTTCAGCATCCCTGAAGTCCACCAAGCGCTCACCGTCTATGTAATAACTAACCCTATTGTTCTCGTTGGTAATCTTGATGTGATACCAATGATTCGGCTTCAGCAAATGTCCGGCATCCGTATATTCCTTTAGAATAGCAGGACGGGCTTTAGGATTTGTAATACCCGACTCATCCCCATCATAACGACGGAAACGTGTAGTAGAGTTATGATTGCCACCATATCCCAAATAGTAAAGCTGTAAAGAATAACAATTCAAAAATATACCGCTACGCCATTTTTCGCGCTTCCATAAATTATCGGGATATTGAGGGTCTGATGCCATCCAGAAGCAGTTCAAATCACTCAGACGATCTCCATCCGACTCCACCACCACACATGCATCATATTCAATGGTCACTTTTCCACTCATCTTCTCTTTTCTCCAAAGAGTCAATCCTTTGGGAGATACTATTTCAGCGGTATCTCCCTGAAACGTCACTTTATAATCAGGCGATTCCGATTCAACCTTCCAGTATTTAGTAAACTGACGGGAATTTAAACCGGAAACCCTATTATCCTGTGCCTTTGACGTAAAGACAACTAATAGAAATAAAAACAGAAACAGATTTTTCATACGATGTTGTTTTGTTTTCATTTACTTTAAAAAGTCTTTTAACGGACAGTCCGTAGCTTTCAGCCCGTCAGCAATACTCCGGGCATTCATACGGGCACCTTTCAAAGAGGTATGGGTATGGTCATGATTGAAATACGTTCCTACTACACGCAAACCTTGATTGTATCCCATATCCTGGAGCTTGTCTCCTGATATTTTATTCAAATCTATAAAATAAGCCCCGGCCGCTTCTGCCGCTTCACGCGTCCATTTACCAAAAGAACTGGTATTGCGCTCTATCTCACCATTATCAAACTTATTGCGGGGTGTATGACTCAGGACAATAGGAACAGCTCCCTTTTCTTTTACATCCATAATAAACTTACGCAAATACCAGCCGAAAGAATAAACCACTTGATAGCTGCCGGTTTTCTCCATTTTGAAGACCTTGCTTTCATTTCCTGAACCGGGTAATTCCGCACGCGCTTTCCCTGTGTTTATGTCACCTGCATCATTATGTCCGAATTGTATCAAAACAAAATCTCCCGGCTGAAGTGCATGATAGATTTTATCCCAACGCCCTTCATCTAAATAAGTACGCGCACTGCGGCCCGCTTTCGCATGATTCTCTACAGAGATCCTTTCCGTGTCAAACAGTTCGTGAATAACACTTCCCCATCCCCACATACCCTTTTCATCTTTATCGGCATTCTTCACAGTACTGTCTCCCACCGTAAACAATACAGGATTCCCCTTTTTACGGGTAGCCCCCGTAACCGTATCTTTTTCTACCGGTTTCAAATAACGAGCCAGTTCCAACCCTTTATAATTACGGATTCCTTCGGCTGCTGATTCTGCATTGACACGTGCGCCAAAAGCACTTGTGTGAATGCGGTCCAGATAGAACATATACTTTACTTTTTCTTTGCCGAATTTCTCAAATTTGCGTGCCGAGATATCATTCAGATCAATAAAAGGAACTCTCGCTTTTTTAGCTACCTGCTTCGCCCATAATCCAAATGTCTGATTTACCCGGGTAATAATAGTGCTGTCTGCATCTTCCCAAGCGTTGCGAGGAGTCAGGGACATCAAAATAGGATGAGCGCCTTTTTTCTTCACATCATGAATAAAACGACGCATATATTCCCCATACGTATATACGGTCTCTTTTGCTCCTGTCTCTTTAATAGTCACATTCAGACTGTCTTTGCCAATTCCCGGAATAGAGGCACGGGCACGGCCACTATCGTACGGACCATTGTCATTATGTCCCAATTCTATGATAACCCAGTCACCTTTACGAACTCCTTTCAAGACATCAGGCCATAACCGGTTATAAAAAGTACGGCTGCTGGTTCCTCCCAATGCATGATTTTCAACGGTTATCTTATTTTCATCAAAATACTCGTGTTCAAAATATCCCCATCCCCATTGACCGTTATTTCCATTGCCCAACGTACCGGTACGCATCGTTGAATTTCCAACAAGGAACAACACCGGATTATCCCCTTTCCGGCTGGAACCTGAAACAGGACGGGCGGAACGCGCCACATTCAAACTATCAAGTGTATTATCAACGACTTGATTCACATCCTTCATCGGAGCAGCTATTTTATTTTGAGCATGTGCTCCCAATCCTACTCCGGCAGCTAACAAAAAGCATAAACAAAGTTTGTTTCCTTTCATGACATTTATAGTGTTTTTCTTTTATTGCATTTCAAATTTCTCACAAAAATAAGATGAACGAACAAACCGGAGAATAGAAATTCATTCATTTTCCTGTTTATTCGTTCAACCAATAGTACATATATCCTAATCAGAGTAGCGACAAGGCTAGAAACTAGGGTGCGGCGGTTGGTTATACGCTACATTCTGCCAAGCTATCGCCAACCTGTACTGACGGTCATTCATCCATGTGGCACGTCTGTCCACAGCCGGTATGGTAGTAGAATAAATACGTAATTCCGTCTGGTCTTCGGAAGGCCAAATGACCTCTTCTCGCCAATCTCCTAAAATATCACCCGACAAACACGGATTACCTTTTGTTCCATTATTGGAAACAACTCCCTCGGCTTTCAATAATAAATCTGTACTTTCCGCATTCCAATTCCATTTACTGATGGAAACATGATCCAGTAATTCCGCTAAGGGATCAGCGTCCCAATAAATGGTAAAATTACAGGAGTCAGGCTTTCTATTACTGATTATTTCTCCGGTATCCCCTCTTCTCAAACCTCCTATATTGCACCAACACTCTGCTCCATCATAACGCGGATCAATATCAGCAGCTACTCCACGACCGGCATCTTGTCCCAAACCATCCTGCCAGATAATTTCTCCGGTCGCTCCATCAAACATAGCTACGGCAGGAGTACGCTTTACAATTTCATTATCGCCTTCATTTTCATGCACGCCAAAAACCTGCATACCTTGACGGGAAGGAATAAAACGTCCGGCATGTAAAGCATCACCGTGACGCAAGCCCGTAGTAAACAGTCCTTTACCATCATGGTCTACAGTCATAGCCCCCACACAGATTTCATCACAACCATCACCATCAAAATCCGCTACGGTCACACTATGATTTCCCATGCCCGAATAGGCCTCCCACCCCGGTGCCGCACTATCAAAAGTCCATGTATGTTTCAATGCCCCGTTTGTAAAAGTCCATGCAGCCACCACCGTCCGTCCGTACCATCCTCTTACCATGATAGGTGAAGGCGTTTTTCCATCCAGAAAAGCTACTCCAGCTGTAAAACGGTCTGAACGACCACCAGTATTATCATTACCACAATTGCCACCGACACCTCCCCAACCATCCAAGGGATAACGGGTTGGAATATATTCTTTCGAATCCAGTTCTTTTCCGGTACGTCCCTCAAAAACCGTGAGGTATTCCGGGCCATTTACTATCTTACCATACGTAGGACTTTTTTTATCCCATGTCCTCCAGTCGGCTTGGGCATCTCCTATCCGATGTCCCAGCCCATCGACAGTACCATCTCCTGTCTTACAACAGATTTCCGCACATCCATCTCCATCAAAATCAAAAACCAAGAAATTAGTAGTGGCTGCTCCGGAACGTACATTCGGTCCCAAATCAATACGCCACAATCTTCTTCCATCCATTTTATATGCGTCCAAATAGGTATTACCGGTAAAGCCACGTTGTGGCGGTCGCTTTGAATTAGAAGGAGACCATTTTAAAATAATCTCATACTCTCCATCACCATCCAGATCACCTACACTACAATCATTAGCTGTATAAGTGAATGATTCACCTGCTATTTCTCCGTCCTCCGGTTTACAAACAGGAATACTTAAATAAGGATTCCGTTTCTCTCCCTTCAAACGGGTCCAGGTAGCGACTTCCCCGGTAGTTGCTTTTAAAGTCCAACGATTATCCACCGTATAATCAACCGTACGGTCTAAAAAATCGGAAGTCCGATCTATCGGTTCTTTATTTAATTTTACCTCCGCACCTCCACCGGAACTACGGTATAAATCAAATTGTAATCCGGCTGCATCCTCCAAGGTCATGCGCCAGCTAAAATACATTCCTTCCTCTGTAGGAATTCCAATCAATCCTCTTGAAAGCTTTTCTCCACTATAAGGTTGGGAGAAAGCGAATATGCTTCCGACAAGCAGAAGCATATTCATCATAACCCAATGTTTCATCTAACAATTTATAAAACCTTAATACAAGCGGGGAGTTTCCCCGCCTATCTACTTAAAAAAGAAACTCCTGTCTATCAATCTTTACCTCTAAAAAATATCCACATCTCTATTGCCACAAATTCTCTTTAAACTCAATTTCAACAATGCGTAACTCGTGATTGGTTTTATCGCCATTTTTTGCCTTAAACAAATCCAATTCACCCGCAGCAGGCGCAGCAACCTCTACAATTTGTCCGAAACCGTCACCTTCCTTGCTGGCACCTTTCAAACGAATGGTTATCTCATTTGTCAATACAGGTTTTACATTCAGGTGGATATATCCCAAACTCTTTTCAGTCTCACCACTCCAAATCAGTTCATCACCTGCATATATTTCCAAAGGATAGCTACGCAAACGCCAACCGGTAAGTTTCATGCAAATTTCATCCACACGGGCCGCACGTTCCAAACTATAAGTTATCCATGCACTGTTCAGTCTGCCATCATTCTTCCATTCACTCAATTCATTATCATCGAAACTTTTTATCGCTTCATCCTGGTTGGCTCCGGCAACCGCCGATAAGATATTCACATCGACTTTCGTATCTTTGTAAGAAGGAGTCAACGGAGTTTCTCCACGGGTCAGCCTGCCCTCCAGTTCATCTCCCGGAATATAGTTACTCAAGCCATTCTTCACTTCAACCGGTGCGGAAGAAAGACTGATTTCGGCAGATTGCAATCCATCAGCCTTGGCTGTTATACGAACTGCTCCCGGAGTCGTAAGAGAGCGTATCAAAGCCCGGTTGATTCCACATTCTACAGGCAAATCTTTTGAAAGAATATAATTATCTTTGCCCTGTGCTATTCCACCACGCCATTCAGCCGGTCCCTCTACGTCAAAATGTATCAGATCATTAGCCAGCGGGCAACGTCTGCCATCTTTATCCATCACTTCCACTTGAAGCAATACCATATCAGCTCCATCCGCTTTCCAGCCTTTAGGACTTTGAATCACACTAAGTTTAATCTGTTCCGGCTTGCCGGCAGTCTGCAATTCAGCGCGGCAACATTCTTTTCCATTCTTATCATACCCTACAGCTTCCAACTTGCCCGGAACAAATGCCACATCTTTGAAAGTATACAAGAAATGATAATCTCTTTGACCGTTTCCTAAAGATTTACCATTCAGGAACAATTCCACTTTTTCAGCACTGGATACCACATAAACAGGTTTAACCACATCTTCTTTATAGTTCCAATGACCAACGATATGAATACGGGGATTCTCTATATCCACCCATCCGTCCCACATCACCTGATGTGCATAGAAAGGATCTTTAGGGATACGCATGGCATCTGTCACACCACTACGACGATAATTCTCCACACCACGATAATGTGTATTCGTATCCGAGAAGATGATTTTCACACCTCCTGAGCTGACACGGTCACCTGTACCCGGGCGTTCACGCCAATAATCAAACCAACGAATCACATTCTCAATAGTAAAGGAATCCTGATTGTGATTATAAGCACGGGCATCCACCTTTTTCTGAACCTTATTAGTCATTGCAGAACGGAATGAATTATTTCCTTCCCCATTTTTATGATATGGATAAGAATATTCATCCCAATATTTACGCAGACCTTCATCACGGCAGTATTCCATGGCCCACATCGGATGATGTTTGCTCTTATTGATATAAAGCATCTCGCCACCATATTCGGCTTCACGAATATCAAGCATTTCACGGGAACCGATGGCACGGCCTCCATGAGGGTCATACTTATCACGAATCGCTTTCATTTCTATCATGTGTTCACGACTGATTGATTCGTTTCCACATTCATAGAATAAAATACTCGGATTATTACGGTTGTAAATAATGGCATCACGCATCAATTCTGTACGTTGTTCCCATTGACGGCCTTCACGGTCCTTTTCCGCATCACCGGCCTGCATCGCCTGAATCAATCCGACACGGTCACACGATTCAATATCCTGCTTCCAAGGGGTGATATGCATCCAACGAACCAAGTTGGCATTATCTTCCACCATCAGACCGTTGCTATAATCACTCAGCCATGCAGGAACACTCATACCGACTCCCGGCCATTCATTACTGGTACGCTGTGCAAAACCTTTCATCTGAATCACCCGGTCATTCAACCAAATCATTCCTTTGCCGAAACGAGTTTTACGGAAACCGGTACGGGTAGCCACTTCATCTACTTTTCTGCCATCCACCCATAAACTGGTTTTTACTGTGTACAAATATCCGTATCCCCAACTCCAGAAATGAAGTCCGTCTATTTCTGCTGAAGCTTCCAAAGTCGCAGTTTCACCCGGTTTTACTACCGTCTGAGTACCCTCAAAACTTTTTATGCTTTTCCCGTCACGATCAAACACTTCAACCTTATAAGCGACTTTCTTATCCCGATTATATTCATTTTTTATTTCAGACTCCGCATGAACCACAGCCTTACGAGACTTCACACGGATATCTTCCGCATAGATATAGACACCGGTCGTTTTTAAATTACTATACAAGGGAAGTGTCTGATAAAGTTTATCAGTAACATGAAGCCATACATTCTTTGGTATACCTCCATAATTGGCGTTGAAATTACGGTCACTCCATTGATATTTGGTGCCGGTAGCACGTTCCTTATAATTCCAATTGTTATCAATACGGACCGCCATTACATTCTCTTGTCCATATTTAATATAAGGAGTCAAATCGAAACCTACAGCCATCGCACCATTTTCATGCAAGCCGATATATTCGCCATTGATATAAAAATCAGCTCCTTGACGGACCCCCTCAAATTCAACAAAGACTTTTTTGTTCTTGCTGCCGGCAGGCAGACGGAAATGTTTACGATACCACATCACAGTATCCGTCAATTGCTCTATACTCAAACGAAAAGCTTCATCTTCATTAAAAGGACGGGGTAATGTTACTTTCTTCCAATCCGTATCCTGAAAACGTACCTCTTTGGCTTCCGGTATATCGCCAACATAAAGTAACCATTCAGAATTAAAATTGTATTTATCACGGACAGATGATGCTGCCGCAATCTGACTTATTCCTATAAAAGTCAATAAAAATAAAAGAATTTTGTTTCTCATAGCTATCTCAAATTGTTTGTTGCAAAACTAGCATAAAGTCCTCTTGCCTACCATAGAATAAGATACATTTATATAGAAATTCGTTCAAAACGAAATTTCAGGGTATTCATGTTGCGCATATTCACATATCACATTAATACTCAACATATTACACAAATACCCTGAAACATTTATTCTATAGGTTGCAACATCAGGACTATATAATTCATTGCTTCACCATAGCCGGAGTCAACGTTACAGGTCCCAATAGCCCTGAAGATTTTGGTTCCCAATCAGAAGCATCAAAGATACCATTTTTCACATTTTCCTTTTTTCTTGCAGACATATTTACATTATAGAAAATCTTCCAGTCCACTCCCTTCTTATCCATATAAGCAATTCGATTCGCCATAGAGTTGGCTACTCTGACAACTAACTCATCCTGTCCTTTGAATTTTTCAGCAGGGATATACAATTGATAAGGAGAGTCAATCACTGTACCGATATAATCTCCATTCAAATAGACAGATGCATTTTCCGCTACAGAGCCAAGATCCAATTTGATCACATCCGCTACAGGCACCTTATTTATAGTAGTCGTATAAACGGCTGTTCCAGAAAAAGCTTTATATTCATCCCCTACAAAATCAGTCCATGAGCCCAAACTGTCAACCGTTATAGAAGCAGGAAGTTGAGGACCTCCTTGAACAAAAGAAACAGTCCAACTGCCGGAAACAGGATTGGGCTCACCTGCATTTTGATAATAAGCATAGGCATCTCCTGTAAAATGCTGACCGGAAGTTGATACAATGACAGTTTCACCCGGATTCAATTCCAGATAAACATCTGTTTGCCCGTCATTGCGTTTCATAGCAGCCAAACCACTAGCACCAGTCATTGGATTGAAAATCGCCGCACTCCGAGCTTCTGTACGAAGTGGAATCCAATCCTCTATTTTACGGTCGCTACTATTTTCTATAAAGTAATATTTTCCCGTCGCACTATTTCTTCGGATACATTGCAGACCTGCCTGATACATTTTCTCAGCACCCACATTCGCCTCATCCATCAGAGCATTAATATCATCTGACAAACAAATCTTCCCCTTACCTACCCGTGCACATTTAACAGCACCTTCAGCATGAAAGTCCAAAGCATCCAGCATTTCTTTAAAATGAGCCTGTTTCTCTTCCGAAAGAATCATTCTGGCCATATCTTGAGGAATTCCCTTATAAAACACAACGGTAGCACCTTCATCAGCCAAAGCCATCAGTTTTTCCATTGTTTCATAAGGAATATATTGCGCCGCCGAAACAAGAACGGTTTTATATGCGGCACCGGGCGTTACAATCATTTCTTTCTCAATATTAGTTTTAAGAAGTTGCTTGTCAGAAATCATATCCCACGCATAACCATTCTCTGTTAAAGTTACCGCACTTTCTCTGACCGAAGATTCCAACATATTACGATCCAATCCGCTAAAATGCTGAAGACTTCTGTTCCCTTGTTCAGACATCACATCGGCTATGTTATAGTATAAAAGAACATCATTGTCAGGAGTGCCATCCTGTAAAAATGACTGCACGCGAGTAACATACTGATTCAAATATTTAAAATCCTCCCAAAACGGATTATTCGGATGAAAATGGACTGCCGCATAAAATAACCATCCCGGCCAGGGAGCCTCCTGCGGACTGAAACAAGTGCCATGATAAAAAATATGATTCACCCCACCCAGAAAGAAAAGGTCAAGCGCTTTCTTTACATCTCCCAGATTCGATTGAAAATGTTCATCCAGCCAAGTCGCACTTTCTGAAGATGAGAGTTTCTTTCCTTCCGTATGAGCTACAGACGGAGCTGCTTTTATACTGACCAAATCACGCCCCTCTATTTCGGGCACATCACTCACTGCATACAAATCCAGAATATTGGCAGGAGAACCATGAGCCTGATTCCTTATACCCTTTCCTTGTTTTGCCGCCCAATGTTGCCAACGAATGGAATAATGATTTATCAATAAATCGTTTATGGTTTGTCTATAATCATACAACACCCTTGCATTCTTGTCCGGTGTATCCATACCTAACAATGCAGGTAAGTGCTGACGCAAGTCATATCCCCTATACTTTTGGAATTCGTCAAAAAAAGCAGGAGTCCAATTTGACTCGCCTCTTGCATCGTCCACTTCATAAGAGTCATTAAAATAATACCTCAGATAACTGATATCCTTTCCTTTAAAAGCCTCATCAAATTTACTGAGATAATGATCAATGGCCGAAGCTGAAAAATGGTCTATCACATCACCTTCACCACCAGGCCCTGCACGTTCTACCATTTTTCCATGATGACCTTGGAACAGAGCGCAAATAGTCCAGTCACCTTGAGGAGCCGTCCAGTCCAATGTACCATCCGGCTTTATTTTTGAAGTCAAGTCAAGACATTCACCTTTATCACTATTAGCGGTCACTATAATCAAAGGCAGTTCCTTTTTATATCGTACCTGATCCAATGCCAATGTCTGTAAATCAGCATTCGCACTGACCGGTTCTTTCAAATCCGCCAGTTTTACCGGAGTATGCCCTGCCAATCTGACAAAGCCTTCTTCCTTATACCGGACAGGTTCACTTAGTTGTTCGCCTTCTTTCAATTGATAAGTTTTATAAGCCACCGTCTTGCACGCATCTTCGGGAGGGACCCAAGGTCCTCCAAACGGCCATCCCGAAGCATTAGCCAAATCAATTCCTAACCCCAACTGCTTCGCTTCCTGCAAAGTATACAGAAACAAATCAACCCATTCCGGAGAAAGAAAATCTTTAAAGCGATCCTCATAACCATGTATTCCATAAATAGGAGTGATCTCCAATCCACCCAGATTTGCCTCCTGGTACTTACGCATAACCGTATCCAAGTCAGTAGTCCTGACCGCATTGCCTTCCCACCACCATCGCGTCCAAGGCTTGGTCTCGTTAGTCACTTGCGGCCATTCAATCTTATGATTCTGTGTACAAGCCAAACAGCCACAAACTGCAAAAAGTACATAACAGAACTTACTGCATTTCTTTAAAAATAAGGATTGCTTCATAAATCTTACTTGTTTAAAAATGGAAACGGGCATTTTCAACACGTTGACCACCTATCATATTCTTTAATTTTTTTGCCACATCAGGATATTGTTTTATCACATTGGAAGTTTCCGCCGGATCTGTATAAATATTATACAATTCTTCGTAGGTTTTAGACGGATCACTAACTTCCAGTCTCACCAACTTCCAACCATCAGGTGTCATAATAGATTGCTTTCCTCCAAATTCAAAGAACTCATAATAAATACAATCATGCTCCTTCTGAGTACCTTTTCCCGTAAGAGTAGGCAAATAAGATATACCATCAATATTTTGAGGAATATCCGCCTGCACCAATTCACCTATAGTAGGCAAAAAATCCCAAAATGCAGAAATATGATTGGTAACTACTCCTTGTGGAATAACTCCCGGCCATTGAATGACGAACGGAGTACGGATACCTCCTTCATATAAATCTCTTTTCTGACCTCTGAACGGACCATTACTGTCAAAATAAGATGGATCGTGCCCTCCCTCCGAATGGACTCCATTATCGGAAGTAAAAACAATGATCGTATGATCATACAAACCTTTCTCTTTCAACTCTTTAATAATCAAGCCCACACTTTTATCCAAATAAGTAACCATCGCCGCATACGCCGCACGCGGATTTTGCTGCGATTTATAACCGTCTCTGCTTCCTCCAAAAGGAGTTTCACAAAATTCCCCCTCATACTCCGTCATCGCTTCCCCCATTATATCAAGATCCGCATGGGGTATGGTCGGTGAAAAATAAAGGAAGAAAGGTTTCTGCGCATTTTCATCAATAAAGTTCAAAGCCTTTTCCAACATCAAGTCATGCGAATAATATTTCCCATCCAGCATAATCTTCTGCTCATTCTCATGCAAGAACTCAGGGTAATAACTATGAGCAAAACGTTGTCCCAGATAACCGTAGAAATAATCAAAACCATGTTTACCGGGCATACCTTCCGTACCCGGTCCTCCCATTCCCCATTTGCCTACACATCCGGTAACATAATTCTTTGTTTTAAAAATATCGGCTACGGTAACTTCACCGGCAGGAAGCGGAGTTTCATATAACAATCCATCCGAACCTGCCACTTTTGCATTTCCTCTGATTGCGGCATGTCCCATGTGCTTTCCTGTAATCAGAGCACAACGGGACGGAGCACTGACCGTAGAACCGGAATAATGCTGCATAAACTTCATCCCGTTCTGAGCTATCCCATCAATATTCGGTGTCTTAATCTGACGCTGACCATAGCATCCCAAATCACCTATTCCCAAATCATCCGCCATAATATAAATAACATTGGGCGATTTCTCTGCCGTTGTAGTCTGGGCCATCGTAAGCCCTGAAGACAACAAAGCTGCGGAAAATAATATCTTACGTGTATTTTTCATATCCAACCTTACTTTATTTAAAGGATGAAATATCCACCATCATTAAATTCAATCTTTTTCCATTTGTAAAATGTCCGGATTGGAAAAGAACTTTCGTACCATCCGGACTAAAGCTGGGATGTGCATGATCTGGTTTCATCTTGGTATCCGACGCCAACCAATGACGCTCCCCGGTCTGTACATTAACCAACCATACATTTCCTCCAAAAGTATCTCCGGCAGCCCATTTATTATCACGGCTGGCATTACAATGCCAGAAACCTCTTCCTACCAATTGGCCGTCAATCGCTTGGCGATCTTTTTCTAATTCCACCTGCCCTATCAACTCTACATCATCCGTACGCAAATTGATACGCACAATACCACTCGCCTGTTTGCGAAGGCGCGGCTGAAATCCCAAGATATTGAAATATACAAAATCTTTGGTTGCAAAAGTTTCATGAGTCACCCAATCTAGCGGAGTTTCTTTATATAAAGGTTTAAAGACAGTTCCATCTGCCGTGCAAAACCACATACGCTGATGGGCATCGCCACCGGTTTCGTTACAAAAAACAATTTCACCCGGAGTAAAACGGCTGGCTTGTATATGTCCTGTTTTAAATTCCGTATCAATAACCTTAGTTACTTCTCCCGTACTGAGATTCATTTTACGAATTCCGCAAAGAGTTGGCTTTATCTTTACCGGCTGGTTACTTTCAGGCAGGAAAGCGTTTTTCATCATACGTTCCTTTTCCTCTTCCGTACCCTCACGCTCAACAGTTATGTAGGCATAATCATCATTACAATCCACAGCATATCCTCCCGGACGTCCCATCTCAGTGGGGAAAGTGCCTATGAAAGTTTCATAAGCGGATGGTTTACCTACTTTTCCTTGTTTTACATCGGCAAAGAATTTATTCAAGTCCATTACATACATGTTCCAGTTTTCTTTTTCTTTCCGGCTGACAAACATACGATTCGTTTTATTAGCCAAAAAAGCACTGCCCAAGTTCGGTCCTTCCGTAGCTTGAATAATCTTACCGGTGGCCATTTCAATAAAGTAAATCTGTGTAGGAGTCCATTTACGTTTTTCTCCGTTAGGAAGCGTACTTTCCACCTCTTTGTCATTTCCACGGCTGGAAGACCTGAACAATAAGTATTTGCCATCAGCCGTCCACATGGGATCAGTCTGATAAAGAAAACGGTCATTCTTCATCGTGTCGGTCAACATAGTGATAGTATTGCCGGTCGCACTATCTACATAAGTCCGCATTTCCGATGCAGTGCAGTTTCCAAACTGAGCCAATGCGGCTTTACTAAAAGCTAAAAATAATGTAATAGCTAAAAAAGTCTTTCTCATAGCATGTCATTTTTTATCTGATACTACAAATTTATGCATGAGAGAAATTATATCAAATAGAATTTTATCCATTTATATGGTTAATTGTTCACTTTTTAGTTAACTCATAAAAAAAAGTAAGGTAACACCGACAATGCCACCTTACTTTTTTAACGAGTTAATCAAATTTCCTAATTAACCTCATTTCCAAGAACATATTGATATTATCAATTTAATTAATATCCATAATTCTGATAAGCTTTTTTTGCAGCTTCATCCAACAACACACCATTTTCATCTGTCAGCAACTCTATGAAAGTTCTAGAGAATGGTTTCAATGTCATATAATTCTGGAAATTGCCTTTAGCATTTCCTGTTTGACCATTACCACCATTCACATTATCAGAAACATCCCATGAACCTACCGGATAAGTGTTATTAGCCGAATTTGCTCCCATTTGGTTATGCCACTGAATACGCTGAGCTTGAACACCTGCATGGTGAATCACTCCATAGTAGATAAATTCTTCATTGAACTCTCTCGCATATTCATTATATATAAATTCCAGAAAACGTTTTTCCGGAGTATCAGCAACAGGAGTATAATTTTCTAATTTTGATTTTTCGGAAGTTCCATCCCAATATGAAGCATCGACCTTTATTGCATCATAACTATTATTATCTACTTCATACGGCCATTGTTGTGACTCGTTACTTAAATTTTCATGTCCAGGATATAAACGTGCAAGTACTTCATTACGAGTTTCACCAGGTTTAAAGGCTGCACGTCTGCGTAATACATTAATATCTTCAATTGCTTTACCGTATTCTCCCTTACGTCCATAAGCCTCAGCACGCACCAAGTACATTTCAGCAGAACGCATAACCGGAATATCCCGACCTCCACTTTCACTATCCAAAGCACCACGATTAGGATCATCATACTTCATATTTGTAACCTTACCTGTTTTAGAAGTATTCTCCAATCCATAGAAAATTTTACTATCGGCAAACGAATAATCATCATTACCAACAATTTGTGGGCGATAATAATACTTATTGCCATCTTTCACCCATCTGGCAAATACAGGATATGGCTGAGCATTAATAACCTCCACATCAATAGCGGTTTCTTTTGTATTCTCAATCATAGCACGTGAGATATCTCCTGTTCCCATTTTATGTTCTCCCGCCACAGCTTTACGACCTCCCCAAGAAGGACGATTATAAGTAGGCAAAATATGTTCATTGAAATAAGCTGCTTGTTCCTCATTCCAAACATACGTTTTATTTCTTTCATCATTGTAAGCATAATAATCTCCATTTGCACTGGGAGTAGAAGCCCCCGAAGTGTTTATGCCTGTCACATATTCCAAACGGAAAGTTTTTTGATAACGAGAGTCATTTAGTTTATCTGTAAATACATCTATACCAAAATCATCATTACAAAAACCTTGATTTGACTTACCGCCATATTCCCACAAACGACTAGGAATACCATACTTGTCACCTGCATAATCACCGACAAAGAAAGTCAAAGCACGTACACCGTAACGATAGTTATCACCACTTTCTGAAAATACTGCGTTCAAAACATTCTCTGTTGTCTTTTCATTCGAGAAATCACCTAGGTCATGGCGGAACAATTCATGATAATCATCTACCAACGGATGAGCATTAATCACCATATTAGCATAATAAATACAAGAATCCAAATCCGCAGCCCCCTCACCTTTATAAAGCATACCCAAATATGACTTTTCATTGCCATTATCTATCGTTCCATCAGCTCTACGACCATATTCAGGAGTACCATACTCTTTACCTTGATAACGATTCAAATAAATCTTAGCCAATAAATGAGCCGCTGCATATTTTGTTGCACGTCCATATTCAGCTTCACTATATTGCTCTGGCAAATGCTCCACCGCATAACGCAAATCACCAATCAGTTCCTTGAACATGACAGATGCAGGAGTACGCGTATATTGATAATTTGAAGGCAAAGAAGTACTACTTTCCGTTGAAAAATAGACATCACCAAAAACTGTATTCAGCAAATAATACACGTAAGCACGATTAAATAACACCTCAGACAAACGTGCTGCTGCAAAAGAAGGGTCAGAAGCATATTTTCCTAAAGCATCCCCTGAACGAATAGCAGTAATAGCCTTATTACAATTATCGATAATCGGATAGCCATTGATCAAAAATCCAGCCTGCTGCTTTGACTGAAATCCCATAAACTGATTAGCCTGATTTCCTATGAGCCCCGAAGGAGACCACTCAGATATTGCAAACTTATTCAATGACGTCGCACCACTTTTCATAGCACAGTCATGACCTGTTTCCAACATATGCAGACCTTCAGTGTACAACAAAGGAAAACGAACCGAATTATATGAACTCACAATCAATTGATCCAAACCTATTTCAGTATTCAAATAGTCCTGTGTTATGGAAGATACCATTTTTTCTTCCAAGAAACTATCAGAACAACTTGCCAATGCAAGTGCAAATGTACCAGCTAATATATATTTTTTCATTTTCTTCATATTATAAAATCAATACTATCAATTAGAAGCCCAATCTTACTCCCAAAACAAGACTGCGAGTAATACAAGTATTATTAGTTTGTCCACCAATATGATTACCTGCATCCCAACCAGTCAAATCATCCGGATTAATACCAGCTTTAACCAATTCTCCACCAAAAAGGAACGGATTCAATACCTGAGCATATACCTGTGCACTGCTTGCACCACACTTCTTCAACCAACTTTGAGGAACTGTATAAGACAAAGCTATATTCTTTATAAGAACCATATTTCCTTTTGTATAATTTCTTACATAGTCATATTTAGTTTCACGAGTTGCTGTAGTAGGCTGAGCAAACTTTGCATCTGTATTAGTTGGTGACCATGTATCTTTTTCAATTCGACGACCAATAGTCTGGGTCAGACCATAATAAGTATTACCAAATCGAAAATAAGTAAAGAAGCTCAAATTCCAGTTCTTATAGGTAAATGAATTATTGATACCGCCTGTCCATTTAGGAGATTTATTATAAATTTTCTTATCATTATCATCAAATTTACCAAATCCATTATCCATATAGGAAACAACTTCACCTGTTTTATTACCTGCAGCATCTTTTATTTCTACAGTCTTTGATCCTTCTGTACCTTGTGGAACTTCAACTAATGGTTGATCCACAATCTTATATTGTCCAGGAAGGAAAGTCAATCCCAAAGAACGATAAACATCCATCAAATGATTATCCTCCTGAGTATTTTGCCAAATGCGGTCATACTGGAAATCATAAAAACTATTCAAAGGCTCACCCACCATCCAAGGACCTGTTGAATCATACGTAGCACCACCGGCCAATTCTTTAATTTTTTCATTATTCAAAGAGAAAGTCCAATCCGTTTGCCATGTGAAGTCTTTTGTTTTAACATTTACAGTTGACAACGAAACTTCAAAACCTCTATTTTCTGTCTTACCTACATTATTCAAGATTTGTGCATAACCGGTAATTACCGGAATCGACTGATTCATCAGCAAATCAGAAGTCTTAGCAATATAATATTCAACACTACCACTAATACGATTCTCCAAGACTCCAAAATCAACACCAACATTTAAAGATGAAGTTTTTTCCCAACCTAAAGAATAGTTAGGCATAATATTAGTCTTTGTACCAATAGTATTCGACGAAACATTGCCCACTCCAAATGGGATGCTAGCATAGGTAGAAGTAACAGAACCTGCTGTTTGATAAGGATTAACAGCAGAGTTACCTGTAACACCATATCCTACACGAAGTTTTAATTGGTTAATCCAATTAATTTGCTGTATCCATTTCTCTTGTTCCATACGCCATGCCAATGCAGCAGAAGGAAAGAAATCCCATTTGTTTCCAGCAGCCAACATAGAAGCGCCATCAAATCGTCCGGTAACAGTCAACAAATATTTATCCATCAATCCATAATTCACACGTGCCATATAAGAAGCTCTTGACCAAGTAGAAAAATTGGAGCCTGGAGCATATTTTGCATTATTCGATGCACCAATATTATACCACAAAGAAGAAGGAAATGTGATTTCATATCCACGCATGTTCAACCCTTCAGTACGATAACGTTCAGCTGATTGCAACAAAGTAATATTTACCGAATGAATATCTTTTATTGTTTTATTGATATACAGCAAGTTTTCCAATGTCCATGACAACTTCTGACTGTGCTCATTATTGGCTACATTAGGAGCCATTGCAGGATTTTTAAAAGGATTAGTATATCCCTCACCATAATAACTACCCACACGGGAGTTACGATATTGAGCGCCTAAATTCGTACGCCATTTTACACCTTTCAAAGGTTCCCAAAATTGTCCAAAATCCAATTCTGCATAAGAAGAGAAGTTCACGCCATAATAACGTGTTTCATTCCAAGCATCATCTATATTTCTCAAAGGATTATGATAAGCCTGATCATCGGCACTTGCAACCTCCAGTATAGAACCATCTTCATTATAAGCCGGTACCCATGGCATCATATCCATAGCCAAACCATAAGAGTCTTTTGCTCCTGTATTACTTGTATTACTTACAATACCATAATTTTTAATAGAATGAGTAGCATTCAATCCCATTCCCACTTTCAACCATTTAGTCGGAATAATTTCACCGTTTATATTGGCTGTATAACGTTTGAAATCTTGGTCTTTCATAGGTACTTTCTGATCCAAATATCCCAATGATACATACAATTTGGAAGTTTCCGTTCCTGCTGAAAGAGAAATCTGATGATTATGAGTAAATGCTGTACGTGTCACCAATTCGCCCCAATCAGTTGTTTCTAATTGTGAAGGATCATAAGAATAAGTTCCATCAGCATTTTGCTGATATACTTTTTCCAATCGTTTATCCATATATGACATATTGTTGGGATTCAGCCATAAAGCTTTATCACGCTCAGGATCAGGGTTGTCACCATATCTACCATTATAAGTACCACCCGTAATAGCTGACTGACGATTATAATCCAACAATTGACCAGAATTCATATAATCAGTTGTTGAATCCAAGAAACCAAAACTAAATGAGCCATCATAATTAATAGTAGTTCTACCCGTTTTACCTTTTTTGGTTGTCACCAAGATAACACCATTAGCACCACGAGAGCCATAAATAGCGGTAGCAGAAGCATCTTTCAAAATTTCCATAGATTCAATATCACTCGGATTAACATCAGCAATCGAACCTGCTGACATAGGTATTCCGTCAATAACATATAAAGGATTATTATCCGCAGTTAAAGAACGATTACCACGAATACGAATATCGCCCAACTCACCAGGACGATTATTAGACGTAATATCCACACCTGTCACACGTCCTTGCATAGCCTGCAAAGCATTTTGAACAGGACGATCCTCTATAACCTTACTCGTAACACGTGCCATAGCACCAGTCACATCACTTTTTTTCTGAACACCATAACCAACCACTACCACTTCATCCAGTGTTTCGGTATCCTCCTCCAAGATTATTTTAACGGTAGATTGTCCTTTCACTTGGATATCTACGGTCTTGTACCCCACAAAACTTACTTGGATCGTTCCATTATCAGGAACATTCTGAAGTGTGAACTTACCATCAAAGTCGCCGTCTGGCGGCCGATGAGCGCCGTCACGATGCCGTTGTCGCCGAACTTGTCCAGCAGCCGTCCGTAAAGCGTCACGCAGGCCGGGTCGTTCATCAGCGCCTCCACCTCGGCGGCGGTGTAGCGGCGCGTGGTGAGATTGAACTGGTTGGTTTTGTTGATGAGCTGTGTGATGCGCTCGGCGTGAGGCGTGTCGAAGGGGCCCAGCTCGCAGCGCATCTCAAGGCTGCGCAGATAGTCTTCGTAATTGCCGAAGCTCTGCCGGGCCGCGGCGCGCTGCAGGTTCTGCCGGTACATCTCGCCGCGCCGCCGGTCGTCGGCGGAGACGGCCGTGGCTTCAAACCATCCGCCCCGGTCCAGCACGCGGGCATATTCCTCGGGAGCTGCCAGCTCGGGCACCGTTACGGTGGGCAGCTCCTGCCGCACGATCTCCCGCTCCGCCGGGTTATCATCCAAAAATACCAGGCTGTCGGGCAGGATATTGATCTCCCCGGCAATGGCGTCGATGTTGCGGGACTTTGGCTCCCAGTTGGCCTTGAAGCACAGGAAGACGTCCGCTTTGAGCACGCTGTCCGCCCGTTCAAAGCCGGCCTTTGCCGCGGCTTCCTCATTTTTGCTGCACACATTCAAAAGCACGCCCATGCCGGAAAGCTCTTTTAAGTAGCTCTGGAACGCGGTGTAGGCC
>OLPA01000518.1_pt1 | contig 36288 bp, 30 predicted proteins | sample 1672811 | NCBI WGS metagenome assembly OLPA01 (sample SAMEA3136726, study PRJEB25190) | human gut metagenome | biome: human gut; feature: human-associated habitat; material: faeces | place: Austria | collected 2013
ATTTTCCTACATCAGGGGGCTTTTGTCTATTGTCCTATTTTACTGGTTCAGTCCAAAACCTACCGGTATAAGTTCTACGCTTTGCCTGCCATTATCGCCGTGGGATATCGGGTCAATTCTCAGAGGGCAACGCAGTTTCGACAGTGGGCGACTAAGGTGCTGGACACCTTCGCGAAGCAAGGTTATGTGTTAGACAAAGACCGCCTTATAAATGGTCAGATTTTCAACGAAGATTACTTCGACCCTCTAATCTCCGAGATACAGGAGATCCGAGCCAGTGAGCGCCGGTTTTATCAGAAAATTACGGATATCTATGCTACGGCGGTCGATTACTCCTTGGACAGCCAGATTACAAAGGACTTTTTCGCTACCGTCCAAAACAAGATGCACTATGCTGTTCACGGTAATACTACCGCCGAGGTCATTATGGCGCAGGCAAATCACACAAAGGAACACATGGGGCTGACCTCTTGGCATAATGCACCGGATGGGAAAATCGTCAAAGCCGATGTTTCCATCGCCAAGAACTATCTGTCTATGAATGAGATGCAGGAACTGAACGAGATCGTGACCATGTATCTTGACTATGCCACAAGGCAGGCTCGACGCCATATCCCAATGACAATGGCAGATTGGGCGTCAAAGCTGGATGCCTTCTTGCAGTTCAACGATGCTGAGATTTTGCAAGACAAAGGAAAAGTGACCACCGCCATTGCAAAGTTATTTGCGGAAAGCGAGTTTGAGCAGTACCGTATCATTCAGGATTGCCTGTATCAAAGCGACTTTGATAAGTTGGTTGCTACTACGCAAAAGAGTAACAGAAAGAAAAAGTTATCAGACGAAGGTGTACACCAACTTTACTGTGACAAGTTGATACTCTGGAGTGCGTAAAGAAATTTAGTAAAGGTAAAAACCAAGAGAGTTTTCTGGAAACCCTTACAGTGTTGTCAAACATATCCATACATATTGATGAAACTGAAATAATCATGGACTATTCAGGTTCGCACGAAAAGACAAAAAGAAGTGCGGAACTCGAAGGCAGATACAACGAATGTATTAATGCTGTGAAAGAGCTAGAAAATGGACAGATTTCAGAGTAGAAAATGCCAACGGCTCAGATGTTTTTTACATTACTCTGCAAGATGGCGGAGTATATAGTGATAATAATTTGGTAGGAGCAACAATTATGTAATAATGAATTAGCCGAGCAATTTTTTTTGTAATTATGTTATTCTATCGTTTATAATGCATAAAAAACTATATGCTTTGATGATATGGCATGATAAAATAATACAGAGAACGAGGTAATATAATAGATAACATCAAAAAATGTCTTAACAGCAAGGTCCTTCCTAATTGGATGTTGCTCATCTTTGTAATCGTGCTTTTAATACTTGTGGCGTTTGGCTGGAAGATTACATATGATCCTCAATTAGAAGATGACTGGGTCGCAATCGACGCAGTTGGAGGATTGGCTTCTGCGGTTATTTCTGGAGTGGCAATTTGGTTTGCGGTATTTGTACCTAAACGTATAGCACAGGAGCAAAATAAAATTGCGTTATTTGAAAAGAGGTTCTCAAGTTATAGTGTTTTTCTAAAATACACTTCATTTGCAGAAGCGATTCGGCAGATAGATACTATAAATCAACTCCGTCAGGCATTTTCACTCAATTTTATGGAGTATGGGGATATGTCCAATCCAACAGAATTGATATTGATGATTAAAAGTGACGAAAAGCAGCTGATGTCTGCATCTGTCAAGCAAAAGTAGACATTTAAAAGAACCATAGCGTTAGAAGCCCAGTTCGGTCTTGTACTGAACTGGGCTTTTATAGCCCAGAGCGGCCGCAGGCCGCCTGTTATTAAAGTAATACACATACTCGTCCAGCAGCTTGGGAACATCCTCAGCGGTCTCCAGGCCGAAGTCAAGGTATAGTTCTTCCTTGATCCAGCCATTCAAGGCTTCAATTATTGCATTATCTGTTGGAGTTCCCCCTTTCGACATGGAGCGAAGTATGTTATAATGTTCGTGAGCCTGGCAGAAGGCTTGTGAGGAGTAGACAGAACCCTGGTCGGTGTGGAAGACTACCTGGGGCGTCTGCTCCTCATTTTTCTTGCCTGCAAGTTTCTTTAGTACTTCCAGACAATGGTAGTAGGGCTTATTGCTGCCGGTAATCGGTGTGGCCTGGTGCGCAAGGATCTGGTTGTTGAATGTGTCTACAAGAAGTGTCCATTCCCAGTTCTTGCCGTTGTTCTTAAACACGGTCATATCCGACACAACAATCTGGATCGGCCTGACAGCGTTCCAGTTACCATCCACTACATTGGCAAACTTGATATGTTCTTCGCCTTCTTTCTTTTTATAGCGGTATTTACGGGTTTTGGAACGAATTCCAGCTTCTTTGCAGCATTTGTGAGCGAGATTGTGGGAGAAAATCCAACCTGTAGCCTGAAATACATCGTCTGCGAGCATGTGGTAGCCGTGAGGAGGATGTTTTTGGTGCTGCTCCGTCAGCAGCTTCGTCAGTAACTGCCTGTCCTGCTCATACCGGTTCAATGTACCTTGTCGCTTCTTCCATTTGTAGTAACCAGACTTGCTGACTCCCATGAGTTGACAAAGAAAGACAATAGGATATTTCCCTTTTAATTCTTCGATGATTTCGTATTCGCACCTTGTCCAGTAATGTACTCCCTGTTTGCACCAGCTCCTTCCACCCAGTATCCTTTTTTTAACCGTGCGATCTCTATTTCTTGCTTTGCCACCAATAAGCGCAGCCGTTCTAATTCTGATAAATTCTTGCTCCGGTGTAATGCTGCAAACTTATTACCTGACCGTTTCTTTGGTTCCAGTCCTGGTTTGCCCTCTTCCAGATATTTCTTAGCCCACGTACAGATTAAACCGTTATTGACAGCATATTCTTTTCCCAATGTCCTAACTGAGATATGCTCATCCAGATATCTATGTATGATCTCCAGTTTCTGTTCGACTGTCCACTCTCGTTTTCTTTGTCCTTTCCTCATTGTCACCTCCCTGATACCCTTATTTTAGCATAAGCAAAAGGTAGACACATGGTTCTTTTCATGTGTCTACCTTTAGTTTACAGCTTTACCATCCTATGCGAACACGGCTGCGGCTGTTTCTGGAGCGGGGCATCAGCTTTGAAGAAGCATATACAGTTCCCAAGCGGGAAAACGCCTATATCCGCTACGCCGGGCGGGAGGAGCTTATGCGCGCTATTATGGAAAAGTATCCATGCGATAAAACCGCCAAGGTCGATAAGGCTGCGGAGTCAAAGCCAAAGACCACAGTGCCCCATGTCAAAACATAGGAGGTGGTCGGATCAGCTATTTTGATACCATCTATGCCGATAACAGCCTGCCCCATCGTGCCAAGACAGTGTACATGTACCTCAAGAGCATGTCCGCTTCCAAAGGGGAGTGCTGGCCGGGGATCAACACCATTGCCTCCGATCTCGGCCTCTCCCGCTCCACCGTCAAGCGGGCCCTTGCCGATTTAGAAAAGCACGGGTACATTGAGAAAGCACGGCGCTGCCGTGACAACGGCAGCTCAGCCTGTAGACAAATCCGCCTCTGGCTTAGGCCGGAAGCGGGTATTCTGCGCAGATGTTGAAAAGATCGAGAAAAAAGTCTGTGAGCGAATGAAAAAACGATGGAACAGGGCGGGTTTTCCACCGCCTTTTCGCTAACTTTTTGAGATTTAGGCATGCGTAAGTAAGCGCAGCCTTCACTTCCATCTGCGCCTTTCCGAACAGTTGTGTATACCGGAAGCCATGGAGCTCCTTGGCCAGGCCAAAGATTCTCTCTATGGTTTCCTTCCTGTATTTGTAAAGATCTTTAAGATCGTACCTGTAGCGATTCTCGTCTGCTTCATCCACCGCATCCTGCCAGACGTGCCGGGTCACTACCTTTACATGAGACTGACTGTGGGTGCATTGGTTCAGATACGGGCAGAGCTCGCATACTCTCGGATCGCTCTTGTATTCCCTGTACCCTTCACGGTTTGTTGTGCTGTAACTGAGAATCTGATCCGCCGGGCAAAGATAGCAGTCGAAGTGCTCGTCATAGACATATTCATACTTGGGGAAGAATCCGTCTTTCGTCTTGGGGCGGGAGTAGGCGCTCAGAAGGTCAATGCCATTGTCTTTCATCTTCTTGGCTATGGCTGGCGTCTTGTATGCGGTGTCTCCAACCATAACCTTTATATCCAGGTGCTTAATCTTCTCGTATACTGCCGGGAAGGTCTTGCCGTCGTTTTCGTTGCCGGGATGGACGCTGTAGCCGAGGACCACGCCGTTAATGTCGCAGGCCGTTTCTACACTGTACGCGAATACGTTCTTGTGCTCACCCTTGCGAAACCAGCCGCTTTCCGGATCGCTCGTGCTCTGCTTGACGTGCTTCTCTTTCTTCTGTCTTGCTTTTTTCTTCTTCGATGTATTGGGGTTGGGCTTTCCTTTTCCCTTATCCTTCGGCGGCTTTGGGTCTTCCTCATCATCCGGGGATTCTTTCGGATCGTCCTTCAAAGGCTTCTTACCGTGCGCTTCCCGATTCCGATCGATCTCTTCCCGCAGCTCCTTCTCATACCACTGAGTTTGTTCTTCTACAACGGCGTCCTCATACTTCTTGCTGTTCGCTCTGGCTTTTACATGGGTCGAATCCACAAACACCACGCTTTCATCTACCAGCCCGGCTTCCATGCACTCCTTCAATATCTTCTGGAAGATCTGTTCAAACAGATCCGTGCCCTGAAACCGCCGCATGTAGTTCTTCCCAAAGGTGCTGAAGTGCGGCACGGAGTCATGCAACCCCAAGCCAAGAAACCATCGGTATGCCATGTTCACTTTGATCTCCTGGATCGTCTGCCGCATGCTCCGTATCCCAAACATGTATTGGATTACCGCCAATTTGATCAGAATGACAGGGTCGAGGCTCGGACGTCCGTTATCCTCACAGTAGCTGTCTTCCACCATCTCATAGATGAAGCTCCAGTCAATGGCATTCTCCAGCTTTCGTACAAGGTGATCCTCCGGAACCAACTCGTCCGGACTTGTGAACTCGATCTGATCCCGGTTCTTCCCTCCGTTGCGCGTCATCATATCCCTCGCCCCCCTTGCCTCTGTTCTACCATAACAAAGTACCCATAGTAAGTGCTTTCGCTCTCCCTATGGGTACTTTGTCTACAGGCTGCGCTGCCGTGACAACGGCAGCTTTACAAGCAATCTATATCTCATAAAATGACAGGCGCAGCTCTCCCACCAAGGGATCGCTGTGCCTGTTTGCTGGACTGAGGGGTGGTTCAGGGTGAGCCTCCCGGAAGGTAGAATCCTAACACGATGGATAAGACAGAGAGAAGAAAAAAGATGTAGTTAATAAAAATGAGTTTACGAAAGCTGAAGCAACTTCTCTTTCTTCTGTAGAGGCTCATCTGAAACGGAGCGCTACATTTTAGATGAAACCCATTATAAAAGAGAAAGAAGGTTTCATTATGGCGAAGGTTCCCAGTTGGCCGCTTATCAGCAACGGTTCCAGCGGCAAAAATGTAACTGCTCTTCAGTGCCTCCTGTGTTACCGTGGCTCCAACATAGCTATTGATGGTATTTTCGGAAATGGAACTGCGGCAGCAGTTAGGACTTTCCAGCAGAATCATGGCCTCGATGCCGACGGAATAGCGGGTCAGAACACACTTTTGGCAATGATTACGACAATTTACAGCAGAACCAATAACTATGCTGCAAGAGCGGCTCAGTATCTTCTGAGCAAGTTTGAGTCGCTTGCCGTAGATGGAGACTTTTGGACTGGTTCTCAGTCTGCAACAGAAACATTCCAGCAGAAAATGGGCATTGCGGTTACCGGCAGCGTGAATTCCCTGACATGGAGGTATCTTTTCGGCTACAGCGCCTATCCTATAGGTAGCGGTTCCGGCGCTATCACTATCAAAAACGAGGATTACGCAGGAAAAACTATTTTGTCTGCCAGCCAGATCGAGCTGCTGGAAGCAAATCTTCCGTTTTACAAGAAAGCGCAGGACGATTATGGTGTTCCTTGGCAGATACTTGCGGCACTTCATTACCGCGAGTATTCTTTGAGGAAAGCTGGACCCAGCAACGGGAATGGACCCTATCAGATTTGGGGTAAAAGCTATCCTGTGGGAGCATACTCTGATACGCAGTTCCAGAATGCCACCAATGACGCAGCGCAGTTCGTACTCGATAAGATGAATGGAACTAGTCTCACGACTGATGACCATGTTAAGTATGCTTTCTTTAGCTACAATGGAATTGCAACTGTGTATAAAACACAAGCCAGAAACCTCGGTTTCACCAGTGCTCAGGCAAACAATGGCGAAGGCTCCCCCTATGTCATGAACCGTTATGATAAAAAGCGCGATCCTACTGTCGAACCCACCAAGAGTAATGGCACATGGGGGCAGATCAAGACCGACGGCGGTAGCCTTTCTTACCCGGCAAATTCCGATTACGGTGCGTTTGTTATATACAAGGCACTCTGCTAATGCGTCAGATTTCAGATATATAGGCTTGAGACAACTCTATAAATGGAGAAAAAGCTCACCGCGTATGGTGAGCTTTTTCTTTGCTGTCAATAAAGCTCTGTGGCGCAGCCGTAGAATGGATTTGTCCAGCCTGCCGTGCCCTCGTGGTGATACAGGGTGGGCTGCCCCGCAGAGTCAAAAACATAGTGCGCGAATTGCGGCGCATCGCCCTGAAAATATATCTCTTCCAGACTGGTGCAGCCGCAGAAAGCGCAGTTCCAAATGACTTTTACACTTGCAGGAACAGTCACGGTTTTAAGCGCGGTGCAGTCGTAAAACGCATTGTAAAATATATCCGTCACGCCTTCGGGAATCACTGCCGATGTAAGCGCGGCGCAACTTTGGAACGCGCCCAATAAATCACCGGCCGTGTACCCAATAGCCGTGACCGGCCTGCCGCCAAGCTCGGACGGGATAGTCACATCCCCGCCCAAGCCGAGGTATTTTGTGATGGTCACGGTATCATCGGCGTTTATTTTGTACTCATAGTCTCCATTAACTTGGAGTGCATTACTCCGCAGCATATCCACGGCAAATTCCGGCTTCGGACTGCCATCGGCGCAGAGATCCACTGTGCTTTCAAACAGCGGGGCAAAATCCGGGCCAAGGTAAAGCTCGCTAAAGCTCAGCTGCATTGAAGCCGCGCTGTTTAACGAAACGCCAACACGGTCATACAAAAACGCACATTCCTTCTGCGTCAGGCAAAAGTCAAGGAAACCCATACAGGTGTCCAGCTTCTCACCCTCAACGCCGCTTGAAATGCCCAGCTTGAAAACCGGCAGAGCCGCAATGTTGAGCTCACCGTCAGTCCGATTATTGGAAATCTGCTCAAAGCTCATCGGCCCCGACAGAAACAGGTTTTCATCACCCAGTGGCAGGGCAGCAAAAGAAGCCGTATCCCCCACTTCAGGCAGGGAGGCAGCATAGGCTGTAAGCTCCGCGGCACCGTCTGTGCGCGTGCTGTCCAGCAGCATGGAGTAGAGCAGCGGGGAGGCCAAGCGGACAAACTTATTCCTCGACATGGCGGCGGAAGCATTGTCATCCACGGCTTCACCCCAAAACGCGGCGGGGATAAAGCCGGGGGTAAATTCAAAAGCGGTGTCCGGGGTATCCCAGCTTTGCAGGAGGCCGGCCTGTAAAGCGGTGTCCGCAGCGAGCGGGCACAGGTCTGTCAGATATTTTGAGCCGGTTCCGGGCTTCAGCCATGTGGTGTCCAAAATGTCCGGCGTGTAGCCCTCGGCCAAGGCCGCTTTCAGCTCCTGTAAGCCGCTCTCCCCCTCATAGAGGGTATAGCAGGGCAGATAATCCTTGCCGCTTAGCACCGCGAAGTCTATGGCCTTTTGCAAAAGCCCGTCCCGCGCGGTGTAGTATTCCATATAAGCCCCGGCGCTCTCACGGTCCGGGACCCATCCGGCGATATTTATTATCTGATACTCTCCCTGAGAGGCTGGGCGCGCCACGCCCAGCGGCAGCTCAAGATTCCAGAAAAGCAGGCGATCGTCCGAGACAAAGAGAAAGCTGCCCGTCATAGGCATATTGCCGGTATAGGCAAAGCCGATCTCCTCGCCGGTCGATATGTCCAATTTATACAGCTTATCTCTGCGCCCCTCATCGGACAAAAGACAGAAGCCGCCGGCGGCAGGGAAGAAGGACACAAGGCAGTCCTTTTCCACGATTAGCTCCGGGACATTATCTTCGCGGAGCCGATAAAGGCGGCTCTCGCTTTCGCCGGAAGCGGGACTAAGGCTGCCGGTGCTGAAAAAAAGTGCGCCGCTTTTGTCCCGAAAGATACTGCATATGTTCTCTGAGGAGTCAAAAACGCGGCTCACGCTGCCGTCTTCCAAGTCAAATGAATAAAGGCCCTCGGGGCAGGCAAGGAGATAGCCGCGGCTCAAGCGCCACGCCTGAGTAGGTTTAAGCGCGGCTGCTTGCGGATAGCTGTCCAAGTCAAGCTCAGAGAGCGTCCCGGATGGGGAAAGCTCCAATATCCGCCCGGCTGAGTGCGGCTCGGACTTTGTGAAGGCAAGCAAATCATCTTCCGGGGCGCTGTCAATATTACAAAGCTCCGCCGCTTTCAGCTCTGCGATTTTTTCGAGCTGTGTTGTTTCCGTGGCCAGCGAATAGAAAATGCAGTCTGTTTCCGAGCCTTCTTTTCTCGCCGCGGCGATGGCGACGCTATCACCGGAGTACACGCACTGCCGAAGCTCAAAGCCCGACTGTATTCCTTCTATTTTCTGCGCCGAGAACAGCCTCGCGGCATTGTTTCCGCGAAGATCTCCGCCCACATAGACATAGTCCTCCTGCCGAGGGGCTGTATCTTTATTCCCAGCAAAGCCGAAGAACGCGAGCACGGGGGCGAGGCAAATCAAAATAATAATTGCTGTCTTTTTCATATCCACCTCATTTAAAATTTACAAACCAGCAAGTTTTTCCTCTTTCTTTTATAGATGTATCTGAATTGGCGCGCGACAGTTTGAATGCATCATAAACTGAGAAAGGAAGAATAAAAATGGCAAGTACACCCAACTGGCCCGTAATGGGCAATGGTTCCTCTGGCACGAATGTTATGGCACTTCAGTTGCTCCTGATTCACAAGGGATTTAGTATCAGTGCAGATGGTATTTTCGGAAATAATACCGAAGCAGCAGTCCGTAGTTTTCAAGCAAGTAGAAATCTGGGGGTCGATGGTGTTGCTGGAGCAAACACGCTCAATGCGCTTATAGTTACAATCGCTAATAGAACGAACAGCTCAGCCGCAAGAGCAGCACAGCGTCTCCTGAGCAAGTTTGAATACATTACTGTTGATGGCGACTTCGGCGCTGACTCAGAGAGAGCAACCAGAGCATTTCAGAGCAAAATGGGCATCACAGTGAACGGCATTGTATATCCTACTACTTGGAGATTCCTTTTTGGCTACAATGCATATCCGGCAGAATGGTATAGCAGCAATGCCCCGCTAACTGACTACGAGATGAGAGTAAATGCACAGTATATTCTCAACTATTTAAGGAATCGTGGTTGGACTAAAGAAGCTGTTTGCGGTATGCTCGGCAGCATGGAAGTTGAAAGCTCTATCAATCCTGGCGCATGGTATGGCTTCGTCGAAGGCAGTGCAGCGTTCGGACTTGTGCAGTGGAACCCCACTAGCAAATACTTTGATTGGGCAGACGCTAATGGCTATGCACGTGAGAGCATGATTGGTCAGCTTCAGAGAATTATCTATGAGGTTGAAAATAGGGAACAGTATTGCGAGTATGGCACACCTTACTCATTCTATGACTATACTCAGTCTACTCAGACTCCTTATGAATTGGGCAGACAGTTTACATGGCACTATGAAAACGGAGATTTTTCAGTAGAAGTGGCAAACGACAGAGGTTATAGAGCAAAAAAATGGTTCGACACGCTTGCGTGAAAGCATATACGGATGGTTGGGCGGAGCTTCCGCCCAACTTTTTTCGCAAAAACTAAAATTGTACAAAATTAGGCTTACAAAGAAAACTATAACATAAAAACTATCTGTTGACAAATAATATATAAATGCAAAAAATCTTCCAGCACTAAGCTGGAAGAAAAACAACAAAATATAAACAACATACAACAAATCACGGCCTGCGTCGAGAACAGGCTTGACTATTATACCAAAGTCGCAGAATTTGTCAAGAAATTTTTGCGTGGTGAATATTGACTTGGCGTTGTCATTTTATACGCGATGGTTGGCATGGGGTTAAAGCCATTTTCGAGTGTACCAAAACTCTTGATTTTTGTTGTTACTACAGTTGTGCTTCTTGTCCTGGCTTTTTACGCTATAATTCAAATTGAAGAAAAAGAGACGAGCGAAAGAACGGCCTTGGGTATTTCGGGTAAGTATTAGGCCAAAGAGATATAGAAAAATGGAGGAAATGTTTATGCCATACAAGATTTTAGTCCCAATACTTGTAGTAGGTGTAGTTGTTGTTATTGTCCTGATTAGTGTAAATATGCGCGTTGCAAAGTACAATCGTAAAAAGAATGAAGATGAATTAGTATTGCAAGATGTGCTTTCAATAATTCAATCGTGCAATACCTATCCCAAAATGTTAACTGTGTTTACTGACTTGGAAAGCAACATTAAGAAATACAACATAACTGTTGCAGATAACTTTAGCGGGTACTTTAAAAATGAATAAAAAAGAATCACAGCATTTCTCAAAGCTATGGGAACTGATAGATAAGTCAATTGAAGTTTCACGGGAAGAATGCTGCGAAGCATTTGCCGAAGCGTGTGGACTTGAGCGTGTTGCCTCCGATAAATTGAAAAAAACGGTTGAAAAAGAGTACAGGCTTCTCCGGGAAGAATTGAAGCAGGAATGCTATGGTAAAAATGAAGAAGGCACATCAAACAGTTACACAGATGGAACTGAACCCGACATTGATGAAAAGGACGCTGCTGCGCAGAGCCTTGATGCTAGAAAAATTGCAGCAGTGGTTTGCTGTGCGCTGATCAGGAAAAAAGCATTTACCTTTGATGAGGCAGAAGCCGTCAAGTGGCTGAAAGAAGAAGCTGAAAATGTAGACAAAAAAGCCAAAAATGCAACCGAGGCTGAAGCAAAAACCGAAATAAAAATCAAATATAATGAGTTGATAGTTGATAATTTTTTCATTAACTACAAAATTGCATATCTAGCTGGGCTAAGAATTATTTTTTTCTACTCTACTGAAAGAACTCTTGGATAGTGGAGAAACCGTTGATGCTGCTAAACAACTTGCAGAAAAAGGTCGACTGTTTAGATACCCAAGAATACCAAATTTGGATAACTTCGATGTTAGTATGGTGCTGGGGATTGGGCGTGCAGATATGCGAGGAGAAAAAATAGTTCCATTTTTGCTGGCAATGCAGTACTACCAGATCGAGATGTATACGCGGAGAATGCTGGGGCTTGATTGCTAAATTTCAGAGTTATGGTACAACAAAATTTGATATGGTACGTTACAGAAACTGGTAAGGTTCAGAAAGCGAACCTTACCAGTTTTTGCGCAATAGCGGAATAAGGCTTCCTCGTAGAGACGGTTCTAACTGCTGTAAGGAGTGAGGACGTCAGGTTACGACAATCTGATCGGCGGAATTTTTTAGAGTTGGTAGCGCAGGGGGACACAAGCAGCACAACAAGCGAACAGAACACAGACAATAGACAATATTTTTTTGAAAGCAAAATCGTTCTTCATAAACTCACCCCTTTGTACTGTATCATAATGCTGGGATATTTCCAGCCCGTTAAGAAATTTTAAGCTATTTTATTACTCATATTTTGGCATAGGCGGGAATGTTAAGATGACTTTTAGAGCCCTGTGTGGTATAATCAAAACAAACTGTAGTACTATTTGTCGGAGGGGAGCTTATGAGAAGAAAAGAAATCAAAACACTTGAAGAATACTACCAGCACAGGAGCCTGTATAGTAAACTTGTGATTGGATTTTATATAATTTACATTGCTGTTTTGCTGGGAGTTGTAGTGTTCTTTTATACATGGCGCTCCGGATTGCTTCGCAACTTTAATATTGCCTTTTATGGAACAATAGCAGCAATTTTTGTTTTTTTATACAGGAGCTTTGCTGTACCATGTGAGTTCTTGGCTGAAGGAAGAAACCCAGATTATTTCGCTATATGGTTTTCGGACTTTTATGAAAGATGCCCCCGATGGGTGAAAAAAATTGCCGAGCGCTCGTGCGCCAAACGCTCAGGGGGGTGCCCAGAGGATGAACTGTTGCGTCTCACGAGAAAAATGAAAAAATTTTCCCCCTTATTTTTAGTTATAGCGTGGCTTTTTACATGTCTACAATTGCTTTCCTTATGGATGCATTTTGAGTTTATCAAAGCCTTGGCTACTGCTTTGCGGCAGTGGGGACGATAAAATATACAAAAAAACTCAAGATATTGAAGCTTTTCTTCAGATAACTGAATTGACGAATTACAAATATAAAAGCAGCTCCACAATGCTGGGCTGCTTTTATATTTTATGCTGTTTGTGATTTCAGTCCGGTTGTTTAGCCAGATTATATTAAGCTAGCCACATCATCTTACGCTGCAAGCATTGTTAATAGAGCAGCAATGAACTCTGCAGCTCCATATGCAACAGCTAAATAACCCAAACCAGCGATTACAACAACACCTGCTGTTATTTCAAGAAAAGTAATCAGACTGTCTTTATCGGGTAAAAGATAGGCAAGCTTTGCCTGAGCAGACACAGGTACGTTATCTTCTTCTACGAATGGGACTAGAGCCTCAACCGGTATTTTCTTGAAAGTAGGATCAGGGTCGTCATCGCTATATGCAACGGAGAGCACAAAACTATATTCGGCGGAAGTATGTGCATCTATTTCGACACTGCTACATGCAACCATGCTAACCTTAAACCAAGTTTTGCCCCCTTCCATATAAGTCGAGTATGCTATTTTGGCGTTGCCGTTTCCAACTTCCATGAAAATTTCCGTGTAATTGTCCTTAACAGTGTACCCACTTACTAACTGGGTTTCAAGCACCTCAAGTTCGCTCATAAAGCCGCTTGAAGCTTCACCATTATTGGAAATCTGAAGTGTCATTGCGGCGGGGAAGCTTTCATATCGGTTAACTGATGGCACAAACTCAACAGAAACCCGAAGCTGTGGATGATTATAAAGGAGTATTTCTTGATTGAGTGAGAGCGCAATGTTCTCATCATAGTAAGAAGAGGCTTTAACCAGACTTTCAAATTTGCTCAAGAGTTTTTCGTCTATTTCTTCCTGCGTAGGCGGAATATAAGTGCTCTGAGAAGCAGGGCCATCGTTGCAACCGAAACCATACACATAAGTGTTGTAGCGCGAGTATGTTTTCCTGCGCACACCATTTGAAGCATTACCCTCAATAGTGGTTATAGTGTCGGGCGTTGCATCAATTACGATGCCAGTGTGCCCAACGGCGTTATCGGTTGTGCTCCAGAAAAAGACGGTGTCACCAATTCGGACTTTGTAATTTGAGGTGGACCGGAAAAATTTGCCTCTGTCCATATACCAGTTCACACCGGAGGGGCAGTATGCGAAGCGGGGCACTTTGGTACCCAAAATTCCCGCGTAGTGTGCACACCAAGAAACAAACATTGCACACCAAGGCTCAGAATTCATCCCATACCACTGACCATAAGGGGTGATGTTGTTGTCATTGTCCTCTTGAAACGCAAGGGACAGCTCGAGTTTTGCGATATTAACCATCTTCTCTACACCAATTCCAGTCGCAGGAATGTTATAGGCTGAGAAAATTGCCGACCATGTCGCAGGGCCTACTATGCCGTCTGCGTCAAGATATCTTGAATTTTGGAATGCGATGACAGCGTCTTTTGTCGCAATATCAAAAACGCCGGTCTTATTTACGGTTGTGTAGCCCAGAGCCCGCAGAAGATGCTGAAGATAGTTAGTAAGCGCACCGTTGGAATTCAGAGAAAGAACCGCTGAAGTGGTGCCATAGCCAGTTCCGGATGCCAGACCAAGCGCGGTTAGAGTAGCATTGCCTGCCATGCCATCTGCAACCAAGCCAGCGGACTGCTGAAATGCAATTACTGCGTTATAAGTCTGGATGCCAGCAACACCATTTGTGCCCTCAAGGGTATAGCCCCGGTTACGCAGAGCCTTCTGGATAGGCGAAATTTTTTCCCTCAGCTTTTCCCATGTTTGGGTATCAACGACGCCAGTCACTGGCAGACCGTATTTGGTTTGAAACTTTTTGACAGCGACCGCTGTTCCGGGGCCAAAGGTTCCATCTGCTCCGTTGGGATTATAGCAGCAAATAAAGAGGCCATACTGAAGCGCGAGTACGATAGAACCGGTTGCGCCTTGGGAAAGCGGGAAAGAGTCAGTGCCGCCATCACCGGCTTCACCCAAAAGAGAAGTTCTTGTAGCAGGGCCAGCCATGCCATCTGCAACAAGGCCATTTGCTGTCTGATAGTTTATCAAAGCCGCATATGTCCCCGGCCCGGCTATTCCATCCACAGTGCCAACATTGTGCCCAGCAGCATTCAATGCGGTTTGGATTACAGTGATGAGTGAACAAAGTTTATTCCAGGTATCAGCCCCAACGACACCATCAGCGGTGAGGCCGTATTTGGCCTGGAACTTTTTAACGGCAGCCAGCGTACCAGCACCAAAAGAACCGTCTACGCCGTTCGGATCACAGCAAAGGATATAAAGACCATACTGCAAATAAAGGACCTTATCTCCGCTGGCGCCCTGAGATAGTGGCAGATCAGAACTCTGTACCTCGTTTGAACCGCTCCGCATAAGTTTAGCCCTCGTGGCAGAACCGACCATTGCGTCGGCGGCCAGCCCATTTGCGCTCTGGAAGGACTTGACGGCATTAAAGGTTTCGGGATCGCCAAGTCCATCAATAGCACCATGGTAAAAACCCTTTCTGCGCAAAGCGGCCTGAATGTCTTTAACCTCATTAAGAATGCTGACCCAAGTGGGGTCGTTGAGTGTACCGGTCGCTGCCAGACCGTACTTCTGTTGATAGCGCCTGACAGCAATCTCTGTCTGGTCGTCAAAATAGCCGTCAAATCTGTTGACGACAAAGCACATCATATGTATGCCATACTGTGCAGCCCGTATTCTGACATCTCTTGTACCTTTTACAAGATTCATATTTTTTCCTCCTTCATTTTTTTGACTTGCAAGTCTAACTAAAAAAGAGAAGGAAAAACAAAAAGTGTAAATAACCGAAAAATGACATGTTGGCTGTCAGGCTTTTTGACAAAATTGGCAGCATGGAAAACCATGCTGCCAATTGCGATGTTACAGATTGTTTTTCTTGATTTTTTACCAAATAGGACGAGAGCTGGGTTCAGATCCGATAGAGAGACCCAAATCAACAAACCCATAGTTACCGCAGAGAGAGTACCATGTGTTGGAATTAGGCGACTTGTACTTATGGAACACCATATGACCATGGTAATTTACACCGGCGGTGGATTCATAGGTCGCAAGCTGTGTACCAACATCGAGATAACCATAGAGCGTACCGCTGGGGTATCTAACCTCTACCTTTTTCTTGACGGTGAATATGCGGTAGTTAATCCCGTCAATTTCTTTTCCAACAGAATCCACAAGGCTGCTACCGTTGCTGTTTTTGTTTACATAGTGGGACTGGCCGCTGTACCAAGGCTCGTACCCCGTGGCAATGCCGTTAGGCTGGGGCTCAATATAGCCGAGCTGCATATTACCATATCTGTTCCTGAAATAGATCTTTGCATAATCAACATTCTGGGCAGAAGTGTCACGAGGGGCGGTGCAATAGAACTCATTGGGATAGAGAGTTCCAATCTGTTCGCCGCCTGCACCATAACTACCGCCGGGCCGGACAATATCGCATCTGTTATAAACAGGGATAGTATAACCGGATGTATTGACCCATGCTGCGTATACATTCATATTAGGCATTCTTTTTAACTCCTTTTATATTGTATTGACTTGCAAGTTCAATTAAAAAAGAGTTCTATATGGCAAATTTGTAAAGCAAAAAGCTATTTACATTCACAGAAGAGAGCTAATTCAACGATTTTCCAATGATGCGAGCAAGCTTTCGATAGAATCTATGGTCTCCTGATTTGTAGAAAACCATTTGCTCACGCCGTCACAGCTCAGGCCAATCAGCAGCTCGTCAAAACGCACGCTTACCTCCACAGGTCCGTAACCCTCTTTGGTATAAATTTCCTGAATGTAGGCAAAGCGACCGGATTGATCCACATTTACAGTCTCAAGTGGAATCAGCACCCAGTTCTCCGTGAAGTCCCCGATTTCTGAGGACATGGCGGATACATGCTGCGTCTGGTCAAAATAGAACTCGATCGGAAACGGCAAACTTGTGTCTATGTTCAGAAAATTTTCGTCGATAATGAAGGAGTAATTTTCCGTGGTATACTCTGTCAGCAGCTCCGAGATGGCGGAATAGCTCCCCGGCGCGAGAGCGTACTTTTTTCCGGAGTCCACAAGCTCGCAGTAATCGTCCAGCTGGAGATTCACCCGCTCAGTCGTTTGACCCAGAAAGGTCAGGCGCATCGGGTCTTCCCAGCCCTGAAAGTCCGAAACCTCTTCCCGCTCGTCGCTGCTGATAATATTCCAAATCTTGCTGATCAGCTCCGCGTCTATTGTTGAGTAGCTTCTGGGATAGTGCTGGGCGTTCACATCCCGCCCCTCAAAGCCAAGGCTGCTGTATGGGCAGTCAATGGCGGTGCGCCTCGGCGTGGGTTCGGGCGTCGGGCTTGGCTGATCGGCGGCGATGACCACGGTAGGCGGCGCGACAGGGCGGGGCAGAGCTTCTTCCGCCTTTTCGGAGCTGCCGCAGCCGGTGAGGAGAATCAGCGCGGCCAAAATAGGGAATGTAAGTTTTTTCATGATAGTCGTCTCCTGTCTGCTTAGCGAGCAATATAGTTCAGAGGCTCTTTGCCAATGATGTCAGCTATGAAGTCTCCGTATCCGTCGGAAATATCATCGGAGGAAAACAAATCTGCAACGAGGTAATAGTAGTCCGAAGCCCCTACAAAGCGTGCCTGAGAGGTGACCCACGCATACTCCGGGGAGAGCTGGGATCTGGTGCGGTCAAAATAAGTCATGTTATCGTAGGCAGGAGCAACTATGTCCATATGTTCCTGACTCAGGACGAGCAGCTGGTACGGGTCAGTGCCATACCACAGCTGGACAACTCTGTATCGATCCGGCGCTTCCATAATGTGTTCAAATACGCCTATAAAGTTATTACACTCTTCGGGAATGGACGCGAACTGAAACAGCTCATATTTATCGCCGTCGATCTGCGTATATCCCCGTCTTTCCATGGAGCTTACGACAAGATCGACCAGCTCTTGCCCGTTGTTAAACGAATAAGTCTTTTGCTCCTCCGGCACAGGGGTGTACGGTATGTAGATCCAATCCGCATCGCCGACATAAATGGCGATAGCTTCGGGATATTTCTCGCTTATATGTTCATGCACCTCGCAGCCGACAAGAGCCTCATCGTTTGTCGTCAGCTCTTCCGTCGGCTCCTCATAGCGGCTTACGCTTTTTTCAATCACGCCGTACAGCTTATATTCCGTTTGGTCAAAAAACGGGCGGGTGTCAATCTCAACCATTGAATACAGCTTGCCGTTGACAAAAATGAGGCTTTGCAGCGGTCTGCCCGGTGCCTCCGTTGGCTCACTGACCGGATCAGGAGAACCGGTGACTATGACCGAGGATGCCTGCTCAGGCTCGGACGGCGCAGGTGTTAGGTCTGGGGCGGAACTGCGTGATGAAAACGAAACAATACAGAGTATAGCAATCCCAAGCAAAGCAAAAATCACAAAAAGAATAGGCAATACGCGTTTTTTCATTCTATTCACCCCGTAAGAAAAGATTTGTTTTCTCAAAGATTATACCATAAAAGCATAAAAGTTCCAGTCAGTTAATTACATTTGGGATAAATTATTCTACATCAGAAATTAGTTGCTCTTTTTATTTTGTTTATAGCTGCGATTTTGGCTTGATTTACAGCTTGTCTGCTTATACCAAAGTGAGCAGCTATCTCTGATATTGAATAACCCTGAACAAAATGCATGATCAATATTTTGCGTTCATTTTCAGAGAGTGTTTCATTATAAGGAAAATACTCGGATAGCTTTGTCTCAAGCTCTTGAGCCGTTGTGTATTCGATATAGTGCTGCTGCTCTTCCGAGACTTCGGAAAGCAGTATCGGCAATTTCCTTTTATTTTTTGAGAGAGCTATATAATGATGCTTAACGGCTGTACTTATATAGTTGACAAGATATCCGTCTCCCTTTTGTATAAGATCGCTATTTTTAAGTTTCATGACAAGCTCGATGAAAAACAACCGCAAATCTTCATATGCATCTTCGTAATTTAACTGACGGGAGTATTTCTTAAGAAGCCTATCAAAACGATTTAATAATTCTACACAAGCATCCTCCTCTGGAAGCCTTAAAATCAGGTGAGATATCATGGGCTCATCTCCTTTCAATTTGAAAGGAGATGCCTTCACCGGATTTGTAAACTTTCCATTGGAAGGGGAATATATCTGGTTTACAATTTCCTTAGCAAATACTCTCTATTGGTAAAAGCATTTTGAGGAGTTTACCAATGAACAAAAGTAATTCTTCAGGGGATATTTGCAGGGTAATTGTTATGTGTGTTGCTTCATCAATTGAGAATCTTTTCGGAGGGTATGACGGGATATTCTTTACACTAATTGTCTTTATCAGCGTAGATTATATAACCGGCATTTGCTCGGCATTTATCCAGAAAAACTTATCCAGTCGCAAAGGAGCTATAGGCTTAATAAAAAAGTTCGGGATATTGTGTGTGATTGCCATAACAACGCTTATTGAGAAGAACATTTTACATACCTCCGCTCTTAGAAATGCGGTTGTTTTGTACTACATCTCTAACGAAGGGATATCTATTTTGGAAAACTTGTGCAAAATAGGCATCCCCATTCCAAACAAACTTAGAAAGACATTGGATAACTTTTCAGAAGAAGATGAGAAAAAGAAATGATACAGAACTATCTTGGATTGAGAGTGTAAAATCTGTCTTCAAAATTTAATTTTTGGTATCCATTTGGCTCGCCTCCATATGCTTTGTAATTGTGATAATTTGCCGTAACTACCATTTATATGTCTAAAAAAGCCATTTAGGGGACAGCGTTTTAGAAAAAACTCAGGAAGTTGTAAAAAGTATTTTAAACTCTGAACATATGCTGTTGAACCTTTGGGCGAGCACGCATACTAAAACTTCATTGCATAACAAAAAAGTCAACTGTGAGCAAATGTATTAAGGCTCACGGTTGACTTTTTGCCGAAAATGTTCTAAAAGAAAATATAACTATTCTATTAGATTGTTTTAACTATTCCTGACAGAAAATATAATTTGTCCTAAAGGAGATGGTTGAAATTAGTAACAATATTGGTAAAAAAGAAGAGAACGAAAAAATATTACAGATAATTGGAAATAACCTTAAAAAGTACAGGCTTCAAAATGGTTTCACCCAAGAAGCCTTAGCAGAGAAGGTCGGAATCAGTACTACATTTTATGCTAACATTGAACGCGGCGGCAGAGGAATGAGCATTTTTACATTGAAGAAACTATCGGAAGCTCTGGGGATAAGCGCGGATTATCTTCTTGGTGAAAACAGCTCTGAAACACGATTGAGGAATATAGAAATAATGCTCGAAACCAAGCCGGAAAATTTTGTCGCTATGGTTGAAAAGATAATATGGGCAATGAGTGAATGTATTTGAAAAGGGAAGGCGGGAATCTTTCTGTGATAGATGAGTTGGATCAGCAGAGAGAAATAGAGAATTTTTATAGAGAAATGCACGGGAAGCTTTTAGCATATGCGAGCAGTGTGCTAAAGGACGAGCATCATGCGGAAGAGGCCGTACAAGACACATTCAGAATCGCTTGCGAAAAGGTGGATGTATTTTTAGGCAGTAAGAATCCGAGTGGCTGGTTGTTAATCACATTAAAGAATGTGCTCCGTAACATGAAAAAAGAGCGCGCAAAACTGAATATGCTCGTTGTAACATCAATCTCTTTGGACGAAGGGCTACAGGCACAAAAAGCAAGTGCCGCTGATGATGGAGTTGAGCATCTGCTAGTAGATACATTTTATAGTGGCATGATTCCGGAAGATGATTTCCGGTTGTTGAAGCGTGTAGCAATAGATAAATATACAATGCTGGAGGCAGCCGAGGAATTTGGGTTAAATGTTGAGCAATGCAAGAAACGAGTGCAGAGGGCGAAGGTAAAGCTGAAGAAAGAACTTGATAAAATTTTATGATGAATGTCCCCAAAATAAAGTTTGTGTACATATATAGCATGAAGGAGGCCAAAGCATGCATGACTCTTTTTCCCCAGGCCAGAGAGATTTTTCGCAGTTTGACAAATTAAGTACTGAAGAATTAGAAGAGCTTATATGTCAAGATTTCCAGTTGGAGAACGCAGAAGAATCTGACATGGACTTGATTTTGCACATAACAGAAGTGTTGGAAGAACGAAGAAAAGAAAACGGCAAAACTGACGATGTGGATAGCGCGTGGAAATCGTTCAATGAGAATTACAGACCGTATCCTGGGGACGGGATGCCATTGTTTGATTTCAACGAAAGTGAGAATGAAATATATCCGGTTAAGCCCGTGAGAAAATTGCGTATGGGGGCTCGCGTTGCCAGCATTGCGGCAATTATAGCAGTTGTAATTGTTGCTGGTACGGTTACCGCCCATGCGCTCGGCTTTGATTTGCTGGGGCAGATAGCCCGCTGGACACAGGAGACATTTGGTTTTGTTTCTCGGGACAGCGAGCTGTCTGAAGCGGACCCAGTGTTTGAAAGCTTTGAAATCACGCTTAAAGAGTATGGAATAACAGGCCAAATTCTTCCCACATGGATTCCGGATGGATACGACTGTAAAGAGGTAACAGTGACAGAAACTCCGCAGTATATCAGATTCTTGGGTAGATATGGTTCTAAACCAAATGAATTATCAATAACCATAAACAGATATTACGATAGCAATGAGATTGTTTCACCTACTTATGAGGTGGATGAGGGCGCGGATATCTATGTGTTTAATGGAATTGAACACTATATAATGGTAAATTCTGATTATACTCGTATCTCGTGGATTCAAGGTTCAAACGAATGTTCTATACTTTGTGCGCTATCCAGAGAGGATGCCGAAAAGATGGTCAATTCAATTTACGAAAGGAAGTAACTATGTCAAAGAAAGCTTTAAAGATATTGGCTATTATCCTTATATTTGCAATGTGTTTTGGTACAACAGCTTTTGCTTCCGTACAGGGAAGTAAATATATTGACTCATATAACGCGTTTTTGTATTCACCGAGCGCAGGCAAAGTCGAGGTATGGTTTGATGTCAAGGGAAATGCGACCTCAGACGAGGTCGGCGTTCTGACAGTTATTTTACGGTCATCGACAGATAGGGAAAACTGGACAGCAGTAAAAACTTTCCGCTATTTTGATTATTCCAACATGCTGGCGTATGACACCATGTCGAACATCTCTCATGTGGATTATGAGGGCGAAACAGGTGTATATTACCAGGCACAGGTAACTGTGTGGGTTGGAGATAATGGAGGCGGCGACTCCAGAATCATTCTTACCCCCTCAATACTCGCGTAAACTATTTGAAAGGTACACTGCCATAGCTTTGAGCCTCCTTCATTTCGGCTCAGGCGAAATAGAAACAGGCGGTGTATAGAAACGCCATATCTTGTTTACCAAAGCTGCATTTACTGCAGCGCGGAAGCAAATTTACACAACTATAAGCATCCTGATGTAATGAAGAATTACACCAGGATGTTTTTTTATCACCAAATACGAGCGCCTCCGCTTTTGAGATTTTGACTATTCAAAATTTCAAAAGATAGGAGGTCTGCCAAATGGCAGAAAAAGAGAAATATTATATTCGCGTTCATAATGAACTTGTCAGTGTAACAAAAGAGGTGTATAGAGCCAACAACAGCGCTAAACGCCAAATTCGTACCCAAAGAGATCGAGATAAGCGGCATGGGCTGTTATCCATTCAGGCTTTTGACACGGAAACAATCACTGGCGAAGAAATTATGTCAGATCCCTTAGCAGAGAGCGTTGAGGAGCAGGTAATCGCTGCAGAGATGAGTGCAAAACTACATACATGCCTTGCCTTGCTGTTGCCGGAGGAGCGCGAGCTTATCCGAGCGATATTCTTTGAGGACAAAAGTGAGAGAAAGCTGTCCCAAGAAATCTCAGTTCCGCAGAAAACGATTAACGACCGAAAGCGGAGAATTTTACGGAAGTTAAAAAAACTTATGGAGAATACAAAATAATCCCGCTCAGAACGCTTACAAGATGCCTTAGGGGGGTGAGGGACTTTTTAGCCTCGAATGCACCTTGAAAATTGCATATCCGGCAGTTAAATAACTTCAGCAGGAAAGCGAGCATTTTGGAGGGTACGCCAAGACCACCTGTGCAGGACATTGTGCCTGCATTAAATGAACGGCAGCAAGGTGCCCAGCGGTTCAGCCCATCCCAGAGTAGCTTTGGCAGGCTACTTTGCCATGACCTTTTCTGCCTACAATGGTACCCCTGCCCAGCCACACTTCACAGAATGGGGGCAGCTCGGAGAGATCCTCTGAGGGGTGAAATTCCCGGTGTGCGTTGCCAAACGCAGTTTAGCTGTCCGCCCATGTCTGGGGATTGGCGAATAATACAGGCAGGTCAAGATCTCAAAAATGGTAATAGGGTAACCTGCGCCAAAAGCACAGGTTACCCTATATTTTATAAAACAAAAGCCATAGATTGCGGCAGTAGATATGAGCTATTACATGATTATGTACGAGGTGAAAATAATGATTACATCCTATGAGCAACTTCCTTTATTTTTGACCGTTGAAGAATTAGCAAATGTTCTTAAGATAGGAAAAAGCACAGCTTATAATCTTGTGCGTTCAGAACATATTCACAGTTATCGAGCGGGAACACAGTACAGAATTCCCAAAGAATCAATTCAAAATCTTTTCTCTGATAATGTGGTTTCTTTTCGTTGACTTCTGGGAGGGCTTGGGCGTATTATCCTTGCTGGATACGCCCTGTGCAGCCTTGAAAGGAGGCAAATTATGGCGCACAAGGGAAATCACCGAAATGCTGATGGTATGTGAACAATCAGGAAAAAGACTGTTGTCCGCAATGGGCGTGAATACACCTATTGGGAAGGCCGCTGTACGGTTGGATATGATCTTAGAACAGGAAAGCAGATCCAGAAATCCTTTACGGGCAAGACACAAAAAGAAGTGTCTCAGAAAATCAAAGAACAAACAAGGGAAATTGACGCCGGCTGCTATGTGGAGCCGTGCAAATTGACAGTTGCAGAGTTTCTTAATATCTGGCAAACAGAATATCTGAGAAATGTTAAACCCAACACAGCCTACAGTTACCGCAAAGTATGTGAGAACCATATTATTCCGGGAATAGGCGCTGTTAAGCTCTGTAAACTCACGCCTCTGATGATTCAAAGATTCTATAATAATTTGACAAGTGCAAAAACAGATAAGACGCTGTCGCCAAAGACCGTCCGTAATGTTCACGGTGTCCTGCACAAAGCCTTGCAAAGAGCTGTCACATTGCGATACATACCGAACAATCCGGCCGATTGTATGGGGATCGAGTTACCAAGAGGAAGATCATGAGATCAGGCCAATGGAAGATGAAGAAGTGATAAAATTTATTGCCGGCGTGCAGACCCATAGATACAGATTGGTGTTCCTGATCGCTTTATTTACAGGGATGCGGCAAGGTGAAGTTCTTGGGCTTTCTTGGGACAGTGTAGATTGGAACAACCATATTTTAACCATCCGGCAGCAGCTTCAAGTTGACCGCACAACACGAAAATATGTCATTGACTCACCGAAGCATGGTAAAAGAAGATCCATCATGGTGGCCCCGGCGGTAATGGAATTATTCAAGGAGCAGCTTGAAATGCAAAATAAGCAAAAAGCCTGCTCCGCCACTTGGAATAATGAATGGAACCTTGTATTCACGAAAGACGATGGTTCAAACCTGTCGGTCACTTCGGTGGGAAACAGTTATAAAAGGCTTGTCAGAAAACTTGACTGCAAGGACCGCCGCTTCCATGATCTCCGTCACAGCTTCGCTTCGACCTCTCTGGAGAATGGGGACGATGCCAAGACCGTGCAGGAAAACCTCGGGCATCACAGCGCTGCATTTACGCTAAAACAATACGGCCATGTAAAAAAGACGATGGCCATTGCAAGCGCCCAGCGAATGGAGGCATACATTCAGGCGGTGATGCATTGAAATCCGGTGAAAAATCCCTAAAGGGAAAACATTTTTCAGCATTTCCAGACAGTCGCTTTTTTAAGGCAAAACATACACTAATAAAAGCAAAACGGCTCAAATCTGGAACAGATTTAAGCCGTTAGACTGGCAGCGGGAGAAGGATTCGAACCCTCACATACGGAGTCAGAGTCCGCTGTGCTACCTTTACACAATCCCGCTAAACGCATGTGCTATTATACTGTTTTTTTGGACTTTGTCAAGAGCTTTTTCCATTTTTCAGGAGAAATTTTTTTGCTTTCAAAAAGCGCACCGGGAGGCGGCAATGATAAAATTTTGCTTATTTTTGGGAGGACTGTTGCTATACCTGTTAAAAAAGATTATAATCAGCAAAAGAGCTTTTTTCATAAGTCTTTTAATATTTTTTTAATATTAGAGCGTAAACTCAGAGAACCGAGGCATTTTGAAAAAGAGGGGCAATATATGAGAGGCGCCAATCAGCAGGGATTCATGGAGAGAGTAGCGGCCTTTATTGTGGATAAGAGGAATATCATATTCTTTGTTTTTCTGACGGCTGCTTTGTTCTGCGCTTTTTCCCGTAACTGGGTAAAGGTCTGCGATGATATAACGGAATATCTGCCGGAGAACACGGAGACCCGCCAGGGGCTGACGCTGATGGAGGAGGAGTTTACCACCTTCGGCACTGCCGAGGTAATGCTGGAGAACATCACTTATGAGCAGGCTGTGGAGATTCAAGCGGAGCTTGAGGAGATAAGCGGCGTCAAGTCCGTAGAGTTTGACAATACGGAAAAACATTATAATGCTGCGGCCGCTTTGTTTTCCGTGACCTTTGACGGACTTGAAAACGACGAGGCGAGCATTGACGCGCTGGATATTATCCGGCAGCGGCTGGACGAATATGACCTCTACATAAACAGCGATGTGGGGAACCCGCTCAAGCTTATTATCAATCAGGAGATGCTGGTTGTCGATATCATTGCGGTGATCATCATCATCCTGGTGCTGCTGCTGACTTCAAAGACCTACGGCGAGATCCCCGTCCTTCTGCTGACTTTTGGCGCCGCGGCCATTTTGAATATGGGCACAAATTATCTCATGGGAACCATATCCTATGTGACCAATTCCATCGCCATAGTGCTTCAACTGGCCCTGGCCATTGACTATGCCATTATACTCTGCCATAGATATATGGAGGAGAGAAATGATAAAGCCGCCAGGGAGGCGGCAATAGCGGCCCTGAGCAAGGCAATCCCGGAGATAGCCGCCAGCAGCCTGACCACCGTCTCCGGCCTTTTGGCGCTGACCTTCATGCAGTTTAAGCTTGGGTACGACATGGGAATCGTGCTTATAAAGGCCATCCTTCTGAGCCTCTGCTCGGTGTTCCTGCTGATGCCGGGACTGCTGGTGGTGTTTTCCTCGCTGATGGATAAAACCCACCACAAAAACTTTGTGCCCAAGATAAACTTCCTGGGCCGGGTTGTGTATGCCACCCGCTTTGTGATGCCTGCCATATTCGTCATCGTCGCTGTGGGGGCTTTTATATGCTCAAATAAGGTTAACTATGTGTATGACCAGTATTCCGTTTCATCATACCGCCAGAATGAGGCCCAGAGAGCCTCTGCCAGGATAAAGGAACTTTTCGGAAAGACCAACCAGATGGCGGTGATTGTCCCTGCCGGGGATTACGGCAAGGAAGCAAGGCTTATAGGGGAGCTTGAGCAACTGAGCCGGGTGGAAAAGGTTCTCGGGCTTGCCAATGTGGAAGTAAATGATGAATATAATCTTACCAGCTCCCTGAATCCCAGGCAGTTTTCAGAATTGGCAGGGCTGGATTTCGAGGTGGCCCAGCTTCTCTATACCGGATATGCGCTCAACCTGAACGAATATGGCCAGGTGGTGACAAATCTGGATAATTACAGCGTGCCTATAATCGACATGTTTGAATACCTCTGCGACAGCCGGGACGACGTCACTCTGAATCTGCCCGAGGAGACGGAGGAAAAGCTGGACGAGATGGAGCAGGAACTGAACGACGCGAAACGCCAGCTTAGAAGCGAACGGTGGAGCCGGATTGTGATTGAGCTGGACCTGCCCACAGAGGGAGAGGAGAGCTTTGAATATCTGGATATTATCCATGGCATGGCCGCCAGATATTATGACGACTACTATATTGTGGGTGACACTACCAGCTGCAACGACCTGCGTGACTCTTTCGAGAACGACAATCTGCTGATAAGCGTGCTGACGGTGCTTTTTGTCATTGTGGTGCTGATATTCACGTTCAAATCCGTCGGCCTGCCGCTGCTGCTTATTATGATCATTCAGGGCAGTATCTGGTGTAACTTTTCCGTGCCTTTCCTCAAAGGTTCGAATCTGTTTTTCCTTACCTACCTTATTATCAGCGCCATTCAGATGGGCGCAAATATCGACTACGCAATCGTTATTTCCAGCCGGTATATGGAACTCAAGGAAAAAATGCCCCTGAAGGAGGCCATGATAAACACACTCAATCTGGCCTTTCCGACGATCATCACCTCCGGCACCATGCTTGCCTCTGCCGGTATTGCCATTGGATTTATGACCTCCAACGAGACCATTTCCACTATCGGCGTGTATCTGGGCGCTGGCACGCTCATTTCAATTTTTCTTGTAATGTGCGTCCTTCCCCAGATTCTGCTGCTGGGGGACATTATCATCAGGAAAACATCGTTTACAATAAAGCGCGGCGGCAATACAACAAAAAAGACCGGTCTTGTTCGGATCGACGGTCGGGTGAGGGGCACCATGGACGGGCTTATTGACGCGGAGGTGCACGGCGTGTTCCGCGGCACGCTGAACGCGGTGGTGGATATTGGAAGCGTGGAAGAGATTCCGGAGCCGCTGCTGCGGGAGCTGGAAGAAAAGGGAGGAAAAAAGGAATGAAAGGGAAAAAACTAACGGCAGTTTTCATAGCGCTGGCCCTGCTGTGCTCGCTGGCAATCCCGGCGGCTTTGGCAGAGGGGGCGCAGGTGCGCATTGGGAGCGTGGAAGAGCTTCAGGAATTTGCCAGAAACTGCGCGCTGGATACGTATTCCCTGGGGCTTGCGGTCGTGCTGGAAAGCGACCTGGATTTGAGCGGCGTAGACTTCTTTCCGATTCCCTCTTTCAGCGGAAGCTTTGACGGCGGGGGACATACGATTTCCAACATGGTCACAGCCACAGACGGCTCAAACCAGGGCTTGTTCCGGTATATACAGGCTGCGGGAGAGGTAAAAAACCTTAACGTTCAGGGCAGTGTAAGCCCGGAGAACGGGCGCAATGAGGTGGGCGGCATTGCCGGCACCAACTACGGCCTTATTGCCGAGTGCAGTTTTGATGGCTCCGTATCCGGCCTGAACTATGTAGGCGGTATTGCCGGAGCGAACCATGGCACCATCCGGGCCTGCTCAGTAAACGGAAAGGTGGACGGCAAGCGCTACACCGGCGGTATTGCCGGAAGCAGCGACGGCATGGTAAGTGCATGCACAAATCTGGCGGAGGTGAATACAAGCGTCTCCGAGCACGGCCTGGAGCTGGAGAAGCTGAATCTCAGCGATATTACGAATCTAGATCTTACAAACGCCGATGACAGCGACGTGGTCTCGGACAGCGGCGGAATCGTGGGCTTTTCCGAGGGAACGATCCATAACTGCGTCAACCGGGGCATTGTGGGCTATCAGCACTATGGCTATAACGTGGGCGGTATCGCCGGGCGGCAGTCGGGCTACATAAACTCCTGTACCAATCACGGCGAGATATACGGCCGGAAGGATGTGGGCGGAATTGTGGGACAGATGGAGCCCTATCTGGAACTCAAGGAGTCGGCCAGCCTTTCCGATGAATTGTATCTGCTGCACAGCCTGGTGGTGGACGCCATGGCCAATGTGAGCGATATGTCCGACGCTATGCGCTCTACAATGGTGGATATAAGGGATAGTTCCGAGTCCGCCTCGGATAAGGTCGACGGAGGAGAAAGCGGCGGTATCATAGAAAAGCTGCCGGACGAGGGCGTTCAGGCGGCGCCTGCGGCTGCCGAAAGCACCGGGGAGGGGCCGAAACTCATGCTTCTGGCCTCTGAGCAGCCTCTGCCTGCCGGAGAAACCGGCATCAATACCGGCACGGAGACTGGCGGTGCCGCCGGGGGAGCGGGCACAGATACCGGCACGGAAACCGGCGGCAGCGGAGAAAGTATAACGGACAGCGTTGGTCTCAACGCCGACCTTGGAAACCTGGCAGACCAGCTCAATGCGCTCAACGGCATGATGGGCGCTTCTGCCGGGAATCTGGCGGTGGATCTTGTTCGGGTGAGCGCTCAGCTGTCCCGGGTTATTTTGCTCATGGCCAATGCCCTCTCCGGCGTGGACATGACCGTTATAGAGGACGTTTCCGGAGAGGTGCCGGCGGAGGAGACGGACGGCAAGGTCTATCTCTGCGTGAATTACGGCCCCGTCGAAGCCGACAGCAATGTGGGCGGCGTCGCGGGGGCGATGGGCGTTGAGTATGAGTTTGATATGGAGGGCGCACTTAAGGAAAAACTCAACCTGAGCGGTATATTTTCCACCACCTATCTGGCAAAATGCGTCAGCCTTGAGAATGTGAACCGGGGCGCGGTGGCTGCCAAGAAAAATAATGTGGGCGGGCTGACCGGCCTTGAGGAACTGGGCAGAATAGATGCCTGCCAGGGCTACGGCAGCGTCAGCAGCGCCGAGGGCGGCTATGCCGGCGGCGTTGTGGGCTATTCTTCCAGCTCGGTCACCGGCAGCTACGCCATGTGCAATATAGAGGGAAAGGAATTCGTGGGCGGCATTGCGGGCTTCGGTACCATAATAAAGGACTGCGCCAGCCTTGTGGGCATGGACGGCATGACCGCCGCCAGCGGCGCGATCGCCGGATGGGCGGATATTACTGCGGAGGACAATATTCTGGGCAATATGTATGTCCATGAGAGCCTTGGCGCGGTGGACGGCATAAGCTACTCCGGCAAGGCCGTGGCTGTGGATTATGAGAATCTTCTTGAAAAAGAGGGTCTGCCCTCCCAGTTCCGCAAGCTGAAGCTCAGCTTTATGGCCGGGGGAAAGCTGGTGGAAGAGCTGGAGTTTGACTACGGCGGCAGCGTGGATGAAAGCCTGATACCTCCTGTGCCGGAGAAAGAGGGATACAGCGGCAGCTGGCCCGACTATGATTACAGCCGCCTTTATTTCAGCGATACCCTTGAGGCCGTGTATTCCCCCAGGCAGGCTACCATAGCCGCAAAAAATGTCAGGGACGGCTCGCCAATGTCCATCCTTCTTCTGGAGGGCGACTTTGAGGAGGGGGCGAGGGTCAGCCTCAATGCGTACACCGGTCAGGGGCCCGGTACGGATGTGGGGCGGGTCATGGAGAAATGGGTTCTCCGGCTCAACAGCCCGGAGGACGAGGGGGAGACATATGCTGTCCGTTTTATGGCTCCGGAAACCGAGAAAAAAGACGGCGCGGTGGATATTTATGTCTATTCCGGCGAACAGTGGACAAAAGCGGAGACGAAGCGCAACGGCAGTTATATTACCTTTGACTGCACCGGAGACACAGTGGTGTTCTGCGCGGTGGAGACGGAGGAATTCAGCTATACGGGCATCATTATAGGCGTTGCAGCGGCGGCTGCAGCGGCGGGAGCTTGGCTGACACTGAAAAGCCGCCGGAAAAAACTTGCGCCGGAAGGCCCGGAGACCGAACCCGAAACGCCCGGCTCCGGAGACGAGACTTAAACGGCAGAACAAAAAATGAAGAGGTTCCTTTCAAAATTCATGGGAGGAGCCTCTTTATCGTAGGCCCCGGTGCGGAAGAGAAGCCGGAACGGGCGCCCGAATTGACAGAAAAATTACTGTGGTATATAGTCGAGACTGTCAAAAAACGTTTGCAAAGCGAAAAGCAACGGAGCCGCGGGGGCGCTTGAGGGGGCAAGGCCCGCCTCAAATGGGATAAGCCGCCGTCAAACGGCCTGAAAACAGGCCGTTTGAGCGAAGCGGCATTTTGACAGAGCCAAAATGCCCGGCGGAAAGCGCAGTCAAAAAAGTCCGCCACGGACTTTTTCGACAAGCTGAGATATTTAAGTTTTGCTTAATCCAGGAAAATCTCCCAGTCGGCGATATTGTAGACCGGATTGCCCATGTTGGCGTTTATCCCCTTAACCACCCCCCGGTGGGTGATAAGCTGATGCTTTTCAAAGCCGATGGTTATAAGGGAGCCGGTTTCGTTGCAGATATAGTTGCAGAGCGTCTGATACGCATTGAAACGGCCCGCGTCCCCGGCTTTGAGATATTCATTTATATAGCCCTCAAAGGCGCTGTCCCGGGAATTGGTGAAGTTCATATTCGTGGCGGTGTTGCCCTTGTCCTCATCCTCGTCCCGGACCTGGAGAAGTTCGGTCAGGTCAAAGTTGTTGCGCAGGCGAACCTCGCCGTAATACATGTCAAACTTGCCCTCGTCCAGTGCTTTCAGATAATTTTCCCAGGTGAGTTCCTGCACATTGACCGTTATCCCGATGGACTCCATGTCCTCCTGGAACCGCCGGACGATACCGCCCTTGGCGCTGCTGTCGCTGCAGACAACAAAGGTAAGGCTGATGTCCTGCGGCGTGCCGGCCATGTACTCCATAAGCCCGTCCTCGTCATAGTCCTTCACGCCTGCGCTCTCCAGGATCCTCACGCAGGTTTCCAGATTATAGCTGAGGTTTTCGGCCATGCGGGAGGGGTAAAACGAGCAGGTGGGATACATGGGAATGGCGGTGGCAACACCGTTGCCGTTAAGAAGCTCCACCAGATACTCCCTGTCGAAGGCATACTGCATGGCCACCCGGAACAGGGCGGACTGCGTCAGGCCGCCGTCCTCGTTAAAGGCCACATAGTGCATGTTGGTGGTGGCAAAGGAATGGGTTTCGTTGGTGCTGGCAAAACCCAGGTTTGTATAGCTGGAGGGATCGTTCTGGACCACGTCTATGAGTGAATCCTCAAAGGCGCTTATAATGCTGTCGGCAGTCTGATACTCCTTGAGATAAATCGTGTCCACCGGGAGCGTATCGTAGCTGTGATAGCCCTCGTAGGCCACCAGCGCTGTGCCGTCCTCATTATAGGTATAGGGGCCGCTGCCCATGGGGCGCTTTTCCCCATAGCTGCCGCTTTTTATGATGGGGATGTCCAGAAGCTTGATAAACTGCATATCTCCAATTCCAAGAGAGACCTGAAGCACCTCATCGGTGGCGCTGGCGCCCTTGAAGCTGCTGAAGCGGCCCTTGTACCGATCGGCATATATGGCCGCGCCCAGGGAATAGCTGAGGTCCCGAGCGGTGACAGGGCTGCCGTCATGGAACGTGTGGCCGGGCTCGATTTTAAATTCCCATACGGTGCCGTCCTCATTGGGCGTCCCGGAGACTATGACCCCGGCACCCTCTACAAGCTCAAAATTATTGTCCAGCACCACCATATCCTCATAAACCAGATCGCAGATCAGCTGATTGGCGTGATTCGTGGCGATGAGGGGGTTAAAACTGTAGTTGCTGTTGCTGTTAAGGGAAAACACCTTGTCTGCCGCGGCAGAGCGGCTGATCTCCTTGCCGCCGCTGGACTCAGGAATAATGTTTTCGTCGCTTCCATCGCTCTCGCCGGAACAGGCGGAAAGGCCCAGCAGCATTGCCGCCGCCAGAAGAGCGGCCCATATTTTCTTCATTTTTTGTGTCATAGCTTCACCTCAATCCAGCACAATGACTGCAGCCTGGCTTCCCCGCTCCCCTTTCGTATATCTGTGGGACCAGTACTTATCATGGCTGCACATGGTGCATTCTTCCGAAACATCTATATTCTCCGGCCGGACGCCCAACTGCATAAGCCTTCTGGCGTTGGCGGCGCGCAGGTCAACAAGGCTTTTCCCGTCGGCACGCCTGTCAAAAAGCCCGGCTGTGTCCCCGCCAAGATAGTTGTCCAGCGCCGCGGGCACGTCGTCATCTGTCTCAAAGCAGCAGCGGCCGATGGCGGGGCCGATGGCCGCGCGGAGGTTTTCCGGCCTTGCACCCAGAGCCGCCATTTTTTCAAGAGCGTTTTTCAGGATATCCCCGGCAGAACTGCGCCAGCCGCAGTGTACTGCGGCTGCGGCGGAATTCTCCCCGTCCCACAGCAGCACCGGCACACAGTCCGCGGTAAAGCACATGATGGGCAAGCCCCGCTCCCCGGTGGCGATCCCGTCCGCCTCGTAGGGGACGGGGGACATGCAGATGTGCCGATCCGCCCTCGTAACGGTTCTGACCACATTGCCGTGGACCTGCTTTGTCACCGCGCAGCCGTCAATATCCGCGCCCATCAGAGCACAGACCCGGCGGTAATTCTCCCGTACGGCCCCCGGCTCATCCCCCCGGTTGGATCCCAGATTAAGGCTCAGGAAGGGCCCCCGGCTCACGCCGCCCAGGCGGGTAGTGAAGGCGTGGCGGGCTTTTATGAGGGTAGAGCTCATATAAACCAGCTCCCCCTCTCTTTTTTCGATAAATGCCATACTGTTTTTACTCGTTTCTGCCGCAGCATTCTTTGTATTTGAGCCTCCGGCTGCCGTCAGCCTTCATTTTGCCGCAGGGACAGGGCTCGTTTCTCCCGGGCTTGGGGGCTTTTTTAACCGGCTGCTTCTTTACCGGCGCACCGCCCACGTTGGCCGACGCGTTTCTGGCCACGGCCTTGCGTTCTATCGGCTGCTCCCGGCGGACCTGTCCCACGAAGAGCCGGCGCACCGTCTCCTCCCGGATCCCGTGAACCATGGCTTCAAACATGTCGAAGCCTTCCTGCTTATAGGCATCGATGGGCTTTACGGCGCCGTAGCCCCTCAGGCCAATGCCTCTTTTCAGCTCACTCATGGCGTCGATATGGTCCATCCAGTATTCGTCCACCACCCGCAGCATCACAACCCGTTCCAGCTCCCGCATCAGCGGCAGACCGTTGGGGCCGGGGCCAAAGGCCTGTTCCCGGGCGGCATATACCTTTTTCGCCTGCGCCATGGCGGCCTCGCTCACTTTTTTGCTGTCCGCCCGGCCGCCGAAGTCCTGGATTTTCAGGCTGCCCCGGGGCATGAACAGCTTCTCAAAGGGTTGAAGGGCGGCATCCAATTGCTGCTGATTCTCAGCGGCGCCGCCGTGGAGCCCGTCGGAAACGGTGCTCTGCACGAACTCCCCGATCATGCCCATGATCTGCTCCTGCAGATCCTCCCCGTTCAGGACCTTGCGCCGTTCGCCGTATATGATGTTGCGTTGCTGGTTCATCACGTCATCATACTCCAACACGCTTTTACGGGTCTGGAAGTTGCGGCTTTCAACGGTTTTCTGAGCCTGCTCGATGGCGCCGGAGAGCATCTTATGGTCCAGGGGCATGTCCTCCTCCATTTTCAGGGTCTCCATCATATTCATGATCCGCTCGGAGCCGAAAAGGCGCATGATATCATCGGTCATGGCCAGATAGAAGCGGCTTTCACCCGGGTCGCCCTGGCGGCCGGCGCGGCCGCGGAGCTGATTGTCGATCCGGCGGGACTCATGCCGCTCGGTGCCCAGAATGAAGAGGCCCCCGGCTGCCCTGACCTTTTCCGCCTCGGCATCGGTCACGGCCTTGTGCTCCCGGAGCTTTTCCCCATAGAGCGCCCTCGCGGCGGCCACATTCTCATCGGCGGTATCCGCAAAGCCTGTGGCCTCCACGATAACCGCCTCGTCGTAGCCGGCCTTCCTCAAATCGGTCTTGGCCATGAACTCCGCATTGCCGCCCAGCATGATGTCCGTGCCGCGGCCAGCCATATTGGTGGCAATGGTCACGGCCCCAAGCTTGCCGGCCTGAGCCACGATCTCCGCTTCCTTCTCGTGGTGCTTGGCGTTCAAAACGTTATGGGCAATGCCTTCCTTTTTCAGCAGCTTGGAGAGCACCTCGGACTTCTCAATGGAGATGGTGCCCACCAGCACAGGCTGACCCTTTTCATGACACTCCTTCACCTGGGCAATCACTGCGCGGAACTTTCCTGTCTCGGTCTTGTAAACCACATCAGGATGGTCAATACGAATCACGGGCTTGTTAGTGGGAATCTCGATGACGTCCAGATTGTAGATCTGAATGAACTCGTCTTCCTCGGTCAGCGCGGTACCGGTCATACCGGAGAGTTTGTTGTAAAGACGGAAATAGTTCTGGAAGGTAATGGTGGCAAGGGTTTTGGACTCGTTGGCAACATCCACGCCTTCCTTTGCCTCGATGGCTTGATGCAGACCCTCGGAGTAGCGGCGGCCATACATCAGTCGTCCGGTGAATTCATCTACGATGATGACCTGACCGTCCTTGACCACGTAGTCAATATCCCGGCGCATGACGCCACGGGCTTTGAGCGCCTGATTTACATGGTGGGAAATGGTGTTGTTCTCGGGATCGGACAGGTTTTCAATGCCAAAGAACTGCTCTGCCTTTTTGATACCGGAAGCGGTCAGGGTGGCAGTCCGGTCCTTCTCGTTGACGATATAGTCGCAGTCCAGATCGTCCTGGGCTTCCTTATCGTCGGTGTCGGCAAAGACCATCTTCTTCATCCGCGCCACCAGACTGTCTGCCTGGGCATAGAGCTGAGAGGATGCCTCGCCCTTGCCGGAGATAATCAGAGGGGTACGGGCTTCATCAATGAGGATGGAGTCCACCTCGTCCACGATGCCAAAGGCGTGACCGCGCTGCACCATCTCGGTTTTATAGGTTGCCATGTTGTCACGGAGGTAGTCAAAGCCCATTTCGTTGTTGGTGCCGTAGGTAATGTCGGCAGCATAGGCTTCCTTCCGCTGCTGGTTGGTGAGCCCGTGGATAATCAGACCCACGGACAGACCCATGTAGTGGAAGACCTTGCCCATCCACTCGGAGTCACGCTTTGCCAGATAGTCGTTGACGGTGACAATGTGGACGCCGTTTCCGGTGAGAGCGTTGAGGTAAGCGGGGAGAATTTCCACCAGCGTTTTACCTTCACCGGTTTTCATCTCGGCGATTCTGCCTTGATGAAGAACTATACCGCCGATAAGCTGAACATCAAAGTGACGCATACCGAGCACACGGTCGGCAGCCTCACGGCAAACAGCAAAAGCTTCGGGAAGAATGTCATCAAGAGTTTCGCCCTCTGAAAGTCTGTCTTTAAATTTTTGGGTTTGAGATGTGAGCTCTTTGTCATCCATCTCTGCATATTTGTCGCCAAGAGAATTAATCTTGTCGATTGTTTTTCGGAGCTTTTTGATTTCCTTTTTGGAATAATCTCCGAAAAGCGCGGTTACAAATTTGTTAGCCATTTATTCTTTCACCTCATAGGATAATTTACGCTTTTACTATATTAACATAAATAAAATGCAATGTCAATTTATATATTTTATTAAATATACACAAAAATCTATCCCGCCGTGCAACGGGATAGATTTTCAAAATTTTGATTAAGACCAAACGTCTTTTACCGCCTTGAGAGCACCGCCGGAAACAGCACTTTCAGCCGCTTCGTCAAAGGTGAAAACAAGATAGCCGTCTTTTTGCTCGAATGTCAGCGTTATTTCCTCCGGCTGTTCTTTCATTTGTGCGTTCTTGATTTTGTCAATCAGCGTCGAAAGCGACGAGTCAAGGAAAGAGTCATCCTTAAGCAACTCCAAAAGCTGTGTTGCGCTGTATTTGCCTTTTAAATTTCCGGCAAAGTTTGATGCAGCAATGTATAGCTGCTTGTTGTTTACCGAAAGGGTGACTGTTTTTTTATTTAAGTCGATGCTTTTTATGTCCATTGTAAGGTTTTCAAAAATCGCCTTGCCGAGGTCGGAAAACTGTGTGTGACCCTTTGAAAATCC
>OLPA01000521.1_pt1 | contig 36152 bp, 34 predicted proteins | sample 1672811 | NCBI WGS metagenome assembly OLPA01 (sample SAMEA3136726, study PRJEB25190) | human gut metagenome | biome: human gut; feature: human-associated habitat; material: faeces | place: Austria | collected 2013
TAGGCGGCGATCTTGTCCAGCAGCTCCCGGTTCTCCATCAGCAGCTCCTTGGCCTTGACGGGCTGGCCCTCCTTCACCCGGACGGACTTGACCGTTCCGGCGGTGCGGGCGGTGATGGCGGTCTCCATCTTCATGGCCTCAATGATGATAAGCACCTGGTCCTTCTCCACATGGTCGCCCTGCTTCACGCACAGCTTGGACACCATGCCGGGGATGGAGGTGCCCACCTGCAGGGGATCGGACTCGTCGGCCAGCGTGGCCTGACGGGTCTGCTCGGAGGCGTGGGGGTCGCGGACGGTGACCTCTCGGCGCATGCCGTTCAGCTCGAACTGGACGTTGATGGTGCCGTCGCTGTTGTGGTCGCCCAGACCCAGATACTTGATGACCAGCGTCTTGCCGTCCTCGATGTTGATCTTGTTGGTCTCGCCCAGCGCCATGCCGTTGAAGAACACATGGCTGCCCATGCGGGTGATGTAACCGTACTCCTTCCGGTGGCGGCAGAAGTCCTCGTATACCTTGGGATACATGGCGTAGGAGATGAGATCCTTCTTTTCCGGGTTCTCGTGGAACTGCTCCACCTCATGCTGCAGCTGATCGAAGTCCACGGGAGCCAGCAGCTTACCGGGGCGGCAGTTGATGGGCTGCTCGCCTTTCAGGACCACCTTCTGCAAGTCTTTCGGGAAGCCCCATGCGGGCTGGCCCATCATACCCTTGAAGTAGGACACCACGGAATCGGGGAAGGCCAGGGCCTCGCCCCGCTGGACGATGTTCTCCGGCGTCAGGTCGTTCTGCACCATGAAGATGGCCAGATCGCCCACCACCTTGGAGGAGGGCGTCACCTTCACGGGATCGCCCAGCATGTCGTTGACGGTCTTGTACATCTCCTTGACCTCCTCGAACCGGTCGCCGAGGCCCAGAGACTCCACCTGCGGGCGGAGGTTGGTATATTGACCGCCGGGGATCTCATAGCGGTAGATGTCAGTGGTGGAGGACTTCAGGCCGTGGTCAAAGCTCTCGTACCGCAGACGCACGTCGGCCCAGTAGTTGCTCAGCTCCTGCACACGGCGCAGGTCAAGGCCGGTGTCACGCTCGGTGCCGTGGAGGGCGGCCACCACAGCGTCCAGCGAGGGCTGGCTGGTAAGGCCCGCCATAGGCGCACAGGCCACGTCCACCACATCCACGCCGGCCTCGGCGGCCATCAGCAGGGCCGCCACCTGATTGCCGGTGGTATCGTGGGTGTGCAGGTGGATAGGCAGGCCTACCTCCTGCTTCAGGGTGGACACCAGCTTCTTGGCGGCGTAGGGTTTCAGCAGGCCGGACATATCCTTGATGGCCAGCATGTGGGCGCCCCGCTTCTCCAGTTCCTTGGCAAGGTCGACGTAGTATTTCAGGGTGTACTTGTCCTTGGTCTTGTCCAGAATATCGCCGGTGTAGCACATGGTAGCCTCCAGCAGCTTGTTCTGGCGGAGGACCTCCTCCATGGCCACCTCCATGCCCGGCACCCAGTTCAGGGAGTCGAACACGCGGAACACATCGATGCCCCGCTGGGCGGCCTCCTCCACGAAGGCGCGGACAAGGTTGTCGGGATAGTTGGCGTAGCCCACCAGATTGGAGCCCCGCAGCAGCATCTGGAAGGGGATGTTGGGGATCTTCTCCCGCAGCAGACGCAGACGCTCCCACGGGGATTCATGCAGGAAGCGATAGGCCACGTCGAACGTAGCGCCGCCCCACATCTCCAGCGAGAAGCAATCACGCAGGATGTCGGCCATGCCGTCGGCGCCCTTCACCATATCGCGGGTACGCATACGGGTGGACAGCAGGCTCTGGTGGGCGTCACGCATGGTGGTGTCGGTCAGCAGCAGCTTCTTCTGATCCAGCACCCACTGCTTGACGGCATCAGGGCCCTTCTCATCCAGCAACTGTTTCAGGCCGGGGCCAAGAGGCTTCTTGGCCTCGGGGAAACGGGGGATATCGTACTGGTGGCGCTCGGCGTTGGGGTTGGCCACCTGAATCTCAGAGATATACCGCAGCACGCGGGTGGCACGGTCACGGGAATCCATGATCTCAAACAGCTCCGGCGTCTCGTCGATGAACTTGGTGTGGCACTGGCCGCTGACGAAGGTGGGGTGGGCCAGCACATTGGTGACGAAGGGGATGTTGGTCTTAACGCCGCGGACGCGCACCTCGTTGATGGCGCGGGCCGCCTTACGGCAGACGGCGGGGAAGCTGCGATCCCAGCTGGTGACTTTCACCAGCAGAGAGTCATAGTAGGGGGAGATGATGGTGCCCACGCCCACGTTACCGCCGTCCAGACGGACGCCGAAGCCGCCGGGAGAGTGATAGGCGGTGATCTTGCCGTTATCGGGGGCGAAGTTGTTGGAGGGATCCTCGGTGGTGACGCGGCACTGGATGGCGTAGCCGTCGAAATGGACATCCTCCTGCTTCGTCAGGCCGATCTCCGGGCAGCTGAGGGGATAGCCCGCCGCCACCAGCAGCTGGGCGCGGACGATATCCACGCCGGTGATCATCTCGGTAACGGTATGCTCCACCTGAATACGGGGGTTCATCTCGATAAAGTAGTGGTGGCCGGACTTGTCCACCAGGAACTCCACCGTACCGGCGCTGACGTAGTTGACGGACTTGGCGATCTTCACCGCGTCCTGACGTAGGGCCTCCACCGTCTCCTTGGGAACGGACCAGGCAGGGGCGTACTCCACCACCTTCTGATACCGGCGCTGGAGGGAGCAGTCACGCTCACCCAGATGGTAGACGTTGCCGTATTTATCGGCAAGGATCTGCACCTCGATGTGCTTGGGCTCCACCAGATACTTCTCGATAAAGATATCGCCGCAGCCGAAGGACTTCTCCGCCTCGCTGTGCACCAGCTCATAGGCGGTCTTGACCTCCTCGGGTTTGTCGCAGCGGCGCATGCCGCGGCCGCCGCCGCCGGCAGCAGCCTTCAGGATGATGGGGAAGCCGAAGCTGACGGCCTTGGCCAGCGCGTCGTCGGCGTCCTTCAGGGGCTCGGTGCAGCCGGGAATGATGGGCACGCTGCATTTGACGGCGATCTCCTTGGCGCTGAGCTTGTCGCCCATCTCGGCCAGCACGTCGGAGGACGGGCCCACGAACAGGATGCCGTTATCCTCGCAGGCGCGGGCAAAGTCGGCGTTCTCGGACAGGAAGCCATAGCCGGGGTGGATGGCGGTGACGCCCCGGCGCTTGGCAAGGCCGATGATGCCGGGAATGTCCAGATACGCGCCCAGCGGTGACTTTTTCTCGCCCACCAGATAGGCTTCGTCCGCCTTGGTGCGGAACAGAGAATAGGTATCTTCGTTGGAATAGATGGCTACGGTGTGGAGTCCCAGATCGTAGCAGGCGCGGAAAATGCGCACCGCGATCTCGCCGCGGTTGGCCACCAGCACCTTCTTGAGTTGTGTGATCTGCTGCATGCGGTTCTCCCTTCTGCCGCCTTCTGCGGCTTTTAAATTTTATGGATAATTATACACCCATTTTTCCGCCGCGCCAGATGAAAAAATAGCCAAAATATTGTTAAGCACCGCTTGTAAAAGTGTCATTTTCATAAGTAGCAGTTTTAGCAGAAACTTAGCTGCCGCATATGACGGCGGCATCACATTGCCGCAGTTTTCCGCGGTTTACAAGGAAATATCTTCCAAAAGTTTGAAAATAATGACAAAATCCAGCTGTTTCCCCGTAAAAACAGCTGGATTTTCCATGCAAATTTTCAATAGAAGTGATAGAGCGCGTCTATGTATTCAAATACTCCGCCGCATAATTGGGCAGGTCTACAATGACGTGCCGTCCAGAATAAACTGCCGGAAGTGCCGCACCGCCGGAGACTGGAATGCCCGGTCGTCGCTGACCATGTAGAAGTTCCTCTCCCACACCGGACGGACGATCTGGATGATCTTCACCTCCAGCCGCATCAGCATCTCCATATAGGGCACAACGGCGATGCCGAAACCATGGGCCACCAGTCCGGCGATCACCTGATCCTCCTCCGTCTCATAGGCGATATGGGGCTGCCCGCCGATCTGGTCGAAAAGCCCGTCGATCACATCCCGCAGACCGCTGCCCTTACTGAAATAGACCTGCGGATAAGGCAGCGTGTCGGCCAGATCCACCGTGTGCAGCCGGGCCAGCGGATGGTTCCGGGGCACGATCAGCACCAGATCCTGCTTCTCCACGGGAATGGAGGTCAGCCCCATCTCCGGCGCAGGCCGGGAGGAAAACACCAGATCGTACTGGTGGGCCAGCAGGCCCTCCAGCAGTTGGCTGGTAACGCCGGTATGGAAGGTGAAGCGGATGTTCTTCTCCGGATTGGCCGCCAGAAAGCGGGAGGCCAGCCCCGGCACGAAATCCACGCCCAGCGTCCGCAGCAGGCCCAGACGGATCACACCCTCACCGCTGCCCACCCTGCGCAGGGCATCCACCCCCTCGTCCAGCGTGGCCAGCGTCTGCTGGGCACAGGTCAGGAACTGCTCTCCGAAATGGGTCAGTGCCACGTTCCGGCCCCGCTTTTCAAACAGCGGCACACCCAACTCGCCCTCCATCTGGGCGATGGCGTGGCTCAGACTGGGCTGCGTGATGCACAGCTGCTCTGCCGCGTGGGTATAGTGCTGGGTATGGGCCAATTCTACAAAGTACCGCAAATGCAACAAATTCATATCGTCGTTCCTCCGTTTCCCTGCACCAAGTATACAACAAATCATAAAAGAAATCTATGGTTTTTATGGAAAAAATTGATTTGTTAATTCTTTGGCATTGCGGTACAGTGGAGCCAGACAACAAAAGCCGCCGCGTAAGACGGCAAAAAGGAGGCATCAAGCATGCATCTCTCAGGAACTACGGTCATACTGGGGCTGATGGGTACTCCGGTGGAGCACTCCAAATCCCCGGCCATGTATAACCACTGCTTCGCCAAATACGGCCTCGACTGGGCGTATCTGGCCTTCAACGTAACGCCGGAGCAGGCGGGTGCGGCGTTACAGGCCATCCGTACACTGAATATGCGGGGCGCCAACGTGACCATGCCCTGCAAGAGCGCGGTGATCCCGTATCTGGACAAACTGTCCCCTGAGGCGCAAGCCATCGGCGCGGTGAACGTCATCGTCAACGACGGCGGCGTCCTGACCGGCTACAACACCGACGGCATGGGCTACACCCAGAACCTCCGCCGAAACGGCATGGAGGTAAAGGGTCGGCGCATCGTGCTGCTGGGCGGCGGCGGAGCCGCCTCGGCCATCGCCGGTCAGGCGGCGCTGGAGGGCGCGGCGGAGATCGCGGTGTTCAACCGGAAGGACGAGTTCTGGCCCCGTGTGGAGCAGACGCTGCAAAACATCGCCAAGGCCGCGCCGGAATGCTCCCTCTCCCTCCACGATCTGGACGACGGGCGGGATCTTTACAAGATTATCCGCCGCTGCGACATTCTCTCCAACGCCACGCGGGTAGGCATGGCCCCGGATGTGGAGCGCAGCGTTATCACCGACCTGAGCTGCTTCCGCCCCGAGCTGGTGGTGACGGACGTGGTGTACGCCCCGCCGGAGACAAGGCTCCTTCGGGACGCCCGGGCCGCCGGATGCAAAACCTGCGACGGACTGGGCATGCTGCTGTGTCAGGGCGCGGAGGCCTTCCGGCTGTACAGCGGGCTGGAGATGCCCACTGAGGAGATCAAAGAACTTCTGTATACCTGACAACTGAAAATAAAGAGAAGAGAAAGGAACATCATCATGAACCAGACTGTGGAATCCCGCAAATACTATCCCACGGCGCTGGCCCTGTACATCACCTATTTCGTTCTGGGCGTGGCAGCCACCATTATGGGACAGTACAAGCAGAACTTCGCTGCCCTGTGGGGCGCATCGACACTGGCCGACGGCAGCTATGACGTCTCCGGCGTGGTGGCGGTCATTGCCGCCATCGGGCTGGGCCGTCTTGTGGCCTTTCCCGTGGCCGGGCCTCTCAGTGACCGGCTGGGCCGTCGGCTCTCCGCCCTGATCGGCTGCGCTCTGTACGCCATCTTCCTGCTGGGCATCACCTTTGCCCCCAACCTGTATGTGGGCTATGCGCTGGCGGTGGTCAGCGGTATGGCGAACTCCTTTTTGGACACCAGCATCACCCCCTCCTGCATGGAGATCTTCAAGGAGAAGGGCACCATCGCCAACATCTTCACCAAGTTGTCCATCTCCATCGCCCAGTTCCTTCTGCCCTTTGCCATCGGCTTTGTGGCGGCTCACGCCCTTCCCTTCCGCACCATTTTTATCGCCACAGCGATCATCATCATCGCCGACGGCATCCTGCTGGCGTTTCTGCCCTTTCCGCCCTTTGAAAAGGTGGGCCAGAAGAAGGAGAAGATGCATTTCACCCCCGCCGCTATCGTGCTGGTGTGTCTGGGCTTCACCACCTCCACCACCTTCATGCTGTGGATGAACTGTCATCAGGAGCTGGGCACGCTGTACGGTCTGGCCGACCCCAGCAAGATCCAGTCCTTCTACTCCGTTGGCATCGTGGTGGCGTTGTTCGTCAGCGCGGCGCTGCTGAAGCGGAACGTGGAGCCCGCCTCTATCCCAGCGTGGCGCTGGCGACGCTGGCCGCCATCTACTTCATCCAAAAGCCGGTCATGTGTCTGGCAGGCGGCTTCCTGCTGGGCTTCTTCGCAGCAGGCGGCGTCCTGCAGCTGGTGACGGCGGTGGCCAACAAGATGTTCCCCAAGAACCGGGGCGTCATTACCTCCATCGTCATGATCTCCTCCAGCGTGGCCAACTACATCGTCATCAGCGTGGCCGGTGTGCTGACCCGTGTGGGCGGCGCCAACGGTCCCCGGCTGGTGGTGCTGTTCAACATGGCGGTGACGCTGGTGGGTATCCTGCTGGCGGTGTACCTGAACATCTGCCAGAAGCGGGAGCGGGCAGCGCAGGTGCAGTAACATGAAAACACTGTTCTTTATCGGCTTCATGGGCGTGGGCAAGACCTCCGTCTCCGCCGCCCTTGGCCGGATACTGGAATTACCGGTCATCGAGATGGACGAGCAGATCGCCCGGAACGAGGGCATGACCATCCCGGAGATCTTCGCCCAGAAGGGCGAGAGCCACTTCCGCGCCTGCGAAACGGCGCTGCTGGAGGGACTGGCAGCAGAAAATGCCTGTCTGGTCTCCTGCGGCGGCGGGGTGGCCATGCGGCAGGAAAATGTAGCCGCCATGCGCCGCTGCGGCACAGTGGTGCTGCTGACCGCCCGGAGGTCATTCTGGAGCGGGTCAGGGACAGCGACGAACGTCCCCTGCTGCAGGGCAGGAAAAATGTGACGGGCATTGCCGCCCTGATGGCCCAGCGCCGCAGCGCCTACGAGGCGGCCGCCGACGTGACCGTCGACACCTCAGACCTGACCATTGAAGAAGTCTGCCGCGCCGTGCTGCGGCAGGTCAACGGAAAATAACACACAATATAAAATAGGATTTAAGGAGGAAGCTACCATGTCTCAGAAGTATCCCATCACCATCAGCTCTTGGACGCTGGGCGACCAGTGCACCTTTGAGGAGCGCGTATCCGCCGCCAAGGAAGCAGGCTTTGAGGGCATCGGCCTGCGGGCGGAGACCTATGTGGACGCCCTGAATGAGGGCCTGTTCGACGCCGATATTCTGGCCATTCTGGACAAATACGGCATGAAGGTCACCGAGGTGGAGTACATCGTTCAGTGGGCGGAGGAGCACCGCTCCTATGCGCAGAAGTACAAGGAGCAGATGTGCTTCCATATGTGTGAGCTGTTCGGCGTGAACCACATCAACTGCGGCCTGATGGAGAACTACTCCGTGGAGCACACCGCCCAGAAGCTGCGTGAGCTGTGCCACCGGGCCGGAAAGTACACCCTCGGCGTGGAGCCCATGCCTTACAGCGGCCTGCCCGATATCAAGAAGGCGTGGGCGGTGGTGAAGGCCTCCGGCTGCGACAACGCCAAGCTGATCCTTGACTCCTGGCACTGGGTGCGCGCCGGTCAGAGCTACGATCCCGCGCTGCTGGCAGACATCCCCGCTGAGAAGGTGGTGGCCGTGCAGATCAACGACGTGCAGGCCCACCCCTACGCCAAGAGCATTCTCCGTGACGAGTCCATGCATGACCGCATGCTGCCCGGCACCGGCCACGGCGACACCGCAGGCTTCGTGAAGATGCTGCGGGACAAGGGCATCCAACCCGCCGTCATGGGCGTGGAGGTCATCAGCGACGAAATTCTCGCCGCCGGCGTGGCCGCCGCGGCCAAGGCCAACTTCGACGCCACCCGTGCCGTTCTGGCGCAGGCATGGCCCGAGGTTCTGGAAAAGTAACACAACATCGACGACAGATAGGAGGATAACACTATGGAAAGCAGAATTTCCGGACACACCAAGCTCTTTTGCCTGATCGGCTCCCCGGTGGGACACTCCGGCTCCCCCGCCATGTATAATTACAGCTTCCAGCGCACCGGCCTCGACGCCGCGTATCTGGCCTTCAACATTTCTCTGGAGCAGACCGAGGCAGGCGTGCAGGCCCTCAAGACGCTGGGCGTAGGCGGCTTCAACATCACCATGCCCTGCAAGACCGCCGTGGCGGCCTATCTGGACGAGCTGTCCCCCGCTGCGCGGCTCATCGGCGCGTGCAACACCGTCACCGTCAGTGAGGACGGCAGGCTGACCGGCCACAACACCGACGGCGTGGGCTTCGTCCGCAATCTCCACGAGCACGGCATCGAGGTGAAGGGCCAGCGTCTGGTGATACTAGGCGCTGGCGGCGCGGCCACCGCCATCTGCGTGCAGGCGGCGCTGGACGGTGCGGCGGAGATCGCCATTTTTAACCGCGACGACGAGTTCTACGCCAACGGCCAACACACCGTAGAGAAGCTGGCACAGGCCGTCCCCGGCTGCAAGGCGTCCATTACGCCGCTGGAGGACAGCGCCGCGCTGGCCGAGGCGGTGAAGGACTGCGACATTCTGGTAAACGCCACCAAGGTGGGCATGAAGCCGCTGGACGGCGAGACCTTGATCGACCCCGCCCTGTTCCGCGCCGAGCTGGTGGTGGCGGACACGGTATACAACCCCCGCGAGACCCGCATGATCCAAGCGGCCAAGGCGGCGGGCTGCAAGGCTGCCGTGGGCGGCATCGGCATGCTGCTGTGGCAGGGCGTGGCGGCCTTCAAGCTGTTCACCGGCAAGGATATGCCCGCGCAGGAAGTGCTGGAAAAGTTCTTCTCCTGACAACGAGGAAGTGAGGTGCGACGATGAAATTCCCGACCATGTTTTCTCCCGTGCAGATCGGCACGGTGACAGTCCCCAACCGCTTTGTGGTGCCCCCTATGGGCAACAACCTTGCCAACACCGACGGCACCCTCAGTGACCGGTCCCTGTCCTACTATCAGGCCCGTGCCAAGGGCGGCTTCGGTCTCATCACCATCGAGTCCACGGTGGTGTACCGGGAGGCCAAGGGCGGGCCCCGGAAGCCCTGCCTGTTCTCCGACGACACGGTGGAGAGCTTCCGCCGTGTGGCGGACGCCTGCCATGCCTACGGCGCCAAGGTATCCATCCAGTTACAGCACGCAGGCCCCGAGGGCAACTCCGCTCTGACGGGCTATCCCCTGAAGGCGGCCAGCGCCATGCCCGCCTCGGCGGGCCGGGAGATCCCGGAGGCCGTCTCCAACGAGGAGGTCTACCGCATCATCGAGTGCTACGGCGACGCGGCGCGCCGCGCCCAGCAGGCCGGTATCGACATGGTGGAGGTACACTGCGCCCACGGTTATCTGGTCAGCACCTTCATCTCCCAGCGCACCAACAACCGCACCGACGAGTTCGGCGGCTGCTTTGAAAACCGCATGCGCCTGCCCCGACTCATCATCGAGAATATCCGCCGCAAGACCGGCGGCAACCTGCCCATCCTGTGCCGCATCAACGCCTGCGACGAGGTGGAGGGCGGCCAGAGCGTACAGGACGCGGCGGCGGTGGCGGCCTATCTGGAGCAGGAGTGCGGCGTGGACGCCCTGCATGTGACCCGCGCCGTCCACCTGCATGACGAGTTCATGTGGGCGCCCGGCATCACCCACGGCGGCTTCAACGCCGATCTGGTGACGGAGATCAAGCGGGCGGTATCCGTGCCCGTCATCGCCGTGGGCCGGTTCACCGAGCCCCAGTACGCCGAGCTGCTGGTGAAGCAGGGTCGTGCCGACCTGATCGCCTTCGGCCGCCAGAGCATCGCCGACCCGGAGCTGCCCGCCAAGGCACGGAACGGCCAGCTGGAGACGCTTTCTCCCTGCATCGGCTGTCTGCTGGGCTGCGTACCCAACATGTTTGTCGGTAAGCCCATCACCTGCGCGGTGAATCCCTGCGTGGGCCGTGAGTGCGAGCTGACCTCCGCTCCGGAGAAGAAGCGCGTCACGGTGGTAGGCGGCGGCCCCGGCGGATTGTACGCCGCATGGGTCTGCGCCGTCCGCGGCCATCAGGTAACGCTGGTGGAGAAGGCCAACGAGCTGGGCGGCAACTTCCGCATCGCCGCCTATCCCACCGGTAAGGGCCAGCTGACCGAGGCCATCCGCTCTATGATCGTCAAGTGCCAACAGGCAGGCGTGGACCTGCGCTGCGGCGTGGAGGCCGACGAGATGCTGCTGCGCTCCCTCGCTCCCGACGCCATCATTCTGGCCACCGGCTCCACGCCCCTGCTCCTGCCTATCCCCGGTCTCTCCGACTGCGGCTATGTGACCGCGCAGGACATGCTGGACGGCAAGGCCCAGATGGGCAAGAACGTTCTGGTGGTCGGCGGCGGCATGGTGGGCTGCGAGGCCGCCGAGTATCTGGCCGAGCGGGGCCATCAGGTGACGGTCATCGAGATGAAGGACGTCATCGCCGCCGACGTGACCCCGGAGAACCGCCGCTACATGTTTGAGAATTTCGAGGAGAACCACGTCCTGCTGCGTCCCAGCGCCAAGGTGACCCAGTTCTATGCCGACAGCGTGGACTGCGCGCTGGTGGACGGTTCCACCGGCTCCCTGCGGGGCTATGACAACATCGTACTGGCCATGGGCTCCCGCTCCAACACCGCCCTGAAGGACACCGCCGAGAAGGTGGCCGGTCAGGTGCTGGTGATCGGCGAGGCCGCCAAGGCCCCCGGCAATGCGGTGCTGACCACCGGCGACGCGCTGGAGGCCGCACTGAAAATCTAAAACACCCTGCTGACAAAGCGGCCAAAGTGCCGTCCCGATGGGACGGCACTTTTCGTACAGGCATATCTTTTGCGCAAATTTGTACACTTGGCTTATTTTGTCTATGGCATCCGCCCGCGGAACCTGCTAAAATACAGGCATAATACGGGAAAGATATCTGACATTTCTCCTTTCCCGTGTTGAAAAACGTGACATTAGCAATTTAAATAGAATATTCTGTAAAAGACATTGCAAATTGCAAGATCTGTATTATATAATAGTTGGCAATAATAGGAATAACTGTAAAATTCAAATAAGAAGGTGTATAGTATGGAACTTCAGATTCAGGATCTTGTTTCTTCCATCAAAAAGGACGGCATCGACAGCGCCAATCAGGAGGCCGCAGCCATTCTGTCCGACGCCCGGAAGCAGGCGGCCGCCATCGTGGCCGACGCGAAGGCGGAAGCGGACAAGCTGCGCAGCGACGCCAAGGCGGAGATTGAGGTGTTCAAAAGCAGCGCCCAGCTGAACGCCGAACAGGCCAAACGGGACGCAGTGCTGGCTTTCCGGCAGGAGGTCCAAAAGGAGTTTGAAAAGCTCTTGGCCGCCGATGTGGGCAAGGCGCTGGACCAGCAGGCGCTGGCAAAGCTCATTCAGGCCGCCCTGCAGGGCGAGGACGTCTCCGCCTATACCGTGGAGGTAGGGCAGGTAACGGACGGCATCCGTCAGGAGCTGGCGCAGGAGCTGAAGGCCGGGCTGGAGATCCGCCCCTCCAAGAAGGTGGGCGCAGGCTTCCGGCTGGCCGCCAAGGACGGCTCCGGCTACTTCGACTGCTCGGAGCAGGAGATCGCGGACATGCTGATGCCCTTCTTCCGGGATACGCGCCTGTAAGGGGGTGCCGCTGTGGCTTCCTATTACTATCTGATCTCCAGCCTGCCCATGCTGAAAACACAGGGCGAGCCGCCCATGGACTACGCGGCGTTCCTCGCCATGTGCAAAACGGCGGTGAGCGGCGGAGTCTACCAAACGCTGGAGACGCTGACGGTGGAATCGGACAAGGGGCCGCTGCTGTCGGAATGGGCCGCCTTTTATAAGGCGCTGTCCCGCGAGCTGACCTATCAGCGCAGCGTGAAGCTGGGCTACCCCTGCCCCATCCCCGCCGACCGGGACGCCGCCATCGTGCAGACGGTGGCGGCGGCGGTGAACGCCGAGAACCCGCTGGAGGGTGAGCGGCTTTTGCTGGAGCTGGAATTCCGCCGTCTGGACGATATGATCGGCCTGCACAATTTCGACGACCACGCCCTGTATGGCTACGCCATGAAGCTGCGGCTGCTGGAGCGGCAGCAGGGCTTCCGGTACGAGACCGGCAAGCGGGCTTTCGACGGTCTGATGGCCAACATCCGCCAGCAGGTCGCCAGCCTATCATAAAACAGGAGAATCAAAATGGACAAAGTGACAGGATATGTGACCGGAGTGAACGGGAATCTGGTGTCCGCCAGCTTTTCCGGCTCCGTGCGTAAAAATGAAGTGGGCTATGTGCTGGTGGGGGATGACCGCCTGAAGGGCGAGGTCATCCGCGTCAACGGCGACACAGCCAGCATGCAGATCTATGAAATGACCAACGGCATCCAGGTGGGCGACAAGGTGGAGCTCTCCGGCGAGCTGATGAGCGTAGAGCTTGGCCCCGGCTTGCTGACGCAGGTGTTCGACGGTTTGCAGAACCCCCTGCCGGAGCTGGCCGAAAAGTGCGGCTACTTTCTGGAGCGGGGCGTGTATCTGGACCCCATCCCCAATAAGGACTGGGAATTCACGCCCCGGGTAAAGCCCGGCGACACCGTCACCGCGGGCGACGCGGTGGGCAGCGTGCCGGAGGGATTGTTCACCCACCTCATCATGGTGCCCTTCGGCCTGAAGGGCGAGTGGAAGGTAAAGTCCGTCCGGGAGAAGGGCGTCTATAACGTCCGGGACACCGTGGCGGTGCTGGAAAACGAGCAGGGCGAGGAGCAGGAGCTGACCATGGTGTTCTCATGGCCGGTGAAGCAGCCCATCCGCTGCTATGAGGAGCGCCTGCGCCCCGACGAGACGCTGGTGACCCAGCTCCGCTGCGTGGATACCTTCCTGCCAGTGGCCAAGGGCGGCACCTTCTGCGTGCCCGGCCCCTTCGGCGCAGGCAAGACGGTCTTGCAGCATATGGAGGCCAAGAACGCCGACGTGGACATCGTGATCGTGGCCGCCTGCGGCGAACGCGCCGGCGAGGTGGTGGAGGTGCTGACGGAGTTCCCCGAGCTGACCGACCCCCGTACCGGACGCTCCCTGATGGAGCGCACCATCATCATCTGCAACACCTCCTCCATGCCGGTGGCCGCCCGTGAGGCATCGGTGTACACCGCCGTCACCATGGCGGAGTACTACCGCCAGATGGGGCTGGACGTGCTGCTGCTGGCGGACTCCACCAGCCGCTGGGCGCAGGCCATGCGTGAGATGAGCGGCCGTCTGGAGGAGATCCCCGGCGAGGAGGCCTTCCCCGCCTATCTGGAATCCGTCATCGCCGCCTTCTACGAGCGCGCCGGTAAGGTACGGCTGAAGGACGGCAAGATCGCCTCCGTCACCATCGGCGGCACCGTGTCCCCCGCAGGCGGCAACTTTGAGGAGCCTGTGACGCAGGCTACGCTGAAGGTGGTGGGCGCATTCCACGGCCTGTCCCGCGAGCGCTCCGATGCCCGTAAATACCCCGCCATCCACCCCATCGACTCATGGTCCAAGTATCAGGGCGTGGTGGATATGGAGCGGGTGGATCAGGCCCGCGCCATCCTCAAGCGCAGCAATGAGATCAACCAGATGATGAAGGTCATCGGCGAGGAGGGCACCTCCGCCGAGGATTATATCGTTTACCAGAAGGGCGAGCTGCTGGACGCGGTATATCTCCAGCAGAACTCCTTCGATCCCATCGACGCGGCCTGCGGCCCCGACCGCCAGCGCCACGAGTTCGACGTGCTGTACGATGTGCTGAAACGCGATTTCAAGCTCAGCGACAAGAAAGAGATCCGCGCCTTCTTCAACCAGCTCCGTCAGGAGTTTCTGGACTGGCACAACACCGAGTTCCGGACGCCGGAGTTCGAGGCGCAGGAAAAACGGCTCAAGGACTTTTACCTGAGCAAGGCGGCGCTTTGAGAGGTGAGTCAATATGCAGAAAGTTTATACGAAAATCGAATCCATCGTTGGCAACGTGGTGACTGTCCGGGCCTCCGGCGTCCGTAACGGCGATCTGGCGCTGGTGGGCGACAGCTACGCCAACGTCATCAAGCTGGACAAGAATCTGGTGACCTTGCAGGTGTTCAGCGGCACGCAGGGCGTCAGCACCACGGATCCCGTCCGTTTTCTGGGCCGCCCCATGATGGTGTCCTTCTCCGACCACCTGCTGGGCCGCGTCTTTGACGGCGCGGGCGTCCCCCGTGACAACGGTCCGGCCCTGACGGAGAACATGATTCCCATCGGCGGCCCCTCCGTGAACCCCTCCAAGCGTATCGTCCCCAACAAGATGATCCGCACCGGCATCCCCATGATCGACGTGTTCAACACGCTGGTGGAGAGCCAGAAGCTGCCCATCTTCTCCGTGTCCGGCGAACCCTATAACCAGCTGCTGTCCCGCATCGCCATGCAGGCGCAGGTGGATATCATCGTGCTGGGCGGCATGGGTCTGAAATACGACGACTATCTCTATTTCCGGGACACACTGGAAAAGAGCGGCGCCATGGGCCGCACGGTGATGTTCATTCACACTGCCTCCGACCCCACCGTGGAATGTACGCTGGTGCCGGATATGGCGCTGGCCGTGGCGGAGCAGTTCGCACTGGCCGGAAAGCGGGTGCTGGTGCTGCTGACGGACATGACCAACTACGCCGACGCACAGAAGGAAATGGCCATCACCATGGAGCAGGTGCCCTCCAACCGCGGCTACCCCGGCGACCTTTACAGCTGCCTTGCGGCCCGCTATGAAAAGGCCGTGGACTTCGGCGACGCGGGCTCCATCACCATTCTGGGCGTGACCACCATGCCCGGCGACGATGTGACCCACCCCGTCCCCGACAACACCGGCTATATCACCGAGGGGCAGTACTACCTGAAAAACGGCCACATCGAGCCCTTCGGCTCCCTGTCCCGCCTGAAGCAGAATGTCAACGGCAAGACCAGAAGCGACCACCGGGCCCTGATGGACGGCATGATCCGCCTGTACAGCGCCTATAAGGAGAGTCTGGAAAAGAAGTCCATGGGCTTCATGATGTCCGAGTGGGACGAAAAGCTGCTGAAATACGGCCACCTCTTTGAGACGAAGCTGATGGATCTGAGCGTCAACATCCCGCTGGAGGAGGCGCTGGATCTGGGCTGGGAGATCCTTGCCGAATGCTTCGAGCCCAACGAGACGGGTCTGAAATCCAGTCTCATTCAGGAGAGATGGCCCAAGGGCGCCGCTGCGGAGTAAGGAGGCGCCTATGGCTGTCAAGCTGACAAAAAACGAATTAAAGGTGCAAAAGGATCGCCTGAAGCAGTTCCAGCGGTATCTCCCAACGCTGCAATTGAAGAAGCAGCAGCTGCAATCCGTGGTGATGCAGGTCACCGCACAGCTGGAGCAGGTGGCGCGGGAGCGTCAGGCCGCCGTGGCGGGTCTTGACGACTGGGTGGCCGTCTTTGCGGAAAACGACAGCTTCCCGGCGGAAAAGCGGCTGGAGACCCTCGTCCGCCCCAGACATGTGGTATGCGGAGAGCAGAACATCGCAGGCGTGGTAGTGCCGGTGTTTCAGGAGCTGAGCTTCGAGGATATCCAGTACGACGTGGCGGACTATCCCCTGTGGGTAGATACCGCGGCAGTGCGCCTGCGGGAGATCGCACGGCTGGACGCGCTGGAAAAGACGCTGCGCCGTCAGGTGGAGCTGCTGGAGCAGGAGCTGCGTGCCACGGCCCAGCGGGTGAACCTGTTTGAAAAAGTGAAGATCCCCGAGGCCAAGGAGAACATCCGGGTCATCGGTATCTATCTGGGCGACCAGCAGACCTCCGCCGTGGTACGGGGCAAGATCGCCAAGAAGAAGCTGCAGGAGGTGGGCCGATGATCGAAAAAATGAAGGTCGTCCACATCGTGGCGGCCGCCTCGGAAAAGACCGCCCTGCTGGATAAGCTCCGCGAGCTGGGCATCGTCCACTTCGCGGAGAAGGCCGGCGCCGACCAGCGGCATCTGGAGCGCTTCGCCCAGCTGTCCCGGATGGCGATGACGCTGCAGGAGTATCCCAAGACCCCGCAGGAGACGACGGTGCTGTCCGACAGCGAATTTGAAACGTTTTATCAGCAGCTGTCCGACTGCATGGCACGCAAAAAGGCGCTGCTGGAGCAGCAGACAAGCGCCCATGCCGCCGCGGAAAAGCTGGCCGAATGGGGCCGTTTCGCTCCGGCGGAGCTGCGGGAGCTGAAAGAACAGGGCTGGGATATCCACATCTACCGCACCGACAAGAAGACCATGGCCGCGCTGGAGGCCGACCCGGACATCCGCTTCGTGCGGCTGGCTCCGGTGGGCAAGATGCCCACGCTGGCGGCCTTTGCGCCATTGCCCGCCGGATACGCTGCCACGGAGTTCCCCATTCCCGAAAAGGGACTGGACGAACTGGAGCAGGAGCAGCGTGACTGCGCACAGGGACTTGCGGACTGCGAGACCTTCCTGACCCAAGCGGCGGCCCACCTGCCCAGCATCCACGACCAGATGCTCAAGACCCAGAACGCCGCCGAATACTCCGCCGTCAGCAACACGTCCCAGAGTCAGGACGGGCTGGTGTGGCTCAGCGGCTATCTTCCGGCGGCGGACGCTGACGGCTTCAAAAAGGCCGCCGCCGAGGCCCACTGGGCATGGGCCATGGAGGATCCGGCCGCCGACGATGACAAGGTACCCACCAAGGTGCGGTACAACAAGGTCACCCGTCTGATGATCCCGGTGTTCGACATTCTGGGCACCGTCCCCGGCTATCGGGAGTACGACATTTCCTTCTGGTTCCTGGGGTTCTTTACCCTGTTCTTCGCCATGATCATCGGCGACGCCGGATACGGCTGCCTGTTCCTGCTGGCAGCGCTGGCGCTGACGGTGAAGAACAAAAAGGCCTCCACCACCGTGCAGCTTCTGTGGGTGCTGTCCATCGCCACCATCCTATGGGGCGCGCTGACCGGCACATGGTTCGGTCTGGAGCAGGCCATGGAGATACCCTTCCTGAAACGGCTGGTGATCCCCACCTTTGCCAACTACCCGGCGTACTTCAACGTCTCCACCACCACCCAGCAGAATACCATCATGAAGTTCTGCTTCATTCTGGGCACGGTGCAGTTGTCCCTTGCCTGCGTGATGAACATCCGCCGCAAGCTGAAGGAGCATGACCTCAGTTGGGTGGCTGATCTGGGCTGGCTGGCCGCCATCGACGCGCTGTATTTCGTGGTGCTGTATCTGGTCATCGGCCAGCAGGTAAACCTGATCCCCGTGGCCTGCGTGGTCATTGCGGGCTTCCTGCTGGTGGTGTGCTTCGGCGGCATGGCTCCGGACAAGACCTTTGTGCAGGGATTGAAGGCGGGTCTCGGCAACGCGTTCACGGTGTTCCTGAACACCATCAGCGCCTTCGGCAACATCATGAGCTATATCCGGCTGTTCGCCGTGGGTATGGCATCTCTGGCCATCGCCCAGAGCTTCAACAACATGGCCTTCGGCTTCAAGGGCCCGCTGGTCATCGCCGCCATCCTGATCCTGCTGATCGGCCACGGGCTGAACATCGTCATGGGCCTGCTGTCCGTGGTGGTCCACGGCGTGCGGTTGAACCTGCTGGAGTTTTCCGGTCAGTTGGGTATGGAGTGGGCCGGTATTGCCTACGATCCCTTTAAAAAACGTGACAAAATCAAGAAATAAACGAATAGGAGATCAATTATGAGTATCGAATTTATTGGTATGGCTTGCGCTCTGGGCCTGTCCGCCATGGGCTCCGCATTCGGTTCCGGCTTTGCCGCTCAGGCTTCTGTGGGCGCATGGAAAAAGTGCTACGCCAACGGCAAGCCCGCCCCCTTCATCATGGTGGCCTTCTCCGGCGCACCGCTGACCCAGACCATCTATGGCTTTTTGCTGATGAACTTCATCCGCAGCGCCGTGGAGGGCGGCTGTGACGCGGCGCTGGCCATGTTCACCGGCATCTTCGCCGGTCTTGCCATCGGCCTGTCCGCCTTCTTCCAGGGCAAGGTTGCCGCCGCTTCCGCCGACGCGCTGGGCGAGACCGGAAAGGGTACCGCCAACTACTTCATCGTTATCGGCATCATCGAAACGGTGGCTCTGTTCACGCTGGTGTTCAGCCTTCTGCTGCTGCAATAACCGGCCCGTTACACATCGGATCACAAGAAAAAGGAAATGGCACTTGCCATTTCCTTTTTTCTTCTAATCGCCTATTGACACGGTGGGTAAAACATGTTATCATCGAATCAACCCACAAAACAAGTAGGCAAAATGCCGATCCCACATCATATACATTCAGGAGGAACGCCATGCAGATCTATGCAGATAACGCGGCCACCACCAAAATGAGCCGCACGGCCATCGACGCGATGCTGCCCTATATGGAGACCTATTACGGAAATCCCTCCAGCCTGCACACCATCGGCCAGCAGGCGGCGGAGGCCCTGATGCACGCCCGCGAGACCGTGGCCGCATGTCTGGGCTGTCAGCCCCGCGAGATCACCTTCACCTCCGGCGGCAGCGAGGCCGACAATCAGGCCCTTGTCTCCGCCGCCCGTATCGGTGAGCGGAAGGGCAAAAAGCACATCATCTCCACCGCCTTCGAGCATCACGCCATCCTGCACACCCTGAAAAAGCTGGAAAAAGAGGGCTTCGAGGTACAGCTGCTGGACGTGGGCCCCACCGGCACTGTCACTGCACAGCAGGTGGCCGACGCCATCCAGGAGGATACCTGTCTGGTCACCATCATGTACGCCAACAACGAGATCGGCTCCGTCCTACCCATCCCGGAGATCGGCGCGGTGTGCAAGGAAAAGGGCGTGCTGTTCCACACCGACGCGGTGCAGGCGGCAGGCCACCTCCACATTGACGTAAAGGCCCAGAACATCGACATGCTGTCCCTCTCCGCCCACAAGTTCCACGGTCCCAAGGGCGTGGGCGTGCTGTACGCCTGTCAGGGCATCCCCCTGACCAATATCATCGAGGGCGGCGCACAGGAGCGTGGCAAGCGGGCCGGTACGGAGAACATCCCCGGCATCGTGTCCATGGCCGCCGCGCTGAAGGAGGCCTGTGCCCACATCGACGAGAACGCCGCCAAAGTGTCCGCCCTGCGGGACAAGCTGATGGCCGGACTTTCTCAAATTCCCCACTCCGCCGTCAACGGTGACACTGTTCACCGCCTGCCCGGCAATGTGAACTTCTGCTTCGAGGGCATCGAGGGCGAGAGCCTGCTGCTCCTGCTGGACGCCAAGGGCATCTGCGCCAGCTCCGGCAGCGCCTGCACCAGCGGTTCGCTGGACCCCAGCCATGTGCTGCTGGCCATCGGCCGTCCCCACGAGGTGGCTCACGGCTCCCTGCGTCTGAGCCTGTGCGAATGGAACACAGAGGAGGAAGTGGACTACATGCTGCAGGTCATCCCCGAGGTGGTGGCCTATCTGCGGGACATGTCCCCCGTGTGGAAGGAACTGCTCTCCGGCAAGCGGCAGTTTATTCTTTGATAAAATACGATAAGGAGGATCAAATCATGGCTCTTTATACTGATACGGTAATGGATCACTTCATGCACCCCCGGAACGTGGGCGAGATCCCCAACGCCGACGGCGTGGGCGAGGTGGGCAACGCCAAGTGCGGCGACATCATGAAGATGTACCTGAAGATCAACGGCGACATCATCGAGGATGTGAAGTTTGAGACCTTCGGCTGCGGCAGCGCCATCGCCTCCAGTTCCATGGCCACCGAGCTTATCAAGGGCAAGACCATCGACGAGGCGCTGGCCGTCACCAACAAGCAGGTGGTGGACGCGCTGGGCGGTCTGCCCGCCCACAAGCTGCATTGCAGCGTGCTGGCGGAGGAGTCCATCAAGTCCGCCGTCAAGGACTACTACGACCGCAACAACATCCCCTATGACAAGAACCAGTTCCCCGACTGCGACGACTGCGAAGCCTGCCGCATGGTGTAAGCGATAAGAAAATGACCGTCCCTCGGACGGTCATTTTTTTATCCGAAATACTTCTCCCGGAAGGGGACACTCTCCACCTGAAAACTGCGGCCACGGAGATAGTTCAATATCCCCGCGTCGGTGGGAAAGTCGAAGGTCAGCTTATAGGAGTACAGCGCCTGCCGCGTCTCGCCGTAGCGGCGGTTCACATCGCCCCATCCATACTTGCCGTCCCCCAGCAGAGGGCAGCCCATGTGAGCGAAGGTGGCGCGGATCTGGTGGGTGCGGCCGGTCTCCAGCCCCACCTCCACCAGCGCCAGCTCGCCCCGGTGCTCCAGCGTCTCATAGGTGGTGATGGCGGTCTTGCCGCCGGGGACGGGCCTGGTGCGGACAGAGACCTCTTTTTTCTTCTCGTCCTTCACCAGAAAGACCTCCACCCGGCCTTTGGGCGGCTGCGGTGCGCCCACCGTGATGCAGAGATAGCGCTTGTCCATCTCCCGGTTACGGATCTTCTCGTTGATGATTCGCAGCGTCTCGGCGTTCTTGGCGGCAATGACAATGCCGCCGGTGTTGCGGTCGATGCGGTTGCACAGGGCGGGGGTAAAGGCGTTCTCCCACTTGGGGTTCCACTCCCGCTTCTGATAGAGGTACGCCTGAATGTGGTTGATGAGGGTGTTGACCTTCTCCGTCTCGTCGGCGTGCACCACCAGCCCCGGCCGCTTGTCCAGCAACATCAGATTCTCATCCTCATACACGATGGTGAGGCTGGGCTTGAACAGCGTCAGGAACATGTTGTCCTCGCGGGGCTTGTCAAAGAACTCGTCGTTGATGTATAATTGCAGCACGTCGCCCTCCTGAAGCCGCTGATCCCGCTGCGCCCGTGCGCCGTTGCACTTGATGCGCTTGAGCCGGATGTACTTTTGCAGCAGGGCGGAGGGCAGCAGCGGCAGGGACTTTGCCACAAAGCGGTCAAGCCGCTGTCCCGCGTCATTTTTTCCGATGGTCAGCTCCCGCATGGGCGCACCTCCCCAAAAGAATGGTCTGCCCTATTGTACCCAAGGGCGGCACAAATGTCAAAGGGAATTCACCGGAAGAAAAATATGGTGAAAAATGCCGCCTTTTTTGCAAAAAAGGTTTGACAACCCTTGTTTTTCACGCTATAATACTATCCGTGTCATTGCGAGGTGTACTATGCTTTTGAATGTAAACAAGCTGCTGCATACGCCGGATGCGGCGCAGGATTTCTCTTTCGAGATGGACCTGAGCGATTTGGAATTCGGCGGCAGCTACCCCGTGTCCCAGCCGGTCACTGTGGAAGGCCGGATCAGGAACAAGGCCGGCGTCCTGCTGTGTACGCTCGAGGCGAGTACGACGCTCCATTGCATCTGTGACCGCTGCGCGGAACCCTTTACCGAGGATAAGACCGTTGCATACCAGTGCGTGCTGGCAGAGGAACGGCAGTCCGACGACGATGAGGAGATCGTGCTGCTGGAAAATGATGAGGTGGACTTGGGCGAAGTGGCTCGCACTGCGTTTATCCTTGAGATGGACACGAAAAACCTCTGCTCTCCCGACTGTAAGGGCCTGTGTCCCGGCTGCGGCGCCAATCTCAATCACGAGGCGTGCCGCTGCAAGAAGGCGGTTGACCCGCGGCTTGCAAAGCTGGCCCAGCTTCTGGAGGATCGGTAAGCAGAAGCCTGATTATTATACTACTGCTCAAGGCAGTTAAAAGACCAAGGAGGTGTCAACATGGCAGTCCCTAAGGGAAAAGTATCGAAGCAAAGACGCAATAAGAGACGCAGCTCCGTTTGGAAGCTGGCGACTCCCGGTCTGGTGGCATGCCCCAAGTGTGGTGCGCTGCATCTGCCTCACAGAATGTGCCCGGAGTGCGGTGTCTACAATGGCCGTCAGGTCAAGGAGATCAAGTCCGTGGCCGCTGGCAAGTAAGCCGTCGACGTGTGTCCTTGTTAGGAGGGAAGATTCTTCTTCCCTCCTTACTTTTTTGCACTCCCTTCCAGTTTTTCATGACATGCATTGAAATCATGCGTTTTACTTTTCCCTCTGCATCGGATATACTGTCAAAAGGTAGTACAAAATTTGGTTTTTATCTTGCGTTACAGGGGGAAAATGGCTATAATATTATGGTTATCATGCCATCTTATGCCGTTTTACAGGAGAGAGCGCCGTTATGAGTACCGTCATCACTTCCATCGATCCCCATTCCCCGGCGGAAAAGGCCGGGATCACCGTGGGGGAGCAGCTGCTGGAGATCAACGGCCACCACATTGTGGATGTGCTGGACTACCGGTTTTACGGCTACGATCCTGTGGCGGTGCTGCGGCTTGCAAAGGACGGGCAGGAGCGGATGATCACCATCCGTAAGGAGGAGGGCCGCGATCTGGGGCTGAACTTCCCCACCTATCTGATGGACGAAATGCACCGCTGCGCCAACCACTGCCTGTTCTGCTTTGTGGATCAGATGCCGCCCAACATGCGGCCGTCCCTCTATATCAAGGACGACGACGAGCGGCTCAGCTTCCTGCTGGGCAACTACACCACCCTGACCAACCTCAGCGAGCGGGAGGCCCAGCGGATCATCGACCTGCACATCAGCCCCATCAACGTATCCGTCCACGCCACCGACCCCCAGCTCCACTGCACGCTGCTGGGCAACAAGGACGCGGAGCGGTCGCTGGAATACATCCGGCGCTTCTGCAAGGCGGGCATCGTTATGAACGGCCAGATTGTGGTGTGTCCCGGATGGAACGACGGCGACCAGCTGCGCCGCACCCTGCGCGATCTGACGGAATGGCAGTTTTCCAGCTGCTCGCTGGTGCCGGTGGGCATCACCAAGTACCGCAAGGGTCTTGCGAAGCTCCGTCCTGTGGAGAAGGACTGCGCACGGGAGATCATCGCCATTGCCGAGGAGTTCGGGCAGGAGAACCTGCGGCGCTACGGCACACGGCGGTTCTTCTGCGCCGACGAGCTATTCCTGCGGGCGGGACTGACCCTGCCGGAGGAGGACTATTACGAGGGCTATCGCCAGATCGAGAACGGCGTGGGCATGCTGCGGTCGCTGGAGCAGGAGTTCCTCTCCGCCATGAAAATGGAGGAGCCGGAGGCCGCGCCCAGCCCCTTCACCATCGCCACCGGCGTGGCCGCCGCGCCCTTCATGCAGATGCTGGTGGACAAGGCCAAGGCTTACTTCCCCAAGCTGGACGCGGAGGTGATCGCCGTGGAGAACGATTTCTTCGGCCACACCATCGACGTAACGGGCCTTCTGACGGGGCAGGACATCGCAAAGCAGCTGCAAGGGAAGGTAGCCGGACGGCGTGTGCTGCTGACGGTGCATATGCTGCGCCACGGCGAGACCGTATTTTTGGATGATTATACAGTGGAGCGGCTGTCCCGTGAGTTGGGCAGCCCCGTCCAGATCGTGGACGATGACGGCGGTGCCCTGCTGGACGCCATGCTGGAAGCCACTATCGGATAAAAGGAGGGAAAAACTATGGCAAAACCTTTGATCGCCATTGTGGGCCGCCCCAATGTGGGCAAGTCCATGCTGTTCAATAAGCTGATCGGTAAGCGTCTGAGCATCGTGGAGGACACCCCCGGCGTCACCCGCGACCGTATTTACGGCGAAAGCGAGTGGCTGGGCCACAAGTTCCGTCTGGTGGACACCGGCGGCATCGAGCCCAGCACCGATAACCAGATCCTGTCCTTCATGCGGGAACAGGCCCAGATCGCCATTGACAACGCCACGGTGATCGTGTTCGTCACCGATATCAAGACCGGCATGACCGCCGCCGATCAGGAGGTGGCCGGGATGCTGCAGCGCAGCAAGAAGCCCATCGTGCTAGCCGTCAACAAGATGGACGCCACCGGCACGGTGGACCCGGATTTCTATGAGTTCTATAATCTGGGTCTGGGCGACCCCATCGCCGTGTCCGCCGTTCACGGCCACGGCACCGGCGACCTGCTGGACGAGTGCCTGAAATACTTCCCGCCTGAGGAGGACGAGGACGACGAATCCGACGTCATTCAGGTGGCCATCATCGGCAAGCCCAATGTGGGCAAATCCAGCCTGACCAACCGTATTCTGGGCGAGCAGCGGGTCATCGTCAGCAACGTGGCGGGCACCACCCGCGACGCCATCGACAGCTATTTCGAGAACGAGCAGGGCAAGTACAACTTTATCGACACCGCCGGTATGCGGAAAAAGTCCAAGGTGGACGACAATATCGAAAAATACAGCGTCCTGCGGGCCACCATGGCCATTGAGCGCAGCGACGTGTGCCTCATCATGATCGACGCCAACGACGGCGTTACCGAGCAGGACACCAAGGTGGCGGGTCTGGCCCACGAGGCGGGCAAGGCCTGCATCATCGTGGTGAACAAGTGGGACGCCGTGGAGAAGGACGACAAGACCATGGACCGCATGCGGGAGGATATCCGCCGGGATCTCAGCTTCATGACCTACGCCCCCATCGTGTTCATCTCCGCCCTGACGGGCCAGCGGGTAGGCCGGCTCTTTGAGCTGATCAACTACGTCAACGATCAGGCCTCCATGCGCATCACCACCGGCATGCTGAACAGCGTGCTGGCTGACGCCCAGACCCGTGTGCAGCCGCCTACGGATAAGGGCCGCCGCCTGAAGATCTATTACATGACCCAGGTGGGCATCAAGCCGCCCCATTTCGTGGTGTTCTGCAACGACAAGAAGCTGTTCCACTTCTCCTATCGCCGGTATCTGGAGAACCAGATCCGCAGCGTGTTCGGACTGGAGGGCACGCCCGTCATCATGACCATCCGCCAGAAGGGAGAGGACGAAGAATGAACACCGGCTTTGCAGGGGCAAAGGACGGCTTCATGCTGTTCGCCTATCTGGTGGCGGCCATCGTGCTACTGGTGGGTTATCTGCTGGGCTGCTTCAACGGCTCGGTGATGGTGTCCCATTTCGTCATCAAGGACGATGTGCGCTCCCATGGCAGCGGCAACGCGGGCCTGACAAACTTTTACCGCACCTACGGCGCGAAATATGCCCTTGGCGTGATCGCGCTGGACATGGGCAAGACCGTGGTGGCCTGCCTGATCGGCGGCTTTTTGATGGACCTCGTCGCGGGCGACTGGACGCTGGGTCTGCTGCTGGCAGGTGTCGGCTGTGAGCTGGGTCATATGTTCCCCGCCTTTTACGGCTTCAAGGGCGGCAAGGGTATCCTGTGCGGCGGTACGCTGGCGTGGATGCTGGGCTGGAAGGTGGGCCTTGTGGCATGGGGCCTGTTCGCGGCGCTGTGGCTGCTGAGCAAGTATGTGTCCCTCGGCTCGCTGGCCGCAGGCGTCAGCCTGACGGTGTCCGTGTTCCTGTTCTACGGCCATAACTGGCTGTATACGGCGCTGGCCTTCATTATCTCCGCGCTGGTGATCTGGTGCCACCGGGAGAACATCTCCCGACTGGTCCACGGCACAGAGCGGAAGTTCCAGTGGCACTCCGGCCCGCCGAAGGAGTAGAAATGCCATCGAAAATGCACCCGTAGGGGGCGGCGTCCCCGACGCCCCGCCGTTTACCGTCAATTCCCCCATACAGAAAGGAAAGCTTCCCATGAAACACAATCAAGTTCGTCAGGTGGTATTCCCCATTCTGGCTGCCCTCATCTGGGGTACTGCCTTTGTGGCGCAGGATTTGTGCGCCGATGTGATCGACACCTTTACCTTCAACGCCATCCGCTCCTATATCGCGACGGTGGCGCTGCTGGTGCTGATCGTCATTTTTGACGCCGTCAACAAGAATAAGCCCAGCCTGACCGCCATCCAGCGCAAGGCCGCCAACCGCCAGATGTGGATCGGCGGTATCTGCTGCGGTACGGCGCTGGCGGTGGCCTCCAACTTCCAGCAGGCGGGCATCGCCGCCGGTACGGATGCCGGTAAGGCCGGCTTCATCACCGCGCTGTATGTGGTGCTGGTGCCGGTATTCGGCCTGTTCTTCAAGCGGAAGGTCAATCTGGCCACATGGATCGCCGTGGTCTGCAGCGTGGTGGCCCTGTACCTGCTGTGCATCAAGGGCGACTTCACGCTGGCGGCGGGCGACCTGCTGGTGCTGGTATGCGCTGTGTGCTTTGCCATCCATATTCTGGTGATCGATCACTTTACCGCCACCGTGGACGGTCTCAAGCTCAGCTGCGTGCAGTTCTTCGTGGCGGCAGTGTGGGCCACCATTGCCAAGGTGGTGTGCGTGATCCTCGGCATGAACGGCACCGGCGACGTGTCCGCGGTGACCTCCATCTTTGCCGCACCTGACTGGAACGCCATTCTGAACTGCGCGCTGCCTATTCTGTATGTGGGTATCTTCTCCTCCGGCGTGGGCTATACCCTGCAAATTCTGGCCCAGAAGGACTCCAACCCCACGGTGGTCACCATCCTGCTGAGTCTGGAGAGCGTGTTCGCCGTCATTGCCGGCGCCATCATTCTGCACCAGCAGATGTCGGCACGGCAGTACATCGGCTGCGTGCTGATGTTTGTGGCCGTGGTGCTGGCGCAAGTCGATTTCCCCATCAAGAAAAATGCAAAACCTGTCTAAAGGAGGCAAATTATTATGACCGAAACCACTCTGCATATCGACGGCATGATGTGCTCCATGTGCGAAAGTCATGTGTGCGACACCATCCGCAACCAATTCCCCGTGAAAAAAGTCACCGCGTCCCACTCCAAGGGCACGGCGGTGATCCTCTCTCCGGAGCCGCTGGAGGAGGACGCTCTGCGCAAGGCCATCGCCGCCACCGGCTACGAGATCAAGAGCATCGAGAGCAAGCCCTACGAAAAGCACGGCCTTTTCCACCGCTAAAAAAATCCCCCATCTGTGTGAACAGATGGGGGATTTTCACTGAAACGAAGCCTGTCATTGCGAGCCAGTCCGCAGACTGGCGTGGCAATCCGTTTTTTTCAGTCTCAAACCTCCCCATCCGCCCTGGCAGATGGGGAGGTTTTTTCCCTTTATTATTTCTTGAAGCTGTCCTTCAAAGACACGCTGCGGTTAAACACCAGATGCTCCGCCGTGCAGTCGCGGTTATCCATGCAGAAATAGCCCGTGCGCATGAACTGGAACGTGGGCGCGTTGACACCCGTGCGGTTTTCCTGCTTGTCAAAGGCGGCGGCCACAGCGGCCATGTCCTTTTCCACCTTGCAGCCGGTGAGCACCGTCAGGGAGTCGGGGTTCAGGCAGTCCAAAAAATTCTTGTCCGCCCCGTCGGGCTGGGCGTCGGAAAAGAGATTGTCGTACAGCCGCACCTCGGCGTCCACGCAGTTTTCGGCGTCCACCCAGTGGAGGGTAGCGCCCTTGACCTTGCGGCCGTCGGCGGGGTCGCCGCCTCGGGAGTTCGGGTCGTACTCGCACAGCACCTCGGTGACATTTCCGTTTTCGTCCTTCACGCAGCCGGTGCATTTCACCAGATAGGCGCCTTTCAGGCGGCACTCGGAGCCTTCGGGGTACAGCCGCTTATACTTGGGGATGGGCTGCTCCATGAAGTCCTCGGCCTCCAGCCACAGGTGGCGGCTGAAGGTGATCTCGTGGGTGCCCTGGGCGGGGTCGGTGGGGTTGTTCTCCACCTCGAACACCTCGCTTTTGCCCTCGGGATAGTTGGTGACGGTGAGCTTCACGGGGTGCAGCACCGCCATCGTCCGCTCGGCGGTGGCGTTGAGATCCTCCCGCAGACAGTGCTCCAAAAAGCCGAACTCAATGACATTGGGGGACTTGGCCACGCCGATGCGCTCGCAGAAGCTGCGGATGGACGCGGCGGTGTAGCCCCGACGGCGCAGGCCGCACAGGGTGGGCATGCGGGGGTCGTCCCAGCCGGAGACCCGTCCCTCCTCCACCAGCGCCCGCAGCTTGCGCTTGGACATCACCGTGTGGTCAATGCCCAGTCGGGCAAACTCGATCTGGCGGGGATGGGCGGGAAGCTCACAGTGCTCAATGACCCAGTTATAAAGCGGCCGATGCGCCTCAAATTCCAGGGAGCAAAGGCTGTGGGTGATGCCCTCCAGGGCGTCCTGAATGGGGTGGGCAAAGTCGTACATGGGGTAAATGCACCACTTGTCCCCCTGCCGGTGGTGGCTCATGTGGTTGATGCGGTAGATGACGGGGTCGCGCATGTTGAAGTTGCCGCTGGCGAGGTCGATCTTGGCGCGCAAAGTCATAGCGCCGTTGGGAAATTCGCCGGCGCGCATGCGGGCAAACAGATCCAGATTCTCCTCCACCGGCCGATCCCGATAGGGGGAAACGGCGGGCACGCCGATGTCGCCCCGATTGGCCTTGAACTCCTCCGGCGTCAGCTGGCACACATAGGCAAGACCCTTTTTGATGAGCAGCACCGCCTGCCGGTAGTCCTCCTCAAAGTAGTCGCTGCCGTAGAAGAACCGGTCGCCCCAGTCAAAGCCCAGCCAGTGGATGTCCTGCTTGATGGCCTCCACGAACTCCTCGTCCTCCTTGGTGGGGTTGGTGTCGTCCATGCGCAGGTTGCACAGGCCGCCGAACTTTTCCGCGGTGCCGAAGTCGATGCACAGCGCCTTGCAGTGGCCGATGTGCAGATAGCCGTTAGGCTCCGGCGGGAAGCGGGTGTGGACGGTCATGCCCTCGTACTGGCCGCCGGGTGCAAGATCCTCCGTGATAAAATTGTAGATAAAGTTGCCGCCCTCGCTGCGCTCCGGCTCCGAAGTGGGCATAGCGCCCTTGTTTTCCTCGCTCATATCGTCTGCTCCTTATAGTAAAGATCCATTTTATGCAAAATACTTTTTTATTATACCGCTGGTTTTCATAAAAAGCAAGCGTTTGCATGCCATTCAAAAAAGCCCCGCAGCCAGCCAAAAATTTCGCTCATAGCAGCTCCTGCTCCGTGGGGATGTGTCGGGCCAGAGCGGCGTTACTGAACCGGTGATCCCCCGTCAGCTCCCGCACCACGGTGATCCCTCTGGGAAAGCGGAACGGCGCGTCCTCTCTCGGCAGCTCCACCTCCATCACGGCATAGCTTGGCCAGAAAGGGTAGAGATCGATTTCAAAGGTATACGGCGCCTCCTCCAGGCAGTAACGCATCTTGCAGATGCTCTCGGTCATGGGGTCGCGCCGCCGGAGATAGTCCTCGTAGGCCTCCGGCGTGATCTCCTCCTCCCGCTCTATGCGGGTGCAGGCGGTGCGGTCGATCTTCACCGTGTGGAAAAACCGCACGTCCTCCCCCTCCCGCCGGCGCACCCGCTCCGTCTGGTGGGGCTGGGCAAGCAGATACGTCTGCTCCATCTGATACACATGGCTGCACCGCGCCCTAAGCTCGTCCTCCGACGGGCGCAGAACGAGAAACCGGCGCTCGATCTCCAGCGGTTCATTGCCGTTCATAGAATTCCTCCCGACTCATCAGTAAATTCAGCATCTCCAGCATGGCGTTGGGCGTCAGGTGCTCCGGCAGCTCCAGCTTTTGCAGCAGCTCCCGCCTTCTTTGGGCGCTGCCCGCCCCGATAAGCCCCTTTTCCAGCAGGTCGGCCTTTGTGATGGCGGCCTGCCGCTCTGCGGCGTCCTCTCCCGAAAACGTAGCGCCGCTGCGGCGCAGCGTCTCCAGCAGAATTTCCGGCGTCATGCCCTCCACGCCCAGCTTGCCCTCCTTGCCGGCCTTGCGCTTGCGGCGCTCCTTGCCGAAAACATCGGGGATATACGCCTGCTTGATGCGCTCCTTGGGCAGCGCGCCTTTAAGATAGTTGCGGATGACAAAGCCCGCCCCGTCGGAGTCCGTCAGCAGGATCAGCCCCCGCTTTTCCGCCAGCTTGCGCAGAAAATGCAGCTTTTCCCCATCGTTAAAAACGGCAAATCCGCCGGTCTCCACCACCGTAGCGTCCACCACCTGCAAAAGCATGTTCCTGTCGTAGCGTCCCTCCACCACGACCACTTCCTCAATACGCGGCTTCTTCATCGCGCCGCCAGCTCCATCACAAAGCGCACCAGCTCGCCCTCCCGATCAATGTTCTTCTCGCTCTTCATCCGCCGATCCAGCGTCTGGCAGGCGGTGAGGGAGCGCTTGCACCACTCGTGATCCACGTTTCTGGCGGCCTGCAGCAGGAGCTTGGCGGGGTAGTCGCTGCGCATCTGCCACAGCTCCATGAGCCAGAACCGGTCTTTGCCCCCGTCCAGCGCCATGCGGGCGGTATAGAGCCGCCGCAGCTCCTTGCCGATGGCGCCCAGAATGATGATAGGCTCTGTCTGCATCCGCAGCAGATCTCCCAGCACAGCCGCCGCCTTGTCATATTTTCCGGCGGAAATGTGGCTGGTCATGTCAAAAATGCGGGCGTCCAGCACCGGCTCCGCCACGGCGTCAATGTCGGCTGTGGTAATAGGCTGCTTCTTGGCATAAGCGGCCACTTTGTTCACTTCGCCTATTAAATTGTCCATCATGGTGCCGCAATAAAAGAGCATATAGTCCGCCGTGGGCTGGTCGATGTCGTGTCCCAGCGCCCGAAAGCGCTTTTGCAGCCAGCGCACCAGCGCATCGCGGGACTGCCCCTGAAACTCCACCGCCTCCACGTTTTTATCCACGGCGGCCATGAGCTTTTTCATTTTTTTATCCGGCTTATAGGGCACGGTGTCATAAATGAACACCACCGTGCAGTATTCCGGCAGATCCTCCAAAAGGTCGATGAGCTGCCGCCGCTGCGCCTCGTCCAGCTTGAAAATGTCCCAGTCCGTCACCGTGACCATGGTGCTCTGGGCCATCATGGGCATGGTCTCCACGGCGTCCGCCACCTCCTGCGTCGTGATGCGGCCGCCGGAGAGGCGATGGAGATTGAAGTCCTCGCTGCCCTTGGGGATCAGCAGCTCCTGCAGCTGCTGCACATAGGTCTGGCGCAGGTAGCTCTCCTCTCCGTAAAACAGGTAGGCGCGCGCCGGCGAATGCTCCTTTATGGCCTTGCGCAGGCGCTCATATGCGGCGTTCTTGCTCTTTTCCGCTGCCATAGCTGATGTTTCCTTTCCTCATTGTTTGTGCACCGTCACGGTGATGCAGCCCTGCTCATCGGTGCGGTAGATCTCCGCCCCCACGGCCTTCAGACGGGACATGGCGGCGTCGGTGGGGTGGCCGTAGCTGTTGTCCCCCACGCTGATGATGGCCGCCTCGGGGGATATGGCGGACAGAAACTCCTGCTGGGAGCTGTACTTGGAGCCGTGGTGCCCCACCAGCAGCACCTCCACATCCGGCAGCGGGTAGCGCCGCGCCAGCTCCAGCTCCGTCTGGCCGGACATGTCGCCGGTTATCAGCAGGTCAAAGGAGCCGCTGCTGCACAGGTAGGTCAGCCCCTGCTCGTTTGGGTCTCCCGACCCCACAGGCGGGAAGACCGTTAGGCTGCATTCTCCCAGGGGGATGCTCTGCTGCTGCGTGACGAATATCACTTCCGTCTCCTGCGCCTGCGCCAAGGCTATGAGCTTGTCCCGCACGCCGTACTCGTCCTCCATTTCCGGCAGGTAGAGCCGCCGGATCTTCACCCGATCAAAAAGCTCCGGCAGGCCGTTGGTGTGGTCGGCGTGGTAATGGGTCACGGCCACCGCCGTCAGGCTGGTGACCTCCATGCTCCCCAGCTGCGAGAGCACCTGCTGCGCCGGATGCTTGTAGCGGTTGCTGCTGCCGCAGTCCACCAGCACCACGTCCTCGCCGGACAGCAGCAGGGTGCTGGCGCCCTGCCCCACGTCCACGGCCACCGCCGTCAGCTCGCCCTCGTGATACTCCGCCGCCCGCAGACCCACGCACAGCGCCAGCGTCAGAATCGCCAGCACCGCGGCCACGGCGTACTTTCTGGCTCGATCCCGCGTCAGGACGCACAGGAGGAATATGGCATACACGAACACCAGCCACCAGATCAAAAACGGATTCGTGTCCGTATACAGGGCATGGAACGGGACTTTATCCGCCAAGGCCACCACCAGCAGGAACAGTTTGCTCAAAAGCAGGCTCACATACCCCAGCACATGGGCAGCCGGCAGCCACGCGAAGCCCAGCAGCACCGCCAAAAATCCCGCCATAAAATTCCCCGACGCCAGCGGGATGCACACAAGGCTCGCAAACGGCGCCGCCGCGGAGAAAACGCCGAAATAGTACGCCGTCAACGGCACCGTGAACACCATGGCGCCCAAGGTGGCGGAAAACGTGCTCACCAGAAAGCTGCACGCTGCCCGCAGAATTTTCGCCTTGGGCTGCTTCTTTTTCTGAAAATACCCGCTGACGCGGGGCGTCAGCACGATAAGCCCCAGCATGGAGGCAAAGCTCAGCTGCAAACTCACGCTGGCCGCCGCATAGGGGTTCACCAGCAGGATCAGCAGCAGCGCCGCCGCCAGCGAGGTGATGGGGTCGGCATCCCTCAGGCATAAAGGCGCCAGCAGCAGGAAAAACTGCATGATGCAGGCGCGCACCACCGAGGGCGTCAGCCCCACCATGAACATATAAAACACCAGCACCGCCGTTCCCGCAGCCGCCAGCAGCCTCCGCCGCTGGGGGCCGATGAGCAGGGATAGCAGCGTCAGCAGAAAGGCACAGTGCAGGCCGGACACGGCAAACAAATGGCTCACGCCCGCCTCGGAAAACTCGCCGGACATTTCCTCGGAAATGCCGCTGCGGTCGCCCAGCAGCTCCGCCTGCAGCAGGCCGGCCACCGTGGAATCATTCCACACCTGCGGAATCTTCTCCCGAAACGCCTTTTCCAGCCGCTGAGGCAGATACCGCAGTGAGCCGGCCTGCCCCTGCGTGACGGAGGGCATTTTCTCGCAGTACAGCAGGGCAAAAACGCCCCGCGAGGTAAAGGTGGTCAGCTCCTTGCTGCTTATTTCGGACGCATCCTGCCAGTAGGCGTTGCCCAGCAGCGCCTGCCCCGGCTCCAGGCCGCCCATTTCCTCGTCCTTTGCATAGCAAACAGCCTTTGCGCCCCGCGCCTCCGTCAGGCGCACCGTCACCCGCCAGCCGCCGCTGTCGGTGCACTCCGGCCAGTCGCACACCGTGGCGGAAAACAGGTGGTTTTCGCCGCATTTTTCCTGCACGGGATCGGATATAACCGCGCTCCAGCCCCGCCCATACAGCAGTCCGGCGGACGCGGCGAAAAGAATGAGGAGCAGATACGCCCGCAGCCGCCTGCGCGCACGCAGCCGCGGAAGCAGGAGCACGCAGCCCCCAGCCGCCGCCAGAAGCCCTGCCGCCCAGAAGATCCAAGATCCCGCCGGCAGCAGACCCAGCAGCAAAATCGCCGCGGAAAACGAAAACGCGATAGCCGCCAGAGAACGCATGGCTCCTCCCCCTTTCCATTTGTCTTGATTATAGCAAATGCGCTCGTCGATAACAAGTGCAACCGCCCCTTAAACGCTCAAACGCCCGCAAAAAAATCCCCCCTCGCCGCGGCGAAGGGGGAAACGGAGCAAACTGTCGGCCGCTGTCAATCGGTCGTGGACACATCCGCATTGGTGTAGCCGGAGAGCTGGTTGAAAACGGACTGCTTGCCCTCCTCCACGGCGTGGTGCAGCATCTTCATGTCCGGCTGCACATTGTCCGGACACACCAGCGCGCCGCAGGCCTGATCCATCTCGTAGTTTTCCAGAATGGTGCGGGCGGCGGTGACGCGGGAGCGAAGCGAGCAATGGCAGTGCGCCGTGAACATCTGCAGCAGGGAGTACCAGGGGCTTCCGTGGCGGCCGGCCATGAGATACAGCAGCTCCCGCTTCTCCGGTGTGGTCATGTTTTTCACCAAAAACATCAGCGCCTGCTCGATCTCCTCGTCGCCGTCCTCCGGCTTGATGCCGTCAAACAGCCACGGATACAGAAACGCCAGATAGTACGGCATGGGGTTGCTCCCCAGCACGCGGAACCACTCCGATCCCTCGTACAGATCCGGTGCGCTGACGCCCTTTTCCCAGTTCTGGATGGTCTTCTTGCTGACGCCCAGACCGGCCGCCATAAACTCCTGGGTCTTTCCGGCGTCGGAACGGGACAGGCTCCAGATCTTCGCAAAGCGCTTGTTTCTGTCAGATTTGGACTCTTTGTGCAGCATTTTTATCACCTGCTCATAGAAAATATTGGTAACATAAACCATATTACGAAAATAGTGTATCAGCATAAAAAGGGATTGTCAACAGCAAAAGGCAAAAAACTGGGCTAAATTTCACCCCATTGGATAAAATATGTGCCATGTCGGCTGCTTTTGCCGCAAAAAAAGAGGAAGCATGGTTTTCATGCCTCCTCAGCGGTATCTTCCGCAGCTTCCTCAGCGGCCTCCTCCGTCTTTTTGCAGCAGCCGAACAGGGCGTTTGCCGCCAGCAGCGCCGCGGCAAGAGCGGCCACGCAGCCGAGGATCCAAAACAGCTTTTTCATGATAGCACCTCCTGCATAGTATCGTGCCGAAAGTATACCACACCGCCCATACGGTGTAAAGACATTTCTGAGCCGCGCCCGCCGATTTTCGGTTGCATTGCGCGTGGATCTGTGCCATACTCTATGCAGCGGCCATTTTTCGAAAAAAGGAGGAACGACCATGGGTCAATTCATTCAAATGCTGCAGGACAACACCCTCCTGTCCGCCGTGATCCGGCTGCTCCTGTCCGCCGTGCTGGGCGGGCTGATCGGCACGGAGCGCGCCGCCAGAGGGCGGGCAGCGGGCATGCGCACCCACATTCTCGTGTGCATAGGCGCCGCCATGACGGCGCTGGTGGGGCTGTACGCCACGGATACGATGGGGCTTGACTCCGACCCCCTGCGTGTGAGCGCGCAGGTCATTTCCGGCATCGGCTTTTTGGGCGGCGGCATGATCCTCGTGCGGGGACGCACGCACATCACGGGTCTGACCACGGCGGCGGGACTGTGGACCACGGCGGCCATAGGTCTCGCCATGGGCATCGGATTTTACAGCGCGGCACTCATCGGCGCCGCTCTTGTGCTGGTGACGAACATCGTTCTGCCGCCTTTGGAACAGAGCAGAAAGCTGACCCGCGACGTGCTCTATGCCGAGCTGGATGACGCGCAGGCGGTCAACGGATTTTTGGATCACAGCAAGGCCGCCTACGAGATCGAGGTCGTTCGGGTCGTAGCCGCGCGAAGCGGCCTGACGGGGCATGTCGGTCTTGAGCTGGAGGTGCCGGCGGACAGCCGCCGCAAAACCGAGGAGATCTGCACGGAGATCCGCGGTCTGCCCCATGTGGCCTTTGCCATGGAGCAGAGCTACTGACGCGGCATTTTTTCCCTTTTCCGCAAATCACAGAGAGCCGCAAGGCTCTCTTTTTTCGTTATAGGGACTTCCCGTGGAGGCATAGGATGGCACAAAGAAAGGAGCGATGCTTATGCTGTCTGCGGCGCTTTTTTTGCTGGCCAACAGCCTTTTTCTGACCCTGCGGCTCACGGGGAACTCCGGCTCCTTCCCCAAGCCCCTCAGTGCTCGGGAGGAGCAGATGTATCTGGAGCGCAGCCTGGCCGGCGATCTGGAGGCGCGGAACATTCTGGTGGAGCACAACCTGCGTCTGGTGGCGCACATTATCAAAAAGTATTATACCCAGTCTGCCGAGCAGGAGGATCTCATATCCATCGGCACCATCGGTCTCATCAAGGCTGTGGACACCTTCCGCCCGGAGCGTAAGATACGCCTGGCCACCTACGCTTCCCGATGTGTTGAGAATGCAATACTATCGCAGCGGAACAATCGGCGATTGAGGTGGAAAACCATGAACCTTTTGGGGCAAAATGGTCTATGTTCTGCCGCTTGAAAGTCCGCAGCTATGTATTGGCTGCGAATGTTGCAGGTACGTTAAAAGTTGC
>OLPA01000524.1_pt1 | contig 36047 bp, 45 predicted proteins | sample 1672811 | NCBI WGS metagenome assembly OLPA01 (sample SAMEA3136726, study PRJEB25190) | human gut metagenome | biome: human gut; feature: human-associated habitat; material: faeces | place: Austria | collected 2013
CCCCCGGATGGCCGTGGCGTAATTGACGCCGATATGAAACAGGGAGCCGATCACGCCGCCGGCCACACCGATGATGCCGCCCAGCAGCACCCATTTTCCCAGCGCCGCCGGGTATGCTCCCATATGCATTATGGTCTTTTTCCACTTATCCACCGCTTGCCGCCGTCCTTTCCGCCCGTTCCCCCAAAAAATCTTCTTCCTTTTATAGCCAGCTTTTTTCGACAGTCTCTTTATAGCATCTTTACGGTTTGGTGTCAATCCGGCATATCAGCCATTCCCTGTTTCCGCAAAAACAGGGGCCTGCCTCCCGAAAAGCAAAGCCCCCGTCCTGTTTCATTTTGCTTCAGCTGCCCAGATGAAGCACCTGGAGAAGCAGAAGCCAGCTGAGCCCATAGTAGGTGACCACAGCCACCAGATCGTTCACGGTGGTAATCAGCGGCCCGGAGGCCACGGCAGGGTCCACCCCGATTCGCTTGAAAAACATGGGAATCAGCGTTCCCACGGCGCTGGAGATAAACATGGCCAGCAGAAGCGCCGCGCCGATGCACACCGAAACCGCAAACGCATATTGGGCGGGATATCCCTTGCCCAGCATGATGTAAGCGCCCACAAACAGCACGGAAAGGCTGCCCAGAATCAACCCGCTGAACAGCCCCACCCGCATCTCCTTGCAGACGAGGCCCAGCTTTTTCCGGGCGGTGATCTCCTTGTCCATCAGCACACGGATGGTGACAGCCAGCGACTGCGTTCCCACATTTCCCGCCATATCCAGGATCAGCGACTGGAACGCCATAATGATCGTCAGCCGGGACACGACCTTCTCGAATGCGCCTACAACGCCTGAAACAACCATTCCCAGCACCAGCAGCACCAGCAGCCAGGGCATCCGCTTTTTCAGGCTTGCCCGCAGCGGCTCGTGCAGATCCTCCTCCGCGGAAAGGCCGCCCAGCTTCGCATAGTCGTCGCTCATCTCGTCGTCCACCGCTTCCACCAGGTCCCTCAGGGTGATGACGCCGAGAATGCAGTTGGAGGCATCCAGCACGGGAATGGCGCTTTCCGAGTAGCTTTTCAGCCGCTCGATACAGTCCTCCGTGCGCTCGCTGCAGTAGACATACGGGAACCTGTGCTGGATAAGGGGCGCGATAGCCGCGTTCTTTTCTGCAATAAGCAGAGCGCGCAGCTCCACCGTGCCGCAGAAAAAGCCGTTTTCCGCCGTCACAAAGAGCATTTGGATATTATCGTTTTCCTTCGCCTGGTCCATAAGCGCCCGGGTGGCCTGGCCCACCGTCATTTCCGAATCCAGCGAAATGAAATTGGCGCTCATTCTGCTGCCGATCTCGTCCTCGTCAAACGACACCAGCAGCTCAATCTTTTTCCGAAGCGCTCCGTTGAGCAGCCCGATCATCGCTGACCTGTCGGCAGTTCCCGCAGAATGTCCGCCGCAGCATCCGGGTCAATCTTTTCCAGAATGAAAACAGCTCTTGCCGTGTCGATGTCCTTCAGGAAGGCAGCCGCCTCCTGGGGCTCGACATACTTGAAAATACCGGCCAGCTTGTCCGGCTCAATGGAGCGGATCAGCCGCATCCTTCCAAGCCGGTCCATCTGCTCCATGGACTTGGCAATATCGCTGTTATGATAGTTCTCCAGCTGCTCCTGGATCATCTTCGGCGAAAGGTCATCCCTTATCAGCGCCGCGATCTCATCCGCGCAGCCTCCGCTTTTGAGGTTCTTGTCTTCGTTGAACATTGCCATGGTATTACCGCCTTTCAATTAAAATCGCATCGTGTTCCTAATTGAAAGTGAAGCCGGGCAATGTGCTGTCATATCCGGCCTTTATTTACCTGTACGAGCCGACGCAAAGCAAGCGCCGGACACAGCGGCACATTGAATACTTCGCCCGTAACTGTCACCTAAGCTCACTTTGCTCACCTCTTTCTGGAATAAAAGTCGATTGCTTTGTCATGATACCACTGTCGCGCGGTCCTGTCAACCCGGGACCGGACGCTGCCGCCTCTCCCCTTTCTCTCGTTTTTTCTGAGAAGCTGAAAAATTTTCAGGGAAGCTGATTTTCTATGATTTTCCCTGTTGATTCCGGAGAACATTTGCCGTATACTATGAGATGGAAGCAAAAAGATCCCAAGTGCTATCACCTATTACAACAATCAGGAGGAAAAGCAAGATGAAATACGGTCGTACTTTCAATTTCTCCGCAGGTCCTGCCATGATGCCGGAGCCTGTTCTGGAGGAGATCCGCGACGAGATGATGAACTATCGGGGCAGCGGCATGTGCGTCATGGAAATGAGCCACCGCTCCAAGGTGTTCCAGCAGATCGCTGACGAGGCCGAGGCCGACCTGCGCAAGCTGATGAACATCCCCGATAACTACAAGGTCCTGTTCATTCAGGGCGGCGGCACCCTGCAGTTCGCCATGGTGGCCATGAACCTGATGAAGAACGGCAAGGCCTGCTATGTGGAGACCGGCGCGTGGTCCAAGAAGGCCATTGCCGAGGCCAAGAAGTACGGCGAGGTGCAGATCGTTGCCTCCTCCGCCGATAAGAACTTCTCCTACATCCCCGACTGCTCCGATCTGGACATCCCCGAGGATGCCGACTATGTCTACATCTGCGAGAATGAGACCATCAACGGCACCACCTGGAACAAGCTGCCCAACACCAAGGGCCACGTTCTGGTGTCCGACCAGTCCTCTATGTTCCTCAGCAAGCCCTGCAACGTGTCCGACTACGGCCTGATCTGGGCTGGTGTCCAGAAGAACGTGGGTCCCGCCGGTATGGCCGTGGTCATCATCCGCGAGGATCTGATCCGCGACGATCTGGATCCCAAGACCCCCATCTACATGAAGTATAAGACCCATGCCGACAACGACAGCATGTACAACACCCCCAACTGCTGGGCCATCTACTGCTGCGGCAAGGTGTTCAAGTATCTGCTGAGCATCGGCGGTCTGGAGGAGATGCACAAGCGCAACATCGCCAAGGCCAAGGTCATCTATGACTTCCTCGACAGCTCCAAGCTGTTCAAGGGTGCTGTCGTCCCCGAGGATCGCAGCCTGATGAACATCCCCTTCGTCACCGGCGACAAGGATCTGGACGCCGCCGTGGTGGCTGCTTCCAAGGAGGCCGGCTTCGATAACCTGAAGGGCCACAAGTCCGTGGGCGGCCTGCGCGCCAGCGTGTACAACGCCATGCCCATCGAGGGCGCTCAGGCTCTGGTGGAGTTCCTGACCAAGTTCGAGGCGGAGCACAAGTAAGAGCGATTCGTAGGGGCGGACGACTCTGTCCGCCCCTATCGGAAACGATGCGACTATCGTCAGGGCGGACAGAGTCATCCGCCCCTACGGAATGTTACAAGAGACATTCCTCAACAACACATCATATAATAAAAGGAGATAATTACCATGCGTATTCTGGTTACTGACGGTATGGATAAGACCGCGATGGCGCAGCTGCGCGAGATGGGCCATGAGGTCGTCGAGCAGTTCTATGAGCCCGATCAGCTGGGCAAGGCCCTGCGTGATTTCGATGTGGTCGTGGTTCGCTCCAAGACCAAGGTCCGCGCCAACCACATTGACGAGGCCAAGGGCAGCAATTTGAAGCTCATCATCCGCGGCGGCGTGGGCGTGGACAACATCGACGTCAAGTATGCCGAGGCCAACGGCATCGCCGTGAAGAACACCCCCAAGGCTTCCTCCCAGTCCGTGGCCGAGCTGGCTATGGGCCACATGTTCGCCTGCGCCCGCTATATTTCCGACGCCGGTTACACCATGCGCAACGGCGAGTGGAAGAAGAAGGAGTACGGCAAGGGCATCGAGCTGCAGGGCAAGACGCTGGGCATCGTGGGCTTCGGCCGCATCGGCCAGCATCTGGGCGTGATGGCCAAGGCCATCGGCATGAACGTCATCGCCTTCGATATCTTCCACATCCCCGGCATCGAGGAGCAGCTGGGCATCCCCTATGTGGAGATGGATGAGCTGCTGGCGCAGGCCGACTTTGTTTCCGTCCATGCTCCCGCTGTGGACGGCGGCGCTCTGATTTCCGCCGAGAATATCGCCAAGATGAAGGACGGCGTTGTCATCATCAACACCTCCCGCGGCACCAACGTGGATGAGGCCGCCCTGCTGGCCGCTCTGGAGTCCGGCAAGGTGCGCGCCGCCGGTCTGGACGTGTACGCCGACGAGCCTGCCACCAACAAGGCCCTGTACAGCCATCCGATGGTTTCCTGCACGCCTCACATCGGCGCCGCCACCGTCGAAGCGCAGAAGCGCATCGGCGCGGAGATCGTGGACATCATCAAGGGTATGTAATCGATCCGCCAAGACGAAAAAGCATAAAGAAAGAGGGCGCTTGCGCGTCCTCTTTTTTTGCTTACTTCACCACGAGCTGGTTGCTGGCGCTGCCGAAAATGTCCTGCCATGCGGCATCCACCTTGGCGGCCTCGTCCTGTGCCAGCTTTGCCTCGTCGGCGGTGTTTTCATCCGGCGTCTGGCCAAGGATCAGCAGCGCCACATAGTTGCCGTTGACGAACAGGCGGGCCTGCTCAACCTGCGCCACATTCATGCTATACATACGGACGTAGTCCAGCACCTGATTGTAGCGCTCCTGCAGCAGCGCGGCGGCATCTTCGGCGTAGCCGTCCTTCACCTTCAGCACCACGGCGGTGCTGGGGTCAAGGGCGCTGTTCTCGCTGCTCTCGGCGGCCCAGCTGTCAATCTTGCTCATGTCCAGACCGTAGTAGTTGGTCATACGATCCTCGTCCTCCGCCAAGTCGCAGTCGTAGCTGTCGCCCAGCTTTTCCTTCAGTGCGTCCAGCACCTCCTGCGCGGTCTTGTCAACGGTCGTGTTTCCGCTGTCCTTGTTTCCGTTGTCGTTGGAATTGCCGCAGGCGGCGAGAGACAGCACCATCATCAGTGCCAGCAGCAGAGCAGTTGCTTTTTTCATCATTTTCATGGTTCATGACCATCCTTTCTGTCTGGTTGTCGCCTGATTAGACGCAGCGAAACGCGGAAAGGTTCCAGAGAATGAAAAAATTTTTTATGCCCGGTCCGGAGAACGAAAGAGAAGGCCGGGGAACATCTGCTCCCCGGCCTTCTCCGCGATACCGTTATTGTGTTTCGCTTCAGCGGCAGTCCTTGTTGTCCTTGGCGTTCTTGGTATTTTTGGTATTCTGGGTGTTCTGGGTGTTCTGGGTGTTCTGGGTGTTGTTCTGGTTATCCTTGGTGTTCTTGCAATTCTTGTTTTCCATGAATTTGCACCTCCTTTATTTGTGCAAGCCTAGCATTTCCCGCGAAAACGCCGCCTATGCATGGGAAAAATAAAAATATCAGGGCAAATGTCAATAGGAAAGTGTAACAAAACGAAAAAATATTTTTAGACGGTCTGCAAATAGCCCTCAAACAGCTGCCCGGCAGAGGCCCAGCCCAGCAGTTGGCGGGGGTATCTGTTCAGCCAGCTTTCCACCGCCTCCACGTCTTTTTGGGTAACCTTATCAAAGTTTGTCCCCTTTGGGAACTTCCGCCGGATCATCTGGTTTTGTTTTTCGTTGCTTCCTCGCTCACTACTGCAGTATGGGTGACAGTAATATGTCCGGGTGCGCTTGCTCTCACAGCGTTTATATACGGACCGTTCGATCCCGATATAGTCCGCAAACTCGCTTCCGTTGTCCATGGTAATAGATTGGAATACCTGCGGGAAGCGGGTGCCCCATTTCCGTTCCATGGTGTCCAGCGCACGGACGACGCTGGCCGCGGATTTATCGCGGATCAGGCGGATCACCTCCATGCGGGTGACGCGCTCGGTCAGCACCAGGAGGCACTTATGCCCGCCCCTGCAGGAAACCACCAGATCCATTTCCCAGTGGCCGAACTCCTGGCGCCCGTCGATCTCCGGCGGGCGCTTTTCTATGCTCTCACCCTTGGGCTGCTGTTTCGCCCGCTGGACGTGCTTGGTTTTCTTCTTCCGCCGGGAACCCTTGAACGGCAGCGCCTTATTGGTCAGGCGGAGAAAAACTCCCTTGTCAATATAGGCATAAAGGGTTTGGCGGCAGATCCGCGTTTCAAAGCTGCCGTACTTTTCCGGGTGGTTCTCAATCTCATGCAGGGCTGCCTCCGGGCTGTAATTGTCGTCAGCAATCAGCGCCTCCAGGGTTTCGGCGTACCGGCGATCACTTCCAATTTTCAGAGGGCCGCCCTTGGCCGCCATGTTGGCCCGGTAGCGGGCTTGTGACCGCTCCGGTATGTACTCGGTCACTTCGATATAATCCGCGTTCATGTAGGTGTATGTCCCGCGTTTGATCTCGCGGCAGACGGTGGCGGCGCTGACGTGCAGGGCCGCGCCGATCTCGCGCATGGTGGCGCCCTCTTTTCTCATTCTGGCGATCTTGTTCCGGTCAAACTCCGTCAGGTGCTTATATCCTTTCATGCCCGTGCCCTCACTTTCAAAAAAATATGGACGGCGCGGTGCATACAGCACTCCACGCCGTCCTATTCTTTGCCCAGCAGCCAGTCCACGGAAACCTCCAGAACGTCCGCGATCACCACCACCTCAAAGTCAGCCACAAACCTGCCGCCGTTTTCGATCCTGCTTATCACGTCCCGCTCCACAATGACACCAGCCAGTTGCAGACGCCGGCAGAGATCAGACTGTGACAGCCGCGCCCGCAGGCGGGCCTCCCGGATCCGGTCACCGCATATATTTCTTTTCCCGTGGAAATTATACGCTTTCATGGGCAGCCCTCCAGGCGCGTGGTAATGTTCAGCAGTTTTCTTGATATTAACACATAGGTTTCCACGAACCCGTGTTAATAATCAGCACCGAAAAATATTGAACACTCTGGAGGGCAAACGCCGAAACGCCCCCGGCGCTGTGTGCGTCGGGGGCTTATGCTTTTTATTCTCCCAGGATCTCCGCCGCCAGGCTGTCCATAGCCTTTTCCATGAACTCGTTAAGGCTGAACCCAGCAGTTTCCGCCGCTTTCTGGTATCTCTCTTTTTTCCCTTTCTTCACAAACGGGTAAAGACGCTCATAATTCGCGGCGTTATACTTGTTCTTTGCCTTGGTCGCCGCCGTCCCTGTTTTCTTTTCCATGGGATCGCCTCCTTTTTCTGTATTGTATCAGATTATTTCAACTTACGCAAGTATATAATATATACAAACTCACGCAAGTATATTTGTGCAGTATTCCGTCTTGCTTTTTGTCTTACGCAAGTATATAATAATAATCAGAAAGGGGGTGGTTGATATGGCAAAGAAAAAACGCCGTCGGCGTAGACCGACGGCGCAGGCCAGAAAACAGTTAGCAGCTGACATTCTGGCAGGCACAATCTCCGGCCTTATCGTTCTGGCGGTTCAAAAACTGCTGAACTGGTAAAGGCCAGGGGTGCGGAGGCCCGAACCTCCGCACCCCAAATATAAAAGAAATCCATCAAAATGTCAATAGGGAGGGTTTACCATGAAATACTTGATCCTGCTGGCCGTGTTTGTGGCGGTTTTTGTCCCGCTCCGACGGCTGTTCCGTAAACTATTCAACGGGAGGAAATGAGAATGGAAAAGCAAGCGAAAGTTTCCCCGGCGGTTACGCTGGAGGCGGTCACGGTCCCGCTGGCTGACGGGCGGCGCGGTGTGGTGTTAGTCCTCACCGATGAATACAGTAGAAAAACAGTCATGCGGGCCATGCCTGCCAGCAGGTGACCCGCAGAAGAACCCCGACGCCAGGGCGGCGCCGGGGTTCCTTTTTTATTCTGCCGCGGTGGCCTCCGCCGCGTCCGCCGGTTCCTCCAATGCGGGCGGCGTGGTTCCGCCGGTCTGCTCCGGCGTCCCGCTCGTTTTGCTCAAAACCAGCTTGGACAGCTTGGAAAAAACGTCTTTCGCATACAGCACATAGGCCGTCACCATGGCCAGGTTGGCGGCTGTTGCCACGTTGACCGTTTCGCCGTCAATGTCGATTGCCACAATATCGGGGTTCAGGCGTCCCGCTACATAGAAAGCGACGAAACAGGCGGCAATAATGATCCCCTTAATGACGCCGTTCCGGCATTTGATACGGTCGAAAGTCCCGTCAAAAAGGGCGTTCAGGCTGCCCAGCACGACGTTGACAGCCACCAGAAGAACCAGGCCAATGGCCAGGCGGATAATAGTCTGTTCCATTTTTACCTCTCATTCCTGCCCGGTGCTGTCCTGGCCATTTTCGTGGCACCGCGGAAATGGGCAGCTTTCGCATTGGCTCCGATCACAGGGGATCGAACCGTCCCAGCGTACCAGGGCCACCAGCCAGGTGACCACAGCGGCCAGGGAAAGCACCCAGGCCAGCGCCTTGATAATAACCATTCCAGCACCTCCGGCAAAATTATTTGTTGATGGTGATAACCTGGCCCACATGGATCAGGTTCGGATTTTTGATCCCGTTGTCTGCTGCCAGCTTGGCCACAGTGGTGCCGTACTTCGCGGCGATACGGGAAAGGGTGTCCCCGGCCACAACGGTGTACTTGACGGCGCCGCCGGACAGGCGGAGGACCTGGCCCACGCGGATCAGGTTCGGGTTTTTAATGCCGTTGATCTCCACCAGTTTGGCCACGGTGGTGCCGTACTTTGCGGCGATACGGGAAAGGGTGTCGCCGCTCTTTACGGTGTATGTACCCGCCGCCTGGGTCGTCGGTTTCGTTGGCTTGTCCGCCGTCCCGCCGGACGTGCCGCCCAGTTTCCGGGCGATCAAGTCAAAGTCCGGGGTAATGAAACCGCGGATATACCGCCCGTTCACTTTCATGGTGCGCTTGCCCACCTTGCCGCCGTTCATGTTTCCCTCTGTGACCACAAAGGTGCCGCCGCCCACCTTGGTGACAATGCCAATGTGATCCGGGGTGCCGGTGTTGTCGGTGGTGGCGTAGTTGGCCCCGTCCTGCCAGTCGTACACGCAGGCGTCGCCCACCTTTGGGGTGTATGCGTCGTTCTCCGTCCAGATCCCTTTTCTCTTGGCGATCTCGACGTACTTTCCCACGCCGCACTCCGTCCCGGTGTACTCCGCGATCCCTGCCTTGATGTACGCCGCGGAGGCCGTGGTGGCACAATGGGCGTCACCCACCTGTACGCGGTAACCTCTTGCCAGCGGCTTGTGGTTGTTGTAGATGTTCAGGATCTCCAGGTGCTTGGCGCTGCCTCTGGTTGCTCCGTCCCATGCGTTGATAATGTCCGCCACCTTTCGGCGCAGTTCGTTTCCGGTCATGTTTGTTTATACCTCCTCACAGGCCCGCGTCCGGTGGTTCGCCGGTGCCCGCGGGCGGTTCCTCCGGGGGCGGCTGGGTGCCGCTCCCGCTCGTTCCGACGGCCTCCGCCGCCTTGTCCTTGTTGGTCTTGATCCAGCCCATGACGCCGTTTTCCAGGCCGCACACGCCGAACACGCAGCCGGTCAGGGTTGCAGGCTCTGATCCGGTGTGCCAGAAAACCACCAGATCGGCCACCGTGTACGCCACCAGGAAAACCGCTTCCAGAACCAGGATCCTGTCCATGGTGCCCATTTTCTTTTTAGGCGGCTTCCGTTCCTGCCGCAGCGCCCGGAGGCGTTTCCGCAGGCGTCGGTATGCCCACCGCGCCGCACAGTAGCCCAGGAGGGCACCGGCAGCCCACGCCGCCGCGGCCACAATAAAGATTTTCACGGCTTCCTCCCATTACAAAAAATCGTCTGTTTCCACGCACTTGCGGTAAACGTCCAGGATCCGCTCCGTGGTCACTTTGGTTTTGTTGTTCTTGAAATCCTTGTGATCCTTGCAATAGATTTCGTAGGCGTCAATATCGGCCAGGATCTGCTCAAAATGTTCCTGACTGTGCCGGGTGCCGTGTTTTACTTCGTCCCCGAACCGTAGGATCCGGTAACGGCAGTTTATGGCCTCCTGCTCTCCGTCCGCTTTCCTCATGGCCTGCACCTCGGTTTCCAGCCTGTCCACCTTGGCGATCACTTCGCTGTTGATCTTCCGCCCCAGCCAGGCCAGAAACTTGGAAACCGGGTTGATCTTCACCGGGGTAATTTCGATAAACACGGACACCAGCGCCACCACGGTGACGCCGCCGGTCAGCGCCTGGCCTACGCTCACGGTGGACAGCGTTTCAATTAGTTTTTGCACGGATCCACCTCCCCCATGGCGGTATCGTAGTCCCGCCGAACCGCCGCCATTTCCTCCTCATACCGGAGGGCGTCGCGCTGTCCCAGCTGCACCGCCATGGCCTTGGTGATTTCATTCTGGCGGTCAATGATCTGGCAGAGGTCCGCCACCAGCTTCATATAATCCATGGCAGCGTCACCTCCTCGCACCGATCAGCCCGGCGACGTGTTCCAGGTCTGCCATGTCCGCCTCAAAAAAGGCGTGTCCCCACAGCCAATAATCCGCATGATCCGGGTGGCGTAATTTCTGCGCCTCCGGGTCGCTCCACAGGAGATCCCAGCGCATTTGATGGCCGGCGTCTTTCCGCTCCAGCTTGGCCGTTATGGCGCCGATCAGGGCGCCGCGGGCTTTTCCGTTTCCGTCGTCATTTCGTGCAAAATAGCGGTGTGCGCTCTCGCTGGTGACCGCGCACAGGGGGCGGCCATTATGTACCAGGAACCCGTCCGCAGCGTCCACAGGGGTGCCATACGGGAGGTTCACGGGGCCGTTGATACTCACAAACCGCGCCCGTTTTCTTACGATATAGGCCGATCCCATTCTTTACACCACCGCCTCCCATTGCCACACACCAGCAGTTCCGGGCGCCCATACGCACGGTTTCATGTCGCCTTTGCAAAGGTACACAACGGTGTCATTGGAGTAATACAGGCCGCTGCTGCAGTCCATTCCGTACACCCAGGGGATCGGATCCTCCAACGTGCCCGCGTGGGTGGTGTCAATGGGGCGATACACCGCCAGCATACCCTCACCATGGGGCGGCTGGTGTTCCTGGGGGAGAACGCCGCCGGCGGCCACAACTCGGTACAGCGTCCCGCCGTCGTTGATGATGGTATTTTGCGGCACGGTCTGGCCAGCTTCCAGAACCTCCGCCCAGGTTTTGAACAGATCCGGCATTTGCAGGGCTGTTCCGTCCGGCACGTCCGTGGCCGCCTGCACATACATACGGGCGGCAGCCGATAACTGCCCGGACAGCTTGGCGTTTTCCGTGGCGCTTTCGCTGGCGCTCTGGATCTCCGCGCCGGCGTCGGTTTCCTCCAGCATGACGGTGATTTCCGCCCCCTCCATATCAGGGCGGCCCAGGAGGTGGTAAACGGTGCCGTTGTGTGCGATCCCCGTGGCCTCCGCCTCCGGGCACAGCACGAAACAGCCGTTTTCCGCCTGCTTGATGTAGTTGGGGGCCTCGGTCATGGCCAGGGTCGCCCCGTCTTTCGTGATCTTGAACATGGTTCACACCTCCGTTTTGAAAATCGCATAGAATAGCCGCCGCAATTTCAGCACCCTGCCGTGATCGTTGAAGTTCTCATAGTAGGAAATCGGGGTTTGCAGCCATTGGGCCACCTGCTCCACCGTCATTTCACCGCTGGCCACACGCACCTGGAAAAGCCGCAGTTTCCGCCGTGCCCGCTTCATGCCGTCCCGGCAACCGTGGATCTTCACGGCGCCGGTGTCCGTCACCTGAAACTTTGCTTTGCAGAACCGGAACGGTCTGGAGAACGGAACCACTTTTGACTTTCCGGCGTTGACCTGCAGGCCCATGGCCTCCGCATGGCCGATCACGTCCGCCGCGGTCGCCTCCGCCGCCTGCTTCGACGGCAGAATGGTGTAATAGTCGTCCATGTAATGGGCAGCTCCATGGATCGAAAGCTGGGCTTTGATCCGGTTGTCCAGGGAGGACGGCAGCGCCACCATTTCCTGCTGGCTTGGCTCCACGCCCAGCGGCATACCCACGCCGCCCGGCACAGCTGCCACCACCAGATCGGCCAACCGCCGCAGGTCCGGGTTTAGGATCATTTCCCGGTGCCGCTCATACAGCAGCGCGTGGGGCGCGTCCGGGAAAAAGTGGTGAAAATCCATCAGGAACAGGGCACCCTCCAGCCCATGCTTGCGGTAATGGTCCCGCAGGTGCTTGGCCAGGCGTCTGTAATGGAAATGCAGGCCGCCGCCTTTCTGGCTGGCTTTGTTGTCGTAGATCATACTGGGCACATACAGAGGCACCAGCACCTTTTTGGTCAGAACCTTATAAACCTGCCGATCCTCAATGTGCGGCGCGTCTATTGGTCGAACCTTGCCCCGTTCTTTCAGGGTGAAATGGGCGGTTTTGCCTGGCTTCCATGTTCCATTCAGGATCTTGCGCCGGCGCTTGGCGGTGCCGGAAAACAGGTGCATTTCAAACCGCTGTGTGCTGGCTTTCCACCTCACGCCGTTGCAGCATTTCCGGCCATAGAAAAACATGGCGCGGTAACTGAAAACTTCCTCAATCGGCCCCAGGGCGTCGCTGCGGGCCTTTTGCTTTGCCTGCCGCCTTGTCTGGCGGCGTCTGTAACGCGCCTCGCGGCGCTGTTCGCTTGTCATAGAAAAGTATTCGCCCTCCGTACAGTTGTGGTGTTGGTGTGCGTCTAAACTGCTTCGATCCAGCGCATGAAACGGGGTTAGCACAATACCCCCGCCATGCAAGCAGCGTCCGCGCGGGATCATCAGCGGGCAGTTTCAGGCTTTCGCCAGGGAAGTATCTTTCCTTTTACATGGGTCCGGTTCACGTTCGTTACTGCATTTGACCCAGTTATGCAAAATCAGGGGGCCAGCGCCCAGGAATTGTTGGCGTTGTTATTGTTGGCGCTGCCGTCGGTGTTGACAAGGCAGAAATTGTTGTTGTTGCCCGAATTGACGGAACGGCACCACGCATTGGCCGCCGTCAGAGGGAAAAGCCGCCCTGCCTCCCGGCGCGTTTTCAAAGATACACCCATAAAAATGACTTACTTCCGCTTCCTGTCGCTCTCCAGGATATTCCGCAGCAGGGTGTCCTCCCGGTCTATCAGTTCGCCCAGGCTCTGCGCCATGCGGTCCAGCTTGTCCATGGCCTCCTTGGGTGGAACTGTCTTTCCGCTGGGCGCCGTAAAGCACCCTTGCGGGTTCTGGTACATAACCAGATAGGCGTGGGTCAGACGCACGTCCAGCGCAGAGAGGGAGGCCAGCGCCTCCAGCAAATGCGCCTTGCGCTGGGCTTTGCGCTGTTCGTCCGACGGGTATATTTTGTTGGCCTTTTCGGTGTGGTCCATGACCTCACCGGCCAGCTGCGCGGTGCCCTCTGCAATCAGCCGGGAATAACGGGCGGAAAGCCGCGTCAAAAAGCCCACCGTTTCCACATAAATCTGGTTTGCGGTGTTCACATACTCCGCTTTGCTCACGGTCCGCTTTTCTTTCAGAACTGACATTCTTTCACCTCACGGGTTTTCTTTCTCTGTCCGGGTTTCCCGCCCACTTCCGTGGGCGGGATTTTGCCGGATATGCTGCGGCGATTAGACAAAAAAGCAGGGGGCCAGCGCCCAGGAATAGTAGGCGGTGTAAGGGTAGGCGCCGCCGTCGGTGCCGACAAGGCAGAAACTGGTGGTGTTGCCCGAAAGGACGGAACGGCACCACGCATAGGCCGCCGTGCCGGTGGCGTTGTGCTTATAATGCACCTTGCTGTTTCCGGCCCGGTAATAGTCATATTGGGCCTGGTAATTCTTCTCCGCGCTGTTGGCGTAGGTTCTGGCCCCGTGGTATTCAAACTCCGAAAGCAGCGGCAGCAGATCCGTGGTGCTGGTGACATAGCTGGCGGTGTCACTTCCGCCGCCGGTGTTGTCGCTGTACTTGGTGGCCGGCTTCATAACCGCCCGGAGATCCGCCGGCAGGGCTGCCAGCAGGGTGTTGGCCGCGGGGCTGGTGGCGCTGGTGCTGTTGCTGCCCAGCACAGTCTTTCTCATGTGGCTGTTATTCCACCCGCCGCTGTTCGTGTATGACGTGTTCATGGTAAAGGCGCCGGTGGTGCTGGTATTGTTTCCGTAATTGCCGTCTACCAGGCCCACCAGGGTGCCGTTGATCTTGCCGATCTGGAAATGGATCCGGTTGCTGCCCTCTCGGCTGGCGTTGTGGTTGAAACCCAGGATAAACACGGAAATGGCCAGGTTGGAGATCGTCGTGGCGCCCACTTTGCCGTTGATCGTGATCCCCTTGGCGTCGCCCACGCTCCAGTAATTGGCCCCCTTTCCGGCGTCGGACACGGCGCGGATCGTTGCCCAGCTGTTGGAGGCCAGCGTGTTGGAAATGCTGGTGACCGTTACCGGGGTGGTGGTCGTCTTGGTCACGCCGCCCTCGGAATAGCTGACAGTGACCGCCGTGGTGTTGGCTGCCATGGTGGTGGGGCTGCAGGTGTAGCCGGTGACGGTCTTTTTACTGCCGTCTGCCATGGTAGCGGTGACCACCATTCCCGCGCTGTTGAACGTTTCGCCGGTGAAATAGGAGGTTTTCGTGGGTGCGTGGGTCACCGCGATACTGGAAAGGTAGTTGCTCACGGTAATGGCCTGGGTGCAGGTCTTACTCACGCCGCCCTCTGCGTAGGTAATCGTGATCGTTGTATTGGCCAGCCCCAGGGCGCCGGTGGGCGAATAGGTCCAGCCGCTCACCACGCGGGTGGCGTTGTCCGAATATTTGGCGGTAATCACCATTCCGGCGCTGCTGAACTTCTCCCCGTACTTGTAGGCGGTTTTCGCGGGTGCCGTCGTCACGGAAATGCTGGACAGGGTGCGGATCGTGATTGCCTGGGTGCAGGTCTTTGTGACGCCGTTTTCCGTGTAGGAGATCGTCACCGCCGTGTCCGTCTTGGAAAGGGCGCCGCTGGGGGTGTACGTCCAGCCCGTCACGGTCTTTTTGGTGCCGTTGGACATGGTGGCCTCAATCACCATTCCGGTGGCGTCGAAACTCTCACCGATGTAATACGCGGTTTTGTTGGGTGCGGTTTTCACGGAAATGCTGGACATTTCCAGGACCGTGACCGCCTGGGTGGTCGTGACCGTCACGCCCGCCCGCTGGTATTTGATCGTCACCGCCGTGGTGCTGGCTGCCATAACGGTGGGGCTGAACGTGCAGTCGTCGGTTACGTTCTCCGTGGTGCCGTCGGCATAGGTGGCGGTGACCACCAGGCCGGTGGGGTCGAATGTTTCCCCCACGTTGTAGGTGGTTTTCGTGGGTGCGTGGGTAACTGCCACGCTGGAGGTAATCACCAGATCCACGTTGTACTGCATGGCGCCGGTGACCTCCACCACGGCGCTGGCCGTGTGGCCGTTCAGGGTGGCGGTTACCTCCCAGGTGCCGGTGTTCTCCGGCAGGGAGAACTTGGTGGAACCCACGCCGTTCAGGGTGGTTTCTCCGTCCGTGCAAACCACCGCCGCGCCGGCGCAGGTCGTCACGTTGATACTGGCAGACTGGACGCCCAGGGCCTCCTTTAGCTTTTTCAGCGTGACCTTACGATTTTGCCCGTCAGCACCGGAGAAAAACGGAACCATGTCCGTCAGGGCCATGGCGTTGCTTTCCGTCAGCACTTGGGTGGGCTGCTGGTAGTCCACGCCCGGCGTGGCCTTGGTCACGGTGGGGTTTCCCTTTGCGTCCTGGTCGCCTTTCAAAATGCCCTTGGCGGTGATCGTGTCCTGTTTCTTTTCCAGTTCTTTGTTGATCTTCTCAAACAGGGCATTATGGGCGTTCGCGTCCTTGTCGTGCGCCTCCAGGTCCGCCTCCGACACCAGCACCTGCGAACTGGACAGGGTGCAGGACACTGTGGAGGCGTCGCCCACGATAATGGGCACGGTAATGTTTTTTTCCACCGTTTCCACCGACGCCACGGGGATAAAGTCCGCCGTGTCATAGGCGTTTTGGTAGCAGTAAAGAATGTCGTGGCTGCGGTCATTGGGGTAATCGGGATCCGCCGCAAACACGCCGATCTCGCGCCAGTAAAAACCCTCCTCCAGTTCTGCGTTGGAGAAATGGCCGGACACGTCGGCGTACTGCTCCGCGTTGTTTTTCACCGCGGCGTCAATAGTCACCACGGCGCTGACAAGGGCCGTCATAGCGGAGATCGGGCCGCTGATTGTGCCGTTGCCCAGCTGAATGGTTGTGAATTTGATCCCCTCACCGGCCATATTCCTGTAATACAGGTTTTTGCCGGCGTCTGTCAGTTTCGGGGCCTGAAACATGGCTGATAACCTCCTGTTACATAGTCGCCCTTTGCAGGGTGATAAAATCGCCCGTGTGGATCCAATGGCCCACGAATACCTCCGCCGGAGGTGTGGACAGATCCAACACGATTTCGTCCAGCCAGGCAGAAAGGCGCTTTACGGTGCCCAGCACCCGCTTGAACTCCTCCACGTCGTCCGACGTAATGGCCGGGTTCGTGGTGTATGCCTTGAAGTGATAGGGTTTCCCGCCGTATTCCCACCACTCGCTGATATGACCGGCCTGGAAAATGGTTTCAATAATCCGGTTCACCGCTGCCGGGGTGCCCATCTGCGCGTAAAACAGCAGGCTTTCCGCGATCAGGGTCCGCTTGACCTTAATGGAAAAGTTTTCGTCATAGGACGGGGTACGCAGTTCCACGGCCAGCAGATCCAGCACCTTTTCCGGCACAGCATAGATCGCCGCATAGGTGCGGGCGCCGCCGGCATAGGCCAGCAGCTTCTCCACCTGCCTGCCCACGGCGTAGGCAAGCGCCTGGATCTCCGGTTGCTCTGCCAGGTTCTCCGGCATAATGTCCGTGAAGCGGCTGCCGGAAAGTTTAATCATCTTCCAGCCCTCCATACGTCACGGTGGCCGATCCGGTCAATGCTGCCACCTTGGTGGCGGCCACCGCCGCGAACGTCGGCGCGGTCACGGTGACGCGCTTGGCGCCTGCCTCCATGACCATGGCGGCCAGCTGCGACGGGTTCACGTCGCGGCCTATGGTGCGCTGCCAGGTTTTATATTCCTCCACGGCCTGGGCCACCGCCGCCTGGATTGCCACCGCTCTGGCGCTGTCGCTGCGGTTGATGTAATACGTCAGGTTAATGCTGTATGTGACCTCCTCCGGGGCTTTCACGGTTAGCTTGTCCGTCATGGGGCGGATCGTCTTGCCGGAGAGGTACGCCTGCAGGCCGGAGATCATGGCCGCGCCCGGCTTGGAACCGTCGGCCATGATGAAAACAATATCCACCTGGCCCGCTTCGTGGTCGCTGGTGGCCACCACGTCACCAATGGCGGCGTTGTACTTCTTGGCGTGGTACAGGTATCCGTCCTCCGGGCCTGCCGTAGAATAGGCGCCAGGGGCCAGGTAAACCCGCTCCGCCAGGCTTTCGTCGTTCTCCACGTCTGCGCCGCCCTCCGTGGTGTTCTGGTTCACGGCGCTGGTAATGTAGGGAACGGGATCCACGATGGTGGACACCTCGCCAGGCGCCAGTCCGTTGCCCGCGTTGCCTGTTGCGGTACACTCCGCCAGCACGTCCACCGTCAGGCTGCCCGCCGGGATCTCTGCGTACTCCATCGTGCTGAAATAAATGGAACCGCTGGAGGAAACCCTGGTGCCCGCCGGGATCGGTGTGGCCAGCGTCCTGGTGGCCGACGCGGTAAAGCGGATCGTGGTCGTGGCCGCCTTGGCCGGTTCTCTGGTAACGCCTTTCAGCAGCGCCAGATTGTCCAGGAACTCCGAATAGGAGTATTTCAAAAGGCTTTGCTTGCCCGCTCGGTCAACGTACTGCATGGCTTGGTAAATCTGCGCCGCCGCCGAATACAGGATCATGCGGTGGACAGAGGCGCGGCCCAGGGACACCTTGCTGCCCGTCGCCTGGAGCATGAACGCCTCAAAGTCTGCCACCATATCCCCGCGCACGTCGTCAATGGTCTTGTTGTCGATGAAAGACACGTCCGGGGTGTTCTGAATTGCGGAAATATCAGGCACTTGTTATCACCACCTTGGGAAAAAGTTTTCCGGTGTTGCCGCCGGTCCAGGTCACTTCCTGCACCCGCACCTCCGGTATGAATTTGGACACCTTTTCGGTGACCTCCGCCGTGTAAAGGCTCTTTGCGGCCTCTGGCGGCATATCCACAAAATCCATGTTCAGGCCGAAAGCCCGATCCAACGGCATGGTGCCCTCCCGTGTGGACAGCAGGAGGGCCAGCTGCCGATCCAGTTCTGCCAGCCAGTCCGCCGTGAACGTATATTCCAGTTGGAAATTGAAAAGGTCGTTTTCGTTCATGCGTATTCCTCCAGTGAAATGGTCAGGGTAGCCTTGGCCAATTCTCCGCGGCTGTAAACCTTGTCCCAGGCTTCACTCGATCCTGTAACGCGGAACGGACGGCGGCCCACCAGTCTGCCGCCGATCACCAGGTACTCCGCCGAACCTCTTTCCACCATGCGCTCCACCATGTCCAGGATCCGCCGCGGCTTCACGCCCAGGGCAGCGGACAGGTGAATGGTCAGGCTTATGGTCTGGAGGCCAGGCCCTAAAAACTCCGCTTTCGGCTTCACGCCTAAAACTTCGTGTTCGGTCCAGCGCCCGGAAACCTCGCGGCTCATGCTCTCAAAGGTCAAAACCCTGTTGTCGCTCACCTCAAAAATGATTTTGCGCCCCAGCGTTCCGATCATGTGTAAATCGCCTCCTTACGATGGCCCGGAGGTTCCGCCGCCCATGCTGTCCGTGTGGGTGTGGTTGTCCAGGGAAACCCCGCCGGCGGTCACGTCGCCGCTGACGGTCACGGTTCCGTCAATCACCAGCTTGGCAACCTTGATGGTCAGGGTGCCGTCCTTATAGCGGATCATGGCCTCACCCGGCGAACGGGCCAGGTCTTTGCGGTAAAGCCCTTTGGAACCCTCCGGGGGCTTGTTCTTTTCGCTCCACGGTCGTCCCAGGACCACGCCCGCCTCCGTGCCGTTGGAGAGGTGAAGCACCATAACCATGTCGTCCACCTCCGGCATGAAATACTCCGATGAAATCAGGGGAATGGGGGCGGTCACGGCGTCGTCCTTTTCGTGGTACACCACGCGGACCGTGCCCGCGGCGTAATCAACGGCTGAAATCTTACCCAGCCGGATATTGTTTTCCATGCGTTCCTCCTCGCGTCATTCCTCCACCAGCGACATTTCCAGGTCCATGGTGTAGCCGCCGGATCCGCTGACGTTGTGGGTAATGGTGTCAATGTAATACTTGCCGGACAGCTTCCCCAGGCCCACCACCTGGACGCATTGGGAGGCCACCAGAGAGGCGTTTCCCACAATGGTGGCGGAAAGTTTGGTCTTTCCGTGGTTGGCCTTGGCCACCGCCGCCTTGATCTTCCGCTCCGCGTCGGCCTTGCTGTCGGCCTTGCCGCTCTGCTTTAGGATCCGGCTGCCCTTGCCCACGGTCACCTTGATTTCCTTTTCCGTGGCCGGGCTGGTGTATGTGAACTCTCCGCCGGTGTAGGTTCCGGCCTGATCCTGCTGCCATGACCAGGATTTCATATTGGACGGGGACAGCACCGCCGCCGCGCCCTTTTTCTTGTATGCCTCCCGGTCATACACCACGATCTTTTGGGCGTAGACTTTCATGGCCAGCCCGTAGGTGTTGCACAGGTTCATGTAAAATTCACAGTCGGTTTGTTCCGATTGCTCCACGCTCTTGATCGTGAACGGGGTGCCCTCCACGTCCCAGGCCAGCGCGATCCCGGCGCGGCCTGCGATCTCGGTTCCGATCTCCTTTATGGTCACGTTTTCCCAGGTCTTTGTCCGCTGGGTGGTGGTGAAACTGCTGTCCAGCGGCGTGGAGATTGCGGAAATGCTCCCGGAAACCGGCCAGCCGGAAAAACTGAAACTGTCCACGATAAAGAAACCGCACGGCAGGATCCGGTTGTCCCCGGAATACTGGCAGTTCAGCGCCCGGATTGTCGCGGCCAGGGTGTCACCGGCGACGGGGATCCACGCCCCTGTCCACCGGTGATCCCGGTCTTGCAGCGTAATGTCCAGGCTGTCCGCCTCTCCGCTGGCCGGATCCGTGTATGAAATATCCGTCACGAAACCGGAAATTTCCGCCGTGGCTGCGGTTCCGTTGTAAATCAGGTCTACATACGCCCGCCGTGTATTCATACCTTGCTCCTCCAGATCGGCAGGTCGTTGGCCGCGGTCTGCTCCGGCGGGGCCGGGGTCTGGAGGACCACCCCGGCGTCAAACACGAACGTGTCCAGCAGCGGGAAATTGTTTTCCATCAGCCAGCCGGTGTATTCTTCGTCGCCGTACACCTCATAGGCGATTTTGTCCCATACGTCCCCCTGCTTGGTGGTGTAGGTGCTTTCCATGGTGTGGTCCTCCTCTTATGCCGGGCTGAATTGCTTGCGCTTCTCCTCGGCTTTCATCTGCCTATACAGTTTCTTGAACTCCGCGAAACTGATCCGCCCGGCCTCCTCGGCCTCCTCGCGGCTCGGCGTCCCGCCGTAGAAATTGAATACCGGGGAGAAAACGACGGTTTCACCGCCGCCGCCCGTTCCGCCGCCCGGTGTCGGTTTCGGCTTCGTCCATTCGTCCAGGAGGGCCGCCAGCTTGGACAGCGGCAGCACCGCCTCCGGCTCTCCGCCCTCACCGATCTGCGCCAGCGTGGGCGCCGTGGCAATACCACCGGCAGCCAGGGCGGGGATCGTCGGAATGTTAAAGCCCAGGGTTTTCCCGCCGACGCCCGGAACCCAGTCCGGGATCGTCACGGAAATGCTGTTGATCTTCTCCAGCACCCAGTTGATTGCGGAAATAACCCCGTTTATGGGGGCTTTCGCCAGGTTCACGATCATGCCAAACACGTTTCCGAAAATGGCCACGATATTGTCCCAGGCGGCGCTCCAGTTGCCTGCAAATACGTTCTGCACAAAGTCAATGATATTGGCAAAAATGGCCTTGACGTTTTCCCAGGCCGCCGAAACACTTTCCCACCACCCACTCAAATAAGCGGACAGCAGGGGGAAATTAGACTGGAACGCAGAAACCAGGTTCGCCACGGCCTCGGAAACGCCGGTCTTGATGTTTCCCCATACCTCGGAGATCTTCGCGCCCAGTTCCACGGCCTTGGCCTTGATCTTATCCCAGTTCTTATAAATCAGGATCCCCGCCGCCACAGCCAGGCCGATGGCGGCCACAACTGCCAGCACGGGAAGATTTAGCGCCGTCATGGCGCCCGCCAGGGTAAAGGTGCCCGTGGCGCTTGCTGCGGTGACCACTTTATACACGGCCATAACTGCGTTGTAGGCGGTGATCGCCACTTTATACGCCTTGTAGGCCGCCACAGCGGTGGCAATACCCGCCGCCAGCGCCAGGATCAGGGTGCGGTGTTCCGAAATCCATTTCACCGCAGTTTCCGCCGCCGGAATGATGGTTCCGGTCATGTAGCTGCCGATCTTCTCCAGCGCCTCCGAAACCACCGGCAGGGCCGCCTCCGCGAACTCCCGCACATACGGCAGAATGTTGGTGCCCAGCTGCGTCAAGAAATTGGCGCCCAGGTTTTTAATCATCTTAATGTCGTATTTCAGGGTGTTGGTCTGCCGCTCAAAGGCGGTATTTGCCGCGCCGGTGGCTTCGTACATTTCCGCCGTCTTGCTGGTCAGGTTTTTGGCCTGGTTGCCTGCCATAGCCAGCACCGCGGTTTGTGCCTCCACAGAGGAGAACAGGCCAGCAAACGCCAGTTCGTTGCCTCCCACAGCGTCCTTTAGGGCGTCCAGAGATCCCTGCAGGCCCTTGCTTTCAAGCAGCGCCTGGCCGCTTTCATAGCCCATGTTTTTAAGGGCGGCCTGCATATTCTTGGACGGGGAGAGGAACGCCTGCATTGTGGCTTTCATCTGCGTAACCACTTCCGCCGTGGAACCTGTAACGCCGGTCAGCGTGGCCATGGCGCCCCATAGCTGTTCTTGCTCCAGCCCCAGGGTACTGGCCAGGGGAATGACCTTGCCCATGCCTGCGGCCAGTTCCGGGAAAGAGGTCTGGCCCAGTCTTACGGTGGCAAATGCCAGATCCGCCGCCTGCTGCACCGCCTCCGCGGAGGTATCGCCGTAACCCTTGGTTACGGCAGAAAGTAGGTTGATACTGTCCGTCGTGGTCGCGTTTCCCGCCGCCGCGGATTTTGCCGCGGTTTCCAGAATGGCCGCGGCGTCTGCGCTGTCACCGAAAGCAGAAACCACCTGATACATTCCGTCCGTCAGGTCAGCCGTGGCCACGCCCGTGCGGTTGGAGATTTCCAGAACCTGATCCCCGATTTCCGCCGTTCGTGCGGCCACCTCTGCCTCCGTGCCGGTCAGCAGCGTGGAAACGTTGGCCAGCTGGGCCTCATACTCCGCCGCGGATTTCACCGCAGCGGTTCCCAGGGTCGCCACAGCGGTGGCGGCTGCTACCATGGCACCGGCAGCGATCTTTCCCGCGGTCTTTGCCGTTTTCCCCAGCGCAGCCAGGTTCTTGTCTGCGGTGCTGCAGGCGGTTTTCAGGGAACCGTCCACCTTGCCGCCGATTTTCAGCATTAACTCATACGTTTTATTTTTGCCTGCCATGTTTTGCCACCTCCTCCGCGTACTGCGTCACCGTGTCCGCCAGTTCGTTCAAGTCCGAAACGGACAGGGCCAGAAGATAATCCAGCCCTGTCCGCAGTTGTATGGACAACCCGACGCAGGCCCTGTTTATGACGGCGGGCGTTAGTTGTCCCCAGCCCCGCCGTAAAGAAAACCCACGACAATGCCTTTCAGCTTGATTGCCTCCTTTGCGGGGAGGCGCTCGAAAAACTCCAGCGGCAGGTGGGCGACGCGGGCCGCCATGAACTGGGCGTATTCCAGCGTCATTTCCACGGTTGCGGGGTTCGCCGCCGGGTTCTTCTTCGTCACGAAACGGCCCACGGCCTGCAGGTCTGCCGCCGTGGTGTCCTCTAGGCCGGACAGGTCCACCTCTGTGTACGTCTGCCCCTCAAAGGTGAAAGGCTTGTCCAGCTTCATAACCAGGGCGTTTTCCTCCGCCGCGGTGTTTTCGTCATTCTCCGCCAGCAGGGCGGTGTCCATTCTCTTTTCGTCGCTCATGTCAGCACATCTCCTTGATCTTGGCCAGAACGTCCACGCCGTTGACCTTGTAAACCTCGTTCAACTTGTCCAGTTCCACCACGGTCTTGCCGTCCACCTCAATGAGAATGTAAAGAGTGGTCAGCGTGATCTTAGTGTCCATGGAACTGCCTGCCTTGACCTTGCCGGTGGTCAGCTTTCCGCCGCGGCCACGAACCACCACACGCATGGATCTGAACTCAATATCGCCCTCGGTGTTGGTGGTCTGCTGTGCGCCGCGGATCTCCAGCTGCACGGCCTTGGTCATGTCCATCATGTCGGCGGTTTCCTTGTCCAACAGACGGAACGGGATTTCCAGTTCCTGATTGCTGAAATAGCCCACGGTGGGGTCGTCGATCTCACCCAGGATCCCGGCGCCGGTCACGGTTTCGCTGGACGGCTCAAAGTCCGGCAGCGCCATTTCCTCACCGACGCCCAGCAGACGGTTTCCCTTGTTGTAGACGTTGTAACGGTTGATCTTAGTGGGGATCGTGTTCATCTTTATTCACCTCCGATTGCGCTTTCCAGGGCGTCCACGTCATACTCGCGGATATTTTCGATATATTCCGCGGGAATGTACGGGGCCAGGTAGGTGTGTACGGTCAGGTGGCCGGCCAGCAGGTTGGTAACGGGGTTTTCGTCGCTGCGGAACTCCACGCGGTAACCGGCGCAGTAGTCGCGGGCAACGTAGCCGTTGCCGATAATGTTCTGGCTGTCCACAATAGACTGGATCAGGCGCTTATTGCCCGGCTTGTCAACTTTCTGGAAATAAGTCTGAATGAAATTATTTCCGTCCCAGTCAAAGAAACGGCGCACGGCCCACCAGCGATCTTTCGGATCCGTGGTGGAGGGATAGGCCGCGGTGTTGTTGCCCCAGGATTTGAACCCGTTGGCGTTGATCGCGGTAATGACGCCGTTTGCGTTCAGCACGTCGTTGGCCTGCTGCTGATCCAGCGCCACCGCGGTGCCGTCTTTCAGAACCGTGGCGGTGATCCGCAGGTCCTTATTGGACGGGCTTTCATAGGGCACGTCTGCGTTGTTGGCGTCCGTGTAGGCCGTCAGGGCGGCAAACATAGCGGAGAAATAATATTTCTTCTCGCCCACGGCCACCATGGGCCACAGGGCCGCCGCATGGGCGGAACTGGCGCCCAGGGCTTCCTTGGCGCCCTTTACGCTGGTGTAAACCACCGCGCCGTCGCTGTCCGCGGAAATGTCCAAAAGGCAACTGCAATTAAAATTGCCGTTGATGTTCTCGGTCTTGGCCTGGAGGGCTGCCGCTACGGTGGGGGTGTGGCTCCAGCCGGGTGCCAGGATCAGGCCGGGCACCATGCCCAGGGTGGGGTAAATCTGGCGGATCAGTTCCAGGCCGGTTTCCTTGCCGGTGGAGGCGTCCACGCCGCCCACAATGTCGGCAGCGGTCACGCCGGAGGGTTTCAGGCTGGTGCTGCTCACGGTCAGGCTGCTGGCCTCCTTGGCCGCCGTGGAAAGCAGCGTAATGGCCACGCTGCCGTTGTCCTCATGTGCCGCCTCGTAGTCGCTGCCGGCCACCAGGGTGGCGCTGCCGTTCTTCACGGCCAGGGTGTTCAGCAGCACATATTTCTTGTCATACAGCACCACGCCGTCCACAACGTCGCAGCTTTCCGCCTGGTTCTGCGTGACGTGGGCCGCCTTATTGGGATCCAGCACGTTCACCAGGATAATGGGCGCAACGTTGAAAACCTGGAAACAGGCGCTAATGCTCTGGCAAAGGGTGAAGTTCTCGAAATCGTCCGAATAGCCGACGGCCTCCACAGCCTCCTTGTAGCTGTAAACCAGCTTGGGGGTGTTGACCGCCGCCGCGGGGTCTTTCGCCAGGTGAATGGGCGCCGTGCCGAAAATGACCTGCAGGCCAGCGTTGCCCTGAATGGGTACGGTCAGGCTGGTGGCCTGCTCGGTGTTATATACACCGTGTTTGTATGCCATGTTGTTCTACCTCCTGTTTAGTGTTTGACCTGTACCAGACGATACAGGCGGGAAATATGCCCCGTGCCGCTCCGCAGGTTCTTCATGGCCTCCGGTAACTGCTCCAGGGGCACCACCAGGCCCTCCATGGCTGGCTGCTTCACGATAGCCTCCGCCAGCGCGGTGGGGATCCCGTTGGTGTATGCGGTGTACTGCTTCGCCACGCCCGGAATGGACGGGCCGCAGTAAACCACGGTGGTGGCCTGTTCGGCCTTTTTGGGTTTCGCCATTATGTTTCTGGCACCTCCTTGAAAATCGCCGGTGCGTAGAACGGCAGCCCCACAGCGGCGAAATAATACGGGTGTGTGTCCTCCTCCTGGGTCGCCCACCGGATCGGGTGCTGCGCTTCATAGCGGTTTGCCACGATCCCGTCACGTTCGTAATGCCTCACGATCTCGTTGACAATGTGGAGGGCGTCGCGGTAGCCCTGGCGGTTCGGGTCTGGGTCGCACACGCAAATGACCATGACCACGTTTACGGTCTGCCGTGCGTCCTGCGCCGTCACCTCTCCGTCCGAAAGTTTCACGGCCACATAAGGCTCCGGTGGCGCTTCCGCGTCGGTTTCTTCGTCGTCACCCTCACGAATGGGGAGGCCCTGCGGGACGATTTTCACCGCCCGCTCGACGCCCAGGGAATTGGTCAGGGTATAGTGGGAAAAAAGCTGTTTCAGGTCCTCCACAATGGCGTCCTGCAAAAACTCTTGTGTCACGCGGTTGCGCCTCCTTGACTTGTTTCCGTTTGTCACTTATAATTGCGGTGTGGTAATAGTCAGCATAATGTGGTAATAATCAGCATTGGAGGAAATAGAAATGGGAAAGCCTAAAACTGTCATAACTGAAAACGGGGCCGTTTATCAGCTATCAGATCCCAGCGCCCTGCGGTTGGTGTATAGAATTGTTGGCGTGGCTTTGATCTTAATGGGGACTGTGCTTACGTTGATTTCCCCCGCCGGTGTAGCTTTCGCGGCGCTCGGTTTGGCGCTTGTCTTTTGGCTGCCCAAAAAGATCCAGCCAGCAAAGAAATTTCTTCGCTTCACCGGTACGCCATGCGCCGGGAATTGCACGTTTGGGCATTGGGATCCCAAAGTACACACCGGGCAGGCGCAACTTGAACGCTTTGAAAAAGCTGTTCATCAGCCTATGGCCATACTGTCCTATAACGCCCAAAATGGTTTTGCGGAAATAAAGGGATCTGGTTCCGACACCTATATGACAAGCCTTGATGAATGTACTTGCCCCGATTTCGACAAACGGAGTAAACCGTGCAAGCACATATATTTCCTTGCCCTGCAAATGGGATATACAAGCGACGATTTTTATTCCTGCTGATCTCCAGCGGCTCCTATATGGGGCCGCTTTTTCATGCCCTTGCACCTGTCAGCTGCTCGATCCGCTTTCCGATTTCACGCTGCAGGGTTTCGTATGCCAGGGCCTCCGCCTCTGCTCTCACTTCCTCGTTTCCCATCATGTGGGGAACGGCAGGCGAAAGCAGCTTTTTGACGGGGAGGCGTTCCGCGCCGCGCCGTTGCACAATGGCGGTGTGCCCGGATCGGAACGTGGTAATAAACGCTTTCAGGCCGCCCGCCTCCAGCGGTTTCATGGCCCCGCTGTTCAGGACCTTTGCCGCCGCCGCGGCTGTGTCCGTGTTCGGCTGCGTCATAAAGTCCATAATGTCCCGCATGGGACCTTTGGCCAGCACGGCGGCCTCCAGGGTGGAGGCGCTGGCGGAAAGGATTTTGCTTTCTGATTGCAGCGCCTTTTTCTCTTTCAGCGCATACCTGCCTTTGCTGTCCTTTATGATTTGCCGGCGGACCTTTCTGGCGGTGCTGTTCAGGGCATTTTTCAGCACGTTGGGCGCCCCCAGCTGCTGGGGCAGCGTTTTCAGCTGCCGCATGACCCTGGCCAGTTCTTCGTCGGTGTCGATCTGCAAAATGCTTTGATCGCTCACGATCTCACCGCCTCCAGTTCAATGGCCAGCACTCCGGCCTCCTCGGTGCAGGATTTCACCTTGTACGCCTTGCCGTCCAGCGTCAGCATGGCCCCCTGGGCGGGGCGGGGGCCAAAATCAGCCTTTGCCACATAAACCAGGCGCCGGGCCTTGTATGTGCCCTCCGTCTGTGCGGCCATGATCTTGGCCTTGTCCCGCTCCAGCAGTTCGTTGTCGTCCACCACCGCGGCCATTTCCTTACCGTTGACCGTGTGGGTGTCCGCGAACTCCAGGCAGTTCAGGAATGTGGTGGAAATGTCCGCCGCGATCTGTTCCTTGAACGTAGGGGCGCCCATTACTGGGCACCCCCGCCGTTATCCGCAGCAGGCGGCACAATGGCCGCCGCAGGGGTCTGGACGATAGCCGCCGCCAGGCGCTCCACGATCAGCGCCTTTGCAGCGCCGCGCGGGAGATCCACGCCCATGTCCTTGGCCAGCTTTTTCAGGTCGTCCTTGGCCATTTCTTCCAGCTGTGCGGGATCCAGGTGGCCCTCCACCATGTCGGTGCTTTCACCGCTATGGTTGCCGTCGTGGTTCTCCTGGTTCTCCTGGGTGCCCTCTGTGGCGTCTGTGACCTCCTGGGTGCCCTCTGTGGCGTCTGTGACCTCCTGGGTGCCCTGGGTGGTGTCGGCGTTCTCGGTGCCGTCCTGGCCGCCGTCAGCGTCCTGCAGGGGCATTGTGGCCTCCTCCGCCGCGTCGTCGGTCATTTTGGCGCTTTCAGCAGAAAGCCACGCCTGCACCATGCGCTTGTCATAGGCGGGGAGGGTGTCGCCCGCCTGATACATACGCCCGCCGTACAGGATCGGGCGCTGTGCTGTCAGTCGCTTCATGTTCCTTTCCTCCCGGCTTTTAGCCCAGCAGCTTCACCAGTACGGTTTCGTCTGCGCTGGCCGCAGGGGCGGCAGCGTAACCCGCCGGCACATTCCCGGAGGCCGTGGTGGTGATCTTCTTGTCCGTTGCGCTGTAATAAAGCGCGGCGCCCATGGTAACGTCGCCGGTGGCCTTTTCCATCTCAAAGACGCCCACCACATGGAGGTGGCCGGTTTCGCCTGCGGCAATATCTTCACCAGCCACGCCGATCCTGGTTCCCAGGCTCACCACTTCGCCGTTTTTAACTGCGGCGCTGGCCTTGTAGTCCAGCACCTCGCCTTTCTGCCAGTATTTTGCGGTCATGTTCTCTTACCTCCTGTTAAATAGTCGTGCCGGGGTTCTTGGCGATACCGCGGAAGTCAACCGCAGTAATGCCCCAGTCCAGCCAAATGTCCCACACAAAGCCCAGGCGGCCCGGAACCTCGCTGCGGCGAATGGTGGGGGTTTCCTGGCCGTTCAGGTAATCAACCTGCAGGCTCTTGGCGTAACGCTGATCGCCAGCGACAAACCAGGGGATCGCGTTGCCGTCACCGGCCAGGACGTTCAGGGCGCCCTCCTCAATAACCTGCAGCTTGTTGCGGTACTGGTACAGGGCGTTTGCGGTGTGGCTGCCGATCCCGGTCACGTCGATCATGGCGGTTTCCAGGATCTGCGACAGCTTAAAGCCGTAGCCCACGGGGACGATCACATACTTGGGTTCCACCATGATGGAGTCACCGAACGGATCTTTCTGGTGCAGCAGTTTCAGCATGGCGGCCTGCAGGGTGTCAATGGACGGTGCTGCGCCGCTGGCAATCAGGTTGTTGTGGGCATTGTCGAACAGGGAAACACCGTCGAAAATGGCGGGGTTGTCGATCAGGATCTTGTAAACCTGCTTGTTGATCGTGCGCTTGGCGCTCATGGCGTAAAGGCCGGGCATTTCGGTGATGAAACCCACGTCGTCGTTGATAAACGCCTGGCGGGTCATGCTGAACTGGCGGCCAAAGGTGTCGATCTGGCGCTGGGGAAGCAGTTCCGTCTTGGGGGTGTCGGCTTTCAGTTCGCCGTTTTCACCGACGCGCAGGAACTCACCGGCGCCGCCGGCCAGATAGCTGTGATCCTTGGTGGGCTTAAAGTCGCTCACGCTGCCCTTGGTGGTCCACAGCTGGAACGTGGTGGGGATCTCCTGGTACATCTGGACAATGTTCTTGCGGATCGCGTTGTCCAGGATCGCGGGAAACGCCGCGGTGGGGTTGAAGAACTGGCGGCAAGCCTCGTTCCACAGGTCGTCCTTGCTCATACGCAGCAGGGAGGTGGTGGTGCCCACGCCGTCGCGGGCCATGCACTCAATGGCCAGATCGCGCAGGGAGTAGCCGCGCATTTCCTCCGCACCCTGGGCGGGGTTCTGGACATTCACACCGGCCCGCAGCAGCATGGCGTCCACAGCTGCCTGGCGGAAGTTGTCGCCCTCGTCGCCGTTCATGCGGCTGGAAACAGGGGCGCCGTGTGCCAGCAGGTAGTCCACCGCCGCCTGTCTTACGGTGTCCATGGTGGCGCCGTTGCTGATATACTCCGCGGGATCCATGCCCGCCTGACGGCACAGCGCGGTAATGTCGCTCACGCGCTGGCGCTCCGTTGCGACGGCCTGGCGGGCTGCCTCGGTGGGGTCTGTGCCCTGCTGGCCGTTATCGTTGCCCATACCGCGGGCGCCGCCGGTGGGATCCTCACCGCCCTGGCCCTCGTTGCCCTGGGCGGGGGGATTGTTGCCCGCCGCGTCGATCTGGCGCTGCAGGCCGTCAAACTCTGCTCTTTCCTCTGCCGTCAGGTCACGGCCAGCGGCGCGGGCGCCGCTCACAATAGCCTGCTGACGGGCGATCAGTTCCTGAATGGTCATGGTTGTTTTGCCTCCTCAATGATAAAGATTTTTGTTGATCTGGATCTGCTTTTCATAAACAGAAAGGTCCTTGGCCGTCGCCTGCTCCGGGTCGTCGGCTCTGCCCACGCCCACGGTGGCGTCCGCCGGCACGGAAACAATGGACACCTCCAGCGGCGTCCATTTGCGGGCGATCTGGCAGGGGCCTGTAAAACGTCCGTCCGCGGAGGTCTTACCGGCCACCACTTCCTCCCAGCTGTCCACGCTGTAACGCACGGACGTGGTTTTCAGGGTGCCGGATTTGACTTTGCCGAAAATCTTTTCGGCGTCGTCGTCCGTGTCGAACTCCACTTCGGCCATGCCGCGGTGGTTCTCCACCCATGCGCGGATCACTTTCCCCACCACCTTGTCGGTGTCGTGGTTGAAAAGCAAAACGCCCACGTCGTTCAGGCGGGAGAGATCCGGCGCGTTCTCCGCGTGATCCAGGATTTCCATACCAAACCAACGGCGGTATGGCTCCTCGCTGGAAAAGCTGATCGTGCGCCTGCGGCTGTCCTCCTGGCCCTCTGCGCGGCTGTTGGCCTCAATGTGGCCCATGCTTCGCTGCCCGCTGTTTCTGTCCCTCTTGGGGTCATTTGCCTGCGGTGTTCTGCTGTGCTGCTGTCGTTCCATTTCCAAAAATTACACCTCCTAACTCGACGCCGACGGATCGGCCATATTCCAGGACCTCGGCCATTTCATTGACGGCCTCTTTCCAGTCCTTGCCCTGTTCCGCGCAAACGTCCTGAAACGTCTTTTGCCCGGATTGCAGGGCGGTTTTTCCGGCGGTGCTTTCCTTTGCCGGGTCGATCCACTTCTTGGGGGCTTTCGTCCAGGTGTGGGAAAGGTATTCCGCCTTTTTATCCCAAAAGCCGGGCATATCAACCAGCCCGGAGAGATAACAGGAGATAACAAAGGTTTCGTACACCTCCGACATGAAATCTGTTAGCAGTTCCACGTCCTCGGTGTATGTGTTTTCGTCCTCAATGGCATTTTGCCGTGCGGAGGAATAGGTGGCCCCGCTCATGTCGCGGCTGACGGCCTCATAACTCAAGCCCTGGCCTGCGGCAATTAGCCCCTGCTGGGTTTTCAGGAACCCGGCTGCGTCGCTGCCGGAACCTTTCGGATCCACCACCTGGATTTCGTCACCGGCGCCCAGGCTCTGGATCATGCCGGGGGCCAGCTTTTTGCCCTCATAGTCCACGCCGCCGTCCGGCGTTCTGGCGCCGCCGCGGCCAAAACCGCCCGCCGGGATTGCCCGCTTGATGAATACAGCCAGGCAGGCCGCGATACGCTCCTTGACGGAAACGGCGGTTATAAACTCGTTCGTGTCGCGCACTCTGGTGATCGTGGGGGCCATGTCGGACATTTCGCGCAGCTGGCTGGGCCGCTTCTTGGATTTGTAGAAATACACGTCCTTGGCCTCGACGTAAACGGGGTCGTTCAGGCTCCAGCCCTCAATGTCGTATTGATTGATCCAGTAGCCCACCGGCCTGCGCCATTGGTTGTATTCGATCCCGCCCACAACACGGTTTCCCTGGTGCTTCGGCTTGCTGGCGGTCACGTCCAGTTCGTCCACCTCAATGGCCTGCAGCTGGAACGGGACCAGCCCCTGTTTGGTGTAGCGGTATAGGAACAGCAGGCCGCCGTCCACCTTTTTGCGGTCTACCGCCATACGCAGCATTTGGTTGAAACTCTGTTCGCCGGTAACGTCGCAGTTCCTGGCCTTGCACCATTGGCGCCATTCCTTTTCCAGCTTTTCGTCCAGTTCGTCGTTGCCGGTTTTAGCCTGGAGGGTGTAGCCCTTGCCCACCACGTTGCGCTTGTATGCGTGGAGGATAGACTGGGCAATATCACTGTTGCGCTCCAGGTCACGGGCGCGGGCGCGTACCACGTCGCGGCTGAAACGGTCCGTAACCTCCGCGCTTTCGTTGTGTACCCGCCACCCGGCATTTAGGCGTCCATACCCTGCGGCGTCATATCCGCGCAGGATCTCCAGCTGCTGCCGCCATGCCTCGCGCTCACAGGCGCGGCGCGGGGAAACAGCGGCCACAATTTTGTCAAAGGCTCCCATGGTTACCTCCCGTCAAAGAACGCCACAAATGTGCGATCCAGCAGGCAGTTGTCCGTCCCGCTGTCGATCTGCGCCTCCAGGTCGTCACGAATGGCTTTCAGCTGGGCCAGGTCTGCCCGCGTCAGGGATCGGCTGCCGATCTTGTATGACTGGCCGCCGGCCAGAACGGCGGAAATGGCGCTGTTTACCTGTTCCAGCATTTCAGCCGCTTTTGTGTTTGTACTCATTTGGTGGCCTCCTGTCAGATCCATGTGTCATTTTGGTTGATCCAGTTTTCTTCCTGGCTTTGTCGCGGTTCCTGCTTGGCCGGTTTCCGCGGCTCCGGTGCCGCCGCCTGTCCCTCCACGCTTTTCAGGTACAGGGACCGGACGCCCATAACGTCCGCCGCCGCGGCTGCGTACACCTCGCAGTCCAGGTAATGGTTGTCAGCGTGGGAGGATTTCAGCACCCATTTTTGAACCTCTTTTCCGCCGGATCGCTCGGTTACCTTGTGTTCCGCCGTTACCTGTTCGGCGTATTCCATGTCGCAGTCCTTGTAAACCTGCCAGGAACCTGTCCCGTTCGGCTTCCTCAGACGTGCCGCGATCTGGTCTTTATACTTGCCGCCGTCCACAAGAACCAGGGTCATGCCGTTGGCCTTGCTGCCGGCCTTATTGACCACGGAAAGGCGGTAATGGGACAGCATGGTGCTGGTGCCCTTGCAGGGCAGCACCCAGTCTGAATTGATGGCGCAAAACTCGTAAACTTCGTCGGTCTGGTCGCCGCTGTCCATCAGGGCCAGGTTGACCATGGCCGTGTCGCCGTTTGGCAGGGAAAACTCCACGTTCATGGCCTTTTCCACCTCTGCCATAGAAAGCGCCTGCCCGTGGGCCACGTTCTGGCTGGTCATGTAGTCGCCCCATGCGCGGATCGTCCAGTACAGGCAATTTTCCTGTACGTCGATCCCGCCGGTAATTAGCTTCGTCCATGGCGGCAGCGTCCACTCCGGCGTTTCCGTCTGCCGCTCCATGACCAACTCCGCGTTGGTTTTCAGCTTCGTGTCCTCCCATGGCTCCGCCAGCCAGCTGTTGGTGAAGTTGTGCAGCAGTTCCGGGTCGTCTTTGCTCCGCATGAACTCCCGCGCAATATCGGAAAAACGGGTGAACGGGGAATACAGGGTGTTCAGCCAAAAGGCCACGCTTTTGGGGTTCTTCGTCCGTTGCTTCACAGCCTGCCAGCGGCCAGCCCGTAGCATTTTCCCCTTGTCCTGATCCGTAATCACGGCCCCGCAGGCTTGGCACACATACACGGCCATTTCTGCCCGGTCGGTGTTCTCCGGTACGTCGTCCTTGCTGGGCCATTTCAGGCACCCGAATTTCAGTTCTATGTACTGCCCACAATGCGGGCACGGGACAAAGTAATGCTTTTCAGCCTCCGCCGCCTCTTTGGCTTTCCAGATATGGCCCGTTTTCAGGGTGGGGGTGGAGGCCATAAAGATTTTGCGGTTGAAAAAGGTTTTTGTGCGCTCTCGCGCCAGGGAAACGGGGTCGGCCTCTTTCTTAGACGCGCCCGGAAACTTGTCCACTTCGTCCAGAAACAGGTAACGTATATTCGTACTGGCCAGATCCGCCGGGCTGTTCGCGCCCGTCAGGTACACGGTCATGTCGGAAAACTTTAGCGCCAGTTTCTTGCTGTCGTTCTTCCGCCACTTATCAGCCAGAACCTTGCAGCTTCTCACCATTGGCTCCAGCTTGCTTTCCGTGGTGCGCTCCGCCAGGTCGTCCGACGGGTAAACCACCATAGCCGGGGCCGGGTCCTGCGCGATCAGGCTTCCCAGCATATTCTCCATGGCAGACGTGCCGCCCACCTGGGTGGGCTTCACGAACACGATTTCCTCCACCATGTCGTCGGAAAATGTGTCCATGATCTCCACCAGGTACGGGGTCACGCTGTTGCTCCAGGGACCTGGGATTGCGTTTCCGTCCGGCAGTACGCGGTATTTTGCCGCCCACTCCGAAACCGTCAGGCGCTCCACAGGGCGCAGTACTTGAATGGCGTTATAGATCCATGGCGGCACGGTATAGGGTTCCTGCTTGTACTTCCTCATGGCGCCGCGTCCTCCCGCTCCTCCATGATCGCACCGTCAGAGAACGCAGCCAGCAGGCTTTCCAACTCTTTCCGCATGGCCTTTTCCATGGCACGGATCGCCACTGTGTCAGCATAGCCGGACATGGTTCCGGCCATGCGCGGGGGTATATTCATGGCGAATTTCTTAAAGCTGGCCATGAACTCGGTTAGTTCCTCGGTGGCGTGATCTGCCGCCAGGTAACGCCCCTCTGCAATCGCCGTTTTCAGGCGGTGCAGCTGGCCTTGGCTTTCTTTCAGTTCAACCTCCGCCTCCAGCTTTTTCAGCGTCAACTCCGCCGCCCGGCTGTTTTCGCCGGTTTCCTGGGCTTTCGCCTCGACGTATGCCACATAACGCTGGACCGTGGCGCAGGTTCTATATTTGCGGGCACCGCCGCCGGGCGGGATCTCTGTTTCCAGGACGCCCTCCTGGGTCAGCTGTTGCACACGGCGGACCGTTTTCCCCAGCAGCTGGGAGATCACCGTGGTGCTGGACCACTCCGGCACCGTGCCGGACAGCACCGCCGGCTTTTCGCTCTTTGCCCGCTTTCCGGCGCCGCCGGTCTGCTTCTTTTCCGCCACCGGCGCCACCTCCTTTTTGCTCCGGCAGGGTGCCCCGCCGGTTTCGCTTTTCCGGTTTTGGTCGATTTCGTTTTTTTCGCCGCTCCTTTTTCGGCTTATACCCCCGTAGGGGGGTATAACTTTCCCGGCATTTCAAAAAACCGTAACGTAACCGCCGGATTTTTTTCTGTTTTCACAGGGTAAAACGTCGGGCTTTCCTTGCCCCGCACGGCTTTTCCTGCTGGGGAGTACCTACACAGGGGGGTGCGGGGTCCTTAACGGGTGCCCTGGGTGCCCCCTCGGCAAAGGCACCCAGGGTGGGAGGGTTAGGCCGGGCCGCCGCGTATGCACACGCCGCAGCGGCGCGGGGTGAAAGGAGGAAAGCCCCCGCGGTACACTCCCCGGCCATGGTGTGGAAAGCAAAGAACCACCGGCCTTTCGGCTGGTGGTTCTCGGTATTCGTTTCAGGGCTTCACCCCTGCGCTGCTTTCCATGCTACCAGTATAGCACGGTCAATAGTCCAAAAGCGTCCAAACTTTTCAGGGTCGATTATTCCGCCCGTGCGGCCCCGCCCGCCGCTGCTTCCTGGCCATGTATTCCTCCAGCAGTTTCCGGTTGCGCTTGTTCTCCAGGATCTTATCCAGGGCGGCGTTGTAGTAGTTGAACACGTTGGACCGGCTCATGTAAAGGGCCTCCGCGATCTTATCCCAGCCCCGGCAATCTATGTGTCGCATTTCCACCACGGTGCGCTCGGTGGAGTTGGCGGGTAATACGTCGATCAAATCCATAACGTTCAGGACGGCCTTGGCCATTTCCTCCCGCTGCTCCTCGATCCTGTCCTCTACTTCGGAGATCCGAAAGACAACGGACACGGATCCGTCCGTCTTTGTCGGCTTGGTCGGCGGCGTCAACCTGAACGCGGACCCCGTACTGGGCGCCCGCAGTTCGCTGGAAAGGACGCGGTGGCGCTCCTCCAGGATCCGCTTTTTCCCCACAGCCGTGTGGTACTGCTGCAGGTATTCCTTGACAGCCTCACGGCCCATGGTTTCGTCCGTTGTCTTTTTGCTCATTCTCACACCTCGGTAATGTCGTACCCAAAACGGTCCTTTAGCATTTTCTTTTTCATGGCATACTTGGCTGTTCTTGTGGCCTTGCTCTTTACGTCCTCCACCACATAGCGCCAGCTGTCACACGGCCAGCCTGCGGCGGCTGCCTTGCTTTCTTCCTCCGCGTCCCGCTCCCAGTATGTAAAATCCGCCTTGTAGCGGATCGCCCGCACCCGCTTTCCGTTCGTGTCGGTAAACGCTTCCTGCAGGGTGAAATCCACCTGGAGGCGCAGATCGCGGATCTGCCCAGCTGTCTGGCGGGCGGCCAGGGCGTCGAACCTGCGGGCTTCTTTCTGGCTGTCGAAATGCAGGACGGCCCCGGAGGCTGTCACCCGCTCGGTGGGTGTGTTGTGGTATTTCGTGCCTTTTGCCGGATCCTGCGGCTGTGCGGCGGGGTTTCGGCTGCACGAGCAGGGTTTCCTCCAGC
>OLPA01000529.1_pt1 | contig 35890 bp, 25 predicted proteins | sample 1672811 | NCBI WGS metagenome assembly OLPA01 (sample SAMEA3136726, study PRJEB25190) | human gut metagenome | biome: human gut; feature: human-associated habitat; material: faeces | place: Austria | collected 2013
CTTCGATCATCATGGTTGGGGCAGTGCCCATCATCGGATCTTGAAAAACTCTGCCGATGTACTTGGCTCTTTGGGTCTCATTTTTGTACGTCAGGTCCTCACCGTCTAAGATGATGCGCCCGCCGTCCGCCTTATGTACACCGGCAATGAGGTTTAGCATGGTAGATTTACCGGCGCCGTTGCCGCCGATGACGGTGATAAAATCGCCGTCGTGAATGGTTAGATTCAAACCGTTAAAAATTTGCTTTTCGTTGATCGTTCCGATGTTGAACGATTTTTCAATTTGTATCATTTTAAGCATCGGTATCGCCTCCCAACTCCCGCGCGATGAGCGCGTCATATTTTTTTGCGTTTTCACGGCGCAGCTTGCGCTGTGCAGATTTTTGCTGCAAAACCGGCAGCGCGAGGGCAAAGGCGACGATGACCGCTGTGATGATCTTAAGATCGGTAGCCTTGAGGAAGCTGAAGGTCAGCGCGCAGGCGATGACGGTACGATAGATGACCGCGCCCGCGATAATCGCCAGGAGCTTCAGCGCGAAGTTCATATCCTTGCGGATGAAGATGACCTCACCGATGATGACGGCGGCCAGACCGATGACGATGGCGCCGCGTCCCATGTTGATGTCCGAGAAGCCCTGGTACTGGGACAGCAGACCGCCCGCCAGCGCCACAAGGCCGTTGGAAACCATAAGGCCGAGCACGATGGTGACGTTCGTGTTGATGCCCTGGGCGCGGGCCATGTGCTGGTTTGCGCCGGTAGCGCGCAGCGAACAGCCAAGCTCCGTGCCGAAGAACCAGTACAGCACGCCGATCAGGACCGCGCAGAAGATGAGCAGCACAAAGATCGGGTTGTTGAGCGCCAGCGCGCGGACATAGCGGGCCGAGACCAGCAGGCTGTACTTGTCCACACTGATGGGCAGGTTTGCCTTGCCGCCGCCCGTGCCGGTGCCCATGATGCGCAGGTTGACAGAATACAGCGCCAGCTGGGTCAAAATACCGGCCAGAATTGCCGGGATGCCGCAGGCCGTGTGGAACAGACCCGTGACAAGGCCCGCCAGCATACCGACCAGCGTGGCTGCCACAAGGGCGACGCCCACAGGCACACCGTTGAGCACCAGCACCACGCAGACCGCGCCGCCCGTGCCGAGGGAGCCGTCAACGGTCAGATCGGCCACATCCAGAATGCGGTAGGTAATGTACACGCCGATGGCCATGATGCCCCAGATGAGGCCCTGTGCCACAGCGCCGGGCATGGAGTTTACCAAAGAGGTCAGGAAATCCATAAAAACATCCTCATTTCGTAAAGCACCAAAACAGCGGGGAAAGAGAGCAATCTCCCCTTCCTCGCTGTTATGATGATTTTCAGTCGCAGTTCAGATCAATCAGCCGATAGCCACGTAGTCGGACGGCTGGGTGATGCCCAGCGCCTCGCAGTTGGCGGCGTTGTACTTCTTGGTCACGTTCGGAGCGAACTCAACGGGCATCGCAGAGACGTCCGCGCCGTCCGCGAGGATCTTGGCAGCCATCTCACCGGTGGCGTAGCCGAGGTCGTAATAGCTGATGGAGAGCGTTGCAACGCCGCAGCCGGAGCAGATGCCTTCCTCACCGGCCACAACGGGGACCTTGGCGGGGATGACAACGTTTGCGATGGCCTCGGTGTTGGAGGCTGCGGTGTTGTCAGTGGGGATGTAGATGACGTCGGAGTTATCGGCAGCAGTCTGGGCCACAGAGGTGACGTCGTTCGTATCGGTGAAGGCATAGCGGGCAACGGTGTAGCCCTCCTCGGTCAGGTAGCCTTCAATGACGTCGCACTGGTAGACGGAGTTCGGCTCTGCACTGCAGTAGAGCAGACCGACACTCTTGGCATCCGGGAAGAGCTCCTGGATCATGGCTGCCTGCTGGTCCAGCGGAGCCAGGTCAGAGGTGCCGGAAATATTGTTGCCGACAGTGCCAGTCCAGTCGCTGATGTCCAGCGCGGTGGCGTAGTCAGTGATGGAGGTTCCCAGCACCGGGATGTCGGCAGTCGCCTGTGCGGCGGCCTGCAGCGGTGCGGTGGCGTTGGCAAGGATCAGGTCAACGCCGTTGGAGACAAAGCCATTCACAATGGTGGCGCAGTTGGCGGAATCGCCGGAGGCGTTCTGCTCGTCAAATTTGACGCTGCCCTCGCCCAGCTTCTCGACCAGAGCATCCTTGAAGCCCTGAGTAGCGGCATCCAGCGCTTCATGCTGGACAAGCTGGCAGATACCGATGTTATAGACCTTGCCATCCGCAGCGGCGGTGCTGTCAGCAGTGCTTGCAGCAGCCTCGGTGCTGGAGGCGGTGTCCGCAGCAGAAGCGGCGGTGTCGGTGGATGCGGTGGAGCCGCAGGCGGCCAGACCCATGGTCATGGCGGCTGCCATCATAAGGGAAACTGCTTTTTTCATGTCTATTCCTCCATAGTACCTGCTGCGCAACCTTTTTGTTTCAGGTGTACACCCGCGTCTCCTCACGCGGGTCCCTCCTGCGCAGCCGGTTTAGTGCTTTAAAGTATAGCACACTTCACCGGTTTAAAGCAAGCGCAAATACGTATAATGCGTTATGCGATTTACGGCGTTTTTTGGTTATATTGACGAATGCCCAAATTGATGCCTCGTAGGGGCGGGTCCCATATCCGCCCGCGGTAGTTACCGCAGGTTGCGCGAGCGCATATAGAATGCGCCCCTGCGGAGGCAAACAAAAAGCCCCAGCTTGCAAATAAGCTGGGACAACTTTCGGTTTTATTCCGCAAAGCAGGCGTTTTCCGCCTTGGCGATCAGCTCCACAAAGCGGTGGGGGTTGCTGGCTGTGCGCAGGCTTTCCACAAGGTCGCTGCGGCTCAGAAGGTTTACGAGCCGCGCCAGGATCTGCAGATGCAGGCTCTCACTGCCCGGCGGAACAGCGATCATGAACACAAGATCCACGGGTTCCCCGTCCGGTGCGCCCCAGTCGACACCGCGGCGCAGCAGCAGCGCCGAGATGCCCGGTGCGGACACGCCCGCGTTGCAGGCGTGGGGCAGCGCAATACCGCCCCCGATGGCCGTTGTGCCGCCGAACGTTTCCCGGTAGCTGACCGCATTGTAGTAGGCATTGCCGTTGGTGATAACGCCGATGCCCTCCTGCAGCTCGACCAGAATGCCGAGCGCGTCGGCAGAGTTATCGATCTTTGCATAGAGCAGTACGCCCTTGGGGTTCATCAGTTCGCTGACCTTCATCGTCAAACCTCACGTCCTTCGGCCCTGCTGATCAGGCTGTACAGATACTCCCCCACTGCGCCCTCGGCGCAGGTGCAGGTCGTCACATGGTCGGCGGCAGCCTTGACCTCTGCCGGTGCGTTGGCGACAGCCACGGCGTAGCCGGCCTCCCGCATGATCTCCAGGTCATTGTAGTAATCACCGATAACGACGGTGTTCTTCATGGATTTGCTCATGAGGGCGCACAGGTCATGCAGACCGCTGGCCTTGCTGACGCCGCTGGGCATGATCTCTAAGTAGATGCTGTTCGTAGCCAGGAAGTAGTTTTCCCGCCCGTAGTACCGCGTCTTGGCGTACTGGCCCAGCTTGCGGATGCTCTCCGGGTCGGAGGCAAAGACGACCTTGACCCAGCCGTCAGGCACGCTCTCCACCGGGCAGGCAATGCTGCCGAGGTGCTCGTCCACCTGATGGGCGTGGGTCACCTCATTGGCATGGATGACGAACATCTCGCCGTTTCCGGCCATGACCTCCACGCCTATATGCGGGAACTTGTTCAGGATGTCAAGGATGGCCGTCGTCGCCTGCTCGCGGTTCAGCGTCGAGCGGTGCAGCACCGATTCGGCGGAGAAATCATACAGCAGCGCCCCGTTGCAGGAGATGGCCGGCAGCGACAGGCGGATGTTCCCCAGCGCCGCGCGGATGGACTCCGGCGGGCGGCCCGTTGCCACCGTGAAAAGCCCCCCCATGCCGGTGTACAGCTGGATGACTGCGCGGTTGCAGGCGGGGATGCCCTCCTTGGCCGTCAGCAGCGTATTATCCATATCACAGATCACAAGGGTATCGCTTAGGGGTGGTTTCATGCGCGATGTTCCTTTCTTAACCGTGTCAGAAACTCTGTAAAATAGGGCGGCAGGGGCGAATCAAACTGCATCCACTCCCCTGTCCGCGGGTGGACGAAGCCCAGCTCCTTGGCGTGCAGGCACTGGCCATTCAGCGATTTGATGCAGTTTTTGGGGCCATACACAGCATCCCCTGCCAACGGATGCCCCGTCGAGGCCATGTGTACACGAATCTGATGGGTGCGCCCGGTCTTTAATTTGCACGCAATGTAAGTGAAATTACCGCAGTGTTCCAGCACCTGCCAGCCCGTGTAGGCATACTTGGCTCCCGCCGCGTTCTCGGCCAGGACGGCCATTTTCTTGCGGTCCCGCGGGTCGCGTCCGAGCCACTTTTCCACAAAGCCCTCGTCCTCCTTGAGGTTACCGTACACCACGGCATGGTAGACGCGGTGGATGCTGTGTACGCTCATCTGGGCGCTGAGCGCCTGATGGGCGGCATCGTTTTTGGCAACGACGAGAAGGCCGCTCGTGTCCTTGTCAATGCGGTGGACGATGCCCGGGCGGATGGCCCCGCCGATGCCCGACAGCTGCCCCGCGCAGTGGTAAAGCAGCGCGTTGACGAGCGTGCCGTCCGGGTTGCCGGGGGCCGGGTGCACGACCATGCCCTTAGGCTTGTTGACAACGAGCAGGTCGTCGTCCTCGTACACAATGTCCAGCGGGATGTTCTGGGGCCGGGCCTCGATGGGCTGCGGGTCAGGCAGGTCGATGGCGTAGATTTTGCCGGGCGCCACCTTATCCTTTTTGTTGACGGGCGCGCCGCCGCAGGTCACAAGCCCCTGCTCGATCAGATTTTGCAGCGCACTGCGGGACAGCGTCGGGCACTGTCCGGCCAGCCAGGCGTCCAGGCGTCCGCTGTCGCCGGGGGCTGCGGTAAGCTCAAGCCGCTCCATCTTCGTCCGCCTTTGGCTCTGCAGTCTTATCCTTTTTGAAAGAGTCCAGCATTACGGCGAGCATCAGCAGGCCGACGCCGACACAGACGCAGATGTCCGCAAAATTGAAGATGGCAAACCGCATGAACAGCACATTGATGTAGTCCACGACCACACCGTTGAGCACGCGGTCAATGAGGTTGCCCACGCCGCCGCCCAGTACCAGCGTCCAGGCCGCGCGCTCTGTCAGCGGCATTTTGCGCACGAACAGCATGATAAGGACAGCCAGCAGCATGACCGACGTCATGCCGATGAGCAGTCCCTGCTTACCGGCCAGCATCGAAAACGCCATGCCGTCATTCAGGCAGTAGCGCAGCTCCACAACGCCGGGCAGCACGTCCATGCTGCCCACCGGCAGCAGCGCCGCCGTGGCCCAGTGCTTGATGAGCTGGTCAATGACGACCAGAATGGCCGCTCCTGCCAGCGATAACAAACCAGAAATCATACAACACCTTATCCGAAAAAATCAGCGGTGCTTAAACGTATAAGCACCGCTGACGGTAGAGTAAATTTACTGCTTCAAGACCTTAGCGCAGCGCGGGCAGAGGCCGTCCTCACCGACGGTGGTCTCGTACTTCCAGCAGCGCAGGCACTTGTTGCCAGCCGCATGGGCAGCGCTGACGCCGAGACCCTCGACCAGGCCCTTGACGCCGCCCTCACCCTCGACAAGGTCAACGTGGGAGACGATGAACAGGTCAGCCAGCTCATCCATCGGGATGGCGTTCAGGAAGTCGTAGACCTCCTTGCTGCAGTACAGCGTCAGACCGGCCTCCAGCGCAGAGCCGATGACCTTATCGGCACGGGCCTGCTCCAGCACCTTCTTGACATCGTCGCGGATGGCCATGATGCGGTCCCACTTGGCCTCAAACGCCTCATCGGCGGCAGCCTTGGCCTCGGGCATCTGCTCAAAGACAACATAGTCCTTCATGCCGTCCAGCTTCGGGATGTAGCTCCAGATCTCCTGGCTGGTGAAGCACAGGATGGGTGCCAGCAGCTTGGTGAAGTCGACCAGGATGCGGTACAGCGCGGTCTGGGCACAGCGGCGTGCGTGGTCATCTGCGCAGTACAGACGATCCTTGATGACGTCCATGTAGAAGTTGGACATATCAATGACGCAGAAGTTGTACAGTGCGTGGTAGGCACGGCTGAAGTCGTAGTGTTCGTAGGCATCGCGCATGGTGGCGGTCAGCTTGTTGCAGGCCTCGAGCGCCCAGCGGTCGATCTCGAACAGCTGGTCATCATCGACCATATCCTTCGCGGGATCAAAGTCGCTGATATTGCCCAGCATGAAGCGGGCCGTGTTGCGCATCTTGCGGTACGCCTCAGACAGCTGGCGGAAAATTTCCTTACCGGCGCGGACGTCGACGGTGTAATCGCTGGAAGCGACCCACAGACGGATGATGTCAGCACCGTAGTCGCGGATGATCTCACTGGGCTCCATGCCGTTGCCGGCGGACTTGTGCATCTGCTTGCCCTGGGCATCGACGACCCAGCCGTGGCACAGGACCTCGCGGTACGGGGCCACACCCTGGGTGGCGACGCTGGTCAGCAGACTGGACTGGAACCAGCCGCGGAACTGGTCGGCACCCTCCATATACATGTCAACGGGCCAGCGCAGCTCGGGGCGCTCACGGCAGACAGCGCTCCAGGTGGAGCCGGAGTCGAACCAAACGTCCATGATGTCGGGGTCCTTCTCCCAGTCGGAGGCACCGCACTCGCAGACCTCGGTCTTGGGCAGGATGTCGTTGGCATCGTACTTGTACCAGGCGTCGCTGCCCTCCTTGCGGAACAGGTCGGACACAGCCTTGATGGAGGCATCGGTGATATGGTACTTGCCGCACTTCTTGCAGTAGAATACCGGGATGGGCACGCCCCAGACGCGCTGGCGGCTGATGCACCAGTCACTGCGGTCACGGACCATACCGGCCATGCGGTCATGGCCCCACGCCGGCTGCCAGTGCACGCTGTCAATGGCCTTGTAGACGTCCTCCTTGAAGGCGTCGATGGAGCAGAACCACTGCTCGGTAGCACGGAAGATGATGGGATGATGGCAGCGCCAGCAATGCGGGTACTGGTGGGTGATGTGCTGCACACCCATCAGATGGCCGCTCTCCTTGATGTGCTCCAGAATGACCTTGTTGGCGTCCCAGACCTTGAGACCGGCAAACTTCTCGCCCGCCTCGGCGGTCAGGCGGCCCGCGTCGTCCACGGGAACAACAACGGGAACCTGCGGATAGTGATTGACGCAGACCTCAAAGTCCTCAACACCATGGCCGGGAGCGGTGTGGACGCAGCCCGTGCCGCCTTCCAGCGTGACGTGGTCGCCCAGAATGACCAGACCCTTGCGGTCAAGGAACGGATGCTGATACTGCATGAGCTCGAGCTCACTGCCGAGAACAGTCTCTGGCAGGACCTCGTACTCGTCGATATGGCAGCCCTTCATCGTGGACTCAACAAGCTCGCGGGCCATGATGTGGTAGGCGTCACCGATCTTGACGAAGGCATATTCCAGATTGGGGTTCAGGCAGGTCGCGACGTTGGCGGGCAGTGTCCAGGTGGTGGTCGTCCAGATGACGATCCATGCCTTGTCCAGCGGGATGTTATGCTTGGCCAGCACGCCGTTGGGGTCGTCGGTCAGCTTGAAACGGACATAGATGGAATCGCACTCGTCCTCGGCGTACTCAATCTCAGCCTCGGCCAGGGCGGTGCGGTCCTCGGGGCACCAGTACACGGCCTTCATGCCCTTGTAGATGTAGCCCTTCTTGGCCATCTCCCCGAAGATCTCGACCTGGCGGGCCTCAAACTCGGGGCGCAGGGTCAGGTAAGGGTTCTCAAAGTCGCCCTGCACGCCCAGACGCTTGAACTGCTCGTTCATGACGCCGATGTGCTCGGTGGCAAACTCCTTGCAGATCTGGCGCAGCTCCAGCTTGGAGACACCGGCCTTCTTGTCGCCGAGGGAGCTCAGCGCCTTCAGCTCGATGGGCAGGCCGTGGGTGTCATAGCCGGGCACGTAGGGTGCCTGGAAGCCGGACATGTTCTTATAGCGGATGATGATGTCCTTGATGATCTTGTTCAGAGCCGTACCCATGTGGATATTGCCGTTGGCATACGGAGGGCCGTCGTGCAGGATGTACTGCGGCTTGCCCTCGTTGTTCTTAATCATCTGCTCATAGACATGGTTCTGCTCCCAGTCCTCGAGCATTTTGGGTTCCTTCTTCGGCAGACCGGCCCGCATTTCAAACGGGGTCTGCATCTTATGGATGGTGTCGTTGTAGTTCTGCGCCAAAGTTTCCTACTCTCCTCTATTTATTGGATTCTTTAGTTATATCACATCGGGCGTCAGCTGTCAAAGTCAACGCCTTCAAAGTTATCGAACGCCGGGGAATTCAGCTCCTCCTGCGGTTCGTCACTTGCCTTTTTGCGGGTCGTGCGCCTGGTCGTACCGGCCTTGCGGCGGCGGGCAGGCTTGGCCTCCGGCTCGTCATACAGGCCGGAGACATCCTGGAACCGCGTCTCGTCGATGGCAGGCTCCTCCACGGGGATCGGGGCGGGCTCGGCTTCCTCCGGCTCCTCCGGGTGCGGCGCGATGGCAAATTCCACCGTGTCTACCTTTTCGCTCTGAGCCCGGGCACTTTCCGTCGGCTCCGGCACGGGCTTGGCTGTGGGCGGCTCATAGTAGGCCGTCTCCTGCATGGCGGGCATCTGGGCTGCCTGCTGTACCGGGGCCGGCTCCGGCACAGGCTGGGCTGCGGGGGCCGTGTAGACCGGGGCCTGCACAGCGGGCTGCGGCTCTGCCGCAGGGGCAGCGGCCTGCTCCGGGGCCGGGGACGGCGGCGGAACGGGTTCATCCTCGGGCCGTCTGGTGTAATCGGGCAGTTTATTGATAAGGTTGATATGTTTGCGGTACATCTCGATCAGCGAACGCTTGAAGCTGTCTGCCTCACCCTTGAGCGTGACGATCTCCTGCTTGGCCAGCTCGACGTCATCGCGGGCGCGCTGCTCGCGGTCCTCCGCCTTGATGTTGGCCGAGCGGATGATCTCCGCCGCTTTCTGCTTGGACTCGCGGATAATACTGTCCCCCATGCGCTGGGCGTTGATCATCGACGTACTCAGGGAGTTTTCCATCGTTCGGTATTTTTCAATGCGCTGGGCCAGCATGACGAGCTTTTTCTGCAAATCATCATTCTGGGCAGCCAGGTCGTCCATTGCCTGGGCGACCTGCTTGAGATAATCATCCACATCCTCACGGCGATAGCCCTGGAACGCTTTGTCAAATGTGACGTGGCGGACATCCTCGGAAGAGATCATGACGGCTTTCCTCCTGTATGCGGGGCACACGGCCCCGTTATTCCCTGCCCGCAGCGCTGCGGGCGATCCTGCGCTCAATATTGGTAAAAGGATATGAACAGACGATCCTTGCGGCTCTTGCCGCCGATGGCCGCCAGCTTGAAGCGCCCCACGCCGCGCACTGTAAAAATATCCGCGGCGTAGGCGGTCTCGTGGGCGGCCTTCAACGGCAGGTGGTTGATCTCCACACGGCCCGCGGCGATATATTCTGCCGCGCGGGTGCGGGAGGTGTGCAGCATGGTTGCCAGCACCGCGTCCGCACGCAGGGACGGCACGGTAGCCTCCTGCAGGGTGCGCTCGCGGCTTTCGGCCAGACGGGCGGGCAGTGCGTCGATGCACGCAGTATGCACGGTGCAGTGCCCTGCGCCGGTCAGCTCCGCGTTTATAAATTCCTGCTTGTCGGCGAGGATCACCGCGTAAAATGTGTCCTCACGCTCGGGGTCTGCCAGCAGGTCCCCCACGCAGCTGCGCTCAAGGCCAAGGCCCAGAATCGCACCGAGATAATCCCGGTGGGTCGGCAGCTTATCCCCGTAAGCGGTGCATTGCAGGTAGGCCAGCGGTTCTTCCTGCCAGGCATCGGGCGGCTCAATACAGAGCACCCGGCGTTCTGCCGCGTCAAAGCCGCCCCAAAAGCGGATGCAGTTGCACCCGGCCTTGTTGCAGGCGGCCTGCGCCAGACTCTGCTCCCGGTCCGAGAGAAAACCCGTATAACGCGGGATGCCGCGGCTTACCGCAACGCGGCACAGCTCCTCGACACGGCGCATCAGGCGGCGCTCGTCGTCATTCTGCGGCGGCACAAAGCCGCGCACCGCATTGGCGGTATCAGAAGAAGACGCCATTGTTTTCCAGCTCGTCGAGCAGGTCACCCATAATATCAACGTTGTACGGCGTAATAATGAAGGTGCTGGTCGCCACGCGCTTGATCTGGCCGTTGTTGGCATACGCTACACCGGACAGGAAGTCGATCAGACGGCGGGAGACCTCTTTGCTGGCAGACTCCAGATTCAGCACCACAGTATGCTTGGCGTTGAGCTGGTCCGCAATGCTGGACGCATCGTCAAAGCGCTCCGGTTTGACCAGAACGACCTGCAGCTGGGTCGTCGCGTTGATATTCACGACCTTATTGCTGTGCTGTTTGATCTCCTGCTGCTGGGTATACTCCTGCGCAGCTGCAGCCCCCTGCCCGCCGGGGAAAACATTCTCTTCAGTGTCATCTACATAGGAATCTGCGTCGGGATCGATACCGAGCTTGCTTCTCAAACTGTCAAGCATGGACATGGTCGTAAAACTCCTTTGATCAGAAAGCGCCGTTTACGTCAGCGCGTTATTACAGCGATATACATTAAATATTATCTTCTTTTTTGGCAGTCTTGTCAATACAAACGGCGTATTTTCGTTACAATAGTTTGCCATCCTCCAAATTTGTGCCCTGCACGATAATCTCATCATAGAGGCGCACCTCATTTGCACTGCCGAGCTTGCCGTCCTCCGGGACAAGAATGTAGCTGTCATTCTCATACAGCGTTGTGATCTTCAAAAAGCGCTGCAGGTTGCCGTACTTGACATAGACACCGCGCTGGCCGTTCACGATATGCAGCGCCGCCTTGTCGATGCGGATGCCCTCGTAGGTTTTTAAATCGACCTGCACGGTCTCGCAGCCCAGGCCCAGGACCTCGGCGCTGATGGTCTGGCATTGCAGCACGATCTTGGCAATGCCGTTGTCCTTGTCCTCGGTGACTTCCTCCACCGTGGCGGAAAGCGGGGTGTTCTGCTTGCCGGGTACGCTGATTTTCACCGTGGACAGACCGTCGAACCGTGCGGCGGTATCCAAATCGCAGACCGCGTAGAATTTCCAGCTGAAGCCCGTCGCGATCTGTCCGGCGCGGTTTGTATCCGCTGCCGGGAAGCCGTCTGCCAGCATTTTTTGCAGCGTTGCCGGGTCGGCGTCGGCCAGCGCCCGGCAGTCCGTCCGGATGGCGGGCGAGGCCTCCGTGCGGCTGAAATAGCCGTTCGTTGTGGCGGTAACGGTCTGCAGCGTGTCGAGCTGTGCCTTGATGCCGTCGTACTCGGTCTGCAGCGCTGCGATGGACTGGGAGAAATCCGCCGTCTGCCCGGTGCTGATCTGCAGACGGTTCTGGGCCAGCAGAAAGCTGTCCTGCGCGTCGGAGATGCCGGTATACTGGGCAGTGTCCAGCTTATCCAGCAGGTTGTACAACGCCTGTTTCGTCTGGTTTGTCAGCACCGAAAGCTCACTGCCGGCAGAATTCTGCGACTTCGTAAGCAGCGTGATGGAGCGCTCGAGCCGGTCCAGACGCTCACGCTGCAGGCCCTGGGTGTCATCGGTGTAGCATTCGGCTACCACCGTGCCGTTCGTCACGCGCTCGCCATCCTGCACAAGATAGCCGAGATTGCCGCTGCCCGGCACATCCACAGCGTCAAACGCCACAACGCCGGTCAGGTTCAGGCTTTCGGCCAGCGTGTAGCGGATGGCGGTCTCGGTCTTGTAGGACCGATGGAAGATCAGCACGAACTGGACGGCAACATACAGCAGGAAGAGTGCCAGTGCCAGCAGACCCAGCGCGTGTAAAAGTTTTTTTGCCAGCGGACGGTCCTGCCGGTTGCTCACGGTGCACCCTCCTTTCCGTTATTCCTCGTTGTGCAAAAAGGCCCGCACCAGCGTGCAGGCGCGCTCAGTGACATCCTCCTCATCCAGATAGAGCCACACCGCGTCGTTCTGGCGGCGGAACCAGGTCAGCTGGCGCTTGGCGTAGTTGCGCGTTGCCTGCTTGAGACGCTCGGTGCATTCGGTCAGATTGGCCGTGCCCTCAAAGTACGGGAAGAATTCCTTGTAGCCGATGGCCTGCGCCGCCGTGCGGTAGGCATCGCGGTGATCGTAGACCTGCCTTGCTTCGTCCAGCACACCGTTTTCGACCATTTCGTCCACGCGGCGGTCAATGCGGCTGTACAGCACTGCGCGGTCCCGGCAGGTCAGGCAGAGACAGAGCGCATGGTAGGGTGCCTCGGCGGGCCTGGCCTCGCGGCGCTGGTCGCTCATGCGGCGGCCTGTGGCTTCAAACAGCTCCAGTGCGCGGATGACGCGCGGCAGGTTGTTGGGGTGGACCTGAGCGGCGTAGTCGGGGTCGATCCTTTGCAGCTCGGCGTAAAGTGCCGCACCGCCCTCGGTGTCCGCCCGCGCCTGTAATCGGGCGCGGATGGCGGGGTCGGTCTTTTCCGGGGCAAACGCCATACCGCTCAAAAGACTGGTGATATACAGCCCCGTGCCGCCCACGACGAGGGGCAGTCTGCCGCGGGCCGTGATGTCCTGTATCAGCGGGTCGGCGGCGGCGGTGAAGTCCGCCACGCTGTAGGGGGTCTCCGGCGACAGAAAGTCCAAAAGATAATGTGGTATCCCCTGCCGCTCCTCCGCGCTCGGCTTCGCCGTGCCTACGTCGAGATTTTTGTAAATCTGCATCGAGTCTGCGTTGATGATCTCGCCGTCAAAGGCTCTGGCCAACGCGACGGAAAGTGCGGTCTTGCCGCTGGCCGTCGGCCCGCCGACGGCGACGACGCGGGGTTTAGACAAGTCGGCCAAACTGCTTTTCCAGCTCCTTCCGGGTGATTTTCAATACGCAGGGCCGCCCGTGCGGGCAGAACGGCGGGACCGTACCGTCCATGATACGCTGGACCAGTGCGAGCATCTCGGCGGCGTTCGTGCGGTCCCCCGCTTTGATGGCCGCGCGGCAGGCGATGGAATGCAGCACCCACTCGGTCTTTTCACGCAGGGCGTCGCGTCCGCCGTCGGCGAGCTTTGCCGCCAGCTCCACGATCATATCCTCTACATCGTCCACCGGCACGTCCGCGGGCACGGCGCGCACGACAACAGTCGAGCCGCCGAAGTCCTCGGCCTCGATGCCGGCATCGGTCAGAAGGTCAAGGTTCTGCAAAACGGCCTGCTTTTCCGCGGCGGTCAGATTGACCTGCACGGGGACAAGCAGCATCTGGGACGGCACGCTGCCGTAGTCCCTGGCCAGCTGCTCAAACAGAATGCGCTCATGCGCAGCGTGCTTGTCGATAAGGCAAAGCTCACTGCCGCGCTCGGTGATGATATAGGTCTTGAACACCTCGCCGACAAGGCGCAGCGGCTCGCTTGCAGGCGGCGGGGTCAGCGTCGTCTGCTCGGGACGTGTGCTGACCATGTCGGGCAGGGCGCTTAAAGCATGCGGGTCATTCCGAACGTAATCCGTCTCGGGGTCTATCGCGGGGGCCTCGTCGGGCAGCTCCGGCAGGATGTCCAGCACCGTGTCATCGCTGACGGCGTGGGGCATCGGCTGCGGGGCGGGAATCGTTACGGGCTCCGACGCGGGCGTTTCAACCGCCGTCACCGGCGTGACCGGGGTCAGCGGTCTCGGTGCGGGCCCCGCCGTGTAGGCGGGCTTCGGGGACTGTGCCTCCAGCACGCCCGGGACAGGCTGTGTGCCCTGTGCATTCTGAACGCCCTGCGCCGTCGGCAGCGGGCGCGCAGGCACGGGCGCGGTCAGACCGTTCAAAGCGCGGTATTCTGCCGCGGACAGCGTCGTGAAGCCGCCCTTTTTAGGCTGGGCTGCAGCGGGCCGCGCGGCAGGTGCCGGGGCGGCGGGCTGCAGCACAGTCTGCCCGGGCTTTTCTTCGGGCGCGGTGTGGCCCATCTCAAAGCGGCACTCGCCACTTCCGGGCGTTGCCAGCGCGGCGCGAACAGCGCGGTAGACAGCGTCAAAGACGTCACTCTCTTTCGCAAAGCGAATTTCGGTTTTCGCCGGGTGGACGTTGACATCGACCATGTCGGGCGGCAGCTCCAGCATGAGCACCGCGCCCGGGAACTTGCCCTGCATCATCGTGCCCTTGTAGGCGTTTTCGAGCGCCGCCATCATTGTGCGATTTTTGACGTAGCGGCCATTAACAAAGAAATGCTGCGCACCGCGGCTGGCGCGGCAGGCACGTGGCGGCGTGACCAGGCCGGTCACATGGTACAGCTCGCTGCCGCCGTCCACGGGCAGCAGGTCGCGGGCAAATTCACGGCCCAGGACCGCATAGACCGCACTGCGCAGGTCGCCGTCGCCGGGGGTCACATACTGCTGCTTGCCGTCGCGCAGATAGCGGAAGCTGATCTCCGGGTGGGACAGCGCCGCGTGCAGGACGGTCTCAGCCACAAACGTGCCCTCGCTGGCGTCTTTTTTCAAAAATTTCATGCGGGCGGGCGTGTTGTAAAACAAGTCACTGACCGTGATGGTCGTGCCGACGGGGCGTGCGCCGGGCTCCATCCCACGCTCCTCGCCGCCTTCGATGCGGTAGCAGCAGGCGTACTCGTCGGCCTCTGTGCGGGTCAGCACCTCGACGCGGGCAACGCTGGCAATGGAGGCAAGTGCCTCGCCGCGGAAGCCCAAGGTATGGATGTGCCCGAGGTCCTCCGCCGTCGCGATCTTGCTGGTGGCATGGCGGATAAACGCTTTATCGATATATTCCGCCTCTATGCCTGAACCGTTATCTACGATTTGCAGCTGCTGGATGCCGCCGCGCACCGCCGACAGTGTGATCTGCGTCGCGCCTGCGTCGATGGCATTTTCCAGCAGCTCCTTCGCCACGGAGGCGGGCCGTTCGACGACCTCGCCCGCCGCGATCAGCTCTGCGGTATGCTTGTCCAGTACACGAATTTCCGCCATGGTTTTCACCTGCCTTTAGTCTTTGTCCAGTGTATTTTTCAGCTCGTACAGGAAGTTCAGCGCCTCCAGCGGGGTCAGTGTCTCAATGTCTACATTGTGGAGTTTTTCGACGACCTCGCTGGGTACGCTGGGGTTGTTGTAAGCCTCGACGGTGTCAAAATCGAGCTGCATCGTGTTATTGCGTCCCGGTGCGCTGGCCTCCAGCTGGCGCAGCACGGCGTGAGCACGCTTTGTCACGCTGCCGGGCAGACCCGCGAGCTTCGCGACCTCGATGCCGTAGCTGTCGTCGGCGGGGCCTGCCACAATGCGGCGCAAAAACGTGATGTCCTCGCCGCGCTTTTTGACGGCGATGTTATAGTTTTTGACGCCGTGAATATCCTGCTCCATGCTCGTCAGCTCGTGGTAGTGCGTGGCGAACAGCGTCTTGCAGCCGATGTTCTCGCAGATAAATTCTACCACACTGCGCGCAATGCTCATGCCGTCAAACGTCGAAGTGCCGCGGCCAATTTCATCCAAAATCACCAAGCTGTCCTTCGTCGCGTTTTTCAGGATCTCCGCAACCTCGGTCATCTCGACCATGAAGGTCGACTGCCCGGCGGCGAGGTCATCCGACGCACCGACGCGGGTGAAGATGGCATCCACCACGCCGATATGCGCCGCGGCTGCAGGCACAAAGCTGCCGATCTGCGCCATCAGGGCAATCAGCGCATTCTGGCGCATGTACGTAGATTTACCGGCCATGTTCGGGCCGGTGATGAGCAGCATCCGGTTCTCGTCCTCGTCGAGCATCGTATCGTTGGGCACAAACAGACTGCCCTTGAGCATCTGTTCAATGACCGGGTGGCGGCCCTCCTTGATCTCCATAACGCCGCTCTCATCCACGTTTGGCATGACGTAGTTGTTTTGCAGCGCCGCCTCGGCAAAGCCTGCCAGCACATCGAGCTGGGCCACAGCCGATGCCGTGCGCTGGATGCGGACGACCTCGGCGGAGATCGACGAAAGCAGGTCGGCAAACAGCTGGTGTTCCAGAACCAGCAGACGCTCGTTTGCGCCGAGGATCTTATTTTCCAGCTCCTTCAGCTCGGGCGTGATGTAGCGCTCGCCCGTCGTCAGTGTCTGCTTGCGGGTGAAGGTATCGGGCACCGAGTCGGTGTAGGAGCGGCTGACCTCGATATAGTAGCCGAACACCTTGTTGAAGCCGATCTTCAGCTTAGGGATGCCGGTTTCCTCGCGGTAGCGGGCCTCAAGGTTTGACAGATACCCCTTGCCGCCGTGCATGATGTCGCGCAGCTCATCGACCTCGCTGTTGAAGCCCGCGCGGATAGCGCCGCCGTCCTTCATGTTGGCGGGCGGGTCATCCACAAGGGCGGTCTGGATGTTCTGCAAGACATCCTCGAGCAGGTCGATCTGGTCAGCCAGCTGCGTCAGCAGCGGCGCACCGCAGGCCGCAGCCTGGGCCTTGACCTGGGGCAGCATGGCGCAGGTATCCCCCAGTGCCTTGACCTCGCGCGGGGTGGCGGAGCCGTAGAGAATGCGGGTCGTCAGCCGCTCAATGTCAAAGACATGGCCGAGGGCTTCTTTCAAGTCGGCGCGGGCGATGCTGGCAGAATAGAGCGCCTGCACCGCACAGAGCCGCGCGTTGATGGCGTCGGCGTCCACAAGGGGCTGCTCGATCCAGGAGCGCAGCAGGCGCTTGCCCATCGAGGTTTCGGTCTTGTCGAGCACCCAGAGCAGCGTGCCGCGCTTCTCGCGCCCGCGCATCGTCTCGGTCAGTTCCAGATTCGCGCGGGTCACAGGCGACAGGCGCATATACTGTGCGTCGGCGTAGTTCTGCACGGTCTTGATGCGCTCAACGCCGTGCTTTTGGGTCTCGTGCAGGTAGTTGAGAAGCGCCGCCACAGCATACGGGACAAGCGCGTCCTTCTCATAGCCGAGGGTCGTGCGCCAGTCGGCGCCGAACTGGTCGGCCATGGTCTGCTCCATTACGGCGTCCTTAAAGCAGGCATCCTCGCGCAGCTCGACCAGGGCGTTCGTGTGCTGCTTGATGTAGGTCGTGACATCTTTAAAGTCAAGCATCGGCGGGCAGATCAAAATCTCGCTGGGCATATAGCGGCACAGCTCGGTGATGATAGCTCCGCCGATTTTTTCAGCGTTCAGCTCGGTGGCGTAGGCCTCGCCGGTGGAAACGTCCGCAAAGCAGACGCCCGCACGCCAGCGGCCGCGGGTGCGCTTGCAATAAATGCTCGCCAGATAGTTATTTTTATCCTCGGACAGCATGCTGCTTTCAATGACCGTGCCGGGCGTGACAACGCGGATGATGTCGCGCTTGACAAGACCCTTGGCGAGGGCAGGGTCCTCCATCTGCTCACAGATGGCGACCTTGTAACCCTTGGCGACCAGGCGCGCCATGTAAGTCTCGTAGGAGTGGAACGGCACGCCGCACATAGGGGCGCGTTCTTCCTTGCCGCAGTTTTTGCCGGTCAGCGTCAGCTCCAGCTCCCGCGAAGCCGTCAGCGCGTCGTCGTAGAACATTTCATAGAAGTCACCGACGCGGTAGAACAGAATCTCGTTGGGATGCTGTTTTTTGATTTCAAAATACTGCTGCATCATGGGCGATACTGCTTGCTCGGCCATGTTTCACACTCCTGTTTTTGTCTGGTTGATACGTTGCTTTGTAGGGGCGGGCATTGCCCGCCCGCGGGCCGTTTGCCCGGGCTATGGGCGGCAACGGGAAGTGACGGGCGAGCAATGCTCGCCCCTACAGTTTCCTACCGCGCCTCAATCTTTAGTGGCAGCCACCGCAGGTGGAGCAGCTGCCGGTGCAGCCGCCGGAGGGGGCCTGCACGGTCATGGGGTCGCCGCCATTCATTGCGGTGTTGATGATGGCGTCGATGTGGCTGACCATGGCCTCGCACTCAGACTTGGCGGCATTGTAGCGGACCATGCCCTCGCTGGCCATGATCTGGCTGTACAGGTCGTTGACGCGCTGGTTCAGCTCGGCCACGCGGGCTGCATCGGTCTCGGCCTTGGCACTCTCATTGTTCAGGTCGAGGCGGGCGAGGTTGAACTCACCGATCATGTTCTGCAGTTCCTCGTCCATGTCGTTCTCACGGCGGGCAGCGTCCAGCTCCAGGTAGCGGGGGTCAGTCTGCAGGGCAGCGGCGGCTTTCTTGAAAAGATCAATGCAATCCATTGTAAAATTCTCCTTATAAATTATAAATATAATGTATGGGTTTATTCAGCAAGCTCGCCCACCAGCAGTGCGGCGCGCGAGCCGGTGATGTGGACATCGGCCCACTGGCCGATAAGACTTTCAGGAGCCTTGAACTCCACGACCAGATTGTTGTCGAGGCGTCCGTTGACGGTGCCCTCATTGCGGCCAGCAGCCTCGACCAGCACGCGGACGGTCCTGCCTGCCATGGCGGCGGTGGCGGCAAAGGCGAACTCCTCCTGCGTTTTCAGCAGGCGGTCCATGCGGGCGGCCTTCTCAGCGTGGGTCGTTGGGTCGGGCAGCTTGGCCGCCGGGGTGCCGGCGCGCTTGGAATAGATGAAGGTAAACAGCTGCATATAGCCCACCTCACGGATGAGGTCGAGCGTTGCGGCAAAGTCCTCCTCCGTCTCGCCGGGGAAGCCGACAATGATGTCGCTGGAGAAGGTCACACCGGGAATTTTTTCCTTGGCGTAGCGGATCAGATCCATGTACTGCGCGACGTTGTAGTGGCGGTTCATCTCCTTGAGCAGCCGGTCCGAGCCGGACTGCACGGGCAGGTGGATATGCTTGCACAGATGCTCCTGCGCGGCAATCGTGTCGATGAGCTTGCGGCTGGCGTCCTTCGGGTGGCTCGTCATGAAGCGGATCTGGTAGTCGCCGGGGACCTCGCACAGCAGGTTCAAAAGGTCAGCAAAGTCGATGGGATGTTCCAGCCCCTTGCCGTAGCTGTTGACGTTCTGGCCCAGGAGGGTGATTTCCTTATAGCCCTGCTCGACAAGCTGCCTGAACTCCGCCAGAATTGCGGCGGGCTCGCGGCTGCGCTCCCGCCCGCGGACGTAGGGCACGATGCAGTAGGTGCAGAAGTTGTCGCACCCGTACATGATAGGCAGCCACGCGCGGAAGCCGGAATCGCGGCGGATGGGCAGCTCCTCGACCACGGCGTTGCGCTCGGCGGGCTTTTCCAGATAGCGCTTGCCCTTGCGGATGCGCTCGGCCAGCATGGCGGGCAGCCGGTCAATGCCGTCCACGCCAAAGACAAGGTCCACATAGGGGTAGCTCTGGCGCAGCTTTTCGACGATGTGCTCCTGCTGGGCCATGCAGCCGCAGACACCGATCATCAGACGCGGGTTCTGCTCCTTGAGCTTTTTCAGCGCGCCGACATTGCCGAAAACGCGCTGCTCGGCGTGCTCACGCACGGCGCAGGTGTTGAACAGGATGAGGTCGGCGTGTTCGACATTGTCGCACAGGCCGTAGCCGACATCCTGCAAAACGCCCTTGATCTTCTCGCCGTCGTTGACGTTCTGCTGGCAGCCGTAGCTGCGTACATACGCCAGCGGCGGTGTCTCATAGAACGCCGCCAGCACCTTGGCGGCGGCGGCGTTGTGGGTGTAGGTCAGTTTTTCCAAGTGAATTTCTCCTTATATAAACGCCCAAATGGGCGCACCTATCCAAACATACCATATTAGTATAACAAATTCGAAGCAAAAGCACAAGCGGAAGAAGGTGAATTTTTTGTGCCGTCGGGCGGGGAATCCGCTTTTTGCACCCGTTCCGCAAAAAGACGGCAAAAAGACGCGGCGGGAAGATTGACATTTCCGCCTTCTTGCGCTACAATACATATATTATGCCGCTGTGGCGGAACTGGCAGACGCAAGGGACTTAAAATCCCTCGGTAGCGATACCGTACCGGTTCGATCCCGGTCAGCGGCATTTACCCGAGCCGAAACAGCTTTACCGGTTGTTTCGGCTTTTTCTATTGGACCCTGTGAGGCATGGTATGCTGAACCATAAATCTACCCGCAGCGCCCGGCTGTTCTGGCTGGGGGCGCTGCTCGGCGCTGCCGTATTTTTGCTGGTGTACGGCCTTGCACCACTGGACGTAGCCAACGACGCCTTCTGCCGCGGCGGCTACATTGAAAAGGACATCCAGCAGCACTACGCGGGTTGGCTGTTCTACCGAAGCAGTGCGCCGGGCTGGCCGCTCGGCGTAACGCAGGCCATCAACGCGCCGCAGGGCGTCAGCGTTGCGTACACCGATTCTATCCCGCTGCTGGCTGTGCTGTGCCGCCCGCTGGCGGCAGCGCTGGGCGGGACGTTCCAGTATTTCGGCTGGTTTACCCTTGTCTGCTTTGCTTTGCAGGGCGGCTTTGCGGCGCTGCTGTGCGGGCTGTTTGCTGAGGGGCTTGCCGCCCCTTTGGCGGGCTCGCTTGTGTTTGCGGCCAGCCCGATTTTACTGGAGCGCGCGTCCCGGCACACCTCGCTCGGCGCGCAGTGGCTTGTGCTGGCGGCGCTGTACTGTTATTTTGTCTGCCGCCGACAGAGCCGATTTGCGTCGCGCGGATTGTTTGTCATCAACATTCTGGCCGTCGGTATCCACCCGTATTTTCTGCCCATGACCTACGCTGTCACACTGGCGCTTTTGCTTGAGTACACCGTAAAGCAGCGGCAATGGCTGCGGCCCGTGCTGTTTTTGGGCGGCAACATGCTCTGCACCGCGGCGCTGGGCTGGGCGCTGGGGCTGCTTTACGGCACAGCCACCAGCGGCGGGCAGGCGCTGTACGGCTATTTTGCCATGAACCTGAACGCGCTGTGGAACCCGGCGGGTGTGAACGGCGTTTTGTACAGCCGCCTGCTGCCCGCACAGAATCAGGTCGGCGGCAACTATGACGCCTTTGCCTATCTGGGGCTGGGCGTGCTGGCTGCACTGCCTGTTGTGGTCGTGTCAGCGCGGCGGCATATCCTGGGCGCTGTGCGCCGTCACTGGGCGCTGTGCGCGGTCTGCGCTGTGCTGACCGCGTTTGCCGTCAGCAACGTCATCACTGCCAACGGCGTGACGCTGGCCACGCTGCCGCTGCCCGCTTCCTTTATTAAGCTGTTCTCGGTCTTTCGCTCCGGCGGGCGGCTGTTCTGGCCCGTCTACTACCTGCTGACGCTGGCAGCGTTCGCAGGGCTGGCGCGTCTGCCTCGCGGGGCCGTCTGGGTCGCACTGTTTGCCGCCGTGCAGCTGTGGGATGTAAGCCCGGCGCTTTTCCAGCGGCACGACGCCATGCAGGCCGCGCAGGTCACGGACGCGTTCCCGTCCGAGCTGGACAGCGATTTCTGGCAGAGTGCGGCACAGTACCGCCACATCGAATCCGTGCAGGGCATGCAGGCCGACAGCTTACACTTAGCGCTATGGGCTGCCGACAACGGCATGACAACGAACGATCCGTTCGCCGCCCGCTACGACGAGACTGCTCTTGCCGCCGAGCGCCAGACCGCGCTGGACGCTCTGGACGCGGGCACGCCGCAGAGTGACACGCTCTACCTGTTCGAGGACGAGGGTGCCTTTTTGCAGGCCGTGGAACCGGTCAAGGCGCTGGCCTGGTGCGGGCGCGTGACGAGCGCCGACGGCAGCGCCAGCTGGTATGTCATTGCGCCGGGTCTGCAGGGACAAACGTTTGACGCTCTGTGTACGCCCTACGACGAGCACTATCCCCTGCGCCTGGCAGACTACACCGACGCGCTGTGGAACCGCGGCGTGCTGGATGAAACAAAGCAGACCGTCTGCTTTAAGGATTCCCCGTTTGCGCGTGCTAAGCTGGACGGTGCGGCGCTGCTTTGCGCGGGCGGGCAGGAGTACCCGATTTTGAAGGTCGATGACCACGACGCCGGTTGGCTGATGGTCACCTTGGATATTGAGGATGCCACGGTTTTGTGGGATCAGGAGTTGACGACAAAATGAAAGAACTGCATGTAAAAAGCCTGCTGCCCGTGCGGCTGGACAAGTACCTGATGGACCAGTTTCCCGCTTTGGGCATGGGACGGCTGAACAAGGCCCTGCGCGAGAACAAGATCAAGCTGAACGGAAAGAAGCAGCCGCTCTCCACCCGCGTGCAGAACGGCGATATTATCAAGCTGTTCCTGAACGACGACCAGCTGGAGAACCGCCCCACCCCCGCCGCCGTGTTTGTGTATGAGGACGACGACATCATCATTGCCAGCAAGCCCGCAGGCATTGCTGTGGACGGCCCGGACAGTGACACGCTGCTCCGCCGCGTGCAAACGAAGCTGGCCGCCGAGGGCAAGGCTGCCCACGCCGTGCTCTGCCACCGGCTGGACACCGGTACAAGCGGGCTGGTGCTGCTGGCGAAGAACAGTGCGGCGGAGGCGTTTCTGACCGCCGCCATTAAGGCGCGCGATATTGAAAAGCGCTACCTCTGCGTGACGTTTGGCCGCCCGAACCCGCCTGCCGCCCTGCTGCGCGACTACCTTTTGAAGGACGCCGAGCGCGGCATTGTGCGCATCACCGACACGACGGCGGGCGGCGCGAAGGAGGTCATCACCGGGTATGAAACGCTGGCTGTCAGCGGACGGCTGGCCCTGTTGGAGGTCGAGCTTGTGACCGGGCGTACCCATCAGATCCGCGCGCATTTAGCACACATCGGCTGCCCGATTCTGGGTGATTCCAAGTACGGCAACAACGCCGCCAACCGCGAGCTGCGGTTCAAGTATCAGGCGCTCTGCGCGTGGGAGCTGCGCTTTCCTGCACAAATCAGCGACCCGCGGTTTGCGCATCTCGCCGGGCGGGTATTCCACGCCGAGAAGCCGTGGTATTACCAGCAGATTGTGGACGGTACGCTGAAGTAAAGGCTTTGGGCCGGGCGGATACGGAATTTGTCCCCTACAAAAAAGCAGTGCCTTCCGCTTGGAAAGCACTGCTTTTTCTTTATGCCCTGGCGTCCTCGGCCAGACTGCGCCTGCGCAGATACAGCAGGGCTGCGGTCAGAATGGCAAGCGACGACACCAGCGTGATGAGCCAGTTTTCGGTAAAGCCCGCAATCAGGTAGCCGGGCACACAGGCCGCCACGACGACCATGGCGTACTGCATCTGGGTCTGCACGTGGTTGATGTGGTTCGACTGTGCACCGGAGCTGGACATGATGGTCGTATCCGAGATCGGCGAAATATGGTCGCCGCAGACCGCACCCGCCAGCACCGCGGATACCGCTACGATCATCATGGTGGGGTCCGTCTCGGAGAACATATTGACGACGATGGGGACCAAAATCGCAAACGTGCCCCAGCTGGTGCCGGAGGAGAACGCAATAAAAATCGCAATGCAGAAGATCAGCAGCGGCACAAAGCGCATGAGACCCTCATTCAGGCTGACGGCCTGGCGCACAAAGTCGCCGATGCCCAGTGCGTCGGTCATGCCCTTCAGCGTCCAGGCCAGCACCAGAATCAGGATGGGCGGCATCATCAGCTTGCCGCCCTCGGGCACGGAGTTCATGAAGTCCTTAAAGCCAATAACGCGGCGCGGCAGGTAGAACAGCAGCAGGAAGCCCACCGTGACAAGACCCGCAAAGACAAGCGACTCCGACGAGGAGCAGTTGGCAAAGTCCTCGACAAGGTTCGTGCCGCCGTTCAGGTAGCCGGTCCAGATCATCGTGGCGATGGCCGTAAAGATCATGACGATCATCGGTGCAATCAGGTCAATGACCTTGCCCTTGGCAAATTTACCGCCCTCGGTTGGGTCCTTGATTTCCTGGTTTTGGAATGCCTCCCCGCCCGAGGTGAACAGGTCACCGTGGGCGGCGTTGCGCTCGTGCTTTTTCATCAGGCCGAAGTCGAAGCCCAGCAGTGAGGTAAAGAACACCATGTAGAGTGTCAGCAGCGCGTACAGGTTGAACGGGATCGTGCGGACGAACATCTCAAAGCCGGACATCGAGCTGCCCGCCGGGACGTAGGAGTTGACCGCCGCCGCCCAGGACGAGATCGGCGCAATGATGCAGACCGGGGCCGCCGTGGCGTCGATGAGGTAGGCCAGCTTGGCGCGGGAAATCTTGTACTTGTCGGTAACCGGGCGCATGACGGAGCCGACGGTCAGGCAGTTGAAGTAGTCGTCCACAAAAATCAGCGCACCCAGCAGCGAGGTCGCCACGAGCGTGGCGCGCTTGCTCTTAAGCTTTTTCGCCGCCCACTCACCATAAGCGCGGGTGCCGCCGGACTCCTGCATGAGCATAACGACCATGCCCAGCAGGATCATGAACATCAGAATCGAGAAGTCGACGCTGTCGATCATCGTGTTGAACAGTGTGTCAAACGCGACCCAGGGGTGAAACTCTGCCACCAGCAGCGCACCCAGCGCACAGCCGGCGAACAGCGAGAGGTAGACTTCCTTTGTGAGCAGCGCCAGCAGAATGGCGATGATCGGCGGCATCAGGGACCACCAAGTTCCTACAAACATTTCTTACACCTTTTCTTTTTCAAAATATTCCTTTGTCAGCTGCGCCACTGTGCCGGAAAGCAGCAGCAGCGCAATCAGGTTCGGGATGCTCATCAGACCGTTGAAGGTATCGGCAATGCTCCACATCAGGCCTAGGTCCATTGTAGCACCCAGGATGGAAACGAAGGAGTACACCACGAAGAAGGGGCGCACGACCTTGTCGCTGCGGCAGAGGAATGCGATAAAGCGTGAGCCGTACAGCCCCCAGCCGATGATGGTGGAGAAGGCAAAGCAGCACAGTGCCACCGCCGTGAAGATGGATGCCCCGCCGCCGTAGGTCGTGGTAAAGCCGGAGATCGTCAGCTCCGCGCCCGCGGCGGTGCCGTAGTTGACCGTCGTGCCGCTGCACAGAATGACCATAGCCGTCAGCGTGCAGATGACGATGGTGTCCGCAAAGACCTCAAAGATGCCGAACATGCCCTGCTTGACCGGCTTTTTCATGTCGGCACAGGCGTGGGCGATGGAACCCGTGCCAAGGCCGGCCTCGTTGGAGAAGATGCCGCGGGAGACGCCCTTCTGCATACTGATGAACAGGCTGCCGATGGTGCCGCCCGTGAAGGCCGCCGGGTTGAACGCACCTGCAAAGATGGCCTCGATCACCGCCGGGAAGCGCTGAATGTTCAGAATAACGACGCCCACAGCCAGCACGATGTAGAACAGCGCCATGAAGGGCACCAGCCGTTCACTGACGCTGCCGATGCGCTTGATGCCGCCCAGCAGCACCATGGCGACGAGCATCGCCACAACGATGCCGACAACGAGGTTCAGGGTGGAAAGCGCGTTCTGGCCGACCACATTGAACTCCGTCAGGGCCGTGTCGATGGCGGCGACGATGGTGTTGACCTGGGTCGCGTTGCCGGTGCCAAAAACCGTCAGCACGCCGAACAGCGAGTAGAGCACGGCCAGGAACTGCCAGTGCTTGCCCAGACCGTTTTTGATGTAGTACATCGGGCCGCCGACCCACTCGCCGGTGGCGCTGCGCTCCCGAAAATGTACGGCGAGCGTGACCTCCGCAAATTTGGTGCACATACCCAGCAGCGCAGAGCACCACATCCAGAACACTGCGCCCGGCCCGCCGATGGCGATAGCGCCCGCAACGCCCGCAATGTTGCCCGTGCCCACCGTGCCCGCCAGCGCCGTGCAGACGGCTTGGAACGGCGTCATCGCACCGTCAGAGGCATCCTTTTTGCGGAACATACGCCCGATGGTGGTTTTGATCGCATACGGGAATTTGCGGATCTGCAAAAAGCCAGTCCGCACACTGAGCAGCAGCCCCACGCCGATGATGCACACCATCGCCGGGATGCCCCACACAAAGTTGTTGACCGCCTGATTGATGCTTGCAATTGCTTCAAGAACCATAAAATCCCATACCTCTTGCCTTTTGATTTTGCCGCAAAAAACAAAAGGCCTGCAATCCCGGCCTTCCTGCCGGTTTTACAAGCCTTTTGTCCGTTCATGACAAGTATGACTTATATCTCTGCTATTGTAGTATAACATGATACCGGGTGCTTTGCAATCCCCCGGGCGGAGTGCTGGCGGCACAGTTTATATTGTCAGTGAAACTTTTTTGCGGTATACTACGGATTATAGATAGAAACACCGCTGAACAGGAGGAGAAGACCATGAACGATGACAAGCTTTGCATTTCCCCGGATGCCCTGATTGCTATGATCGTGACCGAGGCGCAGGACCGCGCGCTGGCGCAGATGTCGGGGCCGGAGGCCGCCGGGGACGTGCAGCCGTCGGATGCGTTTCTACGCAAAATGGACGCGCTGGTCCGCAATACCCGGCGCAAGGCTGACCGAAAGCGGCATTTGCGGGCGGCCAAGCGGCTTTTAATTGCGCTGGCCGTGGCAATGGCGATTTTCTCCTGCACAATGCTGCCCGTCAAGGCCGTGCGGGACGCGGTTGTCCAAACACTGATGACGTGGCATGACCAATTTGTGGCGGTCAGCTATGTCAGCGAGGAGTGGGGCGTTATGCCGGAGTCAGTGACGCTGTCCTATCTACCGGACGGCTTTACCCTGGCCGAGGTCAGTGAGCCGAAGGATGTCGGGCACTACTATGCCTCGTATGATAATACGGAGACCGGAGCGTTCTTTACCGTAATGATTGTACCCATTCAGGGTAGGCAGGATGTCTTCCTGGACGATGAACACTCCCAATATTACTCGATTACCTTTGACGGCCACGACGCGATTTGGGGCGATATGTTTGAAGGCCAAATGAATGATTTGCTGTGGGAGCATAACAAACTCGCCTGCTCCGTAGAGGGCAACATCAGCCTGCATGAGCTTATCAAAATTGCCCAGGGCATTGTGCTGGAATAAATTTGACAAATTGTGTAACCAAGCGCCGCCTTGTGACGGATACCTTATAACACGGAAGTTTATATTCAGGAGGAGCCTACGTGCTGGTTTTCTATCTTGCCGCGCTGGACAGCGACGACGACAAAAACAAATTTGAATACATATACCGCAAATATTACCGCTTTATGCTGCACACGGCTGCGGGCATTATTAAAAATCCCACCTTGGCCGAGGATGCGGTGCATGAGACGTTTGTGCAGCTGCTGCGTGGAATCGACACGCTGCGCATTGATAACGAGCGGGCTCTGAAATCCTACCTTTATATGGTGACCCGGGAGCGGAGCATTGATTTCCTGCGCAAGTGGGAGCGCCGCCGCGGTGCCCAGCCCGATTACGAAAGCCTGGCCGCCGCGCTGGACAACTACGTGGAACCGGAGGAAGTGGCCCTGACAAATTTGCAGCTGGACAAGGCTATTGCCCTGCTGGACGAAATGCCGCTGATTTACCGCCAGACACTGGTTTTGCGCGTGAAGGGGTATTCCATCCGCGAGATTGCCAAAATCACCGATTCGAGCGAGTCCAACGTCAAGACCCGCATCCACCGCGCCCGGGCCATGCTGCTGAAATCGTTTGTGGAGCAGGCGGAGTGAGCAGGATTTGAACGTTCCTGCGCCAGAGTTTCTGACCGACGAGCAGCAGTTGCTTTACCGCCGTAGGGGCGGATTCCATATCCGCCCGGACACTTTGCGGCTGTTGAACACAGCCACGGGCGAACCATGTTTCCCCCCCTATCGTCTCTACCCAATTTTCTATCAGGAGTTGATTTTTATGTCCGAGTCCACAATTACCCACAGCGCCAACGGCGTAACCTGCACCATCGAAATGACCGCTGACGAATACCTTGTATCCACCGAGCCGATGCTGCGCATGGCCGCACTGTCCAAGTGGGCTACCTTCCCGCGGGGCGTGTCTTTTGCGGTGTCCGCCGTTGCCTTTTTCCTGCTGGTCTCCTATGTCACAGAAATTTCGGCGCTGTGTACCTCGCCCGGGTACGGCCCACAGTATGCGGTTGTTTTTGGTGTCGTCTGCCTGCTGCTTCTGCATGTGTTTTTGTTGTATGATCTGCGGGCTTATTTTGTATTTTGCTACTGCCTTTTTCATCGTCATGCCATAAGGTGGAGACTCCTCCGCTGCTTCGGCGCGGATACTCTGTGCAAGCAAACCGTCACGTTTTGCAGCGACAGCTCCATTCGCTGCACATCTCTACATCAACCTGCCGCTGACGGCCCGCTTGCCGTTCTGCCCAAAAAGCGCATCCTCTGCGCCGTCCTGTCGGGACATTTCCTCATGATTTTAGTAAGCCGTTCCGCCGCTCCCCGCACAGATTTGTCCGCGCCGGAGAGCCTATACAAAGCACGCATTTCCTTGAAGGATAGCATCTGCATCTCCGCCGCGCCTTTTCGTTCTTCCGATTGGGAATCTCTGCTTACCCAGGTCAAAGCAATGGATATTCCGATTCTAACTTCATCTATTTCTACACGGTTAAGTTAAAAGGCAGGGTTCTCAAATACAACAAAAAGTCACATTCTAAATCACATTGAATGTTGCTTTTCATTTGTACAAGATAGATTTTACAGCAGTGCGCGTACCTCGTCCATCCATGTGTCGATTGTGGACTGGGGCGTGACAAGATTCGGCCCGCCGGTGGAATCAAAGCGGAACTCCCGTTTCTGTGCAAACGACTCACCGCGGCAGGCAGTATGAAAAGGAGTATATCGCAACAGCCCCGTATTTGATTTCAATACCAAATACAGGGCGTTTTCTTGCCATTTTGCGCTATATATTGTAGTTTTATGCACTTTCATAGCACTGTAACTTGTGGCTTGTCGCTTATTTGTCGCTTAAATCTGCTATAAGACACAGAAAGATAGTGAAAGATAAGCAACCGCAGGGTTCATGTTCACCGTAGCTTGTAAGCCTTGCCGGGAATGAGCAGTGCGCCGTCTTGATGGCGTAGTAACCGTGGTCGATGCCGATAATGATGCTCATAGTGGAAATCCTCCTTGTTATAATAGGTATAAAATGGAAAACCTGAAAACAAACTGAAAACTGTCGGAAAAAATAAAAAATCCCCGCAGCCAACGAGAAATCAGCTGCGAGGAAATTGAAAACATTCTGAAAATAGCAGGATTTATTCTGTTTTTTCTCAAAAAGATTGCCCACTCCCCTGCCAAATTCCAGAAAGCGGCAGAAAAAGTGGGCATCAAGGTGGGCAAACCGCCCAAAAATGGCTGGACAACACTGTAAAACCGTGTCCAAAAATTGGTTGGCGAAATTGCCGATTTTCGACGATACAGCAAAGAAAAAAGGCTGTGGCATCTTTTTTATCACAGTCTTATGTGTGAGTGTGACAAAAGAGATACCCTATTACAATACTCTTTTTTACTTGAATTTCTATACTTTTACGAGTCTATTTTACCTTTTAAATATGTACTAAGCGCTTCGATGTTGCCCGCTTCATGTTCCAATATATATTTTACAACAATATCGACGAGGTCATCCCGATCTCTTCGCATTCCTCTCAACTCATTTAACAAATATCCATAAAGTATTTTGCCATCATTATCTTCCTTTTTATTTTCTTTTTTATACAGTCGAAGTATCTCTGCCAATGGTCTTTTCTGATCTGAAACAAATACGTATCGAGTAAAGACAGAAAATCGCTATCTACGGTCGTATATAGATTTGCGCGAAGATACTTTTCCAGACTGCTAATCGGCAAATAGTCTATCTTCAATCCTTTACATTCTTTGTGCGTGGACATAAAATTAGGAACAGCATCCTTTACGTCTCTATCCAGTACAATTGCCAATCGCGTACCTTTCAAAAGTAAATTTGATGACAATATATCATATGCCATCGTCAAAGTATTTGTCCAACCGCCAGTTGGTAGTACCTTAATGCGAATGTTTTTCAGCAAATGCTTTTCCAGCATAATCTTTTCCACAATCATTTTAGCCAAATCATCTTCAACCAAAATGACTAAATCATTTCCGTACCCATCATCACTATACAGATTTCTTGTTGCATATGCAGGGTAGCACGGATTTGTAATAGAAATCGAGTCGTCAACATTATGCTGCAAATAATAAATATTTTGCGGACGTATTTCGCGGAGTAATTCGATTGAATGCGTAGAAAAGAAAATGGTTAACCCAAGGGATTCTGATATATCTTTAAGGAAAAGCACCAAGCGCCTTAGCGCCGAAGAATGCAATGCAAGTTCAATTTCATCAAGAAAAACAATGTACGGACGCGCGTCGTGATGAAGCGCTCTTTTATCATATAAAATTTTCAACGAGTGCAGAATGCTAATCAGCAAATTTTCTCCCGTCGACATTCTAGCCTGACTAACTAGCACCCCTTCATCCGTTTTAAAAAAGTACGGATCGCTTGTCAAACCGCTTTTTTGTGCAACATCTTTTTTAAGTATAAATAGGCTTTTAAAATAAGCATTGTCATTGTGCAGAATCATTCCCAGATTCGACTTAACGAAGTCATCTGCCGGAATAATATCCGACTCAGACAATCTATCCAATATACGAATCACCGAAAAATTTGTATCTTTAAATCGATTGCCAAAAATGATACTACCTTCATAGAAACCATTTAAGACCATTTTATGCGAAGTAGGCAATTGTCTCCATGACCGCCCTTTATATTCCCACCCTCTTGTTGCATCGCCGATTGTAAACTGGATCAACCCATTTTTAGGTCTTCCAAAATAGTCATACATTTTCATCTGGTAGAAAATGGTGGATGCACATGCAATCAAAGTGCTCTTTCCTGATCCGTTCTCACCGGTAATTGCATATATGCCACTTTCAAGCGGAAATGAAATCTCAAGATTTTTTATGCACTTAATGTTTTGGATCTTAATATTCAAATCCACTGGATTCACCTCCAATTTTAGAATTCAAAACAATCTTGTAAAAATGCCCTTACTTGCTTCTGTTTTATCAAGTCAACTTCTTCACTTCTGCTTCAAATGCACTTTCTGTCATATTGGCACGGTGTGCAGCCTCTTTGATGCTCAGTAGACCATCCTTGACAAGCCCCGCAAGAACAGTAACCGCACCTTCGGTTTTACTTTCGTTCATCATATCCTCAACTGCTTTGCACACATCAATCACCTCCGCGTCCTCTGGAATGTCCAGAGGTGTGTTCGTTACCGCTTTGATTACTCGCGCCGCGTTCGCTTCCATAAGCATACGTGGATTATCGGTCAAAAATTCAGTTAATCGTTTTTTATCTTTGGAATACTTGATGTACCCGATTACCTCTCGGAGACTTGTCGAGAATTTTTCCAAGTCCTCTTTGCTCAGTTTTGCCGGATCAATCAAGTGAATCTGATAATCCTGCACAAAGTTCAGCAGATTCTCATTCTTGACCGCCATCATCTCGTGGAGCGACAGCGGGCCATCCCATTCGTTTGCGCCGAAGTGCAGTACCAATGTAATGACCGGTGTGATTTTATCATCCTTATAGAACCCAGACAGGTACTCTCCCCGGCTGTGTCCTTTCGAACCATCGGTGCGATGCTTTGCTGCTATATCCGCAACCTGCTTACCATACTGGAGCGCATCATAAACAATGTTGCGTACCGGCATTGCATAGTGGATATCCGTTTGGTTTTCGATACCCAAAAGGATATAAGCCGCTTCGTCATCCTGCTTAATTACTGCCGATTTCAGCACATCGCGGTATTTTTGTACCGCATCAGCTGTCTGGTTTCCGTTCTCGTCCTGCGCACCAAACGGCAATGCTATTTCTGTTGTGTCCAATTCTTGCAACTGCGCAGGATCAACAACTGCCTTACCGCCATAAATCAGATAGTTGAATGCATCCGCAAACACGGTATTTTCTTTCATGTAGGCTTTTGTGACCGTATCAGCTAATCCCATTGATGTACACCTCCCCTTTTTACTTCTTGTTCTTTGTCTCTATCTTACCATAAAGCGTTCTTTTTATCAAGTTTGTTTCACTCCAGATTCTTAATTTTCCGCGAACGGTAGTTCGTAATGTGTTTCCCTCAAGGTTCCTTATTCTAGCGGCATTAGTGTGGCGTTATCGTAATTGTCTTTGCGGTAGGCGGACAGGATGCTGGCGGCATCGTAGCTGCCATCCGGGTTCTGTTTGAACTGCGCGGCCTTGCTCAGTTTGGAAATGCGGTAAACGGTAAAGCCCGCCCCCTCCAGCTTCAGTGCCGGGCTTGGCTGACCGGTGGTCGAAACCAACTTCTGCAAACTAAAGCCGGATTTCAGCACTTCGTCTTGGCTTTCCTGTTCGGCGTGGATGTGGTAGGTCGATTCATCTGTATAGGTCAGCGTTTTGTAGTGGTTGACCTCATCGCAGAGGTAACCTTTCGCGTAGGAAAGATAATAGCCATCCCACGCCTTGCTGCCGTTCAGCTTGCGGCTCTCGGACACAGCAGAATACTGATTTTTGTAGATGTAATCGGTATATTCATTATTCTTCCGAGCTAAATTGCTATACTTGCCTGTGCGTTCGAGCTTTTTGTTCAAAAGCGGATACTTCCCGGTAACATACAGCTTGCCGTTTCCGTCAATGGGCAGCACCAGCCCGGTGGCACGCTCGACCAGATAGTAGCGGCCCATGTACAGGTTGGCAAAAGCCAGCTTTCCGTCTGTGATTTTGGCAGAGGCTACCAGCCGGTCTTTCTGCAAAATGGGCAGGTAATCGGTATCCCAGCCGCCGTTGGTGAGGACAGTGGTGTGCCAGATAGGTTGTCCGTTGGCATCGGTGATTTTGCTGTAGTCCACAATGCCGGTCACGCCGTCCGGGTGCGTGATATTCTCGGCGGCGTACAGATCGTACACAGCACCTTCCAGCGTGGTATCTCCGTTGCTGCCCGCAGCCAGATACCGCGCGGCGTCCAAGTCCACTTTTGTCAGCAGAATATTGCCGAGGACACGGTCGTTCTGCATCTTGTCGGCATTGGCGTGCATGGTGTAGGAATTTTCGTTGTTGGCAATGCCCGTGGGGTCTGTGGCGTAGGTCTTATCTGCCTTGCGGCTGCCAAAGGTGATAGTGACGATGCCCTCGCCGGTGTCGATAAGGGTGCCGCCGCTGTTGGTCGTGCTGATGTCAGCGTTATAATCGGCGTTGCCCAGCCAAATCGTCTGGGCGTCCAGTGATTTGGTAATTTCAAAGGCATACGCCCGCTTGCCCAGCACAGAGCCTGCCGTGCGGGGAGCGTTTACATCCGTCCAATCGCCGTAATACCCGCTGGGCGCGCGGCTCTCCACGATGACAAACTTGCCCTCGTTGCGTTGGGTGTAGAACAAATCATCCGAACCGCCCGTATAGTCACTGTGGTTGATGACCTTATAAGTGCCGCCACTCTGGCGTTCAACCTTGTATTGGTTATACCCACCATTGGGGATATAGCACTGCCGAACGGTGTCCCACTCAAAAATCTTAAACTCGGCATTGCCCTTGATGCGCTGCTTGGTTTCACTGTCGATTTTGTCAATGCTGACTTTTACCGACCACTCATCGTTTTTCATCGGGTAATCGTTCGAGCTGTTGGCAGGAACCGTAATGGTCTGGTGGCTGCCCAGCGCACCGGGCGTGGAATCAAAGCCGTGCGGGATGGTGACCTCGTCATAGCTGAATGTAATATTGGCAAGCTGCGCCCGCGCCGAGGCGATAGCGGCATCTACCATGCCCTGCGCTTCGTTCTGCAGCTGCCCAATGGCCGCGTTCTTGGCAGCTTCGGCAGCAGCGTCTGTTTCGGCTTGGCTGGTGAACGGTCCTTCCTGCCCGGAAAGCGTACTGGTGCTGGTCTTGGACACCTCGTAGTGAACCGTCCATGTGGCAGAACCATCGCCGCCGTTGAGGTGAAAACTGTCATCCTGTGTGTGACCGCTTGTGGTAATGGTTTGTGCTGCGGCAGGGGTCATCTGCCAGCTGCCGCCATCCACGCTGCCACTTGTCCGGCTGGGCGTGACGGTAATGACCGCCCCGTCCACCTTTTCCAGCGTGTTCAGCTGAACCTTGTCGGTGTTGACAGTGAATGTCAGATCAAAGCTGCCGCCGGCAGTCTGGGCGGGAGCCTGCCAGTCGGCATAGTACTCCTGCGGCACGGGTTCGGGTTCCGGCTCCGGTTCTTCTCCCTCAATGGCGGGACCAATCAAGGCGACCGTCTGCCAGCCACTGGCGGCAGGTTGATAAATGTAGGTGTAATATCCCGCTTCGGCGGTATAGGTCTGCACTCCGTTCAACAGTTCTTCTGCCGATTCCCGGTAAAGCGCAGCCGCCCGGCTGTCGGGGTAGTGCTGCATAATATACAACTGCAAATCGTCATAAATCATTTCGCAAAAATCCGAGACAGAGGGCTCCGCCTCATCTTCCGCGCAAAAAACAGCGGGAAAATCGCCGTCCTCGTCCAGAGAAAGCTGGTTCAGCCCGCCCCAAATGCGAATCTGGTTGCCGTAATGGTCACCGGGGATGCACTGGTCTGCGCCCACCGTGGAGGTGTGGGAATAGCTGTACGGCGGGCAGCCGTTGGGCTGACCGTTGGCGCCGTGGGTGCAGCAGTAGGCGGGTTCGCCGTTAAACCAAATCAACCATGTGGCGTTGACCTTTGCCACCTTGGTGATGCGCCCGCTTGTCACAGACGGGGTGGGGCGTCCTGCGTAAGGTGCAACCCCCATATCCGCAAACGGAGGGGCTGCCGTGCTGCTGCGGTCGATTACAACATTCAGATTTTGGGTCAGCAAATTACCGTCCGGGGCAGTGTAGACAAACTGCGCCGTGAAATCCCCGTCGGTCAACAGATACAGCCCTGTGGCAGCGGCAGAGGTTTCCGCATACTCGCTGTGCAGAACGGTCATGTCCTGCGCGGGTTCGCCGTAATAGTCCAGTAGCGTGACATTTTCGGGCAGCAGCACATCGGTTCGGGAACCGTCCGCAGGGTATTCGACCTGTGTCATAAGCGGCACAATGGCATAGTCTGTATCCTCGGTCAAGGGTACGGTCACGGTTTTGTCGCCGCTGTTCAGGGCTTCCGGGTCAAGGTGGCTGTCCTGCTCCAACTGACCGTCCGCCCACAGCGACAGGCTGATTTTTGTCTGCCCTGTCGCAACCGGAAGCCCCTCGCTGCCGATGTAGGATCCGGCAGGTGCATCCGGCAGGTCGGCGTACAAAACCGCCGCGTCCGGGTCAAGGGTTGCCGTCTGCGCAGTTTCGGGGGTTGCTGCGGCATCGTCTGCAAAAGCGGGCAGCGCTGCGCCCAGATTTGTGAGCGCAATCCCTCCCGCCAGCAGCAGCGACAAGCACTGCTTTATTCTGTGTTTGTTTTTCATACTGGTTCTCCTTTTGTTGCAAAAGAAAAAGCCCGCTGCGCGGTGCAGCGGGCTTGGTTAGCGTTCGGGAGCGTGTTTCTTGGGACAGGGCGCGGCTCTGGCCTTGTAGGCCTTGCGGTATTTTTCGTCAGCATCATAGAACTGCTGTGGAGAGATGCCCGCATCCAGACACCCCTGCATGACAACTGCATTGTAACGGCTGCTGACCGGGAGCAACTGGTCGCGGTACGGCTCGTTCATCGTGTAAACCATAATTTCGTGCGGTGCGCTGTCTGCATCCGTGACCGTCACGGTTTCCTTGTCATAGAATGTCGGGTAGCCCTCGTAGCAGTCAAGCTGAGATTCGTCATGGTCGGTGACAGACCAGATCAGTCCTTCGACGCTTGCTCCCTCTTTTGGCAAAATCGTCAAGTAACCGCGCCGGAAAGCCAATTCATAGCCATCCAGCTTGGCAGTGCCTACAGCTGTTGCTTCGGGACAGCGATAGGCCATCTGTTCAAAATTCAGATTGGAGCCATAGGCAAAATATTCTTTTCGGGACATTTCTTCTCCTATCTGGCCTCGTCCGTGCGGGGCCGTGGTTGATTGCTGGGATACAGCGACTTGTCGTGCCGCCACGCCTTGTCACC
>OLPA01000536.1_pt1 | contig 35688 bp, 25 predicted proteins | sample 1672811 | NCBI WGS metagenome assembly OLPA01 (sample SAMEA3136726, study PRJEB25190) | human gut metagenome | biome: human gut; feature: human-associated habitat; material: faeces | place: Austria | collected 2013
TATACCGAGAGTGAGAATACTTATTATGCAGCTTTGCATGATATTTATTCAAAGAAGCATTGCCTGTTATACTTTGCTCCAAATGAGAAAACTCTCGAAACTATGAAACCTTTCCTTAAGAGAGAGCTTAAGGTCAAGATTTTTGGTAAATAATAAATTTAGCCGTCCGAATATCTGGACGGCTTTTTTGTAAGGAGATGTTGATTTATGAAAGTTTTATCCGCACAACAGATGAGAGATTTAGAGCAAGCTGCTGTTGATAATGGGGCAACTTATATCAAGCTTATGGAAAAAGCCGGTACAGCCGCCGCAGAGGCACTAATTAAAAATGGTGCAGAGGGTAAGAAGGTTGTCATAATTTGTGGTAAAGGCAATAATGGCGGTGACGGCTATGTTATAGGCAGAGTTTTAAAAAAATATAGCTGTAAGGTTGATATAATTAGGCTTGGAGAACCAAGAACAACCGATTCCAAACTTAATGCAGAAAAATCTATCAAACTTGATATAGCTATGGTAAATTTTCCAGAAGATAAAGAAACTGCTTTTGAACTTATCAAAAATGCAGACTATATTGTTGATGCAGTTTATGGTATAGGATTTCGTGGAGCTTTAGATGAGAATACCGCAGAGATTGCAAAGTTTGTCAATACTTCTAGAGCTTTTGTAATGGCAGTTGATATTCCAAGTGGTGTAGGCTGTGATGACGGTTCAGTAAAAGGAGAATGTTTCAAGGCAAATCTGACTGTTACATTTACAACATTAAAGCCAGCACATATTTTATATCCGTCAATGGATTATTCTGGAAAAACAGAGGTAGCAAGTGTTGGAATTTCAGATGAACTGATAAATTTATCTGAATATATTATGCAGACAACAGATGAATTTCTCGGAGAAAAACTCTTACCTGAGCGTAAAATATCATCAAATAAAGGTACTTTTGGAACCTTGCTTGCTGTTGTAGGAAGCTATGGTATGGCGGGAGCAGCTATTATGTGCGGAAAAGCTGCACAAAGAAGTGGTGCAGGCTTGGTGAATATTGCTTTGCCTAAGTCGATTTATCCAATAGTTGCAGGAAAGCTTATAGAAGCTGTTTTCACCCCATTGGCAGAAAAAAACGGCATTTCATCTGCTGAAGACTGTAATAAGCTTGTTTCTCTTGCAAATAAATCTAATGCAGTTGTTCTTGGCTGTGGTATGGGGCATAATGAAGATACCGAAAAGATAGTCTGTGAAATACTTACAAATTGTAAAAAGCCAATTATTCTTGATGCAGATGGAATAAATTCAATTGTTCCGCATATACATTTATTAAAGAAAGCCAAAGCCCCGGTTATACTTACACCTCACCCAGGAGAAATGGCAAGACTTCTTGGTTGTACAGTTGCCGAGGTTCAGCAAAATCGAGCTGAAATTGCTTTAAATTTTGCCAAGGAGCATAATGTAAGCTTAGTTCTTAAAGGTGCAAATACACTTATATCTGATGGCAATATTTTGCTTGTAAACAGAACAGGAAACGCAGGAATGGCACGAGGCGGAAGTGGCGATGTGCTTGCAGGAATGATAGGCTCGCTTGCTGCACAGGGAATTAATCCGTTCAGAGCTGCTGTTTGCGGAGTATATGCACATGGGTTGGCAGGGGATAGGACAGCGAAAAGGCTTTCAGAAACAACAATGCTTCCTACTGATATGATTGAGGATATTAGCTTCTGAAACTGAGGGTGATGTTATTGCGTAGAGTATTTAAAATAACATTTACTATTGCTGTGGCAATAGTACTTATATTTTCAATAAGTTCTTGCACAGAAAAAGTACCGAAAATACCTGAGCTTGTTACAGGCTTTTCGGGTAATGCTGATGTAGAGCTTGGCGAAACAAAGCTTAAATGCAATATTTCGCATACTGAAAAAGGTGCGTCCTCGATTATTATATCAAGCCCCGAAAACCTAAAGGGTATGTCTTTTAAAAATCTTGGCGGTACATACGCAATATCATATAATGAGCTTATCTGTGAAACAGAGAAATCATATTTACCAAATTCTTGTTTTGCACAGGCTATGACTAATGTTCTTGATAAAGCCTCTGAAGAAAATGGTGCAATATATCAGAAATCAGAAGATAATAATGCAATATTTACAGGCACAAGTAAATCAGGCGATTTTACAATTTATGCTGATAGCAAAACTGGAATAATTAAAAAAATAGAAATTCCTGAAATAAATTTTACAGCTAACCTTACAGATACTAAGGCTATATAATTATATAAAAATGGCACAGTTCGCTTATTTGAAGTGAACTGTGCCATTTTATAATTGTATATTTACTGAATCTTAATGGCAGAAATCCTCACCATGTTCATCGTGTTCCTCAATTTTACCAACGATTGGCTCTGGGTCAATACCCTGTCTGCGGTAATAATCACTTAGAGCTGCTTTAATAGCCTGTTCAGCAAGAACTGAGCAGTGAACTTTAACTGGAGGTAAACCATCAAGAGCTTCCATAACAGCCTTATTTGTAAGCTTGAGAGCATCATCTATTGATTTGCCCTTAATAAGCTCTGTTGCCATAGAGCTTGTTGCAATAGCTGCTCCACAGCCAAAAGTCTTAAATCTGACATCAACAATAATGTTGTTTTCAACCTTAATATACATCTTCATTATATCTCCACAGCGTGAGTTTCCGACTTCACCAATTCCGTTTGCGTCAGGAAGTTCACCGACATTTCTTGGGTTTGCAAAGTGGTCCATAACCTTTTCACTGTATGCCATTTATATTCAACCTTTCTATATATAAATCTTAAATAATAAATTATGAATTTTTGATTATCTTTTCCCATAATGGTGACATAGAACGAAGCCTTGTTACTATTGGTGGGATAACCTCTAAGAGATAATCTATATCTTCTTCAGTATTTTCATCGCTGAAGCTAAGTCTTAATGAACCATGAGCGACTTCATGAGGAAGTCCGATTGCTAAAAGAACATGGCTTGGGTCAAGAGAGCCTGATGTGCAGGCTGAACCAGATGAGGCTGAAATGCCCTTTAGGTCAAGAGAGAGGAGGAGAGATTCGCCCTCAAGCCCATGGAAACACATATTGACATTTCCAGGAAGTCTGTGAACTCTGTCACCATTTATTCTTGAACGGTCGATTTTCAAAAGTCCGTCAATAAGTCTGTCACGCATTTTCTCAAGTCTTGCATTTCTTTCTGCCATAATTTCGCAAGAATGTTTAAGAGCAACACTCATACCAACTACGCCAGCAATATTTTCAGTACCAGCACGACGGCCACTTTCCTGAGCACCACCATCAATAAGGTTAGGAAGCCTTAAACCTTTACGCATAAAGATTGCACCAACGCCCTTAGGACCATGGAACTTATGTGCTGACATAGAGAGCAAATCGCAGCCGATTTCCCTAACATCAACAGGAATAGCACCAACAGCTTGAACAGCGTCTGTATGGAAAATAACCTTGTGCTTTTTGCATATTTCACCAATTTCTTTTACAGGCTGAATAGTGCCGATTTCGTTATTAGCAAACATAATCGTTACAAGAGCAGTATCTTCACGAATGGCATTTTCAAGTTCTTCTGGACGAACAATGCCATTTTCGTGAACATCAAGGTAAGTTACTTCAAAACCCTCTTTTTTAAGAGAATCGAGAGTATGGAGAACAGCGTGATGCTCAAATTTAGAAGTTATGATATGTTTTTTACCTTTTTTAGCTCCGAGATGAGCAGCACCTTTGATAGCCCAGTTATCAGCTTCACTTCCACCTGAAAGGAAGAAGATTTCTTTAGGGTCGGCATTAAGGCACTCTGCAACAGTATTACGAGCATTCTCGACAGCCTGACGAGATTTTACACCGAGTGAATAGAGGCTTGATGGATTGCCATAGTAATCTGTAAGATAAGGCATCATAGCATCAAGAGCCTCTTTAGAAAGATGAGTTGTTGCGGCGTTGTCCGCATATATTTTCTTCATATAGGTTTCACCTCAAAAATATATATAATAAATCAATGACTTTTAATATCCTTTGCCATTGTATGGAAAATTATACACCTATTCAATAGGAAATGCAATAGTTATTTTGATAATTTCTATCGTTTTAGTAGGAAATATTTAGTGTAGCCTAACTATCTTAATTTAATTGAAAAATAGTATATTTAGCTAATATGATTTATTAGTTATCAGTTAATAATTTAAGGCTCAAGCGAAACTTTTAATTTAGGACTATTTCTTGAACTTAGCCGCCTCTGCAACAGCCAATTCGTCACAGCGTTCATTTTCTGGGTGTCCTGCGTGACCTTTAACCCAAACAAATTTAACTTTGTGTTTATCAAGAAGATTTAGCAATTCTTCCCAAAGGTCAGAATTTAAAGCTTTTTTCTTATCGCTTTTTATCCAGTTATGAGCCTTCCAAGACCTTGCCCAACCTTTGGTTACAGCATCACATACATACTTTGAATCGCTTGTAACAGTTACTTCACAAGGCTCTTTAAGAGCCTTGAGTGCCTCAATAACACCACGAAGCTCCATACGATTATTTGTGGTTTCAGCCTCACCGCCAGAAATCTCTTTAATATGTTCATTATATCTAAGAATTGCACCAAAACCACCTGGTCCAGGGTTTTGGTGCAGGGTTTCCACTGCAAGCACCATCTGTAAAGATTTCTATTTTCTTCAAATAAATCAATCCTTTCGAGATATATTATATATAATAAAGCTATAATTAGCAAGCTATCCGTTGAATAAAGTATCTTTTAATAGTTATAAGTAGCTTTTAGTTAATTCTATAAACTTGACAGAATTGCATTTGCGGAGTAGAATTAAGTTACTGATTTTGTTCGGAAAAATAAATATAAAGATGGAGGTTATTTTTAGTGACATCAGAATATAATAAGCAGAAACAATCCCTCGGCGATTTTCAAGGAGGTAGTACTCAAAGAAAGGGTAGAGGGATTGGTCGAGGTATGCCCCAAAGACAGGGTTCACTTTCTCCTTATGAGAGAAGACAGCAGAGCAAGGCGGCTATGATAGAGGGTTCGTCTGCAAAGCTTTTCGGAAGAATTAGCCCTAATAATCAAGATAGACAGTCAGCTCAGACTCAAAAGGGTCGTTTTCAGTCGGCTGACCAAAAGCAAAAGGCTTTTAAAAAGAGAAACCCACAGGGAAAGGCACAAAAAAGAGGTTATTCACCGCTCCCAAGCGTTAAGATTACATTCCTTGGCGGACTTAACGAAATCGGCAAAAATATCACACTTTTCGAGTGTGATGGAGATATGTTCCTGCTTGATTGTGGTATGGCATTCCCTGATGGTGAAATGCTTGGTGTAGATTTAGTTTTACCTGATTTTACCTATATAGAGAGAAACAAAGATAAAATCAAGGGTATAGTTCTTACACATGGACACGAAGACCATATCGGAGCTTTGCCTTACTTATTAAGAAAGCTTAATATTCCAATGTATGGCACAAGTCTTACACTTGGACTTGTTGGCAGTAAGCTCAAGGAGCATAATCTTCAGTCAAAGGCAAAGATGAATGTAATAAAGCCTGGTCAGAGAATAAAGCTTGGTTGTATGACAATAGAATTTATTCATGTAAACCATTCCATTCCTGATGCGGTAGGTCTTGCTATTCATACCCCTGGTGGAACAATTATCCATACAGGCGACTTCAAAATCGACTGTACACCTATAACAGGTGATATGATAGACCTTGCAAGATTCGGAGAGCTTGGCAATGAGGGTGTGCTTGCACTTATGGCGGATTCTACCAATGCAGAGCGTCCCGGATACACTGTAACAGAGCAAAAGGTTGTAAATTCCTTTGAAATGTTCTTTAGAGAGGCCGAAAAGGAAAGAATTATAATTGCAACCTTTGCATCAAATATTGGTCGTGTTGAGCAAATTATTAAGTGTGCCGCCAGACATGGCAGAAAAGTTGCTTTCTCAGGCAGAAGTATGATTAACTATATGACTATTGCCACAGAGCTGGGCTATGTTGATATTCCTGATGGTGTTGTCATTGATATTGATATGCTCAATAAATACCCAAAGGAGCAGATAGTTCTTATTACTACTGGAAGTCAGGGCGAGCCTATGTCTGCACTTTCAAGAATGGCGTATTCAGACCACAGAAAGGTTGCAGTAGGTCCAGGTGACTTTATAATCATTTCAGCTAATCCTATTCCTGGTAATGAAAAAACTGTTGGAGCAGTCGTTAATGAACTTATTAAACATGGCTGTCATGTTGTTTATGAATCTATGTATGAAGTTCATGTTTCAGGACACGCTTGCCAAGAGGAACTTAAAATTATTCAGGGACTTACAAAGCCTAAATATTTTATTCCAGTTCATGGTGAGCAAAAGCACTTGCAAAAACACGCAGAATTGGCTTATCAGATGGGTATTCCAAAGGAAAATGTCTTTATCGGAAATATCGGAAATGTAATCGAACTTAACAGAGATTATATGAAACAACTTCCTGATGTTCCCGCTGGTCAGGTACTTGTTGATGGACTTGGCGTCGGTGATGTAGGAAGTATCGTTCTTCGTGATAGAAAACATCTCGGACAGGACGGCTTAATTGTAGTTGTAGTAACAATAGATTCTGAGGACGGTCATGTTGTTTCTGGTCCTGATATAGTTTCAAGAGGCTTTGTATATGTAAGAGAAGCTGAACCACTTATGGATAACATCAAGGCAAGAGTTGAGGATATTCTTGATGATTGCTATAATGAAAATATCCGTGAATGGGGTGTTATGAAAACAAAGATAAAAGACGAGCTTTCCAAGCTTTTATATGATAAAACCAGAAGAAGTCCGATGATTCTTCCTGTAATTATGGAGAAAGAAGAGCGGTACTATATCATAAATAAAAGAAACGAAGTTGAAAAACTGGCATATTCTGATATTTTCTATATGAAAAAAGAAGGAAAATATGTGATTTTTGTGCACAGGCGTGGGGAAGTAAAGATCAGAGCAAGTCTGTCAACAATAGAAAAAGAACTGAATTCAAAAGAATTTATTATATCTGACAGAGGATATCTTGCAAACATCCAACATGTGATGAAGATGAAAGGAAGGGATCTTTATATGCGGGACGGTAATATTATTACAGTTGGCAGAGAAAGATTCAAAGGTGTCAGAGAAGCAATTCTGAATTACTGGGGGGTATGAAGAATGCTGAAAGTTTTATTGTATGGACTGGCAACGTTTATGGAGACAGGGATAGGTGTCTGGATATTTAGCCAGACGTTTTCTGAACGAAGAATATTAGAAAAAAAATATTATGTTCTAGAATGGCTGTTGTATTCTTTGATTTTTTTTGGAATTTATAATTTTTCTGTTTCATTATGGCAGATTGATAAAAAAATAGAAAAATATGTCATAAAAGTTATTTGTATATACATAATTGGATTAATTGCAGGAATTATATATGATATTTTTTTTGTAAAGAAAAAGGAGATGGTCTTAAGAAGAATATTATATATCGGCATGATATTTTGGTTAACTGCTCAGTATTGGGCTGGATATCAATCGTTGTTAATGATTATTCTTGGGAGTGGAATAATTGTATTATATGTTTTTTGCTACTTTGATTGCACATTTAAACAGGCATATGTTTGGAATTTTTTCTATGCAGTTAATATAGGATTGATAAAAGAGGCTTATGTTGTATATGCAGGGGTGTTTAACCATAAACAGTGGGATGATTTTTATTCATATCCGAGAGGACATACATATCAGGAAGTTATATTTTGGATTTTAGGCTGTTTATTCATATTTTGGATAATTAAATTTATTTTGTCAGTAAACAGTATAAAAGGAATATTGCGTACACGTCTGAAGGAACTTTTTATTATTGGATTGTTAGAGTATGTTTTATTAATAGTTAGCATCATATACAAATTTGGTACGATTAAAAAGGAAAATTTTGTAATGACCGCATGTTTATTAGCAGTTAGTAATATAGCATTGATTGGTGTATATGTTAAGTTTCAAAAAAAGACCCTAGAAATGAGAAATCAGATTTTAGATATGAGATGCAAATTAATGGAAGAAGAATATGAAGAATTGAGAATGTCATATGACCGGTATCGGTGTTTGGTGCACGATGAAAAACATTTGCTTTTATATATAAAAGAATGCCTGGAAAATGGAGAACTGGATTCATGTATTACTTTTTTGAATCATTACAAGAGAGAAAGCATTAGATATAGTGGAGTAGCGTGGACAGGAATTCCAGAAATAAATTTTATGTTGAATATAAAAGTGCGAAAAATGGAAGAAAAGAATATTTTTTTTAAAGTAGATTCAAAAATAGAAAAAATTCCGATGAAAGACATAGATTTTGTTGTACTCCTAGGAAATCTTTTGGATAATGCAATAGAAGCTGCTGAAAAGTGTGAAGAGGGAAAAGGTAAAATTACGTGTATTTTTCGAAATATTAATGATATGTTTATTTTTAAAGTAAAGAATACAAGCATATATAAACCTTATGAAAAAAACACTAAATTTTATACAAGTAAAAAAGAGAAAGATGAGCACGGATGGGGGATTGAAAGTGTCAAACAAATTGTAAGAAAGTATAATGGTGAAATAGATTTTAAATATGATAAAGATTTTTTTGAAGTAGAAATAATAATTAGCGATAATACATAATGGGAGAGTGACGGTTATGAACGAAATGAATGATAAAATAATAGGAAATGTGGAAAAAGAATTAGATGAAATAGAGATAATAGATACGGAAAGTATAGAAGAGAAATTGTCTTTTATTGTATATGGAACTATAGTGTGTTGCTGAAATTGGATTATTTATGCAGAAAAAATCGAACTATGTTTCTTAAAATATTAATCTTAGATGTACATCGGCAGAAAAATTTTGGAAATCTAAAAGGAAGTACGCCAAAAGAACAATATGATTATTATGAAAAAAAATATCTTAACAATGCAACATATGTAAAATCTTTACTGCAGGAATATCCCGAGTTAAAACGTCTGCTTGAATTGAAAAATAACTCTATCCAGAGAGCAGAATGTGAAATCAGGAAATCTCTTTATGCAGAAAAAGAACAGATACAAAAAATATTCTGTGATGGAAGAAAGTTTTCCGGGACTGTGGGAATTTACATGTCGAAAGGCGATATACACAGAGGAGGACGAAGTGTGGCGAAGGTAGAATTGGATAATGGAACAATTCTGTACTATAAGCCACATAGTCTTGATAAGAATATAAAATATCAGGAACTTTATAACTATTTATGCAGAAAAACAGGAATTTCCTGCAGGACGGTACAATATTTATCTCATGATTCCTATGGATGGGAAGAAAAAATTGAGAATATTCCCTGTAAAAACGAAAGTGAGGTGGAGCATTATTATTTCAGAATGGGCATACATCTGTTTTTGGGATATGCCCTCGGAGCAACAGATCTTCATGGTGAAAATATTATTGCACATGGAGAATATCCTGTGATTATCGATATGGAGACATATCCGGGATATTTAAAACAACAATCAGAGAAAGACGGAAGTAGTGTAGAAGAAAAAATAAACAAAAGTACAGAGATAAAATTGGCAAATTCGGTTATACATACAGGAATGCTTCCTGTTCTCACATGGGGCAGAGGAAACAGAGGAGTTCTTATAAGTGCAATGGGAACAGAGGAAAAGATAAAAACACCGTTTAAACTTCCTGTGGTAAAGGATGATAAAACATCTGATATCCACATAGAATATGAACCTGTGGAAATGCAGATAAAGGAATGCATTGTAAGACTAAATGATCAGGTTATCAATGCGGCAGATTATACGGAATGCATTATCAGAGGATTTTGCAGAGCGTACATGGTGGCAATGGCAGATAAGAAAGTGGAGGTGATGTTGTCCGGCTTTTTTGACGGACGTTCCAGAGTTGTACTGCGGCATACCCAACAGTATGCAATGTATCTTATGGCTTCGTTTCATCCGGATTATATGAAGTCAAGAGAATGCAGGAAAGCTCTTTTGAATGTGATTCACAAAGAGGGGGAATCTTCTTTTATGAAAGAGATTCATGATTATGAAATTGACAGCCTTCTGGAAATGGATATACCCTGCTTTGAGATTGATGCGAACAGCAGATCTGTTTATGATGGAAATGGCGGAGAACATAAAGAATATCTGCCCTGTACTCCTTATGAGTCATGGCGAATGCATATGAAGCAGATGAGTTACTCTGATATGGAATGTCAGTGTGATTATATCAGGCTGTCCATGGAAATGCTGAAGGCATCTGATGGAAAGAAAAAGATGTTTCCGACCAGGATAAAGGGATATGACACAGATAAAGAGCGCAAAATATACAGTCAGATCAGAAAGATAGTTCATCGAATCTGCAGCAGAGCAATTATCCGGGAACAGAGCGCCGGCTGGGCGGGTCTGCAATTCTGGGATAATGGTCACTGGAATCTCAGATCAGGTGGAATCTATTTATATGATGGAATATCCGGGATAGTCTTGTTTCTTGCAAAATATCTTCATGATTTTGAAGAAAAGAATGCAAGTGCAGAAGAAATTTATCATCTTGCTGTTTTGAGATTGAAAGCTTATACAGATGAAATACACAAAAAACAGATTTATGATAAAAATCTTCTGACAGGTATTGTAAATGGAGAAAGCTCGGTGGTATATACCTATCTTTATCTGTTTAAACTTACAGGAAAAAGAGTGTGGATGATTTATGCGGAAAAGCATTTCAGCATTATTGAGAGGGTATGGAAAGAAGATTCACAACTGGATTATCTGAGCGGAAATGCCGGAGCTATTGTAGTGGCAGTGATGTTATATAAAGAAACCGGAAATCTGAAATATTATGAAATAGCGGCAGATATGGAAAAAGATTTGTGGAAGAAAGGACAGGAAACCGGAAATGGATACGGATGGAGATTAAAAGGAACAGACGGACCGCTGGCTGGAATGTCTCATGGCAACAGTGGATTTCTGATGGCTTATGCAGCGTTGTATGAATGTAATCATAAAGCGGAATATGCTGATAAAATACAGCTTTTGCTGAGATATGAGGATTCTCTGTACTCAGAGAAAGCCGGAAACTGGAAGGATTTACGAGAGAGTTCAGGGGAAAGCTTCATGAATGCATGGTGCCATGGGGCGCCGGGAATCCTGCTTTCACGAATGAAACTGGAAGAGCTGTTTCCTGAGGATATGCAGATTAAAAAAGACAGGTTAAATGCTGCAGACTCTTTGTTTTATGGAGAACAGGATGAAAAAATTTGTCTGTGTCATGGGATGTCCGGGAATTTACTTATTATGAAGAAGTACCTTCGAAAATATGGTAATAAAAAAATGAAGGAGCAATATGAGGCGTTATGTGACTGCCTTTTATTTCAACTGGATCACCCGGCAAAAATATCTGGGACAGAATATCTGAATCTGGCTTTTATGAATGGCATTTCCGGTACGGGAATGGCATTAATGGAAATTTTATGAAAACTAAGGGAACACCTGCAGACTGTAAATTTATGGTCAGCAGGTGTTTCTTTTATTTGTTTTCGGAAATATATCTGAGAATTAGTTTCTTCTTCATCCGATTGACGTACTGGCGGGACAGCTTCAGTTTCCGGGCAATCTGGGCATCGCTTTTATCCTGATAAAAGTACATGGACAGAATTTTTCTCTGGACACTGTCCGAAGGGTAAGAGTTGATATATGCGGTTACATCATAATAGGTGTCATCAAAACTGTCGGGAGCCTGTAATGAAACAGAACAAGAATCAAAATCATCTTTTTCAGGTTCGGAAAGACAACTGCGGCAAAGGGAACGATATCTGTTTTCGACAGAGGTCTGCATGTATCTGATACATTCACCTTCTGAGGATGAAGAACTTAAATATGGCAATGTCTTTAACAGAGTAAGATACAATTCCTGTGTGGAATCTTCACGTTCCATGCAGTGAATCCGGGATGCATATCCTTTCACAAGCGGTTCCATACGTTTGAGAATTTCACTGTCTGAATCTGGGATACCATTTTGATAATTTTGGATAAGTTCTGTCAGTGTTTTCATAGGTATCTACCTCCTTTTTAGGGGAAGTAGTAAGAAAACTGCTGATCAGAAACTAAAAAAGAAAAAAATTGTGAGTTTACAAATGGAAGAGAAAAAACTCTTTATTAAGTGAGTTTGCAAATTCAAATTAATGATAAGAGGAGAAAAAATATATGGTAAAAAGAGATTGGTAGAATAATTGTAGAGAATAAAACTGTGCCTTAAATTGGAACGGTAATAATAAGACCAGAAAAGACTTTTAGTGGATGGAATATAGAAAAAAATGCGTAATAAAAGAAGATTAAGAGGAGGGTGGTGAACTATGGAAACAACGGTTATGAATGTGGCAGTTTCACATGGAATCTGGGCAGTGCTGGCGGTATTTCTTTTGGTTTATATTGTGAAATCAAATGAAAAACGAGATGAGAAACAGGAAGAGCGGGAAAAAAATTATCAGTCTGTAATAGAGAAACTGACAGAGAAATTAGAGATTTTACATCAGGTACAAAGTGATTTATCAGAAATCAAAGAGAATCTTTTTGGTAAGCATAAGCAGGAGTAAAAATTCAGGTATAAAATTGTCAAGGGAAAATTTATTCTTTGAGGTTTGCAACGCTGAAATTAAGAACTCTTTATCAAGTAGAATTTGCAAATTCGAAAAAATATAAATTTCAGGAGGAAATGAATATGGTAGGTACAATGTCAGAAAAGAAATTTATATGTTTGTGGATATACAATGGGAAATAATGTGAAATCAGATATTGTTGTATTATCAAAAAAAGGTAAAGCAAAAAATAGATATCGTCTTTCTGAGCCTCAGTATGGAATTACATATTTTGGAAAATCAGTAAAATGATATGAGTTCATTTTAATGAATAAATGGCATGAGGATGAAGGCGGCATTGAAAGTGAAAAAATCTTTTTGATAAAATAGGAAAAAAATAAGAAAAAGAAATAGAAGCTCTCTCTACAAAATGAATGTTACAGTAGGGAGAGCTTTTGTCATTCAGGTAAGAAAATAGATTATAACATTCATGCCCATTAGAATACGTGTTATTCTATAATTACAGATGTTTATATAAATGGTGATATACTATGATAATAAATATCATTGAATGGAGGAAAAAGAGATGAAAGAATACAAGGTTATAACAGCACTTTTTTTGTCAGCAGTAATGCTGGGTACAGCTCCATTAACCGTATGGGGAGCGGAGAGTTTTTCGACAGGGGAATCTTTCAGTGATGGAACAGAAAATATTCCTGACATAGTAACAGATTCGGCTCTGTCTGGTGAATCTTCTGAAAGAGACTATGAGTTAAGCATAGAAACAGGTACGGATGTAGAGCTTACAGAAAGTGATTTTTATGATCCGGAATTTCGTGTAGAGAAATATGTGAAAGTCAGAAATTCAGGAAAAAAAGAAACAAGAGTCCGGGTAGATGCTTCTGGTCTTAAGAATTTTGAGGTAGATGATCAGATGGCAAAGTGGTCAGAGGATTATGAGGAACAGGATTCCAAAAGACTGCTGAAGCCGGGAGAAACTCTGGACTTTTTTGTACTGCCAAAGCAGGAATACGGAACATATGATGAAACGTTTGATTTCCTTGCAGATGACGGAAGCAGATATCCGGTTCATATCACAATGAACAGAGAGAAGAACCCAACGGAAAAGAAGAGTCTGGAAATTACCGAAAAATCTTCCGAGAGTTTCCCGATAATGCACTGGGGATATAAGACACTTCCGGAAACTAGAATTTATGTTCTGAAAAATTTCACGGACATGGATATGGAACTGTCTTTCGATTACAGCAAAGACTGTAGTGTATCATTATCCGGAAATACCAGTCTGGCACCTGGAGAGAGTACAGAACTGAGCCTTTGTCCGCAGATGGGACTGCCAGTTGGAGAACATGATCTTGGAGTGACAGTGACTGCGAAAACAGCGACAGGAGAGACTATAACAAAGAAGATTTGGGATTCTTTCAGAGTAGATTCAAGGACATTTCAGGGACTGGTGGATACCATTGAACCTGTGACCGGAATTACCAATGGCGTAGAAAAAACTGCTGATGCTTTACATTTGCCATCGGTTCTTAAAGTCTATGGTGCTGAAGTGGATGGAGAAAAAACGACATTTTCTGCCGATGTAAAATGGGATGTGGAGAATTGTGCATATAACCCGAAAAATACGGCGTCTCAAAGTTTCACAGTTAACGGACAATTGGAACTGCGTGAAGGTGAAAACAATGAAGAGCTGGATACGTCTGTAAAGATAAAGGTACAGGTGAATGCGTACAAGGGGTTGAACAGACCGGTGATTGATCCGACATGGACCAGAGTGATCACAAATTATGCAGAACTTTCTTTAAGAGATACTTCTAATGAAGCAGACGGATATTTTTTTGTAGCAGCAGAATCTCAAAAGGATCTGGAAAAAGGAAATTATATCGCACAGGTGAAGGTCGCAAAATCTGAACTGAATCATTATCCTAAACTGAAATATATTCCTGAAGGGACGCATTATCTCTATTGCAGGGCATATAAAGAGGAAAGTGGTCATACGGAGAAATATGGTGAATGGTCTGAAGGATTTCTGTTAAAGGTAAATATAAAGACACCAAATGCACCTGTGGTTCAGAAACTGCAGGTGAAGAAAAATGACGTTAAAATTATCCTTGGCAGTAATACAGAAGAACTGGATGGTTATGATGTTGTTGCTGCCAGAAGTAAAGACGGGGATGAGCCATCAGATTATATAAAGGTACAATGCAGATATTCAGGAAACAGCAAGGAACTCATTCTAAAAGGAGTACCGAAAGGAAACTGGTATATTGGTGTACATGGCTATAAATATCTGGATGGATCAAATAAAAAAGTACTGAGTAAGTGGGCGGAAGTTCAAAAAGTAACGGTAAAGACAAGCCTTGTAACAGGAAAACCAGCTGTTAAATCGGCAAAGGTTTCCAGACAGGGAACAAAAAGAAAAGTAACGGTGAAGTTTACTGTACCAAAAGCCTGTGACGGAACGGACTGGGTACTGGCAAAGAAAGTATCTCAATCTGAAGATGGAAGTTATACATATGTCAGCGGTTATGCTTATACTAAGAAAAATCAGACGAAAACTACAGTCATTTTTAAAAATGTAAAACCTGGAGTTTATTATCTTACAGGACGTGCTTATGTAAAAGGATATGCAAAAAATTATACGAAATGGTCAGAGGTAAAGAAAGTAGTTGTGAAGTAGAAAAGTGATTTAGACCAGAAATTTAATTTTTTTCTGCATATATATCAAAAAGAATGTTCTTATAGTAGTATTATTAAAAATCCCCCTTAGACAGAGTAAAGGAAACTGTTTAAGGGGGATTTTTATAATGAGGTATCTTATTGGTATCTAATGAATGACTTATGAGAGAGGACTTAAATCATGAAAAATATTAGATTATGCTGGATTGCGGCTTCTCTGTTTTGTCATTTTTTCATGGTGTTTTTTCTACTTTTTTGCTTTTGCCAAAATTTTTTTATTTCTCCTAAAGTCCGAATACGTTTTCCAAAATCAATCCGATATCTTTTAACAGTTCATCATAGTAGTCAAACAAGTAGTAGTTTTGCTGAACCAGACTGCATTCTGCTTTTGACAAGGATTCAAGAATTGTTCCAACGCTGTATTTATGCTCAAGCTTGTTTTCCAGTATTCTTGCGATTGTCAGGGCTACAAAACAGGTCAGAAAGTGTGCTTCGATATGTTCCTTAGTCCAGACATATACGGGTCTGGCTTCCAGTTCGCTTTTGGTTACTTTGAAGGATTCTTCAATCCGCCATAATCCTCGATACATATCAATAATCTCATCATCTGACGCTTCCATTTCGTTGGTCAGGAGCATGTAATAACCGTCCAATGCCTTCTCTTCCCGAATATTCTCCTCATCAAGGTTCAGAATGGAGGAGGAAGTGAGGATTTCCCCGGTTTCTTTGTCATAATCTATTTTTTTTACATATTTGGCAGCTCCATAAGAAGTGGCTCTTGTGTAATTTCCGGGATTTTCGTTTATATTCCGTGCCGAGCCATTCATACTCATCTTCTTTGAGGACATAGTTTTTGAGGCTTTTTTCAGCTCCCCGGATGGACATACTGAAAACATATCCATCATGAGTGGGAGTATTGATCGTATACCAGATGTTATCACCTGTTGTCATCTCCTTATCAGCAACAGTGATTACCCGGCCAAGGTCAAACTGCTTTTTTATGCGCCCTAAGTTTGGTCGGTAGGTTAGGCAGTCGTTGGTATTTCCAGGGAATAATTCATAAGTAATGGGAATTCCTTTGTTATCGATGAAAAGTCCCATTTGTACGATAGGATTAGGCCGGTATTCTTTACAGACCCCTTTGCGAAGAAAATCATTTGGTTCATCTGTTTCGAAATAGTAGTTAGTAACATCGTAATAAATCAGGCTGGTATCCCTGCCATAATTCTTTTTGATGCGGTCATTCATCCATACCTGTAAGTTTTCTCTGTGCTTGTCTAAAAAAGAAAGACAGCGGTAAATATCATCCAGTGAGTAATCTGTGTTTTCAAAAAAACGTTCCCGGTTGTCATAGGAAGATTTCTTTGAGACCGGAAAGAGGAGTCTGGAATAAACAAGCATTTTCATAATCGTATTGGAATCATACTGTTCTTTAGAATGACGTTGCCGGTTGGTCAGAAATGTATGGATGCCAAGCTCATGATAGATTTGACACAATGCAGTATAGCCAAGGTTTTTTCGCAGGTTATCACCGACACAAAGTCTATCTGAATTGTAAAAAGTAAAGTTGATTGGAGCCTGCTTTTTCTGTTTTTCTTCATTGAGCTGCGCCACACGTTTTGTAAAATAGGCGATCGGGTCATCATACTGTTTTTCTAGTTCATCAAGCCAGCCAATAGACGCCACTGTTTTCTGGCGGGAACATTTTTTAACTTTGTCATAATAATTATCAACGATGGAAAGACGAATTCGTCCATGAGTGTTTGGCGTTTTTTTGCGCACTTGGGGCACTCCCACACCAGCTTGCCGTCGTCCTCCACGATCTTGATCTCGCCGTCATAGCCGCACACCTGGCAGTAGTCGCTCTTGGTGTTCAGCTCTGCGTACATGATGTTATCATAGATGAACTGCATCACTTTGATGACAGCTTCCAGGTTATCCTGCATATTGGGCACTTCCACATAGCTGATGGCGCCGCCCGGAGACAGGCGCTGGAACTCGCTTTCAAACTTCAGCTTGGTGAACGCATCGATCTGCTCGGTCACATGCACATGGTAGCTGTTGGTGATATAGTTGCGGTCCGTAATGCCCGGCACAATGCCAAACCGCTTTTGCAGGCACTTGGCAAACTTGTAGGTGGTGGATTCCAGCGGGGTGCCGTACAGCGAGTAATCAATATTTTCAGCGTTTTTCCACTCGTTGCACTTATCGTTCATGTGCTGCATCACACTCAGGGCAAAGGGCTTTGCGGCGGGATCGGTATGGCTCTTGCCGGTCATATATTTGCAGCATTCATACAGGCCCGCATAGCCCAGGCTGATGGTGGAGTAGCCGCCGTACAGCAGCTTATCAATGGGCTCGCCCTTTTTCAGGCGGGCCAGAGCGCCGTACTGCCACAGAATGGGTGCCGCATCGGACAGGGTACCCTTAAGGCGGTTATGGCGGTACTGCAAGGCGCGGTGGCACAGTTCCAGGCGCTCATCAAAAATTTTCCAGAATTTATCCGGCTCACCGCCGGAGGACAGGGCCACATCCGGCAGGTTGATGGTAACAACACCCTGATTGAAGCGGCCATAGTACTTCGGCTTGCCCGGCACATAGTTCTTGGCGTTGGCCACGTTGTTCCAGCCAGTGCCGGAACGGTCGGGGGTCAAAAAGCTGCGGCAGCCCATGCAGGTAAATACATCGCCGTTGCCCTCGGTCTCACCCTTAGACAGCTTGTATTCCTTCATCTTTTTTTCGCTGATATAGTCCGGCACCATGCGCTTTGCGGTACATTTGGCGGCCAGCTTGGTCAGGTAGAAATAGGGGGTGCCTTCGCGGATATTATCATCTTCCAGCACATAGATCAGCTTGGGGAATGCGGGGGTGATCCAAACGCCCTTTTCATTCTTAACACCCTGGTAGCGCTGGCGGAGCATTTCTTCCACGATAATGGCAAGGTCAGATTTCAGGCGCTGGTTTTCGCCCGCTTCGTTCAGGTACATGAATACCGTGATGAACGGTGCCTGGCCGTTGGTGGTCATCAGGGTAACGACCTGGTACTGGATGGTCTGCACACCGCGCTTGATTTCCTCGCGCAGACGGGCTTCAACGATCTGGGAGAGCTTTTCTTCACCGGGATCAATGCCCAGTTCCTTCATCTCCGCTTCGGTATCGCGGCGGATCTTTTTGCGGCTGATATCCACAAACGGTGCCAGGTGGGTCAGGCTGATGCTCTGGCCGCCGTACTGGTTGGATGCCACCTGCGCAATGATCTGGGTGGCAATGTTGCAGGCCGTGGAGAAAGAATGCGGTTTTTCGATGAGGGTACCAGAAATAACCGTGCCGTTCTGCAGCATGTCGTCCAGGTTGACCAGGTCGCAGTTGTGCATATGTTGGGCGTAATAGTCAGCATCATGGAAATGAATGATGCCATCCTCATGTGCCTTTACAATCTCGGCAGGCAACAGCATACGCATGGTCAGGTCCTTGCTGACCTCGCCGGCCATATAATCGCGCTGAACGCTGTTGACGGTCGGGTTTTTATTGGCGTTTTCCTGCTTGACTTCCTCATTGTTGCACTCGATGAGGGACAGAATGCGGTCGTCGGTGGTGTTATGGGTACGGCGCAGGCTCTGCACATAGCGGTAGGTGATATATTTGCGGGCCACCTCATACGCTTTGGTCTGCATGATGGCGTCTTCCACCAGATCCTGGATCTCCTCCACGTTCATGGCGTGGTTGCGGCTCTGGCATTCCTGCGCCACATCATCGGCAATGGCCGTGATCTGTTCCTTGGTCAAGCGCTGGTTGGAGGCAACAACGTTGTTGGCTTTGGTCACCGCTGCAATAATTTTGGATATATCGAAAACGGCCTCGCTGCCGTTGCGCTTGATGATCTTCATGAACTGTTATCTCCTTACCTCAATAAAAGCTGCCGGGTTGATACCCCACGCCAAAACCGCTCCATGATTTTGGCGAGCGTATTTATCTTACCGCATCGACCCGGCAAAGTCAAGCCAATACACCACAATATATTGTATATAATTTGATAATAGCACCCATATATGCCATATAGCGCGATGGGACGTTCAAAAAGATTGCAAAACAAAACGCCGAAAAAAGCGCTGGCTTTTTGGGTAAAATAGGCACTTTTTTCAAAGCTGCGATGATATGTGATTTTATTGTTCCCTGGCCGCTTGCTTTTGCCCGGCACGGCTGGTATACTGGTGCAAGGCATCTGCCTATTGTGATGATTTGCCGCAGCACTATACAAGATATAGTGTTGCATGTTATAAGGAGGCTCCCCGCGTGAACTACGCAACCATAAAATACTGTGATATTGCCAACGGCACGGGCGTGCGTACCAGTCTGTTTGTTTCCGGCTGCCGCCGCCACTGCCCGGAATGTTTTAACGCCGTTGCCTGGGATTTTGGTTATGGCCTGCCCTTTGATAAAGCCGTGCGCAATGAAATTTTGGGCAGCCTTGCCCCGGATTATATTGATGGGCTTTCCCTTTTGGGCGGCGAACCCTTTGAGCCGGAAAACCAGCGTGCGCTGGTGCCGTTCCTGCACGAAGTACGGGTGTTGTACCCCCACAAAACCATCTGGTGCTACACCGGCAATGTATACGAAACCGAACTTTTGCAGCCCAGCCACGCCCGCTGCGAAGTGACGGACGAGATGCTGAGCCTGATTGATGTGCTGGTGGACGGCGAATTCATCTCCGCGCAGCACGATATTTCGCTGCGGTTCCGCGGCTCCGGCAACCAGCGCATCATTGATTTGAACGCCACCCGCGCCGCCGGGCACACCGTACTGTGGCAGGATGACCCGCTGTTTGCTGACCACAAGATGTAAGGCGACGAGTTCGCGTTTTTGGATTTTGTGTAACTTTTAACAAATTTGACTTGTATTTCTGCCCCGCAGGGTGTTATACTGACACTAATTTAAGGTTGTGCCAATTGTTACAGGCACAACCGCCCCAAACAGCTGCCGGGCCAGTTGCCCGCGCACGAAAGGAGAAATTACTATGGCAAAATTTCATCTGATTCCCATTGTGCTGGGCGCAGCCATCGGTGTTGGCGTTTATGTTGTCAGCAAGTATCTGGCTCAGGACGAAGAGAGCGAACAGATTGTGGATGACTCCGCATTTGACGATAGCGAAGCTTCCGAAAGCACCGAAGATGCGGACGAAACCGAAGAAAACGCCGACGAGGAACAGCCCGCACCGATTGAGGAACCTGCCCCCGCTGAGCAGGCCCCTGTAGCGGAGCCTGCTGCCCCGGTGGAAGAACCCGCGCAGGAAGATGACGGCGTTACCATTCCCATCCAGAGTGGTAACGATGTGCCGAATGTGAACCCGGTACAGGACAAAACCGAACCCGTTAAGCTGACGGAGGACGGCAAGGTGGACCCTACCACCATCGCCAAAGCCGAAGATTTCGGCGACTGGGAAGAAGAAACCGGCTGCAGAGGCTGAAGGCGAGACGATATAAATGACAACGCCGCAGGGAGTGTGTGATGCTCCCTGCGGCGTTTGTTTTTTGTTTTGGGGGTAAATTTGTATTTGGAGGGAGAGCCTTTGCGTGCACGGCAGGGTTCTTTCCACGTTTTGGGGGTAGCAGCGTGGCAAGGCCGCGGCGGGGTGAGGGCACCCCGCTCTACTGCGCACAAACAAGCTCACTGTTATTGATACGTCCGTCGGGGACGCCGTCCCCTACAAGCAATTTGTTGGTTCATCACAATTTTTCAACATGCAATGGGGCCAGGTTTCGGCGGGGTCGGGTGACCCCGCTCTACCGAATGTTTTATGTTCTATCACCCACTATAAAATGCTCCGTAGGGAACGGTCTTGACCGTTCCGGAACCATGCGGTAGATGCCACAATAGAATTTTATCGCAAGCCTTGGCTACAACATCCCACAAAGCATATCAAAGGGGACGATGCTTCCGCATCGCCCCCTACTTATTCTTTTACGGGTTATGGCCGCCGGCAGCTCTTACACCACCCATTGCAGCAAAATACCGCAGCAGGTGCCGCAGAACCAGAGCAGCCCTGTCATGAACAGGTTCTGTTTCCAGCTGGGGTTGACACGCCACAGCACAGCCAGGCCGATACCTGCGCCGGAGCACAGCCCCGCAAAAAAACTGCCAAAGGTAATAGCCCCGCCCATATACAGCTGAGCCAGCAGCACGCTGGCACCGCAGTTGGGTACAAGACCGATCAGCGCGGCCATCATGGGCTGGAAAATGCCCAGACTGCCCAGAAATGCCGCGGCGGAATCTGCCCCGACAAAGCCAAAGATCAGCCCAATGATAAAGCTGAACACCAAGATGAACACAAAAATTTCCAGCGTGTGACGCAGTGCCGCCAGGAAAATGCTGCTGTGTTCCTCGTGTTCTTCGTGGCAGTCCACCTCATCGGCATGGCCCTCATAGCCGCCATACAGCCCTTTGGGCAGGATGCGGCGCAGCGGAACATCCAACACCAAGCCGGCTGCAATGCCAAACACGATTTTGAGCACCAGCAGCAGGCCCAGCTTGTTCCACAGGGTAGGCTCCGCCGCCAGCAGGGGGATGGCTTCATCCGATGTTGCCAGGAACACGGCCAGCAGCGTGCCGGGGGTAATGACCCGGCTGGCATAAAAGTTGGCCGCTACCGCCGAAAACCCGCACTGTGGTACGCAACCCAGCAGTGCGCCGGGCACAAAGCCCCAGTGGCCGCCGCCAGCCAGCGCTTTTTCAATTCGCTCGCCATGGTTGCGTTCCAGCCATTCGATCAGCAGATATGCCAGATACAAAAACGGCAGCATTTTTACGCCGTCGATCAGTGCATCCAAAAAAGCATCAACAATAATTTCCATAATTCTCCTATCTGTTGCAAAGGTTGGGGTTGTAGGGCATAACATGGCCGCACGGTTCGGAGCAGCTGCCCGGAGCCATGCGGCCCTTTTTCATTTTTTACTGCCTTTGTTGGTTTCAAAGCCGCGCAGCAGCGCTACGGCTTCCCGCACACGGGCGGGGGAAATGCGGGTACGGAACCGCTCCATGCTGCGGGAAGAAAACGGCACATCATAGGTAAAGGAATCAAAGCCCAAAAAGTATTGCAGGTAGGGGCTTTCGCGCACGATCTCCACCGTTTCGCTGTCCGTTGTGCGGCACGCTGCACGAATCACCAGCACACCGAACGCCATGCGGGCCGGAATTGCCACCTTGCCGCCAGCAGCAAAATGGCCGCTGTACTCCTGTTCAATGGCATCCCAGTCAATGGCCTGGGCCAGGCGCACCCAGCGGTTCTCCTGTACCAGCTCGCCTTCATAGGGCGGCAGGTAGTCATCAATGCTCATCTGATGTTGAATTGTGCGGTACATGGTTGCACCATTCCTTTTTATGTCGTTCCCGTTTTTATTTTTCCCGCAAAAACGCTTGGGATATATCTGAAAAGCCGAAAACTCAATCCAGTTCTTTGTTTTCAGATATCCCTTAATATCTCTGGATCAGGGGGAATATCATGGCCAGAACCGCCCAAGCGACCTGATACAGGGCCAGTGCCGGAAGCGGCAGCCCGGCCAGGCCGCCGGCCAGCGCCATGATCATGGCAAGAATGCAGCTGATGAGCACCGAGGCCGACAGCACCATCGAAGAACGGTGTTCCCCCTCTGCCGCACCCGCAGCGGCTTCCAGGCCGCCGACAAAGCTGGCAAAGCTGCCCAGGTGCAGCATGCTGCCTTCGCTTTCCGGCAGCCAGGCCACAGCGGGCTCCAGCGCCTTGTGTTCCTTGCCGCTCAGCACCTTGACGGTACCAACCGGCAGGTTATAAGCAGTCTGCAGCAGCGCTTCATCGCAGTTAAAGTCATCGCAGTCCACAATGAGCGAAAGTCCGGCGCGGCGCAGGGAATCCAGCACGGCGGCGGTATCGGGATCACTCTGATAAGCCACCTGGAACATGCTGAACAGCTTGCCGGAAACCGCCAGGTAGATGACCCGGCGCTGGTTCACGGTATGGCGGCGTTCATATTCCATGCTGGGCAGCTGGATATCATAGGTATCCATCAGCCGGCGGGAGCCGATCATGACCCGCTCGCCGTTGATCCAGCCCACATAGCCCAGGCCGTCCAGCGTTTCCAGGTTTTCCACCTTGCACAGCAGCTTGCGGTTATCGCCCGTCATGCCAAGGAAGATATCTTTCAGCGGGGTATTCACATCGGCCAGCATGGAAGCGGAGTAGATGATGGCCAGCTCAATATCCTCTTTGCGCACCGGCTTGATGCCGCGCAGCGTAATGCACCCTTTGGGGAAAAGATCCTGCGCCGTGACCTGCAGCACGTTCACACGGCCCAGCAGTCGGATATCCTTCCAACCGGGGATGACCGCGCCGATCTGCGCGGCACTGCGCTGCATCAAACGCATGGGCATGGCGGAGATCAGCGTACCGGCCAGCGGCGCGCCCAGGCAGAGTACACCGGCCAGCGCAGTGAACGCCGTTCCGGCATCCTTGCGGTAAAGCAGGGTGAACAGGAATGCAGCCACGCCGCAGCCCAGCAGGATGCGGGCAAACTGCTGCTGGTTTTTATCCGATGTGCGGCGGGATTCGCTGCCCGCCAAAAAGCCTTTCATCAGGCGGGTGGGACGGCTGACCAGCACATTGGGGCGCGGTTCCGCCAGCCCGGCGGTCACGGTGCGCAGTACCCCGGCATCTTTCAGCCGATATGCCACAGCGTGGTCCATCCCGGCGCTGACAAGGGTAAAGTTATCCCGGATGGTGTGGGCGTCGATTGCCTTGCCTGCAGCGTTGCCGCACAGCAGCAGCGCTGCGGGGCCGGTCATCAGGCAGAGGGTTGCGGGGTTATACCATTCCGGCTTTGCCAAAAACATGATACATTGCAGGATGGAGGCCACCGCGGCCATGGCGGGCATGGTATCTGCGGTATTGCCCCGGCGCATGTTGATCAGCCCGGCCAGGCCGCCCAGCATCGTCTGCCAGCACAGGGCTGCGCTGGCAGCAAGCAAAATCAGCATGGTCACCAGCAGCGGTTTGGTGCTGGCTGTGGTATCCAGCGGGCCAAGATTGGCTCCGGTGGCCGCCATAGTGCCCAGAACGATCATCATCAAGGCTGCAGCGCCCACAGCGATTGCTGTGCCGGTGGTGATCATCACCCGCAGTTCCAAGTCATGGCGCACCACGGGGGCATCATCGGTGCTTTCGTATTCGTGGCGGTGCAGGACGGCGGCCTGTGCGGCAAAAGGCGCTTCGCCATCGGGGGTGGTTTCGTCCTTCGGCTTGCCTGCAAACCGGAGGATGTTAAAGCCTTTGCCGGGCTTTTTTTGTTCCGGTGCTTCCGGCTCCGCCCCGGCGTTGGGGTCGCTCAGGTACTGGGCAGCCGCCTGATAATCGGTATCGGTCTTTTCTGTTTTTGCCTTTGAATCCGATTTGATCTTTTCCAGGTTGATGGACTGTTCAATGCCGCGCACAAATTCCGCGGTATTGGGCTTTTCATCCACCAGGGGGCCGATCAGCTCCTCAAAGCTTTCTTCCTCTTTTTTCGGGGCGGGCTTTTTCGGTTCTTCCGGCTGCTCTTCCACCCCTTCGGCAATCTCGCTCAGGCGGATTTGCCCGGTCAGGGTCTGGGCCAGCTCCTGCGGCAGTTCCTCAAAGGTATCGCCGCTGGCGGGTTCTTCCTGCACGGGGGCAGCTTTGGGCGCAGGCTTTTTGCGGCGCGGCGGCAGGGCTGCGTTCAGTTCATGCAGGAACGACTGGGTGCTTTCCGGTGCGGGCTCGTCCCCCAGCTGCATGGTAAAACCGGTGGTCGCCTGCGGGGCAGGCGCGGGCTGCGGCTGCACCGTATCGTTTGGGGTCATGACCGGCTCGCCCACGGGTTCCGCTTCGCGGCGGGGGGCAGACCGAGTGAACGGCATGGTGCGTTCCCGCTCCTTGCGGGGGGTGAACTCCACGGTATCCCGCTTTTTATTTTTGCGGTAAACATTGGGCTGAGGTTCCGGCTGCGGGGCCGGCTCATCCTTCGGAAGCGGCGGTTTGCCTGTGGCGGCAAACTGGGAAGTCTGCCGCCCGGAGATGGAAAGCCCTGCGTTAGTAGCGGTCAGGCGGGGCATCTCGCCCGTTTCCTCTGTTTCCGGCTCCTCCCGGGGCTGTTCCGGAACCTCCCAGTTTTCTACCGGGGCTGTATCCGGCTCGCCCTCATACGGGTCATAGGATTCCAGCTCGTCATAGACATCGCGCTTTTTGCCGCCGAACAGGCTGGCAAAAAAGCCTTTTTTCTTTGCAGCGTGGTGGCGGGGCGGCTCTTGCTCGCGCAGCTCCATCTCGTCCGGTTTATCCTGTGGCAAAGCATCCTGCAACCGGGGCAGTTGTTCTTCCAGCTGCTGGGTGCTCTGGTTTTCCACCCTGCCGCTGACCGAAACATTGATCGGCTCAAACTCCCCGGTATCGGTAGCATATCCAAAGCCAAACAAGCCCTTTTTCTTGGGAGTCTGCTGGCGCTCCTGCTCGGACTTCATATCATCCGGAACAACGGCCACGCTGGTGCCAAAAAAGTTGGTAAAATCTTTTTTTCCTTCATCCAGGTACTTGCTGTCCGCTTCCGGCACCATGCGGCCCAAAAAGGCTTTAATGATGCTGGTGCGGGTGGTATCCCCTGATGTTGCATCCGCCGGTCTTGGTTCCGGCTGCGGGGCCGGTTTTGTCTCCGGCTGTACCTGCGGGGCCGGCTGCTGGGGCGCAGTTTGTGCCGGGGCAGGGCGGGCAGGCTGCGGAACAGGTTCCGAGCGCACCTGCTGAGTCGGTTGTACAGTTTGTATATTATTTTGTTTTTCTACTTTAGGCTCAACTTCCGGCATGCGGCGCGGCTCCGGCACAGAAGCAGGCCGGCGGGCCGGGGCAGCGGGGCCGGGTTTATTCTTTTTGGCAGCCCGCATACTGGGCAGATCGCCCAGCAGGTCGTCCAGCACAGCGGTGGAAAACCGGTCCTCGGTGTTAAAATTATTGCCTTTGCCCAGCGTGATATCCGGCAGGTCCTCTTTCTGGATGGGCCCCAATGCCGAACCGCCGCCGGAGGATTCCTCCATGCTGCCGTGGCCCAGGCTTTGCAGGATGGCATCCACCTGGCGGTCTGTTACACTATCCCGGATGCCGCGTTCGGCCTGCTCATGGCTGAGCTCTTCCAGAATGCGGTCCACGGAATCATTTGTACGTTTGCTTGGCATGTTGTTCTCCCCTTTGGTATGGGATTCCTTTTTTTGCGCAGCCGTTACTTGCGGCGCTGCATGATGTTGTACATCAAAATACCGGCGGCCACGCTGACGTTATAACTGTCCACACCGGTTTTTCCACCGGCCATATCCAGCGTAACGGCGGCATCGCACAGTTTGCGCACCAGTGCGCCGGGGCCTGCGCCCTCGCTGCCCAGCACCAGCGCCACCGGGCCGGAAAGATCGGTCTTTTCCAGCGGAGCACCGCCCAGGTCGGCACAGTAAACAAAAATGTTCTGCTTTTTCAGGTCACGGATGGCCTGCGGCAGGTTGGCGACCCGCGCCACCGGGATGCGGGCAGCTGCCCCGGCGCTGGATTTCATGACCGTGCCGGTCACGCCAACGCCGCCGCGCCGCGGGATGATCACGCCGTGGGCACCGCACAGCAGCGCGCTGCGCAGGATTGCGCCCAAGTTGTGGGGGTCCTCAATACCGTCACACAGCACGAGGAACGGCGGTTCGCCGCGGTCTTTTGCGATCTGCAAAAGTTCCTCCACGCCAACATACTGGATGCGGGCAGCCCAGGCCGCCACACCCTGGTGGTCCTGGGTACCGCACAGCTTTTGCAGCTTGCCGGCGGGTACACGCTTGATGACCGCCCCGGCCGCTTTGCCCAGCGCGGTATAATACCCGGCCATGCGCGGCTCCATGCTGTCGGCCAGCAGCAGGGTGTCCACCCCGGCTTCGCTTTTCAGCAGTTCGGTCACGGGATTTTTGCCCCATACCAGGGCGGTATCCTGCTCCGTAGGGGCCTTGTCTGCCTTAGCCTGGGGGGCCTGCTGGGGCATGCGTTTTTTATTTTCCATCTGCAATGTGGTTACTCCTTAAAACGATTGGGTAAAGCCCTGTGCGGCGGCGTTTGGCAGCCATTTTGCCGCGTATGGCAGCCCGCACAGCTTTCTGGCATGATTCGATAATTATACAGATATAGTATAGCACATTTCCTATGCTTTTGTCACCTTTTTCCTTGGCGTCAAAAGTACAGATTTTTCACCCTTTTGCGCGGTGCTTTTGTGCGTGTTTTCGCGGTTTATACAAACCGTACTGGAAAGGTTTTCCTTTGAGGATGTTGAAAACCCTGTTGAAAGCGTGGAAAACCCGCTTGTATGGCCAGTTTTCCACCGTTTCAGGGGGTGTTTTCAACATATTGTGGAAAACCTTTCAACATAACAGTACGGATAAACACCCCCGCTCACTGGGCAAACTACCAGTTTTACCCCTGTTTTTGCGGGTAAAACTTACAATTATTACGGGGGTTTTGCCCGTTTTTTCACTTTCCACAGGTTTTCCCCACCCCGTATGTGGACAAAAAGCGAAAAGTTCATCCTGCATGTTGAATGCAAAAATTCCCCACAAAATTCCATCCTGTTCAGGCCATTCCGGCTGCTGCAAACCAGTCCGCCGCAGCCCGCAGAACGGGCGCGGCATTGCTGCCCCCGCCGCCGTATTCGATCACCACAGCCGCCGCAAACTGCGGCTGCTGCACCGGCCCATACCCGATGAGCACCGAGTTTGTGTAGTGGGTGCCATCCGCCAGCGTGCCCGCCAGCTGGGGGCTGCCGGTCTTGCAGGCAAGGGGAATGGGCGATTCCCGCAAAGTGCGCAGCGTTTGGGCCATCTGGGCCATACCCTCCCGGATGGGGGCAAACACTGCCGCCCCGCCGGGTGCCTGGGCTAAAACGTCCGGCTGCGCCTGCCAGGTTATATTCCCGGCGGCATCGGTTGTGCTTTGGGCAAAGTGCAGTGCCGGGCGCTGGCCGTCCCGCGCAAGGGCCCCGGCATAGGCCGCCAGCTGCAAGGGGCTGACCGACGTATTGCCCTGCCCAATGGCCGCCATCAGCGCAAGGCCCGCCTGATAGTTCTCATCGGTGCTCCAGGTCAGGCGGCCTGTAGTTTCCGGCAGCTCAGTACCGCAGGGTGCTCCAAGGCCCAGCTGCTGCGCGGTAGCGGAAAACGTATCCACCCCAAGGCGGCGGCCGACATCATAAAAATAAATGTTGCAGCTGTGGCGCAACGCCGTAACCATGCTGACGGCCCCGCGGTGCCCCAGCTGCAAACAGCGCGGCTGGTAGCCCGCATAGTAAGTGTACCGCCCGCCGCAGTTTACGGTGCTTTGCGGGGTAATGATCCCCGCCGCCAGAGCCGATGCCGCTACTGCCGGTTTGAACGCCGACCCCGGCGCATACTGGCCGTTCAGCACCCGGTTGACCAGCGGTGCTCCCTGGGCTGTGGCCAGTGCGGCATAATTCTGCCGCCAGCTGGCAAGGTTATAATCCGGCAGGCTGACCGCCGCCAGAACGCCGCCGGTCTGCACATCCACCACCACAGCCGCCCCGGCGCGAGCTTCTTTGCCCTTGCCTTCCGGCTTTGTGGCCTGTAAAGTTTCAATTTGCCGCTGCAATGCGCTGCGCAGGGTGCGCTGCAGGTCAGCATCCAGATAGAGATGCAGGGTGTCCCCGGCCTGCGGGGTAGCCTGCACAGTTTCGATCCGCGTATGGCGGCTCCGATCCACCGTCACTTTCAGGCTTCCCGCTCTGCCGCGCAAAGCATCCTCCCAGGCGGCTTCCAGCCCCCATTGGCCGATGGATTCATCCATGGCAAGGCCTTGGGCCTTTTTCTGTGCCCACTGCTCGGCACTCATGACCCCCACGCCGCCCAGCAGCTGCGGAGCGAGGGTGCCATCCACCGCCGTGCGGGTACCGCGGGCAGTCAGCCGCACCGCCCCGCTCTGGGGCAGACCGGCAGCCAGCAGGCTCTGGCACTGTGCCTGGGTCAGATTTTCAGCCAGCGGCAGTTCCCCCGCCGAAACGGCAGAACAAAAGGCGGCAAGCTGTGTTTCCACATCCTTGCCGCCTAGATCCAGTTCTTTTAACGTTTGCAGGGTCTGCGCCATCTCGGTGTCCGGTGGGGCCGGAACGCAGAGCGCCAGGTCATACACGGTGTCATCCTGCACCAGCGCCGTGCCGCTGCGGTCCACAATGCTTCCCCGCGCCGCCGGGATGCGCACGGTATAGCTGGTCTGAGATGCCTGTTCCAGCTTTTTAGCATAGTGATCCGCCATGGTAAACTGCATCCAGTACAGCCGCACCAAAAATGCCGCAAACACGGCAGTGCAGAAAATCAGCAGGAACCACACCCTCTTTTTGCCGTCTTTTTTCATGCGCACCTCCCGGCAGGCCACTGCCTGCTCTGGTCTGATCGTTCTTTGGTCTGTCCTTTTGCCATATGGGTATTATACAAGGTTTTGCCGCAGCTGTCAGCCCCCGATGAAATACAGGCAGTCGGTTTCATCGGCAGTATCTTCCAGCGGGGCGCGCAGGGTCAGGCCGCCGGGGTCGGGCTGAGGTGCTGCTGCCAGCTGCCCGGCCCAATACTGTCCCTGCGCGGTAACGGCCAACTCCCCCGCTGCCGCCTTACAGCTGCAGGGCAGGCCGATCACCCACAGGACTCCGTTCTGGCGGGTCAGCGTGCCAAGGGTCTGCCCCACCAGAGCCGGGACTGCCCCCGCTCCGCTGCCCGCCGGGGACACCGTGCCATGCTCCCCTGCAATGCCCGCAAAACGGCCGCTGCGGTCCAGCACGGCGGCCCCCGCCTGCACCGGCTGCGCCAGCAAAAATCCGCCGGGCCAGCGGGCGGCGGTCCACACGGGGTCCCAGCGTTCGCCGTCCGTCTGCCTGCTTTGCAAAAAATTGCGCAGGGCGGCGTTTTCTTCGGCATCCGGTTCGTGTTCTGCCAGCCGGCGGCGCAGGGCAAACAGCTCCCGCTGCATCACGCTCATTTGGGCGGCATAGTGTTGGGCTAAGGCATCATCCAGCCGCCGGGGCAAAGCCGCCCCCCACACGGCCATGCCAAGCAGGGCAAGGCCCGCCAGCCCCAGCAGCAGCGCACAGAGCTGCCGGAGCGTTTTGTGCCGTCTGCGCGGTGCCGGGCGCGCAAGATCCAGCCCGTCCCGTTCTTTTCGTCTGGTATGCCGCATGGTGCGCCGCCCGCCTTTCGCTCATTGTTTTTCTCCACAACTATATGTTTGCCCGCCCCCTGCTAGACTTTGGGGGCGGATTTGATATAATAGAAGAAACCAAACCAAATGTTAAGGAGTACCTGCCATGCCTGCCACTTTGCTTGTTTTAGATATTGACGGCACCCTGCGCCCCCATGGGGAGCCGCGCGTGCCCAAAGAAAACGTCGATGCCCTGCGCACCGTGCAGAAAGCCGGGGTCAAGCTCGTGATTGCCACGGGGCGCTGCCGGGCAGAGATCCCCGCCAAAATGCTGCGCGGCATCCGGCCGGATTACTGGATCTGCGCCGCCGGTGCCCAGGTGGAGGATGCCGCCGGGACCGCCCTGTACACCAGCCACATGACCGCCGAGGAAATGTACGCTCTGGTGGATTTTTGCGAGGACTATGAGTACCCGCTGGGATTCAGCTTTTCGGACGGCGGGTATGTTTACCTGGATTATGAGGCCTTCCATGTGCAGGAGAAAGCCGCTGCACTGGAAGGTTGCCTGAAAGACGGCGAGGACCAGGACCGCCACCTGTTGGATATGCCGTTTTCCGCGTTCGGCATGCTGGCGGCGGAAGATATCGCCAAATTCCAGGCCAAATACGGCTACCTGGGGCTGCAGTTCCTGCCCTACCACGTGACGGGGTGCGATATCCTGCGCGCCGGACAGGACAAGGCAACCGGCCTGCAGGCACTGCTGGACCATCTGGGCCTGGCCGCTGCGGACTGCATTGCCGTGGGCGACGGTCCCAACGATGCCGGAATGCTGGCGCTGGCCGGGCGTTCCTACTGCATGGCGGACGGCATGAAAACCGCCAAAGCTGCCGCCAAGGCGTTGGCCCCTGCCGCTGCACCCGATGGCATTGCCCAGCTGTGCCGCAGTCTGTGGCCGGAGATATTCCGTTGAACACCAAACAACCGTACACCCATGTGGGGCCGGGGCTGCCCCCACTGTACGGCGCACAGGCCAAAGCGCTGATCTTAGGCAGCTTTCCCAGCCCAAAGAGCCGGACACAGGGGTTTTATTACGGCCACCCGCAGAATCGGTTCTGGCCGCTGATGGCTACCCTGACCCACAGCCCCACCCCCGCATGGGAGGATCTGGATGCCAAACGCGCCATCATCATTGGCAGCGGGCTGGCGGTGTGGGATGTCATCCACGCCTGTTCCATCCGCGGGGCATCGGATGCTTCCATCAAAGATGTGGAACCGAATGATCTGGCAGCCCTGGTGAACCGCCTGGGCGTACAGGCCATTTTTTGCAACGGTGCCACCAGCGGCAGGCTGTACCGCAAATACGCCCAGCCCCTGACCGGGTTGGAAGCTGTGGTGTTGCCCTCCACCAGCCCAGCCAATGCGGCGTTTACCATGCCGCGGTTGCTGGATGCCTGGGGCACTGCGCTGGAAGGATATGTGAACAAACCGTAAAAAGCGCAAAAAAGCGCCGTTTTGCCGCCCGAAAGGGGCAAAATTGTTTGCATTGTCCCCGCCGTTGCACTATAATGAAGGGGTATTCCCTTTGCTCCGGCGTTTGCCTTTGCCGGGGCGCACCTTACTACAAGGAGCTTTGAACCCATGAGCAAGTGGATCGAAAAGCGCACCCGCCCGGTTCTGCCGCTGTACCTGGCTGCACTGACCTGGCCGGTTGCTTCCCTGATTCTGCCGCCCTACCGGTTGGTGAACCTGGTTATCATTGCGGCACTCAGCACTGTGGTGTATCTGGTTTCTTCCCGCTTCTGCCCCACGCGGGTGCAGCGGGTGGAACAGCCCTACGCCACCGGCAGCGAGAACACCGATGCCATGCTGAACGGCATTGCCGCCAACCTGGACGCGCTGCACAAGCTGAATGACGCCATCCCGGATGCCGAACTTTCCCGCCAGCTGGACCGTATGGAAAAGGCCGGGCGCGGCATTGTACAGGCGGTGGAGCAAAAGCCGGATAAAGCCCGCACCGTGGATCGCTTTGCACGGTATTACCTGCCGGAAGTGGTCAAGATCATGAGCGCATACGCCCAGATGGAAAAAGGCGGCATTACCGGCGAAAACGCCGCCCAGATCTTGAGCGAAGTACGCCGCAACGCTGGCACCATGGCCACCGCATTTGAAAACCAGCTGGACGCCCTGTATTCCGCAGAGGCAATGGATATTTCGACCGACATCGAAGTGCTTGAAAACATCATGCGCGGTCAGAATTTGACCTGATGCTCCCAACCCAAAATATAAAAAGAAGAAGAGAAAGGACTTGCCACTATGTCTGATCTGGATTTTGACCTGAACGCTCCCGCAGCACCTTCCCTGACCTTGGATGCGGCCCCTGCCGCCCCCACCCTGACCCTGGATCCCGAAGCGGATGCCAAGGTGGTGGAGGAAGCCAAAAAGGCTACCCCCGTTACCGTGGAGGATACCCCGCTGAGTCCCGAAGAGCAGAAGATGGTGCAGGATTTTGCTGAAAAGATCGACTTGACCAACTCCCAGATGATTTTGCAGTACGGCGCCGCCAGCCAGAAAAAGCTGAGCGATTTTTCTGACAGTGCGCTTTCCCGCGTGCGCACCAAGGATATGGGTGAGACCGGCGAACTCATCACCCAGCTGATCGGCGAGCTGAAAGGCTTTGACGCCACCGCAGAAAATCAGAAAGGCTTTCTGGGCTTTTTCAAGAAAAAGTCCAACGAGCTGGAAGCCCTGAAAGTGAAATACGACAAAGCTGATGTGAACGTGGAACGCATCAAGGCCCAACTGGAGGACCACCAGGTAACCCTGATGAAAGACATTGCCATGCTGGACAAGATGTACCAGCTGAACCTTGTCTATTTCAAGGAGCTGAGCATGTATATCCTGGCCGGCCGCAAAAAGCTGCAGCAGGTGCGGGAGAACGACCTGGCCGCCGCTGAAGCCAAGGCCAAAGCATCCGGCCTGCCGGAAGATGCCCAGGCCGCCCGCGACCTGGCCGACCAGTGCGACCGCTTTGAAAAGAAGCTGTATGACCTGGAGCTGACCCGCAATATCTCCATCCAGATGGGCCCACAGATCCGCCTGATCCAGTCCAACGATACGATGATGGCCGAAAAGATCCAGACCACCATTGTGAACACCATCCCCCTGTGGAAGAACCAGATGGTTCTGGCCTTGGGCATGGCACACAGCCAGCAGGCCATGCAGGCCGAGCGCGCCGTGACCGATGCCACCAACGAGCTGTTGCGCAAGAACGCCGCAACCCTCAAGCAGGGCACCATCGACATCGCCAAAGAGTCTGAGCGCGGTGTGGTGGATATTGAGACCCTGCAGCAGACCAACCGCGATTTGATCAGCACACTGGATGAATTGAACAAGATCCGCGCAGACGGCAAGGCCAAGCGCGCCGCCGCCGAGCAGGAGCTGGGCCGCATTGAGGGCGAGCTGAAGCAGAAGCTGTTGGAAATTAACAAGTAATTATTTTTAGGGTGCATTATTGCATCCCCGTTAAGTGAGGACGACCCATGCAGTTGGAGCAGCAGGAAACATTTGAGATCAAAAGCCCGCAGCTGGAAGTGTTTGGCCAGGTGGAAAGCAAACTGCCCGCCCCCGCCAAAAAGCGGCCTTTTGCGGCCGGGTTTCTGGCCGTGATGGTGCTGGTTTCGGTGTTTGGCATTGGCGGCGTGCAGCTGAAAAACCGTTACCGCAATGTGGCTGAAATTTACACCAGCGAGGTTGACAAGCACGGCAACAGCATTCAGGGGGATTTTACCACCCTGACGGATACCGCTGCCAACCTGATGCGTGCCTGCCAGAAGGTACTGGGCGAAGCTGACAGCAACTGCACCACCGTAGCAGACCTGCTGGCCCAGTGGCAGGATACCGCCATTGCCCCAGCCGCGCAATATGCGGTCATCCACCAGCTGGATAACGCTGTGGACGCCATGTACACCGCCGCCAAGGCAAAAGCCACCGACGATGCGCTGGATCAGATCAACAGCCTGGATGCCAGCTATGTGAGCACCCAAAGCATTTTGCAGCGCGAAATTGCGCAGAATTATACCACCGCTGCCCAAAGCTACAACACCATGGCTTCCGGTTTTCCCGCCAATGTGATCGGTACATTGTGGGGCGCGGGGCAGGTGGAGCTGTATGCAGCGCAGTGACCCCGGAAAGGAGGAGGCCGGATGAAAATTTTGACCCGCACCACAGCCGCCGTTCTGGCGGCTGTGACCGCGGCGGCAGTCTGGGCGGTACCGGCAGCGGCAGCTGCTTCCGTTCAGGGCATCAGCAGTACCAGCTGCATTGCCGATAATGCCAATATTCTAAGCCGCGATACCGAAACATATATCACCAACATTTCTGTTGCCCTGCAGGAAAACTGCAGCGGTGCACAGATCGGCGTTTACACCACTGATTACGTCGGCAACAACACCATTGAAGGCTATGCCTACGAGGTGTTCCAGGCATGGGGCCTTGGCAGCGCTGACCAGGACAACGGCATGGTGCTGCTGATGGCCACCGGGGACGACAACTATTGGGCCACCCCCGGCGAAGGGCTGGAAAGCGCGTTTTCCGGCAATGTGCTGAGCGATCTGCTGTATGATAACCTGGAAGCTTCCTGGGCAAAGCAGGATTACGATACCGGTGCACGCAAAACCGTGCTGGCCATGGCCGAGCGCATCTGCGATGTATATGGCGTCAGCCTGGATATGGACGCGATCGGCTCCGGCCTGGCAGATTCTTCCGGCAGGATTGTGGAAAACACCCAGAGCCGCAGCAATGGAGGGGCGGTGCTTACCTTGATTTTACTGACGATTATTATTGCAGTGATCGTGATTGCAATCCTGAAAACGCCGCGCGGACCCCGCGGGCCGCAGGGTCCCACCTACACAGGCGGCCGCCGCGGGCCGAACGTATTCTTTTTCGGCGGACCGGTTTACCGGCCGCGCCGTCCCCGGCGTCCTCCCCCGCCGCCCCCTCCGGGCGGTGGATTTGGTAATCCCGGCCCACGCCCCGGCGGCGGCTTTGGTGGGCCTGGCCCCGGTGCTAGACCTGGCAGTTTCGGTCCGCGTCCCGGCGGCGGCTTTGGCGGAATGTCCGGCGGATTTCGTTCCGGCGGCGGCAGTGCCCGGCCGGGTGGCGGTGCCGGGCGCAGCGGCGGGTTCAGCGCCCCGCGCGGTGGGGGCGG